>Ga0187892_10000647_pt1 | contig 88304 bp, 86 predicted proteins | sample MA1701073metaG_FD_139345 | JGI IMG/M metagenome (GOLD analysis project Ga0187892, IMG submission 139345) | Bio-ooze microbial communities from a basaltic lava cave in the Kipuka Kanohina Cave System on the Island of Hawaii, USA - MA170107-3 metaG ... | reverse complement strand
GAGACGCCGCCTTCGGCGGCTCCTCAGCATGAGGGATTAATGGGGTGCTTCGAGACGCCGCCTTCGGCGGCTCCTCAGCATGAGGGATGATTGTCGTGCTTCGAGACGGGCCCTTTTGGGCCCTCCTCAGCATGAGGATTAATGGGGTCCTTCGAGACGCCGCCTTCGGCGGCTCCTCAGCATGAGGGATTTCACCACTTGAAGTCCTCACCCTGAGGAGGCGCGGAACGCGCCGTCTCGAAGGGTGAGGGATTGGTGTCAGCCGGGGAAGCGCTGGGCAAAGCGGGCACGCGCTTTCAGCGCTTCGACCTCGCGGTCGCGCGGCGGCGCGGTTGTGACGAGCGAGTCGATCAGCTCGCGCGCGGCGCGCGAGACCTTGTCCACAGCGCGATCGAAAGCGGCTTGATTGGCCATCGACGGGTTGGTGAAGCCGCTCAGCTTCCGCACGAATTGCAACGACGACAGATAGATCTCCTCGTCAGTTGCGGGCGGATCGAAATTGTAGAGCGTCTTGATGTTCCGGCACATAACAGTCCTCACTCGCGGCATCCGATGTTCATTGCAAAGCGTGGCACAGGGGCCCGCGCCAGACAAGCCGAGTGCGACACGCAAAGACCGATGCGGGCCTAACCGCGACTTTAGCGTCATTCCGGCGCAAGCCGGAATCCAGGGATCAGGCACGGAGCGTGGGTCACTGGATACCGGCTTTCGCCGGAATGACGAGGAGCAGGAGACGGAGCGCGTGCGCTGGATATCGGCTTTGCCGGTACGAGGAGCAGGAGACGGAGCGTGGGTCACTGGATACCGGCTTCCGCCGGTATGACGGGGAACCGCGACTTAGGACAAGGCTTGGTCGAGATCGGCCTGAAGATCGCGAACGTCCTCGAGCCCGATCGAGAGCCGCACGCTGTTGTCGAAAATGCCAAGCTCTGCCCGCGCCTCGGGCGTCAGCCGCTGATGGGTGGTAGTCGAAGGATGCGTGACGAGGCTCTTGGCGTCGCCGAGATTGTTGCTGATCTTGAAGATCTGGAGCGCGTTCATGAAGCGGAAGGCGTCGGCCTTGTCGCCCTCGATCTCGAAGGCGACCATCGGACCGCCTCCCGCCATCTGCCGCTTGGCGAGCGCGGCTTGCGGGTGATCGGCGCGGCCGGGATAGAAGACGCGAACGACCTCGGGGCGCGCGGCGAGAAAATCGGCGATGGCGGCCGCGGAGGCGCCGTGGCGCTCGACCCGCAACGGAAGGGTCTCAAGGCCCTTGAGCAGCACCCAGGCGTTGAACGGGCTGAGCGACGGGCCGGTGTGCTTAAGATAGTTGTGCAGCTTCTCCTCGATGTAGTCCTTCGGTCCGAGCAAGACGCCGCCGAGGCAGCGGCCCTGCCCGTCGATATGCTTGGTCGCCGAGTAGACCACGATGTCGGCGCCGAGCGGCATCGGCCGCTGCAAGAGCGGCGTCGCGAACACATTGTCGACCACGACGAGCGCGCCGGCGCGCCGCCCGATCTTCGCCACGCCTTCGATGTCGACGAGCTCGAGCACGGGATTGGTCGGCGTCTCGAAGAAGAAGGCGCGCGTGTTGGGCCTCACCGCCGCTTCCCAGGCGCCGAGATCGCGCCCGTCGATCAGCGTCGTGGCGAAGCCGAGCCGCGGCAGCAGATCCTCGACGATGTAGCGGCAGCTGCCGAACAGCGCGCGCGCCGAGACCACGTGATCGCCGGCCTTGAGATGGCAGAGCAGAGAGGCGGCGACGGCGGCCATGCCGCTCGCGGTGCCGCGCGCGGCGGGCGCGCCTTCGAGCGCGCACATGCGCGCCTCGAACATGGCGACGGTCGGGTTGGCGTAGCGGCTATAGACGAAGCCTTCCTCGTCGCCCTTGAAGCGCGCCTCGGCTTGCTCGGCGCTATCATAGACGTAGCCGGAATTGAGGAAGATGGCCTCGGAGGTCTCGCCGAACTGGCTCCTGAGCGTGCCGCCATGGACGAGCGCGGTCGCCTCGTGCCAGGGAACAGTCTTGCCGGTGCGGTCCTTGCTCGCGCCCATGCTCAACACTCCTTACAACGCGGCTCTAGCGCCCACCGCACAAAAAACCCGGACTCTGGCTACCGCCAAAGACCGGGATCGGCTCGAATTCGCCTCGCGCGGCCTTTTAGCGACATGTTTAACGTGGCTGCAAGCCGGCCGGCCAAATCGCCACGAGAGGCGGATTAATGTCCCTGCGAGGGGCCGCCGTCAAGCCTCGCCCAGGTCAAGCGGGAGAGACGGCAAAGAGAAAGCAAACGACCGCGAGCGCGCCAAGCAGGCTCCGGACAAGATGCAGCCCATTCCACTTGACGATGAGGGCGCGGGTCTCGGCCCCGGCCTTGTCGGGATCGGTCGCCATCAGGGTCTTGTTCGTCGGCATCATGGCGATAAGGGTCCAAGGCCAGTTCGCCAACATCAGGAACGCACCGGCGAGGAAGGCCGGCCTGCCCGTCTGCCACCAAGCGATTGCGCCGAGAAGGAAGCCTAAGACCGCGAGCGTGGCCTGCATGGCGAAGCCGCGGGCGTAGGCCGTCTTCCATTGGGTCAGGAGAGCCTGATCCTCAAGCTTGAGCCGTGCCGGCTGCTCGGCAAAATTGATGTAGAACGCGGCCCCCGTGAACAGGGCTGCGACCGTCAGCGCGAGGTATCCCATCGGAATGCTTCAGTCCGTGACCCGCAGCCCTTGTGAATCCGGGGGAGAAGGACGAGCTTAGGATGACTGGACTGACGAAAAATGCAAAGACCGGCAATGCCCTCAGCAAGCCAGCGCGACCGGCTTTTCGAGGCCCTCCCTGAGGACCGCCCCGCGGGTGCGCCGAGCGACGCGCCAAGGAGCGCGTTCGCCCGGACCGGCATCCTGCCGAGTCAAGCGATCCGCGCCATGATCGCCGGCGGCGAGATCGCGGGCGCGCCCGAGATCGAGGCCAATCAAGTTCAGCCGGCGAGCCTCGATCTTCGGCTTGGCAAGGTCGCATATCGCATCAGGGCGAGCTTCCTGCCGGGTCCCGACGCCACGGTGCGCGACAAGCTCGCCGAGCTGAAATTTCACGAGATCGATCTCACCCGCGGCGCCGTGCTCGAGGCGGGCTGCGTTTATCTCGTGCCGCTGATCGAGCAGCTCAAGCTCCGCTCGACCATCGCCGGTTTTTCCAATCCGAAGAGCTCGACCGGGCGGCTCGACGTCTTCACACGGCTGATCGCCGACCGTCAGGACGGTTTCGACAGCGTCGATGAGGGCTATGCGGGGCCGCTCTTCGCCGAGATTTGCCCGCGCACGTTCTCGATCAAGGCGCGCTACGGCTCGCGTCTCAATCAGATCCGCTTCCGCCGCCGCGTCGGCCAGCAGCTCGACGCCGGCGAGCAGCCGGGCCGCGTGGGCGACCGCGCTCTGCGCGAAATTCATTCCGATGTCGGTCTGGTCGAGGGCGAGGCCGCGATTCGCGAGGGGCTCAATCTGCGCATCAGCCTCGCGCCCATTCCGCCCACGGGGCTCGTCGGCTACCGTGCGCGCCGGTATGCCGGCGTGGTCGATGTCGATGCCGTCGGCGCTTACGAGGTCAATCAGTACTGGGAAACGGTGCATCTCGGCGACGACCGCCGTCTCGTGCTCGATCCGCACGAGTTCTACATCCTCGCCTCGAAGGAGAGCGTGTCGGTGCCGCCAGCCTATGTCGCCGAGATGGCGCCGTTCGATCCCCTGATCGGCGAGTACCGCGTCCACTATGCCGGCTTCTTCGATCCAGGCTTCGGCTTTGCGCCGGGCAAAGCACCGGGCGCCAAGGCCGTGCTCGAAGTGCGCAGCCTCGACATCCCCTTCATCTTGGAGGACGGGCAGATCGTCGGGCGTCTCGTCTACGACAAGCTCACCGAGTTCCCCGACCAGGTCTACGGTCAGGGCATCGGCTCGCACTACCAGGCGCAAGGGCTGAAGCTGTCGAAGCACTTCAAGCAGGACTAGCGGCCGCCTTCACGCGGTCATGCCCGCACACCCGGGTCCGGCTGCGCCAGCCCGGGCGCAGGCTTGAGTGCCGGGCATCCACGATTTGGCCAGTGGCAAAGCGGTAATCGTGGATGGCCGGGCCAAGCCCGGCCATGACGAGGTTGAGATGGATGAAAGAAAATGCCGCTTGGTCAAGCCCGGGGGTGACAAATCCTCCGCACCGATCCATTCGCCTCTCGCCGTCATGCCCGGACACCCGGGTCCGGCTCCGCCGGCCCGGGCGCAGGCTTGAGTCCGGGCATCCATTCCGTTCCGCCTCCACCTGCACGGCGGGCACGGAATGGACCCCCGGGTCAAGACCCCCGGGTCAAGCCCGGGGGTGACGGAATCCTCAAACCGAGCAGGAGCCGCCGCCGAGCACGCAGAACTTGGCGCAGTGGACGTGGCAGAGCTTGACCGCGCCGCTCGCGAACATGCCGCCATCGGCGCGCGCGGCTTGCGCGAGCGTTTCCCCCATCTCGAAGGCACGATCGTAAGGGAGCAGCGTGCAGGGGAGCACGACAGGCGCAAGCGCGCCCTTCCGCTTCACCACCATGCGGCTCGACGCGCACATCACGTCAGCCGGGCTCTTGCCCAAAATGTTCCAGCACGACTCGGTGATCTCAGGAACGTCGGCGCGCATGTCCATCTCGGGGAAGAGCACAAGCTCCGCGGGATCGTAAGCATCGACAGGCCAATTCCGCTCGGCGATCAGCGCGGCGTAGCCGTCGCGCATATCAGCCTCCGCTTCGCCCCAACAGGTGCGCCCAGCAAGCGCGAGCTTGAAGCTTTCGCGCGCGAGCCAGTCGATCCCCTCGACCGTCTTGACGAAGGTGCCTTCGCCCCGCTCGGTGTCGTGCAACTTTTCCGAATAGTGGTCGAGGCTCACACGGATGGTGAGGCGGTCGCGATAGGCGTCGCGCAACGCGATGAGGCCTTCGCGCACGCGCGGCCTGAGCATCGGCTGCATGGCGTTGGTCAGCACCAGAACCGAAAAGCCGGCGGCAAGCGCATCGCCGAGCATCGCGATAAAGTCGGGATTGAGGAAAGGCTCGCCGCCGGTGAAGCCGATCTCGGCGACGGGCCACCGATCGCGGGCGATCTCGTCGAGATAGGCTCCCGCCTCTTCGCGGGTGATATAGGCGAGCCGGTCGTTCTCGGGACTCGATTCGATATAGCAATTGCGGCAGGTGATGTTGCAGAGGCTGCCGGTATTGATCCAGAGCGTGCGCAAGGATGTGAGCGCCACTCGCGCCCGGATTTCGCCGGTCGCAGTGACATCGGGGTCGCTGAATTTCGCCCGCGGCGCCGAGAGCGCGGCCTCTGCCATATCTCATCCTTCCGCCGGGCATTAACAGGCGATTGGCGGCCGTCGGCAAGAGCGGGCGGCATCACCACTCTGTGAGCCGCTCGCGCCACGTAATCCCTCATGCTGAGGAGGGCCCGAAGGGGCCCGTCGCGAAGCATGAAGCGCATTCTAGCAGCCCTCCTAATTGGCAACATGATAAACCTCATCCTTCGAGACGGCGCGTGCGGCAAGCCGCCCGCGCCTCCTCAGGATGAGGACTTCGAGACGGCGCGTTCCGCGCCTCCTCAGGATGAGGACTTCGAGCGGCGTATCGAGCCATGCGGCGGAAGCTCAGATCGTACAGACCGGTTCGCGCCCGCCGCTTTTCCGCGAGGGGCCCGTCATGGTAGGACTTGCGGGGTCGCGGGTTAGCTCAGTGGTAGAGCCGTAGCTTCCCAAGCTACGGGTCGTGGGTTCGATCCCCATCGCCCGCTCCGATCTTCCCAAGGGTTTCGTGGCCGACCAAGTCTAGGCCCGCGATATCGTGGGTCGAGAATGGGTCGATAATCTGTTCGCCCCGCGTTCCCACGCGGAGGGCGATCACGCGCTCCCAGACTGCAACCGCCGCCCGAAGCGAGCGGCGGCGCAATTTTCAATTCCCGCATCGACGGTGCTGTGAACTACCGCCCGCCTATCCCGGCGACCGAGCGGTACGCCCGTCTTTGCGCTCTAAAGGGATGGTCTAGTTAGAACCTGACCCACCTTCCTCCAGGCGCGGACGTGATGAGGTTCTAGCGGATGGCGGTCCGCACAACAACACCGCAAACAATATTCCTTCCCGCAGTCCATGAGGCCGAGGGTCGCCGCCCTCGGGACCGGGCAATCCCCGGACGGGTTCTAAGGCGACATCGCACCGTCAACAGGATTGGCGATCCAGCACCGGGCGATGCCGTGGCGGGAGCCTAGAAAATCCCGCCGACCGACGGCGCGGGGACAACGCGCCGCGCTCAACCGAGCGAAGGGTAGCGAGTACGTCGGGCGGTCATCCGCCTCTCCTGTAGCCGGGGAGCTTAGGGAGCAGACCACCTCCTTTGGCCCTCTCTAAGGACGGAAAGGGCGGATCTATGCCTAAAGCCGACTCGCAGCCTATTGACGGGGACTTTGTATTAGCCCCACATTTGATATGCTGGTGAATCGGGAGCCATCAAATGAGCACAGGACTTCAAAGACTGATCGAAATAGCTCTCCGGATCGATATGACGCCTCAGCAGCGAGAGCGGCAGCGGAGGAGCTTTGCTTATGGCTCGGCCCGCATCGAAAACGAGCGCGTGACACAGCAGATGGTAAACGAGGCGGCCGAGAAATTGAGCCGAGAACACAAGTCTGCCGATGGCTGATCGGGCAAGTGAGGCCGACGAGCCCGAACTTATCTCAGATCCAGACGAGCGGGCGAAAATAGAGGCGGAGAACACGCTTCTACAATTTGACGCTGCAATCGCTCTCTTGAGGAAGTGGCACGCCGACCCGGCACGTCGCCTTAAACCCTCCGACATCCTCAGGCTTCACCGCGTTTTGATGCGGAGGTTGAGCGAGTACGCGGGAATCCCGCGCCCGGCCACGATCAAAATCAGAGGGAGTCGACATAAGCCGCCACCTGCCGATGAGGTGGCGGGGCATATGGAGGAGCTCTGCGAATATTTGGCGGAGAACTGGCAGCGGAAGACGTCCATACATTTGGCTGCCTACGTCTTGTGGCGAATCAACTGGATTCACCCCTTCGCTGATGGCAATGGCCGGACCGCCAGAGTGGTGTCTTATATTGTGCTTTGCGCTCACGCGGGCAACGAGCTACCCGGCGACCTCACAATTCCAGAGCAAATCGCCCGAAACAAGAAGCCGTATTATAAGGCGCTCGAGGCGGCCGACTCGCAGCTAATGAGAGGCCGAATCGACCCGAACGAACTGGAGCAGCTACTGAAGAGTCTTCTCGCAAACCAGCTTTACGATTTTTACCAGAAAGCGTCGGGCGATCGGATCGAGTTCAGAGATATTCCTCCGGAGGAACTGCGCAAAGCGCTCCAAGAGGCTCGTTTAGAAGGAGCAGAGAATCGTGAGGCCGTATTGGCCAAACCGGCGAAAAAGAGAATTGCTCTGCTCCAGTGGGTGGAGGAACATCCGGCTACAATCGGCTTACTGGCAGCGCTATTGGCAGCCGTAGTGGGTGTTTTTCTGGCATGGCTTTTCGGAATGCTTTAACGGCCTTAGACAACTCCCTCGTCGTCGCTGTCGCGACTCTCTTGTTCAAGAACTCTTAGATTCTTCCCGGTCTAGAGCGAGCGCGGGGTGTGGCAGCCCGGAATTGGCTCGCGGAGACGGGTTACGTCCGGTTGACAATCCGACGGCCTAACCGCTACACCACTGCAAAAATTCAGGGTGAGTGATTCGGCCCGGCTTGTGCCGGGCTTTTTCATTAGCGGCAGCCTTGAATCGCACCCTCTGTGCTATAATTGAATCGTGAGTAACCGCCCGACCGGGAAACCCCGTGTCGGGTTTTTTGTGCCCGCCAGCAGGACTGGCGGGGCTCCACAAGCCCGCTCCGCGCGGGCTTTTTTTGTGATCGACCCAAATGTCCGACATTGTGACGTGGGTGTCGTTCGCACTACAGGTGTGGAGCGCCTATTGGCCGTTGCCCATCGGGCAAGCTCGCCGCAGCAAGCAGCGAGTGCGCATTACCGAATGGAACCTTGGCTTTTTCAGGCGCACCACATTTGAACGCGTGCGACACGACATCCGCACCTAGCCGCCTTAGCGCGCTCCAAACTCAAGTTTTGGAAAATGCGATTTTAGGCGGCGCTACAGGTGCGTCTCGTCGGCATGATCCAAGATCGCGAGATCACCGGGCGCGAGGAAGGTAAGTGGCGCGCGCCATAGCACGGACCTTGGCGAAGCGCTAGGCTTCGCGTTTCGCTGGTGAGGGAGGAAAAAAATGTTCGGTGCCTATTTCAGGGACGAGACGCTTTGGCGAGGCAAGATGGTCGCGCTTGCAAGCGAGCTTAGAGCGACGCTCTACGAGCTAGGTTTCTGGATGGCCGCGCTCTATGTCGGGTTCGCGGCCTCGAATTGGTATGAAGGCGCGCCGCTTTTCGTTGGGCTAGCCATTTGCGTGCGGACGCTGTTCGGTTATCTCGAAGAGGTCCAGGGGCGAAGGCGCATCGACAAAGACATCGAGCGCTACTTCGACGAGATCTATCCGCCACGCCATTAGTGAAGGCGCTTAGCTTCCTCTAGCGCTTAATTGTGAGCGGGGGCGCTGCCGCCCGGAATTTCGCGCCCTGCATTTTTTTTGGGCGGGGTTCGGCATTTCGTTCGGACGAACAGAGTGCTGTTGAAGCCAAGCGCGTCGAAGCTGTAGGCTTGGGCAGCTAGGCGTGAGTGGCCAATGGCAGCCGACATCCTCATCCGCCTCCTTGAAGGGCTGACTATTGCGGCCGTCGTCGTGCTTGTCCTCGGGCTGGTGCCGTGGCGCGCGCCGGAAGGCGGCATTGCTCTGCGCATCTATGCCGTTGCAACCAAGGCCATGCTCTTGGCGATCGTGGTGGCATGCTGCATCGCGGCGGTGCTTTTGATCTACATTCTGGCGCAGGCGCTCGTTGAAGCATTCCAGAACGGATGGGGCGGCAGCGCCTACGACCCACTTCAGCCCGTCCGAGGCGATGCCGACGAAACGCTCGTTTTCCTCGCGCTCGCGGTCGGCAAGATAATCCGGCATACGGCGGACGACATCGTCCCATTCCAGGTCGAGGTTCCGTTTTGCCTCGAAGACGGTCCGGCCAATTAAGGCGTCGAGACGTCCTCTCACCTCGGGAACCCGGCGCTCGAAATCGAGCGCGCCGAGTTCGACGCCGAATTCCTCGACCAAGAGTTGACGGAAGTCCGACTTCACCTCGTCGTGGCCAGGGCGGCTGGCGAGGTGGTGTAGAAGCTCGCGAGTGCGCGGATTCTCAGTCAAGGCTTTCCACAACCTTTGCCCAAGGATTACGGTTGAATCGCGAACAGTAATTGTCGTTGATAACGGCGTGGCCAGGCGAGACTCATGTTAGCTGTTGTCCTATCTAGAATCGATAGGACCGGTCGAACGACCCCAGGGCCATGGCGCGATCCCACCAGCAAGACCTGTTCGCGGCCGAGGCTCAGGCCGAATTGTTTGAGCCCAGCGCGGCCCCGCCGGCCTACCGGCCCGACCTCGATCAGGTTCGGGCGCGGCTGCACAAGATTTTGGGTGAGGCGCGTGCGGCAAAACAGCTTCCGTGGGACGGCGACCAGCTCCTCGTTTACCAGACCATCTTCCCGCAAATGGCCGGATGGCTGCCGGAAGACGAAGGCGCGCAACTGAGGTTTGAATTCGAGACTGAGTTGGTGCGGCTCAAGGCGGCATGACCCTGCACAGACTTCCCCATTCCTACGCGGGTCTCGGGCTGCCGCCCGGCATCCGCTCAATGGACTTTCGAGCTTGCCGTCGCGCCACAGGCTGAACGCGCTTCCGTCCGTATAGATGAGGTTCGGCTAGCGAGCCCTTGTTGGGGTTGACCTCGATCAACCCACGAGCGCGGGCCGCTTCTCGCTCCCGGCCCGTCATGGTAGGACTCGCGAGGTCGCGGGTGTAGCTCAGTGGTAGAGCAGTAGCTTCCCAAGCTACGGGTCGTGGGTTCGATCCCCATCGCCCGCTCCAATCCCTTCAAGGCCTAAGTGGGATTGAACAAGGCACCTCAAGTGCCACGTCCGCGGAATGTCCGCGTAATACGGTCGCCTGTCGTTCGTCAGGCGAATCGGTTGCTGTCGCAAAAAAGCGGGTGCGCCAGCCAGGTTCCACGACTGGCCACGGGTATATCGAACGCTCATGCTTCGCCGCCTGCGCACCCCTCGAATCCCCTCATAGCGCAGTTGAACAAGCGATGGCGGATTGTGGATGATCCGCTGCAGTGGATTCTACGGCGCAGCAAGGGCAAAATAAGGAACGCAATTCAAGTGGAGGCGAAAATGAACCGACAACGAGGCCAGGCGCTGCTCTCGGTCGCTGCGATTGCGCTTCTTTCATTGGCTGCGTGCGGCGATGACTCGTCGTCGAAGACGGCGTCGTCGACCACCGCCGCCGCCGCGGCGTCCGCTGCGTTACTGCCGCGCAACACGGTCGTGCCCGTGAGTGTGGTGACCCAGTACTTCCCAGACGTCACCAAGGAGGCGAGCACGGGGCCGAACGAAACGAGCGTCGGCAAGCCGATCGCGTCGAGATCGGTGGTCTTCGCCAGCGCCGACGGAAACAAGAAGGTGACTCTCTCCGTCGACCAGTACGCCAGCGCCAGTGACGCCGCGGCCGCCTACCAAACGGCCGTGCAGGGGAGCAAGGCCGCGCCCGGTTTCCAGCCTGCGGCGTCGCCGAATCTGGGGCAGGAGGCGTTCGTCGGCACCTCGCAGGTCGGCGCCGAGATGCACTTCGGTCTCGGGGCACGCGACGGCAGGCTGATCATGTCCGCCACGCACGCGGGCGACATCCCCGTCACGCCCGACATCTCAAACAACCTCATTAACCTCGGCGGCGCGGAGCTCACCACCGCGAAGCAGGTCCTCGGCCCCTCGGGGAGCAGTTAGCCTCGAGACCGCCTATGACGCAGCGAAGCCGACCGAATTAGCCGATGCTACGGCTTAGCATCATCGCTATCAGTGGCGCGGCGCTTGCTGGATGCACTTGGAGTGTTGAGACGGACTTGGCCGCTTGCAAGTTGAAGGCAATGGAACTGTTCGCGCCGCAGACGCTGCACCGCGATATACGAAGTTTGGCTTATGTAGAGAATTGTATGCTGGCAAAGGGCTATCGGATAGAACCCGGCCTTATGTCCTGTGTGGCAATGCCAGATGTAGTGCTTAAGGGTTGTTGGTTTCGAAATCACTGGTTGAATCAACTTTTCCGCATTTGGAAATGACTGATCATATAGCGGGAATATAGTTTCAGCCGTCGCGCACCTCTGCCCTTCGCGGCAGAAGGCGGTCCGCCTCGGCTTGGCTCAGGCGACCCGCGCGAAGCGAAATCTGCGTTTGGCCGCTAGCCGTAGGGCTGAGCGGCGCCCGGCTATTTCATCGTGATCGCAAGTCCGCTCAGGTCGGCGTTCGCCATCAGCCCGACCTGCCGCCCCGAGAGCTCGAGAACGGCGCCCTTCTGGTTGGCGAGAACGATCGCGCGGGCGCCGCCGCCGACCGCAAGCCCCGCGCCGGCCGCTGCGTAGACGCCGGCGATGTCCGACGCCTGTTGGATGTTGCGCACCCGGCCTCGCAGCACCGTCTTCGATCCGCCGAAGACGAGGCCGTAGTCTATGCCGCCGACCCCGAGCCGATAGGTCCGGCCGCGGAAGTTGAGCGTGCCGCCTCCGCCAGAGCCGCCGATGATCCAGCCGCCCTTGTAGATCGTAAGCGTCACGCTGCCGCTATCGGCGCTCGCGCTTTCAAGGCCGACGCCAAACAGGGCGATCAACGCGACCAAAGCGCCTCGGAGCAGGATCGGAATTCGCATGCCTAACTCTCCCTCGTTTCAGTGGCTGCGGCATGGACGCCCCAACTCTCGCCCGTTCGCGATGCCTCGCCGCCAGGTGAGTTTCCGCATTTCGGCGCGGGATTGCAATGTCCGCGTTGAGTCATTCTGCAACATGAAAGAGCCCATGTGTTGATGTCCGCGGGAGAGCGTCGCCCCCTTGCGAATGATGCAGACTGTGCAACTATCCCTGTGAACAACTTTCAGTTCGTGCATGGCGGCGCGGGGTCTAGCGTCTCCAAGGGGACTACCCACAAAGCCTGCGGAATTTGGCTCAGGGGGGCTCAATGAACCACGCACGTTTGCTCTGTGCGCTGCTTGCCGCCGGCCTCGGTTTGGCCGCGTCGAGCTCGGCGCAAGCCCAGTTCTATGTGCGCTCGCCAGAGGTGCATAAGGGCGAACTCGAGATCGAGGAACATGGTGCGCTCTATTCCGGGCCGGGAGAGGATGAGCGGCTGAGGCAGACCCATGAGCTCGAGCAAAAATACGGCCTCACGCACCGCTTTGAAGTGATTGTCGAGGAGGTCTTTGAACAGCCGATCGGCGGAGATTTCGAAGCCGAGGAGATCGAGGTCGGCGGCCAATACGAGATCATCCAACGCGAGGGCGACGGTTTTGGCTTCGCCTTCCGCACGCTCTACGAATTTTCGCTCCTTGGCGGGCCTGACGAAATCCTATTTGGACCCCTGGCAAAATTCGTGAGAGGCCGCGACTCGGCGACGGTCAACGCTTTCTTCGTGGGACAGGTGGGCGAGAATGTCGAAATCGACAGCCTCGAGCTCAAGCTGAATTGGCGATTGAAGCGCGAGCTGAACGAGAGGTGGGGCCTCGGCGTCGAAGGGTTTAGCGAAATCGAGGATCTTGCCCATGCGGGGTCGTTCGACGATCAGTCGCATCGGCTTGGTCCCGTCGCCTATTACGAGTTTCCCCACGCCGAAGGTCGGCCGGAGTGGAAGGCCGCCGGCGGCATCCTGTTCGGCGTCAGCGATGCGGTCTCGGACTTCACTTACAAGTTCGACGTAGAGGTTGAGTTCTAGAGCGAACCTGCCTCGGTCCTTGTCGCGATCGGGCTCGGCGTCGCCCTCGGCCACTTCATCCGCCGCGGCACCGAATAGAGGAGATCAGTGGGCGAGCTTGACGGCGCCGGTGTAGAGCGCGCCGCCGATCACGCAAGGAAGCGCGATATAGGCCTGGCCGAGGGCAGAGGCCGCCACGCAGCCGGTGGCGATCGCGATCGACCCCGCGGTCGCGCCCTTGGTCATTCCCGCTTCGTTGCTCAGCTGCCTCCTCTGAGCGTCGTCGATGGCGCCGAACTGATCTTTCCTGATCTTCTCCGATTCGAAGTTCTCGGCCGCTTCGATCACATCCTTCAGCGGCTTCGAGATTTCCTCGGGCTGACGCCCATGCTCGGCGCGATAGAGCGCGATCAATTGGCGGTCGCGCTCCGCATACGACGCAAGCGTCCACTTCGCGGTGCCTCCGGTCGTGATCTTCTCCACCGCGCTCGGGTCGTTGCCCCAGCCGGAGAAGACCTTGCGGAAGGAAAAGCCGCTATCGTCGTTGTTCTTCGACCAGCGCAACGCGTTCATGATGCGGACGACGGGCTCATGCTGGCCGGTCGCGACGTAATAGCCCCACAACGCGTAGATGCCGGGCGAGCCGCCGGTGTCGAGCGGCAGCGTCATCAGCGTCGGCCGTTTGCCGCTGAGAAAGTCGTCGATCAGCGGCCGGCGGAGCGGCATGCGCGACGCATTCTTCTCGAGCAGTTCGCGCCAATCGGGGCGGCCCGAATAGGCGATGGCCCTGATGATCACGGCCTGCTCCTTGTCCGGCATCGGAAACATCTTGGGGATCATGCCCGGGCCGTCCTTGGGATTTGAGCCGAGCACGCCGGCAATAAAGCCGATGCAGAACCACGCCTTCTCTTCATCGCCGAACAGGCCATATTCCTGCATGGCGTGGACGGCCCCCGGCACGCGCCACGGCTGCTTGTGGTCGCGATAGTTGGAGATCCAATCCATCAGCTTATCTGGCGAGACGAAGTCGGCTTGCGGCCCGGATGCGGACTGCGCTTGATCGGCCGCGACCGGAGGAGGCGGCGGAGAAGCTGCGGGCTGAACCGGTTCGGACGGACGCAAATAAGTCTCGGTCTTGACTTCGGTCGGCGGGGTCGCAGCCTGAACGGAGGGCGCGGGCGATGGCTGGGAACTTTGGGACAAAGCGGGCGAAGCTTGAGACGAAGCCGGTGAAGCCGGCTGGACCTGCGGCGGCGCGAGAAGCTGAGGCACTTGAAATCGAGGCGCGGCCTGCTTCTTCGGCACGGTCACCGTGCGCTGCGCGTCAGACGTCTGCGCCGCGCAAGGGCTGGCTAATCCGAGGATGCCGAGGGAGGCGAGCGCAATAAGCGCGTGGCTACGCATGTCATCAGCTTCCTGCCCCCCGGCCCCAGAAGTGCTGACTGATATGGTTCACGCCCACGGGCTTGCCTGCCAGTGGCGAACACGTTGATTTTCAGTGGTTTCGTGGCTTTTTCAGGGCCATGGCGTCCGGCCGCCCCTCCTCGCGGTGTGGAGGGACGGCCGGGTTAGCTTCGCGCCCATGGGCTGTAAAAAGGACTCGCCATAAAACCGCCGGCGCGCCCATTCTCCTCGTGAGGTCCAGCATCTCCTGGGTCTCGCGAAATCTTCCGGAGCTCGCGCGTCCTCGCGCTCGCGCCTCCTCCTCGCCGTCATATCCCTTGTCGAGAACATGGGCGCGTGTTTATCATCAGTCCAATCGATGATATCAATGACGAGTATCGATCACGCTAATCTCAGCAGGCTCGACCTCAATCTGTTGGTGGCGTTCGACGCGCTGCTGACCGAGCGCAGCGTCACGCGTGCCGCGGCTCGCATAGGCCTCGGCCAATCGGCCATGAGCCACAATCTCGGTCGGCTCAGGGCGCTGTTCGGCGACGAGATCTTGACTCGCGGCGCAGATGGCATGCGGCCGACGCCGCGGGCGCTTGCGCTTGCCGATCCGGTGCGGGTGACGCTTGCCCAAATCCAGGCGGCGGTTCTTCAGCGTGAGGCCTTCGATGCTCGCACCGCCGAGCGGACCTTCCGCATCGGTCTTGCCGACTCGATCGAAGTCGCCATCATCCCGGGTCTCATGACGCGGCTCTGCCAGGAAGCCCCAGGGGTCAGCTTGCGTCTGCGCTCGATCAATCGGCTCACGATCCTCGACGAACTCGATGCCGGCAAGCTCGATCTCGGCATCGGCGTGTTCGATCACGGGCAGGTCCACCACAAACGCCGCCCGCTTTACAAGGAGAACTTCCTCTGCCTGTTCAATCCGGAGTTGCTCAATTTCTTGCCGCCGGTTTCGCTCGAACAGTATTTAAGCGTGCCGCATGTGTTGACGAGCCTCAGCGACGACGCTCATGGCGCGGTCGACGAGGCGCTCGCCAAGCTCAAGCTGAAGCGCAACATCGCTTTGACCACGCCAGGTTTTCTCGCCGTGCCGTTCGTGGTGGCCCGCGCGCCGCTCATCACCACGATGCCGTCGCGGCTTGCTCGCTATTTTGCGAATACCTTCGGATTTGTAACCAGCCCCGCACCCATCTCGCTGCCGAGTTTCGCCATCTCGCTGCTTTGGCATGCGAGTTTCGATCACGATCCGGGCCATATCTGGCTGCGCCAGACGGTTTCAGGGGTCGCAGCGGAGGTCGACTCGATGCCCTGAACCGGGCTCCCGTTCGGGTGTGGACAAAATTGTCTTGGCGGGCCACTTAGTGTCGTTATGGCTCATGATGCGCGCCCAAATCGAATATCGCCGGACAAATGTCTCGGCGAGCGTTGAAGAGCAAGCGAAGGAGGGCATCCCATGGCTGCAACCACAGCATCGGGAAAGAGGAGTGTGACGGCGTCGAAGGAACGCTGCGACGCGTTGAGCGAGGTGTTGGCGGATAGTTGGTGGGCGGTGGGCTTGCGCGGAATCTTGGGGATTCTGTTCGGCCTGATCTGCCTGCTCACGCCGGGGCTCGCGGTCGAAGTCTTCGTCATCTTGTTCGCCGCGTATATGCTGGTGGACGGTGTGTTCGCGATTATCGCCGCCTTCAAGGCGGCGCGTAACGGCGAGCGTTGGGGCCTTCTCATCGTCGAGGGCATTGTCGATATCGCGGCCGGCCTCGTGGCCGTCGTCTGGCCGGCGATCACGCTCGTGGCGCTGATCTGGCTCGTCGCCATTTGGGCCATCGTGACGGGCGCGCTCATGCTCGGCGCGGCCTTCACCCTCAACAAGGATCACGGCCGCTGGTGGCTGGCGCTCGGCGGCATTGCCTCTCTGATCTTCGGCATCCTCTTGATCATCGAGCCGTTGATCGGGGCGGTAGTGCTGACCATGTGGATCGGCGCCTACGCGCTCGTGTTCGGCGCTTTCTTGCTCGTTCTTGCCTTCCAGCTCCATTCGCGCAAAGAGGAACGGGAGCGGAAAGAGCCAGCGGCGGCGGCAAAGAAGGCCTGAGCTCTGTCGCTTTCGGCGCGCTATGATCGGGCGCGGCGCCGCCACGCGCCGCGCCCTGCATTTTGAGGTTTGCACATGGAGGTGTCGGCGCTTCCCACGGTCAAACTGCCGAGCGGCGAGAGCGTGCCGCAGCTCGGCCAGGGAACTTGGCGCATGGGCGAGAGCGGCCGCGCGCGGAAGGAAGAGGTTGCGGCGCTCAAGCTCGGTCTCGACCTTGGGCTCACGCTCATCGATACCGCCGAGATGTACGGCAATGGCGGCGCGGAAGAGCTCGTGGCAGAGGCTACTCGAGGGCGGCGCGACGAATGCTTCCTCGTGAGCAAAGTGTTGCCGGAGAATTCGACGAAGGCTGGAACGCTTGCCGCCTGCGCCCGCAGCCTGAAGCGGCTCAACACCGACCGCATCGACCTCTACCTCCTGCATTGGCGCGGGGAGCCTGGGCTCGAAGAGACGCTGGCGGGCTTCGAGGCGCTGACCGCATCGGGCGCGATCCGCTACTGGGGCGTCAGCAATTTCGATGTCGAGGACATGGAGGAGCTCTCCAAGCTGCCCGGCGGCGCGGCCTGCGCGAGCAATCAGGTGCTCTACAATTTGCGCCGCCGCGGGATCGAGACGGGGCTGCTGCCGTGGTGCCGCAAGCGGGCGATGCCGATCATGGCCTACTCGCCGTTCGAGCAGGGGAGGATGTTGCGCGACCGGGTGCTGACCGCGGTCGCCATCCGCCATCGCGCCACCACCGCGCAGATCGCGCTCGCCTGGGTGCTCCGCCAGGGCGACATGATGGTGATCCCCAAGGCCTCGACCGAGGCGCATGTGAGGGAGAACCGCGCGGCGCTCGACATCGAGCTCACCGAGCGCGACCTCGCCGAGCTTGCCAAAGCCTTCCCGCCGCCGAAGGGGCGCCGCCCGCTCGAATTGCTGTGACGTCATGGTGGGGCCGCCCGCCTCGCGCTCGCCGCCAAGCGATACCCTGACGCACGCGCCGTTCCCGGCTAACATCGGCCCATGGACGGTCTCATCGGCCAGAGCGACGGCCTGATCCGGCTCGCGGTCTTCGCCAGCGTCTTCTTGGTGATGGCGCTGATCGAGCTGCTATGGCCCAAGCGCAAGCTCATCGTGTCGAAGCGGCGGCGTTGGCTCACCAATATCGGCGTCAGCGTGACCGGCACGATCCTGCTCAGGCTCATGGCCGCGCTTGCCGTGCCGATCGCGGCCGTCGCCGCCGCTTTCTGGGCCGAGGCGCACGGGATCGGGCTCCTGAACCAGGTCGCGTGGCCTGTCTGGATCAAGGTCGCCGTCGCGCTCGTCGTGCTCGACCTCGCCATCTGGGCGCAGCATTGGGCCTCGCACAAGGTCCCGCTATTCTGGCGCCTGCACCGGGTGCACCACGCCGACCGCGATATCGACGTGACCACGGCGGTTCGCTTCCATCCCATCGAGATCGGGCTGTCGATGCTGTGGAAGATCGCGGTGGTGGTGCCGCTCGGCGCTTCCCCGCTCGCCGTGTTCCTGTTCGAGGTGATCCTCAATGCCTGCGCCATGTTCAATCACGCCAATATCGCCATGCCGCAATGGCTCGACCGCATCGTTCGGCTCCTCGTCGTGACGCCCGACATGCATCGCGTGCACCACTCCGTGCTGCACCGCGAGCATGATTCCAATTACGGCTTCAACCTCTCGATCTGGGACCGGCTGTTCGGCACGTACACGGCACAACCGGAGGCCGGGCATCAAGGCATGAGCATCGGGCTCCCGCCCTATCAGAGCGAGGCGCCGACGCGGCTCGGCTGGTCGCTGTGGCTGCCGTTCGGACCCGAGCGGGCGGAAGCCAGGCGCCGGGCGCAACGACCCTAAGCCGCGCGCTGCCTCTAGAAGAAGCTCATGGGGAAGTAGCGCAGGAACAGCTCTTCGTAGCGGCCGCTGGCATGCACCTGCTCAAGGGCGTAGGTCAGGATCTGGGCGAGGTTTCGGTTCCCCTTCTTCACGGCGATGCCGACGCCCTCGCCGAAGAACCTGGCGTCGAGATAAGGACCGCCGCGGAACTCGCAGCAACCTTCGCTGGTCACGCCGTTCAGCCAGAAGGTCATGCCGATGCCGTCGCCGAACACGAAATCGATGGCGCCGTCTTTCAGCGCCCGCTGCGCGTCGTCGGCCGTGTCGAATGTGGCAAGCGCGCTATTGGGAAAGAACAGCTTGAGATAGGCCTCATGCCCGGTGTTCTTGGCCACGCCGACCTTCTTGTCTTCGAGCGTCTCCGGGCTGATGTCCTTAAGCTCGTTCGCCTTCTGGGCGATGAAGCGGGCGGGCGTGGCGTAATAGCGCGACGTGAAGTCGGCCTTCTCGAGCGACTCGGCGGTGATGCGGATCGAGGCAATGGCGGCATCGGCCTCGTCGCGGTCGAGAGTGGGATAAATCTCGGCCCAATCGACGTCCTTGACTTCGCACTCGACTTCCAAGATCTCGCAGATGGCCTTGGCGAGATCGACATTGAAGCCGGTGAGCGCGCCGACCTCGTCGACATAATGGAAGGGCGGGTAGTCGCTGTCGGTGATGAAGCGCAGCTTCTGGAGCCCTTGCATGTCGGGCTTGGGACGGAGCACGTCGCCTTGCCAGGTGTCGGGCACGATGTCGTTGCGGGCTTGCGCCGATGCGGGGGCGGGTGCGAGCGCAAGAGACGCGGCAAGGCAGGTGGCAAGCCAAGCCGCGCGAGAGCGGCCTGCAACACGGGATAGATGGAGGTTTCGGATCACGAGCCAGTCATAACGCGGGCCGACCGGGTTTGCCAAGGATTCCGGCTTGCGCCGCTTCTTCCGTCGTACCGATGGAAGCCAGTGTCTAACGCGGGGCACTCCGATGTAAGCGTCATCCTGAGGTGCGAGCGGAGCGAGCCTCGAAGGATGACGGTTTCGCGCCGCATCCTTCGAGGGCCGCTTCCCCACGCGTGGGTTCGCGGCCGCCTCAGGATGACAAGTGATTGCGGGTCTTGTCATTCCCGCGCACGCGGGAATCCAGTAATCGCTACCCTCACAAGCAAACTCAGGGCGTACTGGATTGCCCGGTCAAGCCGGGCAATGACAAGGTCGTGGCTCCGCGAAATCTGTCTCCGGCTCAGCTGGCACGCGGCTCGCCACCTTCTCCCACGAGAGGAGAGGGGGAAACCCCGGCTCGCACCGGACTGACGAGTCAAAGCCGGAATCACGAGTCACGCGACCTTCCGCCTCACAGCACCAGGTTGCGTGCTCTGATGCCCCGCTCGATCGCCGCCGTCGTGAGCTTGTCGAGATCGAGACTGTCGCGCAGCATCTCGAGGAAGCGGGTCTCCTCCGGCCTCACGTCGAGGTCCGCGGCGGCCACTTCGAGGGCGACCGCGTAAGCCGTTTCGCGCAGCTTCTCCGGCAGGTTGGCGCGAATCAGAACAAGCACATGATCGAGTCCGCCATCGGCGCTCAACACGTCGCCGCAATCCTGGGCAGTCTTGACCAGAGCGTCCTTGTTAAAATCGTCGAAAATAGGCAACTTGGACACGATCTCGCCGATGCGTGCGAGCTCGGCGTCGTTCATGGCGCGATCTACCGCCGATGTGGTGACCATCACATAGATGAGTGCGGCGTGATGGCCGTGCGGCTCGGTCATGGCGTTTTCGTCCTTCCGTTGGGTCACGTTCGTCGACGCGGCGCGACCCTAGGCAATTGCAGCACCGCGAGCAAGCCCGGGCCGGCTTGGAAAAAGTGGCGCGGCCGGGAAAATTGTGAAATTGGTCGGATAGCGCAGAATCGCGACGGACCACCGACTCTTTCCACCCGCCGATGAACCGGACCGCCAAGATAGAAATCGAAGCCCCACTCAAGGCTGCGGCCCATGAGAGCAAGGCCTGGCCCTTCGAGGAGGCGCGCAAGGTCCTGAGCCGGCTCGAACGCGCGCCCAAGAAGGCCGGCGCCGTCATCTTCGAGACCGGCTACGGACCGTCAGGCTTGCCGCATATCGGCACTTTCGGCGAGGTCGCCCGCACGACCATGGTGCGCCACGCCTTCCGCGTGCTCACCGCTGACAAGATCCCGACCCGCCTGATCTCGTTCTCGGACGACATGGACGGGTTGAGAAAGGTGCCCGACAACATTCCCAACAAGGAGATGGTGGCGAAGCATCTCGGCAAGCCGCTGACGCAAGTGCCTGACCCGTTCGGCGAGCATCCGAGCTTCGGCCAACACAACAATGCCCGGCTCAGGGCCTTCCTCGACACTTTCGGGTTCGACTACGAGTTCCTGTCGGCCACTGAATGCTATACGAGCGGGCGCTTCGATAGCACGCTGCTCAAGGTGCTCGAGCACTACGACGCGATCAGAGACGTGATCCTGCCGACGCTCGGCCCGGAGCGCCGCGCCACCTATAGCCCGTTTTTGCCGATCTCCCCCACGAGCGGGCAGGTGCTGCAGGTGCCGATCATCGATCGCGACATGGCCTCCGGCGCCATCCTCTATAAGGACCCCGAAACCGGCAAGCTCACGCAAGTTCCGGTCACCTCCGGCCGCTGCAAGCTGCAATGGAAGGCCGACTGGGCCATGCGCTGGGTGGCGCTCGGCGTCGATTACGAGATGGCGGGAAAGGACCTGATCGACTCGGTCAAGCTCTCAAGTCAGATTTGCCGCATTCTAGGCGCCCAGCCGCCGGAAGGTTTCATCTACGAGCTATTCCTCGACGAGAACGGCGAGAAGATCTCGAAGTCGCGCGGCAACGGGCTCACCATCGAGGAGTGGCTCGCCTATGCGAGCCCCGAGAGCCTGTCGCTCTATATGTATCAAGGACCGCGCAAGGCGAAGCGTCTCTATTTCGACGTGATCCCGCGTGGCGTCGATGAATATGTCGGACATCTCGCGGCCTACGCCAGGGAGGAGCCGGCGGCGAGACTGATGAACCCGGTCTGGCACATCCATCAGGGCGAGCCGCCCGCGGCAGAGCTCCCCATCAGCTTTGCGCTCCTGCTCAATCTCGCGTCCGCCTCGAACTCAGAGGATCGCGAAGTGTTGTGGGGCTTCATCCGCCGCTACGCGCCTGAGGCGACGCCGGAAGCGCATCCTCTGCTCGATCGGCTCGTCACTTACGCCATCCGCTACTTCCACGATTTCGTGAAGCCGGCGAAGCGTTATCGCGCGCCGAGCGAGAAGGAACGCGCGGCGCTGCTCGACCTCGACGCGCGCCTTGCCAAGATGCCGCAAGGCTTGCCTGCCGAAGAGATTCAGTCCGAGGTTTATGCGGTCGGGAAACAGCACGGCTTCGAGCCGCTGCGCGACTGGTTCTCGGCGCTCTACGCGGTGCTGCTCGGCCAGGATCAAGGCCCGCGCTTCGGCTCCTTCGTCGAGCTTTACGGCATTAGCGAAACCCGCGGCCTCATCGCCAAGGCGCTGAAGGGCGAGCTTGCCGCCTGAGGGGCCGGAAAAGATGGCAAGTCCCGTCCATGAGATTCTGACCGTACCAGAAGGAGCGACGGCGTGAACGCGCTGTTCGGCCTGGGCCAGGCGCTCCTGCTCGCGCTCGATCCAGAGCGCGCGCACGACCTTGCGGTCAAGAGTCTTGAGCTTGGGCTCTATCCGCGGGCCGACACGCCCGAAGACAAGCGGCTTCGCCAGCATCTCTTCGGTCTCGACTTTCCCAATCCGGTTGGCATGGCCGCAGGCTTCGATAAGGACGCTCGCGTCGCGCGCGGTCTTCTCCGCATGGGATTCGGCTTCGTCGAGGTGGGCACGCTGACGCCGCGCGCGCAAAGCGGCAATCAGAGTCCCCGCATCTTCCGCTCGGCGCAAGACCGCGCCATCATCAACAGGCTCGGCTTCAACAATGACGGGCAGGAGGCCGCGCTTGAGAGGCTGAAAGCGGGCGCGGGCGGGATCGTCGGCGTCAATCTCGGCGCGGGGCGCGACAGCGCCGACCGCATCGGCGACTATGTCACGGGCATCGAGCGCATGGGCCCCGTGGCAAGCTATTTCACCATCAACATCTCATCGCCGAACACGCCGGGTCTTCGTGACCTCCAGGCGCCGGACGCGCTCGCCGCCCTGCTTGCCCGCCTGCAGGCGGCACGTTCGGCGCTTCCACGCAAGCCGCCGCTCTTGATCAAGCTTGCTCCCGACCTCGCCGACGAAGATTTGCCTGAAGTCGTGCGCGTGATCCTCGCCTATGGCGCCGATGGGATTGTCGTGTCGAACACCACGCTCTCACGCGGGGGGCTTGAGGACGCAGCCTTCGCCAAGGAGGCCGGCGGCTTGTCGGGGCGTCCGTTGTTCCATCGCGCCACACGCATGCTGGCGCGAGTCTACCGGCTGGCCGAAGGCGGGCTTCCGCTGATCGGTACGGGCGGCATCGACTCAGGCGAATGCGCGCTCGCCAAGATCGAGGCCGGGGCCTCGCTCGTCCAGCTCTATACCGGGCTCGTGTTCGAAGGACCCTCGCTCATTGCCCACATCAAGCAGGCGCTGGTCGCGGCGATGGAGAGGCAAGGCTGCGCCGGCCTCACCCCGCTGATCGGGCGCCGCGCCGAAGAGTGGTCGGAACGGACGATCGCGCCATGACCGTCACCATCTATCACAATCCGCGCTGCTCGAAATCGCGCGCGACGCTCGCGCTCCTCGAGGCGCGCGGGTTGAAGCCCAAGATCGTGGACTATCTCAAGACGCCGCCGTCGGCCGCAGAGCTCAAGGCGATCCTGCGCAAGCTCGATCTTGAGCCGCATGACCTCTTGCGCTCAAGCGAGCCGCTCTATGCCGAACTTGGCCTCAAGGCCCGCAATCTCGACGACGATGCCTTGATCGCGCTGATGGCCGCAAATCCCATCCTCATCGAGCGGCCGATCGTGGTCGCGGGCGGCAAGGCCGCCATCGGCAGACCTCCCGAAAACGTGCTTGCGATCCTCCCCTCATCCTGAGGAGGCGCGGAAAGCGCCATCTCGAAGGATTCTAGGCTTCGCGTTTGGGCGGGGTCGGGTCCACCAGATCGGTGCCGGGGCGTCCGGCGAATTTGAACAGCCGGACCACCAGCCAAATGGGGAACACGATCACCGCGCCGAGCAGGAAGTAGCGGACGGCCTTCTCGACGGCCTCGAAGCCCAGGTTGTAGATGCTTTCGACAAGCCGCGCGATGCTGTCGATGATCTCGTAGGGGCTGAAGCCGAGCGCGGCCAGAACCACGCCGACGATGAGGGAGAGGATCACCAATCTCAGCACTACGAGCGCCGGATTGCCGCCAAAAAACTGTTCCATCTGCCGCTCTCCCGCCCACTCGGGGGCCTAGAGACTTGAACGAGCTTCGACTCGAATTGCGCCAGAATTGGTGCGAAAGGGAGCGAAGGTCAAGACGGTGCGAATGAGCGCAAGCCGAAGCCTGATCGCAGAGGCGCCGCCCGAGGCGCTGCCCGAGCCCTTTGCCTCCTGGTTCAAGTCGCGCGGCTGGCGCCCCCATGCCCATCAATTGGCGCTTCTGGAGCAGGCCGGCGCCGGCCGCGACACGCTTCTGATCGCGCCGACCGGCGGCGGTAAGACGCTGGCAGGCTTCCTGCCGAGCCTGACCGATCTCGCCCGCCGCCCGGCGCGGGCAAGCCGCGAAACGGCGATCCACACCCTCTATGTCTCGCCGCTCAAGGCGCTCACCGTCGATATCGCCCGGAACCTCGCTACGCCCGTGGACGAGATGGAGCTTAAAATCAGACTCGAAACCCGCACCGGAGACACGCCGCCGTCGCGCCGCGCCCGCCAGCGGGCGCATCCGCCCGACATTTTGCTGACCACGCCCGAGCAGATCGCGCTGATGCTCTCCCACAACAGCGCTTCCGCGCTCCTCGGCCGGCTCAAATTCGTCATCCTCGATGAGCTGCACGCGCTCGCTTCGAGCAAGCGAGGCGATCTGCTCGCGCTCGACCTGGCGCGGCTCAGGGCGCTCGCGCCCGAACTCACGGCCATCGGGCTTTCGGCCACCGTGGCGCGACCTTACGAGCTTGCCGCCTTTCTCGTGCCGCATCGCGGGAGGCAAGCGACACGGCTCGCCGAGATCGTGGTGGCGGGAGAGGGGGCGAAGGCCGACATCTCGATCCTGAAATCCGATGCCGAGCTGCCCTGGGCCGGGCACTCGGCGCGCTATGCGCTGCCCGAGATCTACGACGCGATCAAGGCCCACCGCCTGTCGCTCGTCTTCGTCAATACACGCTCGCAGGCCGAGATGCTGTTCCACGCGCTGTGGCGCTACAACGACGACAACCTGCCGATCGCGCTCCATCACGGCTCTCTCGACGTGGCGCAGCGCCGGAAAGTCGAGGCCGCGATGGTCCAAGGCAGGCTCCGCGCCGTGGTCTGCACCTCGACGCTCGATCTCGGCATCGACTGGGGCGATGTCGATCTCGTCATCAATGTCGGGGCGCCGAAAGGGGCAAGCCGGCTCGCCCAGCGCATCGGCCGGGCCAATCACCGGCTCGACGAGCCGAGCAAGGCACTGCTCGTGCCGGCCAACCGCTTCGAGGTGATCGAATGCCAAGCGGCGCTCGAAGTGGCTGCGGAAGGCGCGCAGGATACGCCGCCCTCGCGGCCGGGTGCGATCGATGTGCTCGCCCAGCATGTGCTCGGCACGGCCTGCGCGGCGCCCTTCGATGCCGGCCTGCTCTATCGCGAGGTGACGAGTGCCGCGCCCTATCAGGGGCTGTTGCGCCAGGGGTTCGACCAGATCGTGCAGTTCGTGGCGACAGGCGGCTATGCGCTGGCCAATTACGAGCGCTACGCCAAACTGAAGCGGACGCCCGAAGGGCTCTATCGCATCGCTCACCCCCGCATCGCGCAACAATATAGGCTCAATGTCGGGACCATCGTCGAAGCGCCCATGCTGCGCGTGCGGCTCGCGCGGGCGAAGGGCGGGGCGCTCAAGCCTTCAAGCGTGCTCGCAGCGGGCCGTGTGCTCGGCGAAGTCGAGGAATATTTCATCGAGCAGCTCACGCCGGGCGATACGTTCGTCTTCGCGGGCGAGGTCTTGCGCTTCGAGGGATTGCGCGAGACAGACGCCATCGTCACCCGCGCACACGCGACAGAGCCGAAGATCCCGTCCTATGAAGGCGGCAAGTTCCCGCTCTCCACCTATCTCGCCGAGCGGGTGCGCAAGCTGCTGGCTGACAGGAGGGATTGGCTCCGCCTTCCCGACCAAGTCGCCGATTGGCTAAGCCTGCAAGCCGAGTTCTCGGTTGTTCCCGGTCACGACCAGATGCTTATCGAGACGTTCCCACAGGGGAACAGGCACTACCTCGTGTGCTACCCGTTCGAGGGCAGGCTCGCGCATCAAAGCCTCGGCATGCTGCTCACGCGGCGGCTCGAACGGACCCGCGCCGCACCGCTCGGCTTCGTCGCCAACGAATATGCGCTCGCCATCTGGGCGCTCTCTGACATGGGGGCGATGACTCGAAGCGGGCGCCTCGATCTCGCGCAACTCTTGAACGAAGACATGCTCGGCGACGATCTCGACGCATGGCTGGCGGAATCGAGCCTGATGAAGCGATCCTTCAGAGTCTGCGCCATCATCTCGGGGCTGATCGAGCGCCGCCACCCCGGGCTGGAGAAGACCGGGCGGCAGATGACCGTGTCCTCCGATCTGATCTACGACGTGCTACGCCAGCACGAGCCCGGCCACGTCTTGCTGAAGGCAGCCTTCGCCGATGCCGCGACCGGCCTGATCGATGTCTTCCGCCTCGGCGATTTCTTGAGGCGAATCAAGGGACGAATCAGGCATATTGACCTGCCGCACGTTTCTCCTCTTGCCGTGCCGGTGATGCTCGAGATCGGACGCGAAAGCGTTCCCGGCGAGGCGAGCGAAATGCTGTTGCGGGAGGCTGTCGAGGGACTAATCGCCGAGGCATTGAGCGGACATGCTGCGCGCCAAACATGATCTCATGCCGGAGACGGCGCCGACGCTTCGCTCGCATCTCACCGTCGCCGGTCACGCGATGCGGCCGCTTCCCGCAGGCGCGCTCTATTGGGAAGACGAGCGCACGCTTCTGGTCGCAGACTTGCATCTCGAGAAGGGCGCGGCTTTCGCCGCGCTGGGCATGCTGCTTCCGCCTTACGACACTCGCGCGACGCTCGACCGCCTGGCCAAGGTCATCGATGCCGTTAGGCCCTCCCGCGTGGTGGCGCTCGGCGACAGCTTCCACCGCTGCAAGTCCGCGGCGCAGCTTCCTTGCGACGACCTCGGCATGCTGCTTGAGCTGCAGCGGGGCCGCGAATGGTTCTGGATCTGCGGCAATCACGACCCGCATCTGCCGGCAAGCATCGGCGGCACGGTCTGCGCCACACTCACCATCCGCGGGCTCACGCTCAGGCACGAGCCTTCGCCCGCGCCATCGGTCCGGGAGATCGCCGGGCATCTGCACCCGGTCGCGCGCATCGCGGGGAGGGGCGCCGTGATCCGCCGCCGATGCTTCGCCACCGACGGCAACCGCCTGGTGATGCCGGCTTTCGGCGCCTATGCCGGAGGACTCAATTTATGCGACGAGGCCTTCGCGCCGCTGTTCTCACGCCACCAGCTCGAGGCGTGGATGATGGGCCGCGCCAACGTCTATCCCGTGCTCGGCAGCCTGCTCCTGCCGGACTAAGTCCCTTCGCGCCTCAAGGCGTACCAGCCGGCAAGTCCGGCAAGCACAGCGAGGACGACCGCAAGCACCCCGTAGGCAAACGGGTGGGCGTAGGCGAGCCGGTAAATGGCACCCTCGACGCCGGCCTTGCTCACTTCGAGCGTGCTCCGGTTCTGGCTGATCATCTGGCCGTCGCGGAAGAGATAGATGTCGGTGGTGTAACGGCCGGTGGGGACATTGACGGGCAGGGCGACGGTTGCCCTGAACAGGCTCCTGCCGACGAAGTCGACGCCGTCGTCATCTTCCTGGAAAAGCTTCTGCTTCTGCTTCAAGCGTATCAGCGAGGAGAGGAACGTCTCCTCGCCGGGGTCGCCGCTCGTGGCCCTGCCGAAATCGAGATTGCCGAATCCGACGCCGAGCATCTTGAGAGTCTCGTCGGAAGCGATGGCGCGGAAGGGTCGCGTCGACAGTGCGGCGTAGAAGCCCGGGACCGACGGGTAGACCTTGCCCGACCCGTTGATCCAGATGCCGGCCACGAGCACTTTCCGCCTGGCGATGAGCGGCTCATCGGGGGAGCGAATGACCATGATGACGTCGTAAGTGCCGGCGTCGGGCGCCGCGGTCTGACTGAAATCGATGCTGCCGTAGATGAGGATCTCGATACCGGTGAAGTTGGACTGAATGGCAATGTCGCGGGTCGAGATATCCGACTGCACCTCTTCGCGTGTGTCCCGCGCTGGCTCCGGTGCCTGCTTGGCGGCCTCCGCCGGGGAACCCGCGAAGGCCAAGAGCAGAACGGCGAGGGTCAACGCGCGTTTCATCTTAAGCCCCCGTCCTTGCCGGCGTGATGCTGTAGAGCTCCGACGGCGTCAGCACGAGATCGAACAGGAGCCTGATGGCGACGGCGAGCACCACCACGGCCAGAAGCGCGCGCAACTGCTCGCCGCGGAGCTTCTGCCCGGCCCTGACCCCGAACTGACCGCCGATAACGCCCCCCGCGGCAAGGATGAGTGCGAGCAGGACGTCGAGGGTCCCCGAGAGAGTTGCATGGAGCACGGTCACCACGGCGGTGACGAAGATGATTTGAAAAATCGATGTGCCGATCACGACATTGGTCGGCATGCGCAGGAGGTAGATCATCGCCGGCACCATGATGAAGCCGCCGCCCACGCCCAGGAAGGCGGTCAGCAGGCCGACGACGGCGCCGATGACGAGCGGAGGAATGGCGCTGATGTAGAGACGCGAGCGGGGAAAGCGGAGCTTGAGCGGCATCCGGTGAATCCAAATGTGCTGCCCCGGCCGGCGCGAAACCGAGGGCTTGCCGGCGCGGGCACGGTGCAACGCGCGGAGGCTCTCGGCCAACATCAGTGCGCCGACCCCGCCGAGCAAGACCACATAGGTCAGGGAGACGATGAGGCCGGCTTGCCCCGCCTCGCGCAAGAGATTGAGCAGGATCACGCCCACGAGCGCGCCGACGACGCCGCCTGCGATCAAGACCGCGCCCATGTGGAAGTCGATATTGCCGCGGCGCCACTGCGCGAGCGCGCCCGACACCGACGTGGCGACGATCTGATTGGCGCCGGTCGCGACCGCAATCGGGGCGGAGATGCCCGAGAACATCAGGAGCGGGGTCAAGAGAAAACCGCCGCCAACCCCGAACATTCCGGAGAGAAAGCCCACCGCCGCGCCGAGCCCCAGCATCACCAGAAGGTTCACCGAGATTTCGGCAATGGGCAGATAAACCTGGAACATCGGGGGTGAGACCGGGAGCCGGAAAACCGGGAATCAAAAATGAGAAAGACCAGAATTCGGCTTGTCTGACCACCCCCTTCGGCCCGCGGTCAGGGCCGGGAGCCGATCCTCGCTTCCACGACCTGGGATCCCGCGCCAGGGACAGAAGGGGGCCATGGACGACTCCCATGACCCCGGCCGTTCCGGCGCGAGCACGGGCCGGTTGACCTGAGGTGCGCCGAGAGCCCAGATCGAAAGGCTTGGTTTCTTGGGCCTTGTCGTGCTTCTCTTGCCCCCCTTCCGCCCCTTTTTCCCATCAGATAGGCGGCCGGGAGAGGGGTGCTTGAGCTAATTTCCCATTCTTCGGGCGAAGCCCGGCATCTCGATGCATGAAACTTTTCGTAGAGGGGCGCAGATGAAAATTCGGGTCACGACCGCTTCCTTGGCGATTTTCGCCTTTACCCTGCTGCTGCTGCCGGCGACAGCCGGTGCTGTGACCGAGCGCATGAAGCGCGACTGCCGGTCGGATTACAATCGCTACTGCAAGAAGTATGAGCTCGGGACCGAGGGTTTGCGCGCCTGCATGTCGCGTTCGATCAAGAAGGTCTCGAATCGATGCATCTCCGCGCTCGTTGCCGGCGGCGAAATGACTAAGGCTCAAGCCGAGCGCGTGCGGAGGCAAAAGCAAAAGAAGTAGATGTCGAATAGGTTATGCAGGAAGGCTTGCGGAAGGACGCCGAGATGGCAGGGCTCAACACAGCATTGACGGTTCGGACCATGAAGCTCGCGACCTTTGTTCTGGCCGCCGCCTTGACTTGGCTTTGGCCAGGCGTTTCGGCACAAGCGGCGGGCAACCCCTTCGAGAAGTTGAGCGGCGATTGGACGGGCGAGGGCACGGTCAAGACCAAGGATGGTCCGCTCAAGAAGGTGAGCTGCAAGGTCAACTACAAGGTGACGGGCAGCAATCTGGCGCAGAGCCTCAGTTGCACCGGCGACGATTACGAGATCGAGGCCAAGCTCAACCTGTCCGACAAGGACGGCAAGGTCAAAGGCAAATGGACCGAAGCGATCTATGACGCCTCGGGAGAGGTCGTCGGCAAGGCGCACGAAGACATCATTCGCGCCGTCATCAGGGGCGACAAATTCTCAGGCCGCATGAGCCTCAAGGTCACCGATCAGGGCCATTCGATCAATATCCTACAGCTCAACGAGGACACCGGCATCTATCGTCTGGTCACGAGTCTCAACTTGCATCGCTAGGGCTCACCCTCCGAGACGGCGCGTTCCGCGCCTCCTCAGGGTGAGGACCTCACATAGCTCACCCTTCGAGACGGCGCGTTTCCGCGCCTCCTCAGGGTGAGGGCCTCACATGGCTCACCCTTCGAGACGGCGCGTTCCGCGCCTCCTCAGGGTGAGGGCCTCACATGGCTCACCCTTCGAGACGGCGCGTTTCCGCGCCTCCTCAGGGTGAGGACCTCACATAGCTCACCCTTCGAGACGGCGCGTTTCCGCGCCTCCTCAGGGTGAGGACCTCTTCAAGTCTTGGACCGACGTTTCGCTGGGCTGGGTGGCTTCACGGCCAGCGGAAGCTCCTCAAACAATTCCGGAGCCTGCCCGATCGCGGTCCCTTCGATTGCAAGAATGCGCAGCTTGGTCGCGACACCCCCATGGGCGGAGAAACCGGTGAGCTTGCCCCGGGTCCCGACGACGCGATGGCAGGGAACGATGATCGGCCAGGGATTGCGCGCGAGCGCCAGGCCGACGGCTTGGGCAAGCGACTTGTCCTCAAGCCGCATGGCAATATCCCCATATGTCATCGTCCGGCCCGGCGGAATCTCCCGAGCGATTTCATAAACGCGCGCGTTGAGCGAGGGCACGGAACCAAGATCGATGTCGATGAAAGATAGATCGATCTGGTTGCCGTCGAGCAGTGCCGCAATCGCATCGATGGCGCGCGTGATTTCGGGCGGTGGGTCGCAGGCACCGGCGTTGCCAACGCGCGCCAGCAGCCGCGCCTTCGTTTCCGCATCGCTACGCTCAGGCAGCTGCGTTGCGACAATGGAGTGTCCGCGCCAAGCGATCCCACAACGGCCGATACTGGTCGGAAACAATGTGTAACTCAGTGCGGCAGGCTCGTCCCTGATCATTCCGATCTCTGGTGTTGCCATCAGCGAGAGATAGCGAGCATCTCGATTGCCACAGCGGAGACTGCGGCACGTGTCATTGTAGTCCGGCTTTTATCGGATGCCAGCCCCCGCCTGCGACACGTGCATCGCGCAATCAACCGCCCCTTGCACTCGGCTTGCACCTCGTGGAAACTCGCCCGGCCGGGGGATGACCATGCTTGGCTGGCGGCGTTTCGTGTTGATAGCGGTTGGCGGCTTCGCCGGCATTGTCGTGCTTTTGTCGGTGTTTATTCTCTTGATGAATCCTTACGGCAATCTGCCGCGAATCCTCTTCAGCGAACATGTCATCACCGACACCAATCAGCGGTTTCAATACCCGGCTCTGATTCGTTCGCAGCGATACGATTCCATCGTCATCGGCGCCTCCGATGCGCGCTTGCTGCATCCCAAGGCCCTCGACCGCGTGTTCGGCGGGCGGTTCGCAAATCTCGCCATGGACGCGGGACAGGCTTACGAGCAGTATCGGATCGCCGATCTTTTCATCCGAGAGGCGGCGCGCCGCAGCACGCTGCTCGCCGGCGTCGACCATGTTTGGTGCGAAGAGAACGCCGACAATGAACGCTTCACGTATCGCGGCTTTCCCGAATGGATGTATGACGCCGATTGGCGCAACGATTTGCGCTATATGCTGAACGTCAGGGCTCTGGAGATCAGCGGTCGCAGACTGGGACAGTCGTTCGGGCTCAAGGAGGCGCGCTTCATCGACGGCTACGACGTGTTCACGCCGCCGGAAAGCGCCTACGACCCCGTGAAGGTCAGGCTGAAGCTCTGGGGCGCGAATGGGCCTCAACCGAAGCAGGCCAAGGCATCCCCGTACGAGGCGAGCGCCGCCGAGCGTGCAGGATGGCAGTATCCCGCGCTAGTTTGGCTCGACGAGATTGCGACGAGGTTCGGCGGCCGCGTCGTGTTCGTTTACGTGCCGGCGCATATCTCCGCCCAACCGACCCCGAGCTCGGAAAAGGCGGCGCGGCGGGAAGAGTGCAAGGCGCGCATCGCCGCAATCGCGCGGCGTCACGAGGCACCCTTCATCGACTTCGATCTCAACTCCGAGATTACGACGAACGACGCCAATTGGTGGGACCGCCTGCATTACCGGCTGCCGATCGCGGACCGCATCGTCAACGACATCGAGCAGGCGCTCGCAACCGGCAAGGACGATCCGAAGGGCGATTGGCGCTATCGCGAAGGGCCTCGCCGGGGGGTCGTTTCCTCAACCGCCGAATAGAGGGCAGCGGGGGAGACGAGATAGGGACCAGGACCAAGTCCAGGCCCAAGGGAAAGATCGCGCCGAGCAATGCTTTTTCACAGCCAGGAATTCATCCTCCTTTTCCTGCCGGTCGCCGTGGGCATCTACTATGCGCTCGCGCGCCACCGATCCGCGCGCGAGTGGTGGCTGATCGCGGCCTCTCTCGCCTTTTACGGATGGTGGGACGTTCGCTTCGTCCCGCTTCTGATCGGCCAGACCCTCATCACTTGGTTGATCGTGGAGCTTTCAATCAGGACGAATCGGCGCTGGCTGCTCTATTTCGCCATTGTCGCCAATCTTGCTGTCCTCGGCCTGTTCAAATATCTCGACTTCGGGGCGAGCATCCTCGAGCAGGTCACCGGGCGGGAATTCGCCAAGGCCTCGCTGATCCTGCCGATCGGCATCAGTTTCTACACCTTCGAGCTGATCTCCTATCTCGTCGACCGCCTGCGTGGAACCGCGCCGCGCTACGGCATCCGCGTGTTCGGCCTCTTCATCGTGCTCTTTCCGCACCTGATCGCGGGCCCCATAATGCGGCACAACGAAATCATCCCGCAATTCGCCTACGACCCGCTGCGGACCGGTCTCTACGAGCGCATCGGCCGGGGTCTCGTCCTCTTCCTGATCGGCTTCGTCGAGAAGTTCTTCATTGCCGACCAGCTGGCGACTATCGCCGATCCCGTCTTCGCCGGGCGGCAGGAACGGTCCCGGCCTTCTCGCTCGCGAGCGCCGGGGCGCTCGCTTTCGCTTTGCAAATCTTCTTCGACTTCGTGGCCTATTCGGACATGGCCATGGGCATCGGCATGATGTGCGGCCTCATGCTGCCGATGAACTTCAATGTGCCGTACCGGGCCGTGACCCTGCGCGACTTTTGGCGCCGCTGGCATATCACGCTGTCACGCTGGCTGCGCGACTATGTCTACATTCCGCTCGGGGGCAGCCGCGAGGGCCCCGCCGTCTATGTCTGGGCGACGCTCGTCACCATGGGTCTTTGCGGCCTTTGGCATGGCGCCGGCTGGACCTTCGTGCTGTGGGGCTTCGGTCACGGAATAGGCCTGCTCATTTGCCGGTTTTGGCAGCACTATGGCGTCCCACTTCCCGCGCCTGCGGCGTGGGGCATCACGACGGTCTTCGTGGTGCTGCTTTTCGTCCTGTTCAGGGCCCCCGACCTTGCGACCGCCGGACATATGTTTGCCGGGCTCGCCGGCAATGGCGGCCTTGGCACGCTTTGGCCCGCCGCCACTCTCATTCCGATCCTGATCGCTGGCACCATCGCGCTGATCAAGATCCCGACTTTCGAGTGGGCGATGCGGATTCAACCGACTTGGCCGGCGGCGATCGGCTTCGTGGTGCTGTCCGTGATCGCGGTCCTCGCCGTCGGCGAAGGCGCGCCCTTGAGCTTCATCTATTTCCAGTTCTAGCAATGCGCTCCATTCCTGCCCACGAGGGCGAGGAACGGAGCTAAATGCTCTCCGGGTTCCAGCCGAGCAGCGCCAAGAACAAGGAGAATCCGACGACATAGGCGACGGCCACGTACCATCCTTCGCGTACCCAACGGCCCACAGACCTCGCCTCGCGCGAGAGCCCGGCAACCGCAACACCGGCGGACGATCCAAACCAGATCATCGAGCCGCCGAACCCGACGGCGTAGGCGAGCAGACCCCAATCATAGTTGCCCTGCTTGATGGCAAGGGCGGTCAACGGAATATTGTCGAACACGGCTGAGACGAAGCCCAGTGCAAACGTCGTCTCCCAGCTCGGCGCCGGCAAGGACTTGACCGGCATCATCGACGCAGCCGAGACGAGAGCGAGTAGAAAGATCGCGCCGCGCGCGGCACCCGGAACGACGGACCAATCCGGCCGTGCCATCGGGATGGTCAGAACGATGGCGGCAGCGACCGCAAGTCCGATTAACGGAACCTCGTCGAGGATATTGGCGTCGAGCAAATTTGCCCCGACATTGGCGGCGATCGCCGCCGCGAGCACGATGACGACCACGGCCACGTGGCGAAACGAGAAGCGCAGACCTTTGGACGGATCCTTGACGATCGGCGCGTGTCTCTGTTGTGCGAGCGACGCCGGGATGCCGAAGACGAAGAGCGCGCATCCAGCCGCGACATAGGCGGGGAGCACCGAAAGCGGACTTACGCCGCTGATCCAAAGCATTGTCGTCGTCGTGTCGCCGATCACGCTGCCGGCGCCCCCGGCGTTGGAAGCGGCAACGATTGCCGCGAGATAGCCGACGCGGACGCGGTCCCTGAAGACATGCCTTGCAACCGTCGCGCCGATGAGAGCCGCGGCGATATTGTCGAGGAATGCGGAGGTCACGAATATGGCGACTAGAAGCATGAAGCCGCCGGTCCAGTTATCCGGGAGAGCCGACGGCATCCAATCCGGAATGCGGCTCGTCTCGAAATGGCGGGCAAGGAGCGCGAAACCGACCAGAAGCAGGAACAAGTTCGCAAGCAGAACCCATTCATGGGCGAAATGGGCAAAGAGGCCGGGGAGGCCGGCGCCTTCGCTAAAGCCTTCGCCCAAGAGCTTCTTGACAATGATTGCGCCGAGGCCGGTGAGAGCGATGGCGAAGGTATGGCGATGAAAAATCGCAATGCCGGCGAGCGTGGCGGCGAAGAGCAGAAAATCGGCCAGCACTGCGGGGTTTTGCGCGATTGTCACGGGTCAAGGTCCCCTGCCGGTGTCGTTCCCGGCTGAGCTCGCCGAGCGACTGGGGCCGACGATTGCGGCGGAGCCGTGCAGCGCAATCCAGGACATTCGTGCTTAGGGCTTATCCAGTAGCCGGCGGGGATGACGGCGGGATACTAGGCGTTCCCCCGTACTATCCGTCAATGGCATATGCGGTGGATACCGTCAGCCGCGAAGGAGGGCTGCCCGCAGAGCCGAAAGCGGGCCCCAGCGAGTCTGTCCAGACATTTGCCCGCTCGTGGCACATCAACCGGAATTGCGGCTTGCTGTCGCCCCGCATGACCAAGCGCGCGCTAGTTCGCTCCGCCCTTCGAGGCGTTCTGCATGTTCTCCATCACCTGATCGATGGAGAAGCTTCCGGGTTTTTGCCTGGGCGGGAACTCCTTGAAGGTCTCGAGGAACTTGGCCACGTAGGCCTGAGCCGGGACCATCACGAAGAGATGCTCCACCCGCCAGCGTTCGTAATCCATGCCTTCATGGTCGGCCGTCTCGAACGGGTCCGCGCGAAGGGTAAACAACTTGGGCAGGCGAAGGGCCACGAACGGCTCCTGCCAGACATCAAGGCCGTGCTCCCGCTGCTCTGCAAAGACGATTTTCCACTGGTCGTAGCGAAGGCCGACCAGCGAACCGTCGTCTACGAAGTAGATGAAATCTCTGCGCGGATCGGGCCCCTTGCCAGCGAGGTAGTCGGTGACGTTGTAGCCGTCGAGATGCACCTTGAAGGTCTTGTCGCCGACCGTGTAACCCTTGAGCAGTTCCTCCTTGACGTCAGGATTGCCTGCCGCCGCCACGAGCGTCGGTATCCAGTCCTCATGCGCCACGATGTCGTTATAGACCGTGCCGGGCTTGATCACGCCGGGCCAGCGCACCATGGCGGGCACGCGGTAACCGCCCTCCCAGTTGGTGTTCTTCTCGCCCCGGAACGGTGACTGCCCGCCATCCGGCCAGGTGAACTTCTCCGCCCCGTTGTCGGTCGAGTACATGACGATGGTATTGTCGGAGAGACCTAGATCGTCCAACGCTTTGAGCATCTGGCCGACCTGGCCGTCGTGCTCGACCATTCCGTCAGGATAGATGCCGAGACCGGTCTTGCCCTGGCTCTCAGGCTTGAGCCGGGTCCAGATATGCATGCGCGTCGAGTTCCACCAAAGGAAGAAAGGCTTGTTCTGCTCCTTGGCGCGCTTCAGGAAATCGATCGCCGCGTCGGTGACTTCCTGGTCGATGGTCTCCATGCGCTTCTTGGTGAGCGGGCCGGTATTCTCGATCCGCTGCGAGCCGTCGGGATTGGCCCAGCTGTGCAGAACGCCGCGCGGTCCAAACTTCTTCCGAAACTCTGGGTCCTTCGGATAGTCCGGGTGCTCAGGTTCGTCCTCGGCGTTGAGATGATACAGCGATCCGAAGAACTCGTCGAAGCCATGCGCGGTCGGCAAATGCTCGTCGCGGTCGCCGAGATGGTTCTTGCCGAATTGACCTGTCATGTAGCCATGCGGCTTGAGCAGCTCGGCCAGCGTCGGATCCTCGGCCTGCATGCCTTCCTTGGCGCCCGGCAATCCGACCTTCAACAGTCCCGTGCGATATGGCGACTGACCGGTGATGAACGCTGCCCGACCGGCGGTGCAGCTCTGCTGACCGTAGTAGTCGGTGAAGAAGCCGCCTTCTCTCGCGATGCGATCGATGTTCGGTGTCTTGTACCCCATCATGCCCTGGTTGTAGGTGCTGATGTTCCAATAGCCGATGTCGTCGCCCCATAGAATGAGGATGTTTGGGCGGTTGCCCGAAGCAGCCGCCTGAGACGGAACACCTGGCGATGGTTGCGGCGATTGTGAGGGTGTTTGCGCCTGTGCAGGAGCTGCCAACCCGAGTGCAATGGCAGATGCTGCTAACAGACCAAACCTCAAACCAACAGAACTTGGATGCATCAGACACCCTCCCTTTTGCGTAAGCAGCTCCGCCACTACGCTCCCGAACCAAGCTTTATATCTGCTCAGTATACGATATTTCGCGGCCCCCAGTTGTTCGCGAACCTTTACACCAGGCGGCGTCCACGTTGCGCGCCCTGGGGCCGTCGTTCGGTCGATGGTGCCGCGCGCTGCATTCGGTGCCTCGCGAAGAGGCATGGTTGGAGCTTCGTCAGCATGAACGGAAGATTTTTGAGAACACGCCCTCGTTGCGTTACGCGCCTCCAAGGGCACAACGGGGCGCCGGCCTCGGCCAGCGCCCCGCTATTCGAAAACTCTCAAACCGAGGCCAGCCGGCGTCGCGTTCCTCTTTTCTTATATGCCCAGAGACCGATCTCGATCTCCTGCTCATCGAGGATGCGCTCGCAAACATGCTGGTGCTCACTCAACAGACGCCGCAGAGGCGTGCTTGGACGGATATCTGGGCGAGTGCGAAACTCAGTCGTCTCCTCCCATTCACTGACCTGCTGCTCCGCTTCGTACGCTACGTACTTTCGGTCATCGGACCCTATTCTTGAAAAGTCGCCGTAGCCGAGATCGCGCGCCAAGAACGCGCAGATCTCGTCGAACTTCTTGCCCTTTTCGGCGTAGAGCTGGTCGAGTTTCGTCATGGCTCCAGTTCCCTCGTTTATCGGCGGCCGCACCCCTGCCGCCATTGGAGCTTCCCCCAGTACCAAACGGACATCGAGCCATCGGGGTTCCATCGGCGAGGACGAATTCGTAGAACGATCAGTGGAAAAGCGCGGGTGCTTCCCTGAGCCAGCCCCGATAGCCTGGCAAAAGTCCTGCTCGTGAAGACCGGCTAGGGCGTGAACTCAGGGCCGGTCATCCGAGGCCGCTCAGGCCAGAGTTGCCCGGTCAAACTGGAAGAAAGCCACCACGTTGCTCAGCGAGGCAAGACCTTTGTCCGATCGCCAGTGGCACGATCGATGCGCACGATTGCGGGAAGCGCCGAGTCACTGACAACCAGCGCGCCGTCAAGAACTTCGACGATGCCCCATGGCCGCTTGAGCGCAGGGCCGATTCCGTTTTTCGGGCCGGAGACGATGTGCATCTCCTGTCTGTCGGGATCAATGGCGTAGACGGTGAGTGTCTTCAAATCGGTGACAACCAAGTTCCCCTTTCCGTCCGCGCCGATTCCGACCGGTGACTGCAACGTGACTTCGCTTCCTGGCAAAACGAGCCGCAGCATCATGCGCTTGCCGTCGCCGGGGTCGACCGCGAAGACGGCAGAGCTGACCGGGTCGCTCACATAGTAGCGGCTCTTAACTGCCGCGAGGCCGATGGGCACGCCGAACTTCGGGCCGCTTCCGAGGTCTGCCCCGGAGATAATCTTTCGGTCGCCGGTGGCGGTGTCGACCGCGATGACGGCGCCGAGGTCGGGATCGGTCGTTGCCGCCATGTCATCTGTGAGCGCCAACGCAATTGGATCCTGGATTGCCGGGCCAAGACCCCGGGCGGGTCCCGATATCACGGTACGGTTCCCCGTCCGCCGATCGACCCGGATCATGGCAATGTTGGTCGCGTCCCCAACGATCAGGTCGCCGGTCGCAGTGATCGCCACCGATTCCGGCGTAATGAAGAATATGCCGTCGCCGTGCGCGGCATCGGAAACGACCCGTGCCACGCCGGTTTGTGGGTCGACCGCGATCACAGCGGCGCGTTGCGGATCCACTGTCACGATCTCCCCGCTGCCAGTGGCAGCGATGCCCATCGGATAGAGGAGGGTCCCGGCCGCGAGAGCGTCGGCTTTGTAGGTGATCGTGCGGTCACCGTTGGCGGGATCGACCGCGAGGATGGCGCGCCGCCCGAGGTCCAGAACAAACAGCTTCCCCCCGACAAGCGCCAGGTCGACGGGCATGACGAATGCGGGACCGGCTCCCGCCTCCCCGCCCGAGACTGCGATGCGGTCCCCGCTTGAGGGCTCGACAGACACAATACTCTTGAGGGCCGCGTCGACAACCAGCAGACGGTCTTCCGGCGCCAGGAGGACTCGAGTAGGGCTCTGGAATCCAGGACCCTCGCCCCGTTCTGGCCCGGAAACGATCTTTCGATCTCCCGTCTCGAGGTCGACGGATAGGATCGCTTGCAATCCGCGGTCGAGGACAAAAAGCCGACCTGTGGAGGCAGCGACCATGCCGAACGGATCGACGAAGTGAGGCCCCTTGCCCACTGTCGGCGAGGAAACGATCGAGCGGTCGCCACTCTCCATGTCAACTCGGTAGACCGAGTTCAGCCCGATGTCGAAGACCACAAAGGCGGTGTCTCCGAGGCGTGCGATCGTACGCGCCGTCGAGAACTGCGGGCCGCCGCCGTTGTGCTTTCCGGAGAGTTCGGTTCGGTCGCCCGTCCGTGGCTCGATCCGGATGACGGCACCTTCGCCGGGGTCGATCACATAGTAGGACTCCGTATCGGCAACCACGCCGACAGGGGCATTGAAGGGATTCCCACCGCCTCGCTGGTCGGACGAGATCAGCTGGCAGGCTCCAGTCGTCGGATCGAAGACGACAACAGCCCGCAGCCCGCGATCCGCGATGAGAAGCTCTCCGTCGGAGGTCGAGGCCATCCCCATTGGCGCGACGAAGATGCTCCTCGCCTCCGCGCATCCTGGTTGAGGCTGGGTCGCCGACTCGCCGGGGCTGGGAAGGAGCGTCAGGCCCGAGACGCAGGTGACCAGGACCGCCAACGCGATCCCGCGTGGATCAAACACCATAGGTGGCTTCCTTTTCGCTGACTGGATCAGGGCGCTCGCCAATCAGCAAGGCGCGTAGGCAAACATCCCGCCGAGCCGCAATCGCAAAGACCCGATCTGCTTCAGCCCTTACCTCTACCGTGCTCGCAACTTGGTCGAGCGGTTCTTCAATAAGATCAAGTGCCGGAGCATCGCGACCCGCTACGACAAGCTCGCGGCCAACTATCTTGCTTTCATTAAGCTCGCTGCCATTCGAATTTGGCTACGCGCTTATTAGTCGACGTCCTAGCTAATAGCCGGTGGAGGGATCTTCGACCGCAAAGACGACGCCTGGCGGAAGCTCAGGCTCTTCGATGGGCTGCATGACGGCGCCCTCGGCTTGCGGCGTCTCCTCCACCGAAGGCGCGGGTTCGGCGGGCACTGTTCCTCTGACCACCGTTGCAGGCCAGTAAGACGATTTGGCGATGTCGGTGACGTTCTGGTCGGCGCCGCTTCCGGCATTGCCGGCGGGGTTCGATGCGGCGTCTGGCCCCGCGGCGGAGGGGGTCGGCGCCGGCGGCGTCTCGATCTTGGGCTCGGCGGCGGGGGGTGCGCTCTCTTCGGCCGCGGGCGGCAGAAGTTCGGGCCAGGGTTTCGTTTGCAAGCGGCCGTAAAGCAGGATCGCGCTCAGAGCGAGAAGCAACGCCGCGCAGACGATGAGGAGAGGCCGGCCGCGCCGCAATGGAGCCTCGACCCGAAGTGTCTCGACGCGGGGCGCCTCGGACCGGGGCATCTCGACGCGTGGCGTCTCGACGCGGGAGGCTTGTGCGCCGGACGGCGCCCATTTGCGCTTGTCCACGCCGGTCCGCTCAGCGGCCCTCAGAGCCGCGGCCTGCGCGGCGCGGCGCGCCGCCGCAACGAGATCGTCTTCCATCTCGGCTTCCGTGCGGGCCCTCTTGACGAGGATCCGGCTCGAACGAGGCGCGTCTGCAAGATCGGCAGCCGCATTGTCGGGCTGGCTGCGCCTGGCGCGTCCGAATGGAGGCCGCTTTGCAGTTTGCGCGACGCCCGCTCCAAAGCCGCTTCTGAGCGACGACTGTCTCGCGGCGGTGCTCCCGTCGTCTCCGCTGTTGTTTGGGGCCTCGATCTCCGATTCTGCGCTCTTTGCGATTGGCAGTTCGCTCTCTACGGCACGAATGCGCGCGGCTAAGGACGCTTGCGGCCGGAGCGTCGTCGCCTGCGAAGCACTCCGATCGAGCTGCTGCAAGAGCTGCTTCAACGAATTGTGCACCGCCTCGACGATGCCGGCGATGCGGTCGCCGGCCGCGTTCGATTGCGCGCCCATCTCCTTGAGATCGCGATGCATGGTGTCGAGACGAGCGGCGGTCTCCGCATCGAGCTTGGATTCGCTCAAGACGAGGCGCGCGGCCTCGTTCGCGGCCTTGGCCGCGATTTCGCCTGCATGTCCGTCGATGCGCTCGATCAGACGATGGAGCGCGGTTTCAATGCCGCCGATCTTGGCAAGCTCTGCCTCGGATTGACCGAGCTGGCGGGCGATATCGGCGATCTGCCGTTCGAGAGGCTCAAGAGATGCGGGCTTGGGCGCGGCGGCGAGCGCATCGGCAACCTGCCGCCCGAGCGCGTCGATCCGCGCGTTCAAACCGTCGAGCGCTTTCGGCGCCATGGCCGCATCGACCGAATCTTCCAGACGATGCGCCATTTCCACCAGACGCTTGCCGAGATCGCGGTCGGCATCGGGCAAAGACGGGAACGGAGGGAAGAAGGGAGTAGGCTCCGGCGCGGGGAAGGTGAAAAGCGCGCCTGCGGGGTTCAGAGGTTCAGGCGCGAAGGGCGAGGGGAAGTTGAAAGGCGTGGCGGCAGGCTTGAACGGCTCGGCCGCGAATGGAGAAAGAAAGGGCGTGGGCGAGGGACCGAAGGCAAAGCCGCTCGCGCCGCGATCGAGCCCGCCCATCACGGCCTTGCCGAGGCGCTCGAAATCGTCGAGCGATGTCGAGGCTTCGCGCTCGAAGTGACGCGCGAGCCCGCTCACCTGATCGTGCAGCCGGTCAAGCGTCGCGGCATCGCCGGGAGCGCCGGTGCTGCGCGCGGCATCGGTCTTGTGCGCGAGCCGGTCGAGCCGCCCCTGCAGCTCATCGAGTGCCTCGCCGTAGCGGCGTTCGGTCTCCTCGACCTGCTGCATGAGGCGGCGAAGGAGGTTCTCGAGCGATTGCGGATCGTCGGCAGCCTCGCCCCAGCCTGCGCCGCCGGTCTGCCAACTTGCTTGCGAAGACATGACGATGTTCACACCTTGGGCTAAGCCGCCCGAATGCACCGCGGAGATGGCCTGAAAACCGAAGCGGACGCGCCAAGAAGCGGTCAGCATCACGGTGGCAAGCCCGAGTAAATTTTGGGTTAAGCGCCGCCCTAGAGTGGGACGGGGGTCAGGCGATTTCGTTTGGAATCGGGGCTTTGCCGCTCACGCGGCTTCAGCCTTGCCAAGGTGCCGGCACGCGGCGACCATGGCGGCATCGAGCAGCGCCCGGAGGCAAACCTCAGCCGTGACTGAGATGCTACACGCGAACCACAGCCTCACCTTGGCAACGCAAGGCAAAGGCTTCATCGACATGACCGGCGCGCTGGCAAAGTGGCTGGAAGATATCGGTGCGGCAAGTGGGCTCCTCACCGTGTTTGTGCGCCATACCTCTGCCTCCCTGACGATTCAGGAGAACGCCGACCCGAATGTTCGGCGCGACCTCCTCGATGCGCTCGAGGCGTTCGCACCCGAGGGCGCGCACTACGCCCATCAGGAAGAGGGCCCCGACGACATGCCTAGTCACATCAAGGCGATGCTCACAAGCGTGAGCCTCGGCATTCCGGTGATCGACGGCAAGATGGCGCTCGGTACTTGGCAGGGGGTCTATCTCATCGAGCACCGCGCAAGCGCGCACCGGCGAACCGTCGTGCTCTCGTTCATCGGTGATCGTGCTCGCGCCTGAGCGCGCACCGTCAGCCGGAGAAGCGGTCGGTCGCGGCGACCAGCTCATGCACGATGCCGGCCTCGGTCATGGCATGGCCGGCATCGGCGACGACGCGCAAATCAACTCCCGGCCAAGCGCGCGCGAGGTCGTAAGCGATCTTGACCGGCGTCACCACGTCGTAGCGGCCATGCACGATCACCCCGGGGCTGTAGCGCAACCGATGCGCGTCGGCGATGAGCTGATCGTCGGCGTGGAAGAACCCGCCATTGACGAAATAGTGGCACTCGATACGCGCAAACGCTAGCGCGTAATGGTCCTCGGAGAAGCGGCGGACGCGGTCGGCATCGGGAAGGAGCGAGAGCGTCTTGCCCTCCCACGCGCTCCACGCCCGTGCCGCTTCGAGCTGCACTTCAGGGTCGTCATGGGTGAGACGCCGGTAATAAGCACCGATCATGTCGCCGCGCTCGGTCTCGGGGATGACGCTCGCATAATCCGCGAAGGCCTCGGGAAAGATCCAGCTACAGCCTTCCTGGTAGAACCACTCGAGCTCCGAGCGGCGCAAGGTGAAGATGCCCCTGAGCACAAGCTCGGTGACGCGTTCCGGATAAGTCTCGGCGTAGGCGAGCGCGAGCGTCGATCCCCATGAGCCGCCGAACACCTGCCAGCGCTCGATACCGAGATGCTCACGTAAGCGCTCGATGTCGTCGACGAGATGCCAAGTGGTGTTCTCCTCTAGCGAAGCATGCGGGGTAGAGCGCCCGCATCCCCTCTGATCGTAGAGGACGATGCGATAGATGCGCGGGTTGTGATAGCGGCGCATCACCGGATTGATGCCGCCACCGGGACCGCCATGCAGCAGAAGCGCAGGCTTGCCCGCCGGAGAGCCGCATTCCTCGAAATAAAGCTCATGCAGGTCCGAAACTTTGAGCCGCCCGGTGCGGTAGGGCACGAGCTCGGGATAGAGCGTGAGCCGCTTGTCTTTGAGCGCCGTCGCGTCGTTCATCGCAGACCGTCTGTCGCCGTGCCCTGTTCAACCCTCGCCGCGGCCGAGGCTGCCGCTGCTGCGGCGCGCGCCTGGGCGCGATCGTGGATGGTCTCGCCCTCCGGATTGCGCGTCGCCTCGCGATAGTCGAGCTCAGCCTTCGACGGCGCGCCTTGGACATAGCTTACGGCAATGCCGGCCATAAGCGCGAGACTTGCGCCGATGAGGCTCGCAAGCGGCGCACTGAAGCCTGATCCGAAAATGCCGAGCGCCCTGCCGAAGACGGCATCGGCCAGAATGACGGTAAAGCCGGTCGCCATCGCCGCCATCGCGCCCCACTTGCTTGTGCGCCGCCACCAGATGGCGAGAAGCAACGCCGGGAAGAAGGTCGCGGCGGCGAACGCGAAGGCAAAGAGCGCGGTTTTCAGCGGATCGACATCGGCAATGGCGAGAAAGACTGCGGCGGCAAGCGCGGTGGCGGCGATGGCGGCGCGGGCGGCGGCGAGCCGGGGCAGCGCCTGGCGGCGATCAACGGTGCGGTAAAGATCCTCGGCGAGGCTCGCGGCGAGCGTAAAGAGATGGGACGCCGAGGCGGCCAGAGCTATCGCCAACGCCGCCGTCGCCATCAACGCCGTGAGCACGTAGGGCAGGCCTAGGGCCGAGGGCAGGGCAAGCGCAATACCGTCGCGTCCGATGAGGAGTTCCGCCGCGCCGATGGCCCCATCGCCATTGACGTCCCCGGTGCGGAGCAGTTGCATATCGCTCAACTCGGTGAGCCAGCCTGGCAGGGACGAGGCTTTGGCGAGCGCGATTTCGCGGAAGATGGTGAGCTTGGCGAAGGCGGCCATGGCGGGAACGGTCATGGCGAAGGCGGCGACGAACAGAAGTCCCCAGGCCGTCGAGCGGCGCTGCTCGGCGACGGTCGACGTCACGCCGCTCCTGACGAGGAGGGTCGGAAGCGCGGCAGTCCCGACAGCGAGCGACAGGAACAGCGTCAGGAACTCGACAGGCAGGAGAATGCCGAAGGGCTGGAGATAGGGCTTCATCGCCGGGAGCGGCGCAGGTCCGGGGAGGGCGGCGACGGGCGTTCCGGGTCTGAGCGGGGTGACGCCGCTCGTCGCCTCGGCTTTCTCAAGGTCTGAGAACGTCTCGCCATAGGTGAGCTGCGGCGCCGGCAGGTTGGTGAGCATGATCGACACGGTGGTCACGACGACGACAAGCCCCACCGCGCCGACGAGGAACTCGGCGCTACCCGCCCAGGTCACTGAGCGCATGCCGCCGAGGATGGCGATCGCCGCGATCAGCGCCGCAATCAAGACCACGGCCACCGCAAAGGAGAGCGGGAGGAACAGTGCGGCGATCAGCGCGGCGATCTTGATCTCGGCGGCAAGAAGCAGCGCCGTGGGCGGAAGCTGGAGAGCGCACGCCATAGCGCGCAAGAGGCGCGAGCGGAAACGGTGGCCGAAGAAGCTCGGCAATGTATAAGAGCCGGCCTTGCGCAGGTAAGGCACGAACAGGATTGCGGCGGCGAGCATGCCGAAGGTCCAGCCGAGGCCGATCGCCATGGCATCGAAACCGAGAAAGTAGGCGGTGCCGGTATAGCCGAGGAAGCCCGCGCCGCCGACGGCGATCGCGGCCAGCACGAAGCCGTTGTAGACGGGAGGCACACGCCGTCCCGAGGCAAAGAAATCATCGGCCTGCTGCGTGCGCGCGCCGACGGCGATAAGGAGATAGAGCGCAATCGGCACGATCATCATGGTCTGGGCCAAAGCCGGGCGCCCCCAGCCGAGCTGCTCGAACATCGCGAGCATGATGACAAGCGACACGAGGGCGGCGGTGACAATGCCGTAATAGGCGCCAAGATGCGGATTGGGGCTACGGAGGCGCGAAGGAAGCGTCATCGCCCGACCCATTCCTCGCTCTCGGCCCGGGCCAGATCGATGCGTTCCTGGATGCGGATGAACCAGAACGCCATCACCACGATGAAAATGAGTAGCCCTTGGGCCAGCAGATAAAAACCGAGAGGGAAATTGAGGAAGCCGAACCGGTTGAACCAGGAGAGCGCGGCGACGACGACAATGACGGCCAGCAGCACGATCGCCAGAATGCAGACGGCGAGGATGAGAGTCTGAATCTGGTGGCGGTGGCGCGCCGGGTCGTCGCTCTCGGGACGTTCTACCGCCATCTTACTCCCCCTGGTCCAAGACCGGTCCACGCGTTACCAAGCATGGGCCGGGCCGGCAAACCAGCGCGGCACCATTGGCGTTTAATCGTGGCAGGGTGGTGACTAAGGCCGATCTGCCGGGAGAGGGAGCCCAGCGAATGCTCAACGAGTTCAAAGAGTTTGCCCTGAAGGGCAATGTGGTCGACATGGCCGTCGGCATCATCATCGGCGCCGCGTTCTCAACCATCGTCAAATCTCTTGTCGACGACCTCCTCATGCCGCCTTTGGGGCTTGTGACCGGCGGGGTCGACTTCACCAATCTATTCATTGCGCTCAATGGGGAGCACTACGATTCGCTGGCGCAAGCCAGGCAGGCCGGAGCGCCGACCATCAATATCGGCGTGTTCATCAATAATGTGATCGCCTTCGTGCTCGTGGCCTTCGCGCTATTCATGGTGATCAAGGGCATGAACCATCTGCGCCGCAAGCAGGAGGAAGCGCCGGTGGTGCCGCCCTCGCAGGAAGTGCAACTCCTCCAGGAGATCCGCGACGCGCTGGTCAAGGGCGGAGGCCCGGCAAAGCGGCCTCAAACCCCCCCGCGCAGAACCTGAGGCATGGCAAGGATTTTGCGCGACAAGGCTCGAGCGTGAATGCAATGTTGCGCGCGAAGCCGTCTGCGGAAAAAATTACTACGCATCAGGCCTCAATGAAACGATTTTGCGTCTTTTTGCGCTTGGAACCTTTTTAGGGGAATGGCTTTTCGCTACATTGGGGTTCACAACGTCTCGATAAGGGCGCCTGCCATGTTTCTTAACTTGCGCATGCCCGATGGCACGACCCATCGGCTGGAGGCGCTCGAGGGCTGGCGCGTCATGGAGGTGATCCGCGACTGGGGCCTTCCGATCAAGGCCGAGTGCGGCGCCGCTTGCGCCTGTGCTACCTGCCATGTGTGGGTGGGCGCGAATTGGGTCGCCAAGCTCAGCCCGCCGAGCAGCGAAGAACTAGAAATGCTCGACGGCGCCTTCAATGTCGATGAGCGCTCGCGCCTTTGCTGCCAGATCATCATGTCGAAGGAACTCGACGGGCTCGAAATCGAGCTTGCGCCGGAGAGCCTTGCCGATATGCCGGCCGAACGCGTGGCGGCGGTGGGAGGATAGCTCCGATGCGGACCTTCCCCATATTGGTGAGTTTCGACGGCAAGCCGCCGCTGGTCACAGGGGGCGGCGAGCTTGCCGCGGTCAAGACGCGGCTCCTTCTGAAGCGCGCTCCCACGGTCGATGTCGCCGCCGATGATGTCACCCCCGAACTTGCGGCGCTGATCGAGGCGGGAACGGTGGCGCTGATCGCGGCAAAGCCCGGCATCGATCAGTTGCGCGGACGTCCGCTCGTCATCGCCGCGACTGAGGACGACGAAGAAGATGCGAGGGTCTCGGCGATTGCGCGGGCGCTTGGCGTGCCGGTCAACGTTCCCGACAGGCCCGAGCTTTGCACCTTCGCGCTTCCCGCCATCGTCGATCGCGGCGAGGTGACGGTCGCGATCGGCACCTCGGGCGCTTCCCCGGTGCTAGCGCAGCGCTTGCGCGCCTGGCTCGAGCAGGAGCTGCATCCAAGGCTCGATGCGCTTGCCAAGCTCGCGGCCGAGTTCCGCGGCGCGGTTGCCGACGCTCTCCCCTCGGGTCCGCCGCGGCGGAAATTCTGGGAGGCCGTGTTCGAGGGCGCCGCGGCCGAAGCCATGCTCGAAGGCGACGAGGACAAGGCCCGCGACCTGATCGGGGCCGCGATTGCCGAAGCTGCCGCGTCGCCTCGCGCCAAGGGCCGCGTGCTTCTGGTGGGCGCCGGCCCGGGTGACCCCGAGCTTCTCACCATGAAGGCGGTGCGGGCGCTGAAAGCCGCCGATGTGATCTTCTACGACCGGCTGGTCGGCGACGGCGTGCTCGATCATGCGCGCCGCGAGGCTGAGCTGGTTCCGGTGGGCAAGGCCAAGGGCGCGCATTCGGTCGCGCAAGAGGAGATCAACGGGCTTCTCATCGCGCGGGCGCTTGCGGGCGAGACCGTGGTCAGGCTCAAAGGCGGCGATCCCTTCATCTTCGGCAGAGGCGGAGAGGAGCTCGACGCGCTCCGCGCCGCCGGCGTTGCGATCGAGATCGTGCCCGGCGTCACCGCCGGCATCGCCGCGGCGGCAAGCTTGCAGATCCCGCTCACCCATCGCGACGTCTCACACACTGTCACCTTCGTATCGGGTCACGAGGCGGGCGGGGTTGAGCCGTCCTTCGAGCATCTCGACCTTGCGGGGCTCGCCTCCGGCACCAACACGCTCTTGGTCTACATGGGCGTGACCACGGCGGGGATCATCGCGAAGCGACTTCTCGAAGCGGGCTTCAGGCCGGGACTTCCGGTGATCGCGGTCGAGAATGCGAGCCGCGACGATGAGCGCCGCGTGCGCGCCACGATCGCCGAGCTTGCCGAAGGCCCGGAGCGCCTCGGGCTCAAGAGTCCGGCCGTGCTGATCTTCGGCGAAGTGGCGGGGCTACCCGCCTCCGGCGTGGTCGAGACGATCCTCACCCTAGAGGAGGTCAAGCGCCTCTATGCCTAACGTCGTCACAGCCAACCGTCTTGTGGACGGCATCGTCGTCTATCTCGCCGCCGACGGCGGTTGGACCGAGGAGATCGGCCGCGCGCGGATCGCCGAGACGGAAGAGGAGACCAAGGCGCTCGAGGCCGAGGCCGCCAAGGATGTCGCTTTGCGCAAGGTCGTCGCGGTCTATCCCATGGAGGTCGCGCTCGATGACGGGATCGTCGATCCGCTGTCCGTGCGCGAACGCATCCGCGCCTCTCACCGCACGACCCTGACCAAGGATTGGTACGATGTACCGCTATGACGAGTTCGACCACGCTTTCGTGCGCGAACGCGTGGCGGAGTTCAAGGACCAGGTCGAGCGGAGGCTCGCCGGCCACCTAACCGAAGACGAGTTCAGGCCCTTGCGCCTGCGCAACGGGCTCTATCTCCAGCTCCACGCCTATATGCTTCGCATCGCCATCCCCTACGGCGTGCTGTCGCCGAAGCAGCTGCGCCAGCTCGCCATGATCGGACGGCGCTGGGACCGCGGCTACGGCCATTTCACCACCCGCCAGAACCTTCAGTTCAACTGGGTGAAGCTGGTCGATATTCCCGACGTGCTCGCGGCACTCGCCGATGTCGAGATGCATTGCATCCAGACGAGCGGCAATTGCGTGCGCAACGTCACTGCCGATCCTTTCGCTGGTGCCGCCAATGACGAGCTCGAGGACCCGCGACCTTGGTGCGAGATTCTTCGCCAATGGTCGACGCTGCATCCCGAGCTGTCGTGGCTGCCGCGCAAGTTCAAGATCGCCATCTCCGGCGCCGCGGAAGACCGCGCGGCCATCGGGTTCCACGATATCGGGCTCAAGATCGTGCGCGGTGCGGGCGGCGAGAACGGCTTCCGCGTCCTGGTCGGCGGCGGCATGGGGCGCACGCCCTATGTCGGACAGGAGATCAGGGCGTTCCTGCCGAAGCAGCACCTCCTCTCCTACATCGAGTCGATCCTGCGCGTGTACAACCTCTATGGGCGCCGCGACAACATCCACAAGGCGCGCATCAAGATCCTGGTCAACCAGCTCGGCATCGACAAATTCCGCGAGGAGGTCGAGGCCGATTGGGAAGCCACCCACAAAGATGCGATTGACCTGCCCGAGGATGAGCGGAAGCGCATCATGTCCTATTTCGCGCCGCCCGCGCTTCCCGAGCGGCCGATCCGCGACGAGGCGCTCGACAAGCGCCGCGCCACGGATCCCGTGTTCGCCAATTGGCTCAAGCACAATGTGCGGCCGCACCGCGTGCCGGGCTACACGACCGTGGTCGTGTCGCTGAAAGAGCCGGGGCGCACGCCCGGCGATGCGAGCTCGGACGCCATGGAGCTTGTCGCCGATCTCGCCGAGCGCTTCAGCCAAGGGGAAGCGCGCGTCAATTACACGCAGAATCTAATGCTGCCCCATGTCGCGACCGGCGACATCGTCGCCGTTTACGGCATCCTCGCCGCGAACGGTCTTGCCACCGGAAATTACGATCTCTTGGGCGACATGATCTGCTGCCCTGGGCTCGATTACTGCAATCTCGCCAATGCCCGCTCGATCCCGATCGCCAAGGAAATCGCCAAGCGCTTCGAGGACCCGAAGCGCCAGGAGCTGATCGGCCCGCTCAGACTCAACATGTCGGGCTGCATCAATGCTTGCGGCCATCACCACTCCGGCAATATCGGCATCCTCGGCGTCGACAAGAAAGGGACCGAGCTTTACCAGATCTCGCTCGGCGGCAACCCCAAGGACGACGCCGCCATCGGCACCATCATCGGTCCCGGCTTCCGCGCGGAAGCCGTGCCGCAGGCGATCGACACCATCATCGAGACTTACCTTTCCAAGCGGAGCGACGGGGAGACCTTCCTCGACACCTGGCGGCGCGTAGGGCCTAAGCCCTTCAAGGAGGCGCTGTATGGCTCTGCTTGATCTCGCCACGGGCTCGCTCGTATCGGACCCGACCGACGTTGCGACGCAGCTCGAGCCGAACGCCGACGGCGCCGCGCTCGCCGCCGCTGCCGGCGGCAATGCCGGACCGATCGCCATCAAGTTTCCCGTGTTCAACGACGGACGCGGCATCAGCCTCGCCGTGCTGCTACGCCAGCGCCACGGCTTCGAAGGCGAGATCAGAGCGGTCGGCCATCTCATTCCCGACCTCGCCCAGTTCCTGCTGCGCTCGGGTTTCGACACCGCCGAGATCGCCCATGCCGAGCAGGCTCCGGTCTGGAAGGCATCCGTCGAGCGGATCAAGCACAATTATCAGCATGGCTACCGCAACCCCTTGCCGCTCCGCCGCGACGCTGCGCGCAAGGACGCCGAGGCGCTCGGACAGCGTCTCACCCGCGTCAAGAATCTCGCCGACCGCATCAGGGAGATGCGGCGGCGGATCGAGGGCCGCATCACTTTCTCGACAAGCCTCGGGCTCGAGGATCAGGCGATCCTCAATGCCATCGCCGAGTCGGGCGCCGAGATCGATGTGTTCACGCTCGATACCGGGCGCCTCTTCCCGGAGGTGCTCGAGACCGTGGAGCTGTCGGAACTCCGTTACCGGATTCGCATTCGCCTGGTGGCACCGGATTCAAGGGAAGTGGAAGAGCTGGTCGCCCGCGACGGGGTGTTCGGCTTCCGCCATTCGGTCGAGAACCGCAAAGCCTGCTGCGAGATCCGCAAAGTCAAGCCGCTCAATCGCGAGCTCGAGGGCGCGCAAGGCTGGATCAGCGGGCTCAGGCGCGAACATTCCGACGAGCGCGCGAGCGTACCGCTCGCCGAATGGGACGAGGCTCGCGCGCTCATCAAGGTCAACCCGGTCGCAGACTGGACCACGGCGGACCTCACCGCCTACATCGCCGCCAACAACATTCCGGTCAATCCGCTGCACGCGCGCGGCTTCGTCTCCATCGGCTGCGCGCCCTGCACCCGTGCGGTGCAGCCCGGCGAGCATCCGCGGGCGGGCCGCTGGTGGTGGGAGCACGAGGAGAAGAAGGAATGCGGGCTGCACCTCAATCCGAACCGGGAAGGGAGGGCCGCATGACCGCGCTGACCTCGCACCTCAAGTTGCTCGAGGCCGAGAGCATCCACATCTTCCGCGAGGCGGCGGCGCAATTTCGCACGCCGGTGCTGCTGTATTCGATCGGCAAGGATTCGACGGTCCTCCTGCACATCGCCCGTAAAGCCTTCTGGCCGGCGAAGCCGCCTTTTCCTTTGCTCCATATCGACACCACCTGGAAGTTCCGCGAGATGATCGCTTTCCGCGACCGCACCGCGCGCGAGTTTGGGCTCGACCTTATCGTCCATACCAACCATGAGGGGCTCGCCAGCAATATCAATCCGTTCGACCATCCGCCCTCGGTCTATACCGACGTGATGAAGACGGTGGCGCTGCGCCAGGCGCTCGATACCGGCGGTTTCGACGCCGCCTTCGGCGGGGCGCGCCGCGACGAGGAGGCCTCCCGCGCCAAGGAGCGTGTGTTCTCGTTCCGCGCCGCGGGCCATCGCTGGGAGCCGCGCCGCCAGCGCCCCGAAATGTGGCAACTGCTCAACGGCCGGCTCGGCAAGGGCGAGACGGTGCGTATCTTTCCACTGTCGAATTGGACCGAAGGCGACGTGTGGCGGTACATCGCGCTGGAAAATCTCGAAGTGGTGCCGCTCTATTTCGCCGCGCCGCGCCCGGTGGTCGTGCGCAACGATCAGCTGATCGTGGTGGACGACGCACGCATGCGGTTCGAGCCCGGCGAGAGGCCGGTGACGCGCAAAGTGCGCTTCCGCACGCTAGGCTGCTGGCCGCTGACCGCGGCCATCGAGTCTGATGCCGCCGATCTCGATGCGATCGTGGCGGAGACGCTTGCCGCCAAATATTCCGAGCGGGCCGGGCGGTTGATCGACCACGATCAGGCAGGCGCGATGGAGATGAAGAAGCGCGAGGGTTACTTCTAGGGGACTTGTCCATGCAGGTTGCGCAACTGAAAGAGGTGATCGAGGCGAGGAGCGTGCCAGTGGAGGCCCCGCAAGGCGGCGCTCTCCTCCGCTTGCTCACGTGCGGCTCGGTCGATGACGGCAAATCCACGCTGATCGGCCGGCTGCTATGGGACGCCGCCGGGGTCACCGAAGATCAGCGCGCGGCGGTGACGCTCGCCTCGCACAACCACGGCGTCAACGGCGAGCGCATCGATTTCAGCCTCCTGCTCGACGGGCTCCAGGCCGAGCGCGAGCAAGGCATCACCATCGACATCGCCTGGCGCTATTTCGAGACCAGCGGCCGCCGCTTCATTATCATCGATTCGCCCGGACACGAACAATACACCCGCAACATGGCGACGGGGGCCTCCCACGCCGATATCGCCATCCTCTTGGTCGATGCCCGCCACGGCGCCAAGCCCCAGACCCGCCGTCATGCCGCGATCTGCGATCTCGTCGGCATCAAGCGCGTGGTGCTTGCGGTCAACAAGATGGACGAAGTCGGCTGGTCGGAAGCGCGCTTCCGGCAAATCGAGGCCGAGTTCCGCGCCATGGCCGGGAGTTTCTCTTTCTCCGAGACCGCCATCATTCCGGTCGCGGCGCTAACGGGCGACAATGTCGCCTACCGTTCGACGACGATGCCCTGGTATTCGGGGCCGACGCTGCTCGACTATCTCGAGAGCGTCGATCCTGAGACCGCGCCCATCGATGTGCCGTTCCGCATGCCGGTGCAACTCGTGCTCCGCGCCGGCGGAGATTTTCGCGGCTATGCCGGCACCGTCACCTCGGGCCGGATCGCCGTCGGCGAGCGTATCGTCGACGCCAGAAGCGGGCTCGGCGCCACGCTCCGCCGCATCGCGACCATGGACGGCGATCGTCACTTCGCCGCCAAAGGCGATGCCGTTACGCTCGTGCTCGACTCCGATCTCGACATTTCCCGCGGCGCGGTGCTGTCAGAAGTCGCGCGCCGCCCGGTCAATGCCGATGTGATCGAGGCGCGGCTGGTGTGGCTGTCCGAGGCGCCGTTCAACCCGGAAGCGGGGTATCTGTTGCGGACCGCGACCGATCTCACGCCGGTTACGAGCATGAGCGTCTCGGCGCTGGTCGATTTCGAGACGCTTGCCGCACAGCCAGCCCATGGCTGCGGCGTCAACGACATTGCCGATTGCCGCATCCTGCTCGGGCGGTCGGCGTCCATCGATCTCTTCCGCGATCTGCCGCTCACCGGGAACTTCGTGCTCGTCAGCGCGATCGATGGCGCGACGGTCGCCGGCGGCGTGATCACTTGGGCGCAGGCCGGAGCACCTACGGTCGGCGACCATGTGTTCGTGATCAACCGGGCGCTGCTCGCCGGCGGGCTCTGCGCCGATCTCGGCGACTCGCCGCAGGATCAGGCGGAGTTCAACAGGCGGGCGCAAGAGGTCGCGACGCTTCTGCGTTCCGCCGGGGTTCCGGTGCTGATCGAGACTTAGGCCGCCAACGGGCACGGCCGGGCAGGGGGCTTCGCCGTCATGGTCGATCTCGGCTGGGTAGGCGAGGTTCTGCCGCTGATCGCGGCCGGGTTCGGCGTTGGCCTGCTGGTCGGCTTGACCGGCGTAGGGGGCGGCGCGCTGATGACGCCGCTTCTGATCTCGACCTTCGGCTTGAGCCCGCAAGTCGCCGTCGGCACCGATCTCCTCTATGCCTCGATCACCAAGACCGCAGGCGGCTGGCGCCACCACCTCGCGGACCATGTCGATTGGCCGATTGTGCTGAGGCTCGCCGCGGGAAGCTTGCCTGCCGCGGCACTCCTGCTTGCCGTCATCGCCTCGCTTCCGGAAAACAGCACGAATACGCTCGCCCATTGGATCAGGATCGGCCTGGTTGCTGCGCTGCCCTTAAGCGGGCTTGCCATCGTGCTCTATCCGTGGCTCTCGCGCGCAGCGCCACGTAAAGACACGGGGAATGTGCCGCCGCGCACAATGCCGACCGTCCTGTTCGGCGTGGTGCTGGGGCTTCTGGTCACGCTCACCTCCGTCGGGGCGGGCGCCATCGGCGTCACCGTGCTTGCCGCGCTCTATCCCATGCTGCCGGCGAGGCGCCTCGTAGGCTCCGATATCGCCCATGCCGTTCCGCTCACGCTCATCGGGGGGCTAGGTCATTTCGGCCTCGGCAATGTCGATACCGGACTCCTGCTCGTGCTGCTGATCGGCTCGATCCCAGGCATCTTGCTCGGCGCGCGGCTGGCGGGGCTCGCTCCGGAATGGCTGCTCAGGCCGATCCTCGCCGTGATGCTGTGCTATGCGGCCTGGGTCATGTTCAACAGGGGATAGCCATGCTCTACCTCGCCGCCAAGGCGCTACTCTCGGGCGTCATCGTCGCCGTCGTGTCGGAGATTGCCAAGCGCAGTCCCTCGCTCGGCGCGATCATCCTGTCGCTCCCGCTCGTCTCCATCCTCGCCTTCATCTGGCTATGGCGCGACACGTCCGACACGGAGAATATCGCGGCGCTGGCGCAATCGACCTTTTGGCTCGTGCTGCCGACGCTGCCGATGTTCCTGGTCCTTGCCGCCCTGCTTAGGAACGGCACGGGCTTCTGGACCGCGCTCGGGCTCTCCAGCCTGCTTACTTTCGCTCTCTACATCCTGATGGTGTGGATGCTCGGCAGATTCGGCATCTCGCTCTAGCGGTTGCATTACCAGCGGCATCGGTCAGTCTTTCCCTTCGCGAGCCGGAACCGCTAGCCCGGCACAATAAGCCGCGGCGCAGAGCGGTACGAGGAGCCAAGCCTTGCGAACCACGTTCCCGTAGCCTGCGCCAATGCGTCGCGATAACTTGATCGGGTCCGCCATGCGCCACCAGAGATGTCTTGCCAAGGAACCGGCGCCGCCCGATCGCGACTCGCGCGCATGCCAAGACGCAAGCCGGCCCCGCCGGAACTGATCCATGAGCATCGGCTTCAATCTCATCGGGGTGGCGTGAAACGTGACCACTTCGGGTGCCCATACTGGCCGCGCATGCGGTGGAAGACGAAGAACGAATTCCGTATCTTCGCCAATTCTCAGCGCCTCGGAAAAAAGTCCATAGGTTTCGAACAACGATCGCCGGAACGAGCCGCCATAGGGGAGGGCCGTAAGCCTTGAGTTCGATGGGAGACGACGCACGAAGAGCGACAAATGCGAGGCCCATGCGATGGCACTGTTCGCAGGCAGCGGCAGGAGAGCGCTGCCGACCGCCGCCGCGCCTCTTCGGTGTTTCGCCAGTCGCCTCGCCGCCCAGCCGGGGCCGGCCCGGCAATCGCTGGCAAGAAAGGCAATATGTTCCGCACTTGTCGCCTTGATGCCGATATTTCGCGCCGCCCCCGGCGTGAGGCGCTGTTCATGCTCGATGACCCTCACCTCAATTCCGTGGGTAGCGAGCTTCGCCGCGGCATGCCCGCCACCGCTATTGACCACCACGATCTCCAGCGAAGCGTCTTGTTCGAGCAGGGAGCGAACCGCTTCCACAAGCGAATCCGGTGCTCGAAGCGAAAGAACCACGGCCGCAAGCTCAGGCGGGATCTTCGGCTGAAGCCTCTGGTGTTCTGCCGAGGCGGACGTCACAGTGTGCCCTCCAGCCGCGATATACCGGTCAATGGGTCGGTCACTTTGGCAATGCACGAATGGCGGCCTGTCGTTACATTGCGGGCGCTCAAGCGTCCAGGACGGGATAAATAGAGGTCGGCCGGAAGAGGCTTTGTGCATGGTATCGGCTGCATGGAGCGCCCGGCCTGAGCTTCAGTCGCTCTACCGCGCCTGGCCGCCTGAGCGGCAAATCCTGCTTCTGACCGTGGCGCTCGGCGTGCCCTCTGCGGCCGCCGCGGCCTGGCGCCGATGGAATGAGCTTTGCACGCTTGACGAAGCAACCTCACCCGAGGTCCGCTTGCTCGCGAGCGTTGCGCGCCGCATGGCTGAGCTCGACCCTAATTCTCCGTTGATGGCGCGGCTAAACGGGGCGCGGCGCTTTATCTTCACCCGCACGCAACTCACGCTGGCGGCGGCCCGGCCCCTGCTTGCCGCCTTCACCGATGCGGGCCTGCGCATGCTCCTGATCAAGGGCGGTGCGCGATTGGCCGAAGATCCGAAGCTCGCCGCCGAAAGAACGCTAAGGGATGTGGACGTGCTGTTCCATGGCGAGGACCTCGGCAAGGCCTTTGCGATCATAGAGCGCTTGGGATGGGAGCCCAGGATACCCAATCGCTGGGCCATCGACGGTTCGCTCGCCGAGCGCTATCCAACGGCTCATGCCACGGGGTTCAACACGCCAGACCCGAAAGCGAGCGGCGTTGTCGATTTGCACCATTTCGCGCTGCCCATGTGCCGCAACGCGGGCGACGATGAGGCGCTCTGGTCTCGGGCCCACGCGGCGACGCTGCTCGGCATGCCGTTTCTCGTGCCCTCTCCCACCGATTCGGCGCTGATCTCCCTTGCCCACGCGCTGCTTTTCAGCCCCGGCCAGAAGACCGCCGACTGGGCACTCGACATCGAGCCTCCGATCCGTACAGGCACTGTCGATTGGAGCGTCCTACTTCAGGAGGCGCACGCAAGGAAAATAGAAGCTCTGTTGCTGGCTCCGCTCATCCTCGCCGCCGATCGGATCGGATTGGCCGTTCCCGCGGCAGTGATCGCCGAATTGACCCTCGCCATCGACAAGACGCGCTTGAGCGAGTTCGAATTTCTGACCACGCGTTCCTCCAATAGCTCTTCGAGCGTCCACCTGACCGCGGCGGTCAGAAAAGCCGCGGTCATGCGGGCCAGGCATGCCGCGCGCCGCGAGCCGATGGCCAGGAGCGATGGACGAACCCGGCACGCCGCGTTGCCTCCTATCGTCGTCCCAGATTCGATTCCGGCAAATGGACAGGTCAGGTTCGATCTGCCGATACTCACAGATCCCGACCAAGAGCTCGCCCTCGAGGCAAATTTCAGATTCTTACCCTCCTCGATCACGCCTTATGTCGCGGTGAATTGTCCGGGTCTCGTGCTCAAAGTTTGGCGGCCCCCGCCAAGCTGCAAGGCGCAGCCAACCAAGCGCTACCAGTTTGTGCTTCGAGTCCCGGCTGCGCTTTTCATCATGCGGGGCATCACCCAGCTCGGCATCAAAGCCGGCTCCAAAACTGAGATCGCATCGCTCAGCCTCAGATGGCGTGACGCACCACCTGTCCGGAAAGGTGACGCACCTTCTTTCCGCGAAAGAGCAATCCGCCTCACGGCTCGATTGGGGCGCCGGATATTTCCGATCAGGCGTTAGGAAGCTTCGGCCAGCCGGCCTCGGAATCGACTTCGTGAACGGGGTCGAGAAGCAGGAGGCTCTTCATATCGTGGAACGCCTCCAAGATCGGCGGTCCATCCCGGCCAATGTTCATGCTGTCGCTGCTCGGCGGCGTGGCCGGTACCAGAGGCGTCACGGCCGGCCGCATGAGTCCTTCCTTGACCACGGCGTCGACGAAAGCCTCGATCGCTTGAGCGGCTTCCGGGCCGGACGCGCCAGCCAGCATCGTCTCGACGGTATGCCCTGCGGCGAGATCGCGCCAAAGCGTCGCTCCGGATGCGCGCATGCTGAAATAGACGCCGCTCTCTGTATTGAGCACGACGATCTCACCGTCGAAATCCTCGGCAACGCATTGCGGCCCGGCGACTTCCAATATCGTGATGGTCAATCCCCGTTCCTTCCCGAAGCACCGCAATTCCGTTACCACAGGAGCGCTTTCGGGCAAATGGCCTGAAAGGTAAGCCTGCGCGATTCAAAGAGCCGGGTCGCAAACCGGCACGAAATCCCGGTCGGCGGGAACCGCCGCCAGCTGCAATCCAGTCTCGTCGACGAGATAGTCGTAGCCCTGCGCCTGAAAGCGGCTTTCCGGATCGAGCGCCTTGTACCGTGCGTGGCGGGCCGCCCGATCCTCGCGCCTTATCATACCAAGATGATAGAGATTGTATCCCGAGTGAAGGGCCGCGCGGTCGAGATTCGCGACAATTTCCAATGGAATCCAGCTGCGATGCAGCGGGCGAGGATCGAACCGGCGATGCTCGGGATTGTTGCGGAAGAGACGGTAACGGGCTTTTCCTCCCCAGACTCCGTCGATGCGGTAATGGCCGCGATCACCCCACAGTTCGCGCAGGCGGAGCGAGTAAGCATCGACGCCCTCGTGATCGGCACGAGCAATGAGGGCGGCCACGTCCGCGCTGAAGCGCTGCTCGGCGCGCTCATCGGCATCCATGCAAAAGAACCATGTCGCGCCATGCCGCCGGCCTGCCTTGATCAGAGCCATCTGATTGCCGCGTTCGTCCCAATGATCGCTGCGCGGTTTTCGGATCAGTTCGACGGTTTTTGGATGCGCCTCGAGAATGTCCGCCGTGGCGTCGTCCGACCCGTCATCGACGGCCACGATCCCATCGACGAACTCGCCGACATTGGCAAGCCAGCCGGGCAGAAACCGTTCCTCGTTGCGGGCCTGGAGCAGCGCGAGCAAAGTCATTTCGCGCCTCGCCGGCGGTCGAGCAAAGCCTTTAGAACCGGCACATACGTCTTGGTTCGCAGCGCTTCGGTGCTGAAGTTGGCGCCGTGAACCCGGCGCATAGAAACGATATCGGGAAGCATGACGATTTCACGGTGCAGGTCGCGTGCACGGGCATACCAATCCATGAATTCGCCAACCTTGAAATTCTCATTGAACGGACCGATGGCGCGCACCGTGTCTAAGGTGGCGAGCATCGTGCCGGCGGAAAAGGCAGGCATCGGCTCGGCTGGACAATAAAGCCGCACCGCGACTTCCTCCGCGATTTCGGGGCTGATGAAGTGTTGCATGTGGCCGAAGACGAGCCTGCCCTCGGGACTTGCACCGAGAGCCGCGTGCTGGAGGGCGAGCTTATCGGGACACCAAACGTCGTCCGCGCTCAAAAACGATATGAACCCATCTGTCGCGAGGCGGACGCCGTGGTTGAGCGCCGCAGCGACCCCGGCATGCTGCTGCCGCGCATAGGTCACATCGTGAAAACGCGCCGCAATCTCGGATGTGCCATCCGTCGACCCGTCATCGATGATCACAATCCTTGCGGCTCCGAGCGTTTGCCGCCTCGCGCTCTCGACCGCCTCGGCAAGGTATTTGGCCCCGTTGTGAACCGGGATAACAACCGTGGTCGGCCCGATTGGACTCATTTTCCCCGTTTCCTCACAGCGTCTCGATGAGGCCCTTTACCAGTTCGGCGTTTCGCCTGAAATCCCGCGAAAGTTCCATCGAGAAGACGCGTAGCCGGCGCAACAGGCTGCCGAAGAATTGCATCCCGTCATCGGTCTCGCCCGGAAACTGATGAAGGTTCGACTTCATGAGTGCGCGCATTGTCTCCCCGTGGCCACAGGAATTGAGTCGCGGCGTATCGATTGGGGTAATCCGCGGCACGACAGCGGCCCGGATTTCCAGCTCCGAGACGAATGCGGACGGATAGAGCGACCTCGGATCCAACTCAACTTTTCCTTTCCAATTCTCCGGCAATGCAGCTGTGCTAGCCGCCATCTCAGGCAAGTGAGAAAGACCCGTCCGATCCTGTTTTATGATTGTAAAGACGGGAAGCGCGCGAATTGTCTCCGCCGCCGAAATCGCCACATAGTCGTCTCCGACCGTCTGCATGCCCGCCGCCATGCCGGCAAGCGCGATCCCCGATTTTCCCGCGCCGGAACTGCCGAAGAACACCACGCCGACGCCGTTGGCGCCGAGTGTCGAGGCGTGGACAAGCCGCAAGTTCCGGCTCTGCAAGATCCAATGCAGGTGCTGACGTAGCGGCGCTCCGGAGTCCCAAGGCGGCAGGTCCGTAACCGCTGCTACAAGCTGCATGCCCGCACGCCGTCGCGTGTCCAGGAACTGCCAGACATTCGGCCGGAAGGGATAGGCCGCGCGCAAACCCCGCTCGGCAAGGATGCGATGAAATGTTTTTGGGGAGCATCTCTCGTCCACCCAGACCGGGATGTCTTCGGCGGCGCGACCGGGCCAGACCAAGGAATAGACACGATATCGATCCTCGGACGGGACGAGGCCTTCCGCGCTTAGTCGCGACGTATAGCTCTGCATCAGCTCGTCGCTGTTGCAGAAGATTTCGAGCGGTAGCCCGGCGGGCGAAGCGGTACATCGGCGATAGCCCGGCGGTGCCTGAGACTCCTCGCGGGCCAGAACGCCGGCCATGAAGTCGGCAATCGTGTCGCGGTCGAGTGCTCGCATGAATCCAGGCTTGGCGGAAAGGTCCTCAGGGAGGCGATGGAGCCTCTTCTCTTATCCCGAGCAGGTCTGGTACTGGCGCCTTGCCTTGCTCGGCGTGCGCGTGAACGAGCGGAGGCGGGTTCGGCGTGCGGTAGTAGCGGCAACGCGGACAGGCACGCGACTTGCCGCAGCCTTCGCGCCAGCACATGATTTCGTCGAAATGCGTCAGGGCAATACGTTCGAGGTGATCGTTGCCTGAGGCCTTGATCAAAATGAGTTCGCCCGATTTGCTTTCTTCCGCCACCAACCGGTTCGCTTCGTATGTGGTCGCGAAGGTGAACAGCCGGCCCCCGGCCTCAGCGCGCAAAGGATCGCCATGCGAGGCGTGCGGTCCCACCATGATCACGCGATCGGCGACAGCAAGGGCTTGTCGCACGACCTTCCGGTATGTCCGGCCGGCGTTACCGGCATAGTCCGACAAAGTCCCGAAGATGACGGTCTTGCGCGGAGCTTTTGCGGTTTCAACAAAGGCAAGACTGCTCGCGACCGTCCACAACGGCGCCTTATAAGAGTCGAGCACGAAGACCGGCCCATTTGCAACGGATTGAACCGAAAAGCGGCCGAACACCGGCTCGACCTCCTTGATCGCGCTGACGCAGGCTCGAAGGTCGAACCCGCAGGCCAGTCCGCAGGCAATGGCGGCCAGCACCGAGGCGGTCCAATGGGTGCCGGGGAAGGAGGTCTCGACGCGCATCGATTGGCCGCCGTAAGCGACGGTGAAGGACAAGAAGTCGGGCCAGGCGCCCGACACGTCTGACGCCCTGACATCTGCCTCCGGCGAAGTGCCGAATGTGACGATGCGCGCTTTCGTCCGCGACGCCATGGCGCGGACATAAGGATCGTCGGCATTGAGGATGGCGACGCCGGATACCGGTAGAGCCTCGACGAGTGCGCCCTTCTCCTTGGCCGTTTCTTCGAGGGTGCGGAACACCTTGTAGTGATCGCTGCCGACCGTGGTGACGATCCCGATATCGGGCTGCAGAATCTTGGCTCGCCGCGCGATCGTTCCTTTCTGGTCGGCGCCTATTTCCTGCAGGCAGAAGCGCGCCGACGCGGACACCTTCAACACCGCTCTGACCGCGGCCCTGTCGTTGTTGTTCGCGTCGCCGACGACGCTAGCGCCATTGCTGGTCAAGAGGTTGCCAATAAGCTTGGTGGTTGTGCTCTTGCCGCAGCTTCCGGTCACGGCGATGAAGGTGGTGCGGCGGAGCTGCCCGCGCCTCAGCCGCGCCGCCTGAAGCAAAGCGAAGTGAGCAATGGTTTTGCCGGCTTCTACGGCCTGGCGCCGAACTCTGCGCCAGACCCTGGCGCCTAAGAAGGAGGGTTTGCTCATTGCGTAGATGATAGCCCCTGGCGGCGGGTGGAGTCTCGGATTGTCGGCGGGGGGCTAATCGTCATTCCGGGGCTTGGCCGCTTTGACATGAGCAGCGATCTCATTGGCGGTCGCGAACCAGACGCCCGGTCTCGCCTTCATGTCACCGATTAGACTGTCGAGATGGACCATCCGCGAGCGATGGCCGATCACATGCGGATGCAGCGTCAGCATGAAATACGTCCCCTCCTCGTAGGCGAGGTCGAATTCGTCCCGAAAGATCTTGAAGATCAGCTCCGGCGAAGCGAGCGCCGCGGTTTTTGTAAAATAGGGTGCGTCATCGAGGATCCAATCGACGGGAAGCTCGACCAAACCCGTCGGCTCGCCATTGGCGATCAGCTCGTAAGGCTCGTCCATGGCCATCAGGCTGCTGTCGTACAGGAAGCCCGCCTCGAGCAGCAGGCCAAGCGTGTGCCGGCTGAACGCCCATTGCGGCGCACGATAGCCAACCGGGCGCTTCCCGACCGCTTGAGTCAGCACCTCGATCGCCTTGGTGAGCAGCCTCCTCTCCTCGGCGCGATCGTCGATCTTTGTCGCGGTTTCATGAATCCAGCCATGCACGCCGATCTCATGGCGGCCCGGTCGCAGGATCGCGGGTATCATCGCCGGGTGAAGCATTGCGCTCACGGCGGGAATATAGAAAGAGGCCGGAATGTCGTGGCGATCGAGCAGCTTCAGGATTCGCTTGAGCCCTGTGAGAGCGCCGAACTCACCTGCCGACAGCCGGGAAGGCGCAACCTCGCCACGCGCAAGGCTCGGCGTCTCGTTGTCCACATCGAAGCTGATGCAGGCGGCGACGCGTGCATTGTCCGGCCAATGCTCTGGCGTGAGGCGTCGCCCCGCCCGCACCGGGGCGACGGCTTCAGCGATCTCTTCCTCAGTCCATTTCACCGGCGCAGTGGGATGCGCGCGTGCGCGCGGCGGCGCAATGAGCGTGAGAGCCGCCCGGCGTAGGCGCGCGATCGGGCGCCCGCCCTTTTGCTCGTCGGATTTATGCTTTTTTTGCATGGCGGTCCGAAGCTCTCAGGTCTCGTGAGAGGGGTTCGCGCCGCGCTGCTTGCCGCCCCACGGCGTCCGTTTCTCCATCAGGTTCCATCCGAGCCACTGGCCCGGATCTCGCAACACGAACGGCGTCAGAGCGTCGGCGTAAGCCTGGACGGCGGCCTGATAGTCGGGCTTGCCCTCCTTGTCCTGCGGGATTTCGATCGGCGGACCGATGGTCACTTGAAAGCGTCCGGGCCCGGCGCGGAGGGTGTGGAGCGGCAGAAGCGCGGCGCCCGTCCTGTGCGCCATGGCGACGGGTCCAGTTGCGAGAGTGATGTTTCCCTCAAGAAACTTCACTGTGGCGGTTCGCCGCCCGCGGCCACCGACCGCGAAATAGACCACCCCATTGGCCTTAAGCCGGTCGCGCATGCGTTGAAGCGCACCGGAAAAATGCGTCGCTGCGACCATCAACCGTTCGTGCAAATATCGATTCTCGATGTCCCGATAGAGGCGGTTGAGATAGCGGATGCCGAAGCGCGTGGGGGAAATGCCATGAACCGGAACCGAGAAGCCGGTGACTTCCAGCCCGAGCCGGTGCATCGCCATCTTCGCCACGAGATTGTTGAAGGCGAAATTCCCGCCCCAAAAGACGATGCCATGTCCTCTTTCGAGGGCGGCGGACACATGCCCGGCGCCTTCAATGCCGATCGAAGGCGTCCAGCCGCCCGGGCGCCAGGCGCGCAAATAATGGAAGCGTTCCTCATATCGATTAGCCCAATTTTTGGCTGCGAGGGCGTAAGCGCTGCTTGCCGTCGGCGTGCCGCCCAACAATGCCGCGATCTGAGCAGTTTCATGACCGGTCCGCCTTGGGTGCGTCGCTACGTTCAATCGGCCGAGCGGCCGGGAAAGAGGCCCCCAGAGAATTTCGGGCAAGGTCCACGCTGCGAGCCCTTGGATTGCGAGCCGCGGAATTTCGTACAGGTCTTTAGCGTTGATATAGGTCCGTGTCCCCTGAACCCCTTGCGCACGTTCTTGCGGACGCGCTTTGCGAGGGCAAGCGCGCTGAGCAGCGTGTTCCTGACAGGGTTGGGGAGAAACTCCGCTCTCATTTCAAAGGCCCGTCGAGATTTAACCCGTCCGAGGACGAAGGCGGCCCGCAACTTTAAGCGGTTCCAAAATCGGTGTGCAAAGCGATTGCGTTGCGGCGGCGCCCAAGCCTACCTTCGCGATGAGAGGCCGGCAATAAGGCCCTCGCCTTTGGAAACGACTGTGATGCCGTCGCAGCGCGTGGAGAAGACGATGAACGCGCTGATCTTGACCTCCGGAAGTTTGATGGCCGCCCGGATCTTGAGCGCTTGGCTCGGCGCCGGACACACCGTGGCGGCGCTGTGGATCGGCTCGAAGAAAACGGCGCAGTTCTTGCGCCGCGACCGCGCGCTCGGACGATTTGCACCCTCGTGGTCGATCGCCGCGCTGACGCAGCGGCACGGATTTCCGGTCGTGCAGAATCCGAGGCTGGCAGGCTGGACTGAAGCGGAGAGCGAGATTGCGCGCCTCAAGGCCGACATGCTCATCACAGCGATCACCCACCAGATCGTGCCGGATCGCATCCTCGCGCTCTTCGGCGGCCGCGCGGTCAATTTTCACCCGACTATTCTCCCGCATTATCGCGGCGCGGCCCCGCGCATCGGCATGCTTATCGATGGAACGGCAGAGCTTTACGGCGGCGTCACGTTGCATTGTCTCGCGCATGGTATCGACGAGGGTGACATCATCGGCGTCCGAAAGGTGCCCTACGAGGCGGCAAGCGGCTTCATCGATTGGGATGTGCGGGTGGCATGCGCGGCCGGAAATTTGGTGCAAAACGAACTTGAGGACTATTTGCGCGGAGGTTTGCTCGCCTGCCCGCAAGCCGAAAATGAGGGGAGCTATCGACGCGTGCAGCGAGCCGAGCGAACACTATCGGGGGCGAAATCCGCGCTTCGCTGCAAATGGCTTTGCGACCAGTTCGCGGGCTCCGATTTGCTTCGCTTCCGCTCCGAGAGAGGGGAGAGATATGTCGTATCGCGCTTCCTCGGTGTGATCGGTCCTCGGACCTTGGCGAAGCCGCGAATCGGAAAGCATCGCATCGAATTTGACGCGGCGGATGCGCGCGTCGCGGTGGCGCGGCCGCGCGGCTCGGCGCGCTTCGTTCGACTCTTCAGCTATTGGCGCGCAATCGTGCGGACCTCACGCCGCGGCGGGTTGCCGCGCCTTCTCGCCGGGGGGGCGCCCCAAACCTACCAATCACATAAGGTAATGCCCTGAACGATCAGGCGATCGACGTCGATTTCGGGATGAGAGTCCCTCGTCCAGAGGCTTTGGATTGGCGGGTAGCGGGAACCGGCCATTCCATTCACGGCATAGTCCCTGCCGTCGACCTTGATGACGATGGCGCCGCGGCCTTCGCAGCGAAGCTCGCCGAGCGCCCGATGCAAGGAAGCGGGACCGGAGGATCCATCGCGATTTGGACCCAAGCCAATGAGAGCGAGGACTATCGCCCCGATCGTGAGCGCCGCGACAACTTCGCCGACGAGCCCCATCTGCAAACGAGGCGTTAGGCGATGCTTAGGCGTCAGCGCAGCCTTATCCATGACCATTCTTGCCACCAGGGAAGAGGCTGCGGCTCCCGCGCCGCCAACGTCCGTTTGCGTTTGGCTTTAGCCGCGGGCTTGGGCGCGGGTGGCTGTTCGGCGACAGGCGTGGCTGCCGTCTCAGTGCTCGTGGGATCAAGAGCCAAGGGATGCGTGATCGACATCATGTCGGCGACGGTTTGTGGAGGAAGCCGCACAGCTTCCGATGACGGAGCGGCTGCGTGGGTCGCGAAGCCTGAAAGTGGAGCAGGCGCTTCGACCTTCTTCGCAACCTTTGCCACCGTCAGCGACGCTCCGGCGCTACGAGGCTTTTGTGCCGATGCTTTCGCGGCCGCAAGCGCCGGCACTTCGTCTGGCGCTCCGGACAACATTGCGCCAACGGCCCCGGAGGCGATGAGAACAAGAAGGACAATACCGAGAGGGGACACCGGAAGCCCGCCGGCCGGGAAACGCGCGGGCGCGGTTTGCGCGTGCGGCGCTGCGCCCTCGGGGCGCGGTTGGCATTCTCTTGGCATTTTGCATTGTTGCGGGGTGCGGCTGGACGCATACCCCTTGGTGGCCAAGCGCTCGTCCAGCCGGCCGATGCGAAGCTGAAGAGCGGCCGCCCGCGTAAACTGCGGTTCCCGTTCAGCGGGACGCAATTGCGGCGATGCTTGTGCCGGGCTGCCCTTGAGCCTCGCCTCGATTGCCCGCGCCAAGGCAAAGGGCGCGGCGAAGACGAGGCCGACGGTAAATCGCATCAGCGCCCTCAGCGCCAATTTGCGGTTAAGGAGGCGGCGGTGGCGTTTCACCTCCTCGGCCCAAGTCGCGCGATGACGGTCCAGCCACGCGCCGTGACGCTCCAACTCGTCCCGCGCGGCGGCGATGATGCGGCTCGACACCCTGAAGGCCCTGTTGGCGCGGGCGATCTTGACCTCGACCTGGTCGGACAAACGCGACACGGACTTGGCTCCCACTCCTGCAAGCAGGTGCGCGGCAAACGCAACCCGTGCGCACCCGTCGGCGAATCAGAGCCTCAAGCTTTTAAGAAAGACTGAAGAGGTGAGCGTCCGACCCCGACCGGCGAGCGTTTGAGAGATCTGCCTCTAGGACTGTTGCCCGCCGAGGAACCGCGCGGGGATGTCGTTCTTGAACGGAAACAAATTGAAGTAGGGACGGGCTTCGGCAAGGACACGCTTGAACGACGGACGCTGCAGCAGCCGCTCGAAATAGGCCGCGAGGTTCGGATGGCTCGCATGGAACGGCAGCACGATACCGGCATAAAACAAGGCCGGTGCCGCGGCACAATCGGCGATGCTGAAGCTCTCCCCGATGGCCCAAGTCCTGTCAGCCATGTGTTGCTCGATCATGTCATAGGCGGTCGAAAGCGTCGCTTTCGCATCGGCTACGCCCCGCAAATCGCGCTCTCCCTCCGGCCGCAAACGGTCGGTGACGACCTTCTGCATCGGCACGTGCACGTAAAGATCGAAGAAACGATCCCAGAGGCGTGCATCGAGCCGTTGTCCTGCATCTTTCGGCAGCAAGGCATGCCTCCCCGGGTGGCGCCGATCGAGGTATTCGATGATGATCGTCGTTTCGGGGATCGTCAGGTTCCGGCCGTCATCGCGCAGCAACGGGATCTTTCCCACCGGCCACATGCCGAGGAACTTGGCGCTGGCTCGTTCATCCATCAAGTCTACGATGTGACCCTTGAAGGGCGTTTCATTCTCGTAGAGTGCGATCAGCACCTTGTGACAGAACGAAGCCAAGGGGTGGAAAAACAGCGTCAGAGTCACTTGGCCCGAGTTCCCTCAAAGAAAAGCCCTTCCCGGAAACAGGCGACTCGATGCGCTGGGACTACGGGGTCGGGCGCGCCGCCGACGAACCTTGCTCGCGGCGGCAAGTCTCGGTCAGTCCTTGACCTCTTTTCCGACTGGCCGCGGGCGCGGCGAGCCTACCGTCCACGGTGACGGCGCGGCATCGCGACCTCCAAACCAGCGAAACAGCCTGCGCTGACGCCGCTCTTCTTTTTTGGTCAAACCATCACGCCGTGTGACATCGACGTCCTCAGATGCCTGCATTGTGGGTTTATCAACCAACGCCTGCTTCGCGGGTTTCGATGATTTGCTTAGAGTTCTCACTTTCGGTGACGCCAATTTGGCGGGCGTGGGCTCGGCCGTCGATTCAAGGGCGGATTGGGTGGGGCTTGGGCCGTCGATCGCGACGAGATATTTCTCGAAGACAAAGCCGCGCTCTTGGGTCACCGGATCGAGGAGCTCGAGCCAACCATATTCCCGCCCGACGACCTGCAACTCCGTGCCGGCGCGATAGAACTTGACGACAGGAGAGGACACGGAGGCCGCGCTATGGACCCGCGCAGCGAAAGTCAGCTTCACCCACGCAACCGGTGCTTGCACGGAATCGATTGCCGGGGCGCCGGCGGGAGCGCGCTCAGAGACCTGAGCCGCCTCGGCCGGCCGATAGGCCGCCTCTTGCCGAAGAGGAGAGGGTCTGTCGGAGGGTTGAGTGGCCGGTCGAGCCTCCGGCTCTCGGCCCAAAGATTTGAGGGTGGGGCCCCAGGAACGGAGCTTACGGTCCGCTTGAGGGACGGCCACTGATTGGGCGGTTGCGACCGGCCCATCCGCATTCCAGTCTGGCTCTTCGCGCGGAGGAAGCAAAGCGTAGGCCGCAAGGCCTGCAACGCCTAAGAACAGGATCAGCCGCATCATGGCCAGGTCCTCCTCCCTGGCCCCCGTCTCTATGTTGTGTTCCCCTTCTTCTATTTCAACCTAACGGTCTCTGCCAAGGACTATTGCGAGACATGGGCAAGGCCCCGCTAACGCGGCGGGCCGGGCACCCGCTTTACCGGGCGATAACCAGGGATTGAACCTCTACCGTCAGGGAAGGCCACATCGTGTTCCGGGCGGGACGCTCTTTCGGACCGTGGCGTCGGAGTGGCCGCTGCTACGGGCGAGCGAGAGTCGGCTTATCTGTGGCAGCACAGTCATACTCCGCCACTTTAGGGGCCGACCGATCGATCTTGACGCACCAATCCTCGCGCCGCCCGCGCCAAGGCCGAGCATAGCCTTCCCTGATGAAGACGCATGCGGCGTCCTCGCCATTGACGAGGAGATGAACGAGAACGCGTCCAAATTTGTCGCGCTTCGGCCGGCTCTCAGGGCGAAGCTCGATGGGGCCGGAACAGAGCAGCGTTTCGAGCCGTCGCTTGGTCAACTTGCCGAGGCGGCGCTCGGCGTCGCATTCCGCGCGATGGATCTCGGCGGCGTCGATGCCAAGCAGCCGGTAGCGCTCGGCGCCGACATGCACGGTGTCGCCGTCGATGACGGCAAGGGCGGCGACCGCCGCCACGCATGTCACGACCGGGTCCACCCGCATTACGGGTATTATAGCCAACAACCCGTTAAAGTAGAATAGCAGGAATGCTCGCCTCAGGTACGGGGCCGCGCCCCGGCGAGATTGAGCCCGTTCGGGAACGCCTGCTTTGTGCCAAGAGCGGCCATTAGAGTGTCCCGCAGTGCCGGCCGCTTGATAGGCCGCGCTACCGGCCAACCCAGTCGGACCATCACCCTACGACAGAGAGGTGGGAGCCATGGCAAACGAGATAAGGGGGCGCCTACCGATCAAGGTCGACGCGACATCAAACGGCGAGTTTCGCCCGGTGCCATTGACCGAGCGTGTGGCGCGCGCCAACAGCGAAGCGGAAGTCCGGATCGGCGAACACGCGAAGCGGGTCGGCCTTGGACGCCGGGCGTTCTTACAATCGCTCTGCGGCGCAGCGACCACGCTGCTGACGTTCAATGACGCCTTCGCGGCACTCGGCAACACGGGCGGTCTCTTTCGCGTGCCGAAGGAGAGCGCGTTCGAGACCGCAGCGGCTAAAGAGGTGCTTGCCGGCGACGAGTTCATTTCGACGTGCAAACCCATTTGGTCGACCCGGCCGGCGCCTGGCGCGGCTCAGCCGGTAAATATTGGGAGCAGATACTCGCCAACTTCCCGCAAGGATCCTGCGGCGACGAGGACCCGGTCGACTGCTTCACCGCCGAGAAGTTCATCAAGCACGTGTTCATGGACAGCGATACCGAGCTCGCGGTGCTCTCGTTTGTGCCGGAATTGCCCGAGAATAACCCGCTCTCACTCGAAGAGGCAAATCGCGTGCGCGTTCTCGTCGACCGGATGGAGGGGGCTCACCGGCTCTTTCTCCACGGCATGGTGGTGCCGAATGCGGGCCCGGACATCGCCCCACTTCAACTCATGAAGGATGCGGTCGAGCGCTATCCGATCGCGGCCTGGAAGTGCTACACGCAATGGGGCCCTAGAGGCATCGGCTTCGAACTCGACAGCCCCGACGTCGGCATTCCCTTCATCGAGCGCGCGCGCGAGCTTGGCGTGCGCAATATTTGCATCCACAAGGGCCTGCTGTTCCCGGGATTCCCGAAAGAATTCGGCCGATGCGCCGATGTGGGCCGCGCCGCGGCGCTATATCCGGACATGAACTTCATCATCTATCACTCGGGCTATGAGGCGGGAACGACCGAGGGCCCCTATGATCCGGCTAAAGCCCGCCGCGGCGTCGATACGCTGATCAAGTCGGTGGAGATGAACGGCATCGGCAGGAACACGAACGTCTATGCCGAGCTCGGTTCGACTTGGCGCTTCGTCATGCGCGATCCCACCACTGCCGCGCACCTTCTCGGCAAGCTGTTTAAGCACATCGGCGAGGATAACGTGCTGTGGGGCACCGACTCGATCTGGTACGGCTCACCCCAAGACCAGATCCAGGCTTTCCGCAGTTTCCAAATCGCGCCAGAGCTGATCGAGGCGCACGGGTACCCCGAGCTTACGCCGGCGCTCAAACGAAAGGTGTTCGGCCTCAACGGCGCCCGCGTGTATGGGGTGGATGTCACGGAGCGGCGCAAAAAAACCGATGCCGATCCGATCGGGACGCGCAAGCAGGCGTATCGGAAGACGGCCGATCCGACTTTCGAGACCTACGGGCCCAAGACCGACTCGGAGTATGACGCATTGACCGCCGAGCGCGGCGGCCTTCCGGCCTGAAGCCTGGAGCGAATAAATCCGATCTCAGTTCCTACTAGCGGGCGTTTGCAAAAGGGTTGTCGTCTGCAACCTTAGGTTATATCATTTATTCGATTCCATCAGGGGTGAGGGGAACCGAGGTGACGTCAACGTCAAAAAATACAGATAAATCCGTCACTTCAACGGCAAGAAGCAGTTGGGTCGCCGGCATTCCACAAATTTCTAACCCTCCACTCGTTTCGCTTGTACTCATCAATTGGAACTATGCCGCGTACGTTGGCCAAGCGATTGAATCGATAAAAAACCAAGATTACTCCAACGTCGAAGTGCTGATTGTCGATAACGGGTCCACAGACTCAAGTCGGAGTGTCATCGGCGATTGTGTTGGAGGCAGTCCACGTATCCAAATTATCGCGCTTGAGGAGAATCTCGGGCAACTCGGAGCTTTTTTTCACGTCTTCAAACTAATCCGGGGCGAGTTCGTCACGATCGTCGATGCCGATGATTTCCTTTGCCCGAATTTTGTATCATCGCATCTTCAGGTTCATCTCGCACTTCCAAGAAGCGTTGCCTTTACATCCAGCAATGTCGTGGAGATAACGGCGGACGCGCGCACCCTAACTGGCGGCTATGCTGCCTTCGGCACAACGAGGCAACCGACCAGTCGGGGGCTGCGCCCGATCGGCGGAGCGCTAAGACTGTCGACGATCTCCGAGCTCGATTACCTGCAACTCGACCGGTCCACATCCACTTACTCCGGAGGCGGCGGCTGGATGTGGGGCCCCGGAACCTCCAACATGTATCGTCGCAGTGTAATGACACTCGCGTACCAAGAGCCGAAAGATCGAGCCTATTTCCGCGCCGCCGACAGCTATCTCAATCATCTTTGTCATGCCTTCGGCGGTTCCGCCTTAATCGATCGGCATCTCTCGGCCTATAGAGTCCACGATGCAAACTATTTCGCCGAACGGGAGTCAGTTCACAACCTGAGAAAAGGCCGGGCGGAGGGCCACGCGCGACTAAACCAAGAGCATCGCGAGTTGGTACATTTTCTGTTTCAGCGCGCAGAGCATTTTGAGGGGCTCCTATCGAAAAATCGATTTTGGGAAATTGCCGGTCAATTGGCGGGCGGACTTCGCGAGCGCAACGGAAAATTCACAACCCATCCGGCGTCATTGCAGCTATTCATCGACAACTACGAAAAGCTTCATTTGGTGTTCGGCGAGGCCTATCTGCTTAGCAAACTACGCCAATTGCTGGTTCGCGACGACGTACGGACTGTCATTCGCAAGGCCCATGGTGGATCAATCCCGTTGCGATTGCGACTTGATCTGTGGAGGCGCAGGGGCGGCCCCGTTCGCGCGCGGTTGGCACACGCCATCAAAAAATCTTTTGGGTTGGTCGACAAAAAAACTGTTGGGATGGGCGACGCTCCTCCTCGGCGCAGCAGGACCACAGCGCCGCCGGAAGTAAAGAACGAACAAAAGGCGGCTTCGCAGGCACGTGTCGGGTTCGGACCAGCCGCGCTGATGTCCGACGATCCACCGATCTTCATGACCGGAATTGCGTTTGAGGAGCATCTCGGAATCGCTCCCGAGTTTGGAAAGATCCACGGCCCTCTGCCCGCGGGATTTTTGATCTATCCTTGCTGGACCATTGAAGACCGCTACAGGTCTGCTGCGATCATCGCAGCCGCAAAGGCGCACAATGAAAAATATCCGGCGCATGAATTGGTATTTCTCTGCAACACGGCTGCGGAACGAGATGTTCTGGCCACGGCCGGCCTAACGGCGCATTTTCTCAACAAGAACTTTACCGTGTCCGAGACCACTTTCCGACCGCTGACCGGCATCGAGGTTGAGTACGACGCTATCTATCTACAATGCACGTTTCGACCCCAAGAAACGTCATGAGCTCGCCCGCAGGATTCCACGAGTTGCCCATATCTCATACGAAGATTCTACAAATTCCGACGAGATGAGGCAGCAGCACCGAGAGGTGGTAGCCCAGTTCTTAGCGAAGCATCCCCACCATGTTTTGATCAATCGCATTGAAGACGGACTCCCGGCTCGACTTTCGCCCGAAGACGTCAACACCGCTCTGAACCGTGCGGCAGTGGGGCTTTGCCTCTCGAGCGTCGAGGGTTCCAACTACGCATCAATGGAATACATGCTTGCCGGTCTGCCGGTCGTGAGCACCCCAAGCCTGGGCGGACGGGAGGTCTATTTCGACAACGAATATTGCACGGTCTGCGAACCCAACCCTACCGCCGTGCGCGAGGCGGTGGCCGCCTTGCAGGCTCGGAACATCCCGCGCGAATACATCCGATCCCGCACGCTAGCCAAAATTGAGCCCGCGCGGCAGCGCCTGCTGTCTCTCATCGACGATCTTCGTGAGCGCCTTGGCGGCGAACGTCGCCATCAGGCGGGTATTTGGCCCTATGGGACGAGCGAGTTGCTTACTTGGAAAACCTTTAAACAACATCTCTCGGATTTCGGCGGCGCCCGTCGAACAGTGCGAAGCGACGAGAGCGGTTGCCAAGATTCGGACATCGAACGTCTCTTAGCCAACGCCAACGGCATCCAGTTGGAGCCACCCGAATTACTGACCATCATCGGGGCGATCCGATCGCGCCCCGCCTGTTCGCTGCTAGTGTTCGGCTGCGGAAACGACTCGGTCGTGTGGGACAAAGTCAATCGGGAAGGCACGACGGCATTCCTCGAGGACGATCCGGCGTGGGCTGAGTGCATTCGTCCGAAACTTGCAAACGCAACCGTCTACTTGGTCCAATACGGGACCAAGCTGTCCGATTGGGAATCCCTGCTTGATTCTCCGAATGGCCTCGAACTCAATCTACCCGACTTTGTGACGTCCCAGCGCTGGGATGTCATCCTCGTCGATGGCCCCCCTGGGTATGACGACAACGAAAAATATGGTGCCCGAGAATCGCCAGGGCGAATGAAGAGCATCTACATGGCATCGAAGCTCGTCGCACCGGGAGGAGTCGTGTTTGTCCATGATTGCGACCGGGAGATCGAGCGCCACTATGCAGCCCGCTACCTCGGAGCACACCGGCAGTTCGTCAGTGTCGCCGGCCGCGGCCTGCTTCAGGGATATGCCTTCTAGCGCATCACCTGGTCCGCGGCCCGCGTCCATCACTCTGGTCAATGGCAGCCAACGGGAGTATCCTTTAACGGACCGGTGGCGCGCGTCGCAAGGGGTCTCATGGAGACGACAGGATCGGGCGGGGTCGATTACGAGCAGGTCGACAAGGCCTACTTCGAACATCGCAAACTGAAGCGCGGCGTGGCTGGGTGGGTGCTGCTTGTCGGGCTCGGCGTCGCGTACGTCATTTCGGGTGACTTCGCGGGCTGGAACTTCGGCTTGAAGCAAGGTGGCTGGGGCGGGCTCATGATCGCCTCGCTGCTCATGGCCACCATGTACACGACGATGTGCTTCGCCCTTGCCGAGCTGGCCACAATAGCCCCGACGGCTGGCGGCGGCTACGGCTTTGCCCGGCGCGCGTTCGGTCCATGGGGAGGATTTCTGACCGGAACGGCCATCGCCATCGAATACGCGATCGCGCCCGCCGCCATCGCAGTCTTCATAGGCGCCTACTGCAATTCACTGTTCGGAATCGACGGCTGGCCCGTCTATCTCACCTGCTATGTCGTTTTTCTTGCGATTCATACTTACGGCGCAGGAGAAGCTCTGCGTCTTATTTTCGCGATCACCGCGGTCGCCGTCGTGGCGCTTATCGTCTGGATGATCGCGATGGTTCCGTTCTTCAATCCCGAGAAGCTCTTTGACATTCCGGTGACCGACGCCGCGGGCGCCAGTCCATTTCTGCCGTTCGGCTATCTCGGCATCTGGGCGGCCATCCCCTACGCGATCTGGTTCTTCCTCGCGATCGAAGGCGTGCCGCTCGCGGCCGAGGAAACGGCCGATCCCAAACGCGATCTACCGCGTGGACTCATTGGCGGGATCCTGGTGCTGGTCACCTTCTGTGCGCTCATCATGATTCTCGGGCCCGGCGGCGCTGGTTCGGATGCGCTCAAGGAAGCTGGTAATCCGCTTGTCGCGGCGCTCGAAGCACCGGCGACCTACGGCAGCGCGACACTGGTAAGCCGCTTCGTCAACTTCGTCGGTCTCGCGGGGCTTATCGCGAGCTTCTTCTCGATTATCTACGCGTATTCGCGCCTGATCTTCGCCATGTCGCGCGCGGGCTACCTGCCGCGGGCGCTCTCGTTGACCAACAAGCGGCAGACGCCCTGGCTCGCACTCCTCGTTCCCGGCGTGATCGGCTTTCTCCTATCGCTTACCGGGCAGGGAGATCTGCTGATCCTTGTGTCCGTGTTCGGCGCGACGATCTCGTATGTGCTGATGATGGCGTCGCACATCGCGCTTCGGATCAAGGAACCGAATCTCGAACGCGCCTACCGCACGCCCGGCGGCGCAGTGACCTCGGGAATTGCGCTTGTACTGGCTTGCGTCGCGGTCGTGGCGGGGTTCCTCGTCGATCCCCGCGTGGTGATCGGCGCGGCAATCGTCTATGCTATTTTCGTTGCTTACTTTGCCTTCTACAGCCGCCATCATCTTGTGGCCGCGGCTCCGGGCGAGGAACGGCCGGTGTACCCTTAGGTCCGACCCTCTCCCCGTTGCGTAAGGACGAACAAGAAAGAGGGCTCACCCGCCCTCGAAGGAAGTCGTGATGATGCGCTACTCGCATACAGTTGGCGGGCATAGCCATGTCTTCGGCGGACTGCGGGACCTCATGGCCAAGGCCACGCCGGCGCGTTCGGGCGATTGCCTTGCCGGCATCACGGCCGGCGACGACGAAGAGCGTGTCGCCGCGCAGATGGCGCTGGCCGACGTGCCGCTCCGCACATTCCTCACCGACCACGTCGTGCCCTACGAGTCCGACGAGGTCACCCGCCTCATCATCGACGAGCACGACGGGAAGGCATTCCAACCCGTCGCCCACTTGACGGTCGGCGGCTTCCGCGAGTGGCTCTTGTCGGACGCCGCGAACGAGCGGACGCTTGCCGCGCTCGCGCCTGGCCTCACGCCGGAGATGGTGGCTGCGGTCTCCAAGATTTGCCGCACGCAGGACCTCGTGCTCATCGCCCAGAAGTGCCGCGTGGTGACTAAGTTCCGCGACACGATCGGGCTTAAGGGCCGCCTCTCGACCCGGCTCCAACCGAACCATCCGACCGACGACCCGACGGGCATCGCCGCCAGCATTGTCGATGGCCTCATGTACGGCAACGGCGACGCCGTGATCGGCATCAATCCCGCGACCGACAGCATCGCGGCGGTGACGACGCTCATCGAAATGCTCGACGAGGTCATCCGCCGTTACGAGATCCCGACCCAGTCGTGTGTGCTCACCCACGTCACAACCAGCATCGAGGCCATCAACCGGGGCGCGCCCGTCGATCTCGTGTTTCAATCGATCGCAGGAACGGAGGCCGCGAACAAGAGCTTCGGGGTCAATCTAGCCGTGCTCCGGGAAGGACGCGAAGCGGCCCTTTCGCTCGGGCGCGGCACGGTCGGCGACAATGTGATGTACTTCGAGACCGGCCAGGGCAGCGCTCTCTCGGCCAACGCCCACCACGGCGTCGACCAGCAGACGCTCGAAGCCCGCGCCTATGCCGTCGCCCGCAAGTTCAAGCCGCTGCTCCTCAACACTGTTGTCGGCTTCATTGGGCCAGAGTACCTCTACGACGCCAAGCAGATCATCCGCGCCGGCCTTGAAGACCATTTCTGCGGCAAGATACTCGGCATCCCCATGGGCTGCGACATCTGCTACACAAATCACGCCGAGGCCGACCAGAACGACATGGACGTGCTCCTGACGCTGCTCGGCGTCGCGGGGATCACGTATATCATGGGCATTCCCGGCTCCGACGACGTGATGCTCAATTACCAGACCACCTCGTTCCACGACGCGCTTTACGTGCGCAAGGTGATGGGTCTGAGGCCCGCGCCCGAGTTCGAGGACTGGCTCAAGGGTTCGGGTATCTTCGAGGCGGGCGAGGATTTCAAGCTCGCGGGGCGCATGCCGCGGCCGTTCGCGCGCGCCCTCGAACACTTGCATTGAATGCGTAGGGCGCGATGTCCAACGAGACCACCACCGTCGTTGTCGCCAACCCGTGGGCGCAACTGCGCCAGTATACGCCGGCCCGCATCGCCCTCGGCCGGGCTGGGGTGAGCCTGCCGACGGCGCCGCACCTCGCCTTCCAGTTGGCCCACGCGCGCGCCCGCGATGCCGTGCATCATGAGCTCGACGCGGAAAAGCTGCGCGTCGCCCTCGCGCTCCCGGGGCGGGACGTGGTCGTGCTCCATAGCGCCGCCGCCAGCCGTCTAGAGTACCTCCAGCGTCCCGACAAAGGGCGCCGCCTCGATCTGGCCTCGCGCGCCGCGCTTCAACAGTACGCGGAGGCCTCCCCCGGCAGTTGTGATATCGTTTTCGTGATCGGCGACGGCCTTTCCGCCCACGCCATCGAAGAGAACGCCGCCGGATTCCTCGACCGGATTGTGCCGCGCCTCGAAGGCTGGCGCCTCGCGCCGCTGGTCATCGTCAAGGAGGCGCGGGTTGCGGTCGGCGACGAGATCGGCGAGGTTCTCGACGCCGGCATCGTGGCTATTCTCATCGGCGAGCGTCCGGGTTTGAGTTCACCGGACAGCATGGGCATTTACATGACCTACAAACCCCGCGTCGGGCTCACCGACGAGGCGCGCAACTGCATTTCGAATATACGTAGTGAGGGGCTTTCACATGATGCGGCCGCCCACAAGCTCCACTATCTGCTGTCTGAAGCCCGCCGCCGCGAGCTGTCCGGCGTCCATCTCAAGGATGAATCGGAAGCGGCCGTCTACCTCCCGGCGCGACGTTCGGAAAATTTCCTGACGGAGGGGGAGTAAGACCAGGCACGCACGGGGATAGGCCCGTCGGATTCACACTCGGCGGTGTAGACTGCGGCGTTCTCCACACGGCCGCGGACACACCGCACTAGGAATCCCTGCTTGATTCTCCGAATGGCCTCGAACTCAATCTACCCGACTTTGTGACGTCCCGGCGCTGGGATGTCATCCTCGTCGATGGCCCCCCTGGGTATGACGACAACGAAAAATATGGTGCCCGAGAATCGCCAGGCCGAATGAAGAGCATCTACATGGCATCGAAGCTCGTCGCACCGGGAGGAGTCGTGTTTGTCCATGATTGCGACCGGGAGATCGAGCGCCACTATGCAGCCCGCTACCTCGGAACCCACCGGCAGTTCGTCAGTGTCGCCGGCCGCGGCCTGCTTCAGGGATATTCCTTCTAACGCATCGGCTCAAGTACGTGGATTTTACCGGCGAGCCACGCCCGAGACGCAGGAAAGTCACGAAAGAACTGGTGCCGCCAGACTGGATTGAACAGTCGACTCCGTCATTATCAATGACGGGCCGGCAGTCCGCTTTCGGCCGAAAGCGACCAGATCAACGCTCACACGCGCGCGCGTGAGGCAGTCTGCTGCTGACCCAGAGCAGAGACCCCAGGGCCTTAAGGTCGCGGGTCTGCCTCAATACAGACAAATTGGCGTCGTGCGGTGTAGCATTGGCTGGTGGGCATTTCGAGAACATTCCGGAGGGACAGATGCGGATGGCTTTGCTGGGGTACGGATTTGCGCTTGCCACTCTCGCGACATTGGGGGCGGCGTCGCTCCCGGCCTCGGCACAGGACAATCCCGATCGGCAGGCCTTCTTCGGCGAGACCCACGTGCACACAAGCTGGTCGTTCGATGCCTACATCTTCGGGAATACGCTTACCGGCCCGGCGGACGCCTACGCCTATGCCAAGGGGCAGACGATCAAGCATCCCCTCGGCTACGACATCAAGATCGAGACGCCGCTCGACTGGATGGGCGTGACCGACCACTCCGAGTATGTCGGTACGGTGCGGCTAGCCAACGAGCCGGGTTCGGCGATCAGCAAGCTGCCCATCGCGCAGAAGCTGATCGTGCGAAAGCCCGAGGACATCCAGCGCATCTATCTCTGGCTCGGCACGACGATCACGGAGAACAAGCCGATACAGGAGCTCATATCGCCCGACGTGGCGGGCTCGGTGTAGAAGCAGAACATCGAAATCGCCGACAAGGCGAACGAGCCAGGAAAGTTCACGGCGTTCTGTTCGTATGAATGGACGTCGACGCCCAACAATCGGAACATGCATCGCAACATCTTCTTCCGCGACTGCGCCAAGGTTCCGGAGCTTCCGTTCAGCTCGATCAACTCCGACAAGCCGGAGGACCTATGGGGTTGGATGGACGGGCAGCGGAAGGCCGGGAACGAACTGCTCGCCATCTCGCACAACGCGAACCTCTCCGATGGCCACATGTTCCCGATCGACCTCGACGAGAAAGGGCGTCCGATCGATGCGGCCTGGGCGGCAGCACGCGACCGGAATGAGAGGCTAACCGAGATCAAACAGATCAAGGGCGCATCGGAGACCCACCCAACGCTTTCGCCGAACGACGAGTTCGCCGACTTCGAGATTCTCACCTATCTCCTCGGCGACCCCGCCGGCCGGTTCCCGCATGTCGCCGGCAGCTACGTCCGCCAAGCGCTCAAGGACGGGCTCTCGATGCTCGAAGCCTGGGGATACAACCCCTACAAGACGGGCTTTGTTGGCGGCTCGGACTCCCACAATACGGGCGTCCCCTATCGCCAGACGAATTTCGTTGGCGGCCACGCCCGCAACGACGGCACCGTCCAGCAGCGCATGTCAGGCTATGTCTTCGCCGGCCTCGACGTCCGGCTGGAGAACCCTGCAGGCCTCACCGGCATCTGGGCAGAGGAGAACACGCGCGGGGCGCTGTTCGACGCGATGCAGCGCAAGGAAACGTTTGCGACGAGCGGCCCGCACATCAAGGTGCGCTTCTTCGGCGGCCCCGATTGGGCGAACGTCGCCAACGAGGCGGATTGGGTCAAGATAGCCTATGCCGGCGGCGTGCCGATGGGCAGCGACCTTCCACCGATGCCGGAAGGCCGTGCGCCGTCATTCATCGTCTGGGCTGTGAAGGACCCGACGTCGGGCAACCTCGACCGTATCCAGATTGTCAAGGGCTGGACCAAGCACGGCCAGTCTTTCGAAAAGGTGTTCGACGTGGCCTGGGCCGGCAACCGCACCCCCGATGCGTTCACCGGGAAGGTTGCGCCCATTGGAACGACAGTCGACCTCGTCAAAGCCACATATACCAACACGATCGGCGCGGTCGAGTTGAAGGGCGTCTGGACCGATCCGGAGTTCGATCCGAGCCTCGATGCCTTCTACTACCTCCGGGCGTTGGAAATTCCGACACCGCGCTGGACCACCATCCAAGCGCGCGAGCTAGGCATAGCCCCGCCCACCAACGTCGCCGCAACGATCCAGGAACGCGCTTGGAGCTCGCCGATCTGGTACGCGCCGACGAAGGAGCTGCGCGGAGCCGCGACAGAGGGAACTAAGGTCGCCGATCTGATGCAGCAGGGAGCGACGGCGCTCGACGATGCCGCACTCACTGATCTGGTCGTCGGAAAGTCGACCTGGGTCAAGAACACCGTGACCGGCGATGTCTTCAGTGTCACGTGGACGAAGTCGGGCCGCCGCCTGATCAGCAACATCAACGGGTCGATCCCGAAGCCGAGCGAGGCTGGCGACCTGCTCCATGGCGGCCTGCTGGGCAGCGGCACGGCCTATGAGATCAGGGACGGCGCGATCGTCACCACGCTCGGCAACGATACCTACGAGGTGAAGGTCTACAAGCTCGGCGACAAGTATGTCGCCGCACGCAGCAACGAGTTCGGGCACGCGAATTACGAAGTCGTTCCGACGCCGCTTGAGCTCGATCCATTGAACCAGCCGAAGGCGCCCTTCTAGAAGACGATTGAAGCGTTGCGCGCCGCCCCGAAGCTTGGTGTTAGTTGGAGGCCGCACTAGCCAGCCCATGGTCGTGCTCCCCAACCTTGACGATCGAAACCGCACCGAGGACGTCGCAAAGCCGTCCAACCCTATGGAAAGCGGTTCTCCGCCGTCGCAGCCGCGCTGGCCGCAACGGCTCCTTCAGGAGCCGTTGTTCCAGTTCCTGCTCCTCGGCATCGTTCTCTTCGGCGCGTACCGGTTCCTAGGTCCTCCGCCGGAACCTGCTGACGAGCCGCTTCGCATCGAGCTCACGGCCGACGACCTCCGCCAGCTCGCCGTGATGTGGCTCGCCCAGGGTCGGCCTGCGCCGACGCCCGAGCAGATGCAGAGCCTCGTCGAACAGAAGGTCGCGGAGGAGATCCTGTCGCGCGAGGCGGAGGCGCTCGGCCTCGACCAGGATGACCAGATCATTAAGCGCCGGCTCGCACAGAAGATGGACTTCCTCCTCGCCGACCTCGCCGCCCTTGCGCCGCCGACCGCGGAAGAACTCCGGACTTGGTTCGCCACGAACGGCGATCGCTTCGCGCGGCCCCCGCATATGAGCTTCCGCCACCTCTATTTCTCCCTCGATCGCCACGGGGCGCAAACCCGCGAGGCCGCCGAGGCGGCGCTCGGCCGGGTCGCAAGCCTCCCGCCGGACGCGCCGCAGCTTGCCTCGATCGGCGACCCGTTCATGTTCCGGAACTATTACGGCGACGCGACGCCAGAGCAGATGGCCAAGGAGTTCGGGCCGGACTTCGCGACGGCCCTATTCAGGCTCAGGCCCGGCTCGTGGCAGGGGCCGGTGGAGTCGGGCTACGGCTGGCACCTGATCTGGGTCGACTCGTTCGAGCCCGGCCGGGTCCCGGACTTCGCGGAGGTTGCGGAGGAAGTGAAGACCGCGTGGCTCGACCAGCGCTATCGTGAGGTCAAGCGCCGTGCCTTCGAGGAGATGCGCTCGCGCTACAGCGTTGTCGTCCCGCCGATTGAGGAGGTGGACCTCGAGAGCCTAAAGGCTCCGCCAGCCGTGGCGGTTCGACCGGCCTCCGAATGATCGTGAGCCGCCTTTTGAGACTTTGCCTTGCCGCCGGGTTTCTGCTCCTGCCCGGCGTCCTTCTCGTCCCTCATGCGCTCGCCCACGAGATCAGGCCGGCTTACCTCGAGATCAACCGGATCGGTCCCGACCGTTATGACGTGCTGTGGCGGACGCCGGTCTCCTCCGGCAAACGCCTGCCGGTGGTCCTGCGGCTTCCCGACGGCATCGCCAACGTCACGACGCCGGTCGAGCGACCGATCTCCGATTCGGTGATCGAACGCCGTCTGATCGATGCGCCCGGCGGGCTCGCCGGGAAGCGCATCGAGTTTGTCGGCCTCCAGGCGACGATCACCGACGTGCTCGTCCGAATCGAGATGGAGGACGGGACGCATACGGCGATCATCGTCCGGCCCTCGCGGCCGTTCGTCGACGTGCCAGAGGACCAGGGTATGCTTGCGATCGCGGTCACCTACCTGGGGCAGGGCGTCGAGCACATCCTGTTCGGCCTGGACCATCTTTTGTTTGTGCTTGGCCTTCTTTTGCTCGTAAAAAATAGCTGGATGCTGGTGAAGACGATCACAGCCTTCACCGTTGCCCACAGCGTCACTCTGGCAGCGGCCACGCTCGGCTTTGTGCATATTCCTGAAGCACCGCTGAATGCTGCTATCGCACTCTCCATCTTGTTTGTTGGCGTTGAGGTGGTGCATTCATGGCGTAGCGAGAGCAGCTTTACGTTGCGTCATCCCTGGGTAGTCGCGTTCGCGTTCGGGCTGTTGCATGGATTCGGTTTTGCGAGCGGCCTGACCACTCTCGGTCTACCCGGCAAGGACATTCCGCTTGCCTTGTTGAGCTTCAATATAGGCGTCGAAATCGGACAGTTGGTCTTCGTAGCGGGGATCCTTTTGCTGGAGCGCGCATTTCGGCTTCTGGAGATTCACTGGCCGGCACCGATGCGCGCACTGCCGGCCTACGCCGTCGGTTCGCTTGGCGCCTATTGGACCATTGACCGCGTAGCCGCAATGTTGGGGGGATCAGGATGATACCGCAGCGACTTGTTCAGTTCTTTATCTTCATCGCCGCCGCAACGTGGTGCTGCACCGCAAATGCGCATGTCGAAAGCGGTGAAGCCGCAGGATTTCTTTCGGGTCTGGAGCACCCTATTTCCGGCCTCGACCATGTGCTGGCCATGGTCGCCGTGGGCCTATGGGGGGCGCAGCTCGGCGCACCCGCTATTTGGCTGTTGCCCATCACGTTCCCACTAGTCATGGCAGTGGGAGGATTTCTCGGCCTTGTCGCCGTGCCAATTCCTGCCGTGGAGATCGGCATCGCGGCCTCTTCCATCGCACTTGGTGCAGCTATTCTGTTTCAACTGCGGCCGACCGTGACTGCGGCGTTGCTCGCAGTGTGCGCCTTTGCCATTTTTCATGGCCACGCCCATGGCACCGAGCTCCCGCCGGGAGAAAGCGGCCTTCTCTACAGCCTTGGCTTTGTCGCCGCTACCGGTCTCCTGCATGCCTTCGGCATAGGCATCGGCGTGGTGCATCGATGGGATTGGGGGCGCCGCGCGCTTCAGGGGGCTGGTGCAGCCGTTTTTGCCGGAGGATTGTTCTTTCTCTGGCAAGCTGTCGCATGACGGGAAAGGCATCGGCGCACCATCGGTGTCTGACACTGCGCCTGGCATTCGGCGCGTCCGGGCTTTGCGTCGAGGAGGCCGAAGCGCATTTAGTAACGACCGGTGTGGGCCCGGTCTATGATGGCGTCGCTCATTTCGTCCTCACGCCCGAGAGCTTTCTCCCCGTCATCGGACTGGCGATTCTGGCTGGGCTTAGGGGCTCCGCTCACGGGCGATGGGTCCTACTGATTCTACCGGCTCTCTGGTTCATTGGCGGCGTTTGCGGGGCGATCACCGGCAGGCTGTTAGGCGAGCCTATTGCCATTATATCGCTGCTGGCGACTGGCGGCTTCGCCGCGGCCGATTTGCCGTTGCCGCTATGGGCGACAGCCCTGCTTGCAGCGCTTACGGGGTTTGCCCTTGGGTATGCCGATGGCTCGATACTTCCACTTGATGGTACCGGTGCACGAATTCTACTGGGCATGGTCGGGGCGGTTTTCGTCACGTTTGCCCTGACGGTTATGCTCATTTTGCCTTTGCGATCGCGCGCAGCACGGATAGCGATGCGGGTCCTCGGCAGTTGGATTGCCGCATCGGGACTCTTACTGTTTGGATGGTGGCTGCGAAGCGGATCGCCTTTCAATATTTAAACCTATAGGTGGAAGGCGCGTTCGGCTTCGCCGGCGCGCTTCCGGCCAACGGGTGATTTCGGTCCCGCTAAGCGGTGAATGATCCGCAGGATGGCCGCCGTCGCGGCAAGACCAAAACCAACGCACATAACGACGACGGCTAAGGTGTTGCGAGCCCGGGCGGGCTGACGATCACTTATGTCATAAGCGGTCGCAAAAGCTTTCAAGGGCGCAATCTAACCCGTAAGCCATTGAGAAGGCTGGTGCCGCCAGACTGGATTGAACAGTCGACCCCGTCATTACCAATGACGTGCTCTACCACTGAGCTATGGCGGCAAAGAAACCCGGCCCGAAGCCCGCGAGGATCGAAGGCCCGGTTCCGGGCGCGACCTCTCTTTTCCGGCGCGACCCTGCCATAGCGGAAACGCGCGTGCAAGGCGAAGGCCGGCCCCAGTTCGCGCGTCCCGCCGGCCCGGCCGAGCAGCCCGTCCCGGCGCGCCCAGGATGTAAGCATCGTACTAAGACTGTTGCGGTAGGATGAGCCCTCACGATGGCCGGACCGCGAAAACACAACCCCGCCGAAAAGGCGAAAGCCGAGGCCCGCAAGGCTCGGCTTGCAGCCGAACTCAGGGCAAATTTGTTGAAACGCAAGGAAAAGGCCAAGGCCACGCAAACGCCAAGGGATCGGAATGAGGGGAGACAGCGTTAGGGGCAAAGGAGTAAATTGGAGTGTTGGCCGAGGCCTGACGGGGGCCTTGCCAGCGAAGACGGGGGTCTTCGCCAAAATGACAAGAACCAAGGGCGCTAGCGCCAGGGGCGCGAGGGAGTAACGTCATGGACCGCATCCGCATCGTCGGCGGCAAGCGCCTAATCGGGACCATACCGATCAGCGGCGCCAAGAATGCCGCCTTGCCTTTGATGATCGCGAGCCTTCTCACCCGCGAGACGGTGACCTTGCACAATGTGCCGCGTCTCGCCGACGTCAATCTGCTCGCACGCATCCTCGGCAATCACGGCGCCGATGTCACCATCGCCGGAAAGAGGCCGAACCAGCGCTCGAGCGACGGCCAAACCTTCAGACTGACCGCCGCCGAGATCGTCGATACCACCGCGCCCTACGAGATGGTGGCGCGCATGCGAGCGAGCTTCTGGGTGCTGGCGCCGCTGGTCGCGCGCTGCGGCCGCGCCCGCGTGTCTCTCCCCGGCGGCTGTGCCATCGGCACGCGTCCCGTCGATCTGCACCTCACCACGCTGCAGGCGCTCGGCGCCGAGATCGATCTCGACGGCGGCTATGTCAATGCGCGAGCCCCGCGGGGCTTGACCGGCAACCGCGTCGAACTCTCGAAGGTCTCGGTCGGCGCCACCCACAATGCGCTCATGGCGGCGGTGCTCGCCCGCGGCGAGAGCCTGATCGAGAACGCCGCGCGCGAGCCTGAGGTCGCCGATCTCGCCGCTTGCCTGGTGCGCATGGGAGCGCGGATCGAGGGCATCGGCACCTCGACCCTGTGGGTGCAGGGGCGCGAGACCCTGCACAGCGCCGAGCATACCGTGCTGCCGGACCGCATCGAGACCGGCACCTACGCCATGGCGGCCGCCATCACCGGCGGCGATGTTCTGCTCGACGGCGCGAGGCCCGACCTCCTGCGCGAGGCGCTCGACACGCTCCGCTCGACCGGCGTCGAAATCGAGGAGCGGCCGACCGGAATCAGGGTGGCGCGGAACGGCGACGGCCTTGCCGCAGTCAAGGTCGAGACCAAGCCCTTCCCCGGCTTCCCCACCGATCTCCAGGCCCAGCTCATCGCGCTCATGTGCATGGCCAACGGCACCTCGGAAGTGCGCGAAACCATCTTCGAGAACCGGTTCATGCATGTCCAGGAGTTGGCGCGGCTCGGCGCCAGCATCGAGCTCAACGGCGACACGGCGCTCGTCACCGGCGTCAACGGGCTCAAAGGCGCGCCGGTCATGGCCACCGACCTTAGGGCGTCGGTTTCGCTCATCATCGCCGGGCTCGCCGCGCAAGGGGAAACAACCATCGGCCGGGTCTACCACCTCGACCGCGGCTTCGAGCGGATCGAAGAGAAGCTCGGCCAGTGTGGCGCCCAGATCGAGCGGTTGTCGAACTAGGTCGAGACCTACACGTTTGGCCTATCGGTCTTGACCTGCGGCCTTCGTGTTGGCTTGCGGTCCCGACCTCGGCCGGCTCGACAACTTGGCGGTTTCCTGCCGCGCTGAAAGCGTGGTAGGTCGGGTGCGAACGAACCTTGCCCTGAAGCCCATGGAACCCTTGAAACTCATCGCGCTCGACGAGGAAGACCTCGCGGTCCTGTCCTCGCTGCTCCAGGATGCGGTGCTCCGCGTCGCCGACATGAGCTATCTGCCGAAGCAGAAGCGCTTTGCCGCCGCACTCAATCGCTTCGATTGGGAGAAAGCCGCCAAAGAGAGCGGCAAGGACTACCGGCGGCGGCGTGCGGCGCTGCGTTTCGACCGGGTGTTCAACGCCAAGCTCAGGAACGTGAAGCCCGGGGCGGGCGACCGCGTCTTGTCGCTGCTCGCCGTAAGCTTCGCAGCGAAGGAGCCGCCTGGCGGCACACTGACGCTTACCTTCTCGGGAGACGCCTCGATCCAGCTCGAAGTCGAATGCATCGAGGCCGAGCTCAGAGATCTCGGCCCGGAATGGCGCGCGCGCGCCAAGCCTCAGCATCCCGGCGACGAGCCGGTCGCGGGCGGCAAACCCGATGCAGGCGGCAAGCAGGGCGCGGGCAGCGCGCCTGGCGCCGGCGGCACTTAGCCCGCGCATCCCATGGCCGTTTGGCTCAGAACCGCCGACCGCAATTTCGAGGACGGCTTCACGGCGCTGCTCGGGCAGAAGCGCGAGCAGGCCGAAGACGTCAACGACAAGGTCGCCTCCATCATCGCCCGGGTGCGCGCCGAGGGCGACCGCGCGCTGATCGAGCTTACGCTCGCCTATGACGACCTCGACCTGCGTAAAGCCGGGATTAGAGTGAGCGAGGGGGAGATCGCGGCGGCGGGGCGCGAAGTGAACAAGACCACGCGGGAAGCGCTCAAGCTTGCGCACGACCGCATCCTCGATCACCACATGAGGCAACTTCCCAAGGACGAAAGCTATAAGGACCATCTCGGGGTGGAGCTTGGCACGCGGTGGACGCCGGTCGCTTCCGCCGGGCTCTATGTTCCGGGCGGGACGGCGAGCTATCCGAGCTCGGTGTTGATGAATGCGTTGCCGGCGAAGGTCGCCGGCGTTCCCCGCATCGTCATGGTCGTGCCGGCGCCCAAGGGTGCGCTCAATCCGCTGGTGCTCGCCGCCGCCGAGCTTGCGGGTGTGAGCGAGATCTATCGCGTGGGCGGCGCGCAAGCCGTCGCAGCGCTCGCTTACGGCACGGAGACCATCGCGCCGGTGGCAAAGATCGTCGGCCCGGGCAATGCCTACGTTGCCGCGGCCAAGCGCCAGGTCTACGGCCAGGTCGGCATCGACATGGTGGCGGGCCCTTCGGAGGTGGTGGTGATCGCCGATCGCGACAACGATCCGGCCTGGATCGCCTCCGACCTTCTTGCCCAGGCCGAGCACGACGAAGCGGCCCAAGCCATCCTCATCACCGACGATGCCGATTTCGGCCGCGAGGTCGCTTCCGCCGTCGAAGCCGAGCTTGCCGTGCTGCCCCGCGCCGAGACCGCGCGGGCGAGCTGGCGGGATTTCGGTGCCATCATTGTCGTGAGGACTCTCGACGAGGCGCTTATCATAACCGATCGGCTCGCGCCTGAGCATCTCGAAATCGCGACCGCCGAGCCCGACGCGCTCGCCTCGCGAGTCGGCAATGCCGGCGCCATCTTCATCGGCCGTTTCACGCCCGAGGTGATCGGCGACTATGTCGCGGGCTCGAACCATGTTCTGCCCACGGCGCGGAGCGCGCGCTTCGCCTCGGGCCTGTCCGTGCCCGATTTCATGAAGCGAAGCTCGATCCTCAAGCTCGACGCCGAAAATCTCGCAGCGCTCGGTCCTGCGGCGATGACGCTTGCGGAGGCCGAAGGGCTCGACGCTCATCGTCGCTCCGTCGCCATCAGACTCAATGTGAGAGACTAGCCATGAGCGGAGAGGGCGAGGGCGAGGCGCTGACGGCGTGGACCGAAGAGGCGCGCCTCATCGAAGTGACGCTCGATGAGGCCTCGATCGGCCGCAACACTGCCGAGGTCGAGCATGAACGCGAGGTCGCGATCTTCGATCTTCTGGAGACGAACCGCTTTGCGCTCGAGAACCACGATGCCGGCCCCTATACGCTCAAGCTGTCGCTCGCCGAGAACCGCCTGATCTTCACCGTGGGCGACGAGACGCGGGCGCCAATCCAGCATGTAATGCTGTCGCTCTCGCCGTTCCGCCGCATCGTCAAGGACTATTTCCTGATCTGCGACAGCTACTATCGGGCGATCAAGACGCAGCCCGCCTCGCGCATCGAGGCGATCGATATGGGACGGCGGGGCCTGCACGACGAAGGAAGCCGCCTCTTGCAAGAGCGTCTCAAGGGCAAGATCGCGATCGATATCGCCACGGCCAGGCGCCTGTTCACGCTCATCTGCGCGCTCCACTGGAAGGGCTGACGCGTGGCCCGGGGGGGGGGGGGGGCCCCGGGGGGGGGCGGCAAAAAAAAAAGGCCCCGGCCGAGGGGGCGGGGCCCCGGGG
>Ga0187892_10000645_pt1 | contig 88416 bp, 69 predicted proteins | sample MA1701073metaG_FD_139345 | JGI IMG/M metagenome (GOLD analysis project Ga0187892, IMG submission 139345) | Bio-ooze microbial communities from a basaltic lava cave in the Kipuka Kanohina Cave System on the Island of Hawaii, USA - MA170107-3 metaG ... | reverse complement strand
GTCCGACAGTGCTTGTTTGTATCCTGCTTCTACTGCTTGTTCCACGGCTTTTGCAAAATCGACCAAATCTTCTTCAGTGTGGTTGACGTAGACTTGCGCGGTCGTTTTGGGATCTTTGTGGCCCAGAGCGTTGGCGATGTTTCCCATGCTAATCAGTTTTTGTACTCTTGTGCCTGGGGTGTGTCTCAGGTCGTGAAAGTGTAGTCCGACATCGCTCAGGCCTGCGTCTTCTAGTGCTCCTGCCCATGCTGTGCGGACGTTATCGGAGACGCCGAACACTAACTGATCAGAAGGCTTTTTTCCGGATCGGTTTTGACGAAAGGCCTTCTTGCCTGGATTGTTGATTATGTCTAAGAGTGCCTCGCGGACTCGTACCGTCATTGAAGCGTTGCGGAGCTGCTTATCTCCGCCCAAGTCTTTATAGTTAAGTAGTCCGTGAATTTTCCCAGCGCGAAAATCTATTTGGGACTTGGTTAGATTGATTAATTCGCCGAAGCGGGCGCCAGTGTCAACGGCCACTATGATGAGTGCGCGAAGGTGTCGGCGATCTTCTGTTTCACACGCCTTTAATAGTTCAATTTCCTGGTCGAAGGTCAGGAAAAGGTTTCGTTTCTTGCGATCACTGGATTTGATGATTTCGTTCTTTCGTGCAAACTCAAACGGGTTGTGTTTGATCCATTGATTTCGCTTGGCCTCATAGAACATCGCGCGCAGTGTGGTTAGCTCTCGAGCGACCGTCCCTGGGGTAATGTTGATTTCAGTTCCGTTTGGTCCTCGGCGTGTACAACGCAGGCGATGAGAGCGATAGCGCTTGAGGTCGGCAACGGAAATGTTATCGAGTTTCTTGGTGCCAAAAAATGCTCTGGAATGTTTGAGATGTGCTTTGTAGGTGCTTACATCTCTAACGCCTGATAGTTTTTCTCCAGCCTCGTTATATTCCGCTTCAACGTAAATTTCCTTTTCGCAGTAGTCGGCTAACTCAGCGAACGTGGTTACGGTGCCTTCCAGGGCTTTGGGGCCGTGGTCTTCAAGTTTGTTGAGTTCGATTCTTATGGCTTCTCGTGCTTCGGATTTACCCTTCCGTTCGCGGTGTATACTTTTGCGTTTACCGCTCTCGTCGTAATAGTGGAGGTATCCGTCATAGCCGACAAGTTTGCCGTTGCGTCTTTTAGGGGCGACACCCATTGAGTATTTCATCGAAGGTCCTTTATAGATGTAGAGTGTGGTTGGGGTTGTGCCTCCACGAGGATGAGTGGAGGTGAGTTAAGGCAACTGTAGCACAGAACGAAATGAAATTGGTCGGGTAATTGGTCGGGTTGGACTACATAAATGATAAAAAAGCCATTATAATTAGGGTTCAGGAGAACAGAGCGCGGCCTTGACACGGTAGGGGTCTGGGGTTCAAATCCCCACGCGCCTACCATTTTTATTGGGTTATTTCGTTACTTTTGTCCTCCCTTCATCGTTCACGGCACAGTTTGGCAGACTTTTGGCAGACTCGCGATTTTCAGGGAATTTCTAATTCCCGGGCCTGTTTTCCTTCTAACAGAATTGACTAGGTGGGACAAAAGGTGGGACAAACGATAATAAGAAGAATGAACGTTTTCCCTTCAAGTGCCTAACAGCCCTACTGCCTAAGATAACCTTCCTTAGCCAACTATCTCACTAAAATAGTTCTCGTTTGTTGCGTCTTTTCTTTGTATCTTAAAAGAGGAAGAGGGGACTCTGCATGAAGTACTTCACAACTGCTCGCAAACGAAGGAGGGCGCGCGAGTAGAGTGGATCGCTCGTCTGATCTACAAGGATCAAATCACCGGTAAGCGGAAGGAACTGTCAAAAAGCGCCCCTTCCCGATGGGAAGCGAGGTTAATAGAGAGAGAGTTGCGGGATGAGTTTATGGTAGGGGGCCAGGCAATGGTGAAGTCCCGCGATATGACCTTCGCACAACTGGCCAGGCATTTTCAGGAGGATTGTAAAGCGTTATACGACGTGGAAGGTCGCAAACTTCGAGAGGTGATAGACAGCGATGCGTACGATGAACAGTTCATGCGCTTCAATGAATTCTTCGGAGAGATGAAAGTACGAGACATCAAATTTGGCCATTTGCGAGTTTACCGGAATGAACGACATCGAAGTGAGACAGAAGGTAACGTAGTGCACAACGCCGCCACGGTTAATCGTGAGATGTGCACACTCCGGGCCATGTTAAATGTGGCATTGGCGAATAACTGGATCCCTGAAAACCCCTTTGACCTAATGCGAAGGGGCGAATTGATTATGAGTTATGAGGAACCACCGGAAGAGCGTTTTGCGATTGCAACAAGTACTCGGAGAACATCCAGTTAGTCTTTGTCCGAGGACCAGGTCTTTCTGTGCATATAGGTTCTTGTGATACTTCAGCACATCATTTTTGGTCAGGTTCTGGAGTCTTGGAACTTCAGGGAGTTCGCCTCCAGCAGCGGATAATGTCTGGGGAGAAGCTATCCTCCTACAAGCAGCAAGGGCTCGTGCGCGACGTGCCAGTTAAGACCGTTCTATCCGCCGTCGCACCGACCTTTGACCTAATGACCGTCTTGACGCTTAACCCAAACGATCGAGCCATCGAGGCCCCCAAGCTGGCGTAGCTGGCTATTGTTGGATGGATAGGACACTCGCCGTGAAGGGTTGGCTTCCTTCCTCTTAAGGAATGCTTGGCATTTCACGGCCCCATCCTTGACAGGATGGATGTCCTGACTCTCGTTGCCCACAGATAGGGAACACGCTTACCGGATCATGACGCGGTATGAGTCTTCTCTGGAGACCGTTCCTTTGCTGAAATGAGTACTTCAACGCTGTGACCCGGCGATTCAGGACTGCAAATAAAACGGCCCGCTGAAAAGCCGGAAAGGCGGCCGCGCAGGATATGCGATACTTTGGGCTGGTCCAGGCCAGTCCGCTCGGCAGTCTGAGTTTGCGCGGTACTTCAATTGCAACCTCGAGTCCTATCTTGTGGCGGTACTTGAATCAGTCGGCGACGGTCTCCGCTGGACAATACACTCACACTAACACCGTCGATCTTGTGGGTCTCAAATTCTAAGGGACCAATAAGACAGCTGATACCCAAACGGAAATCTTGTAACGAGTGCTCGCTTGTTGCTGGTAAATTGGGCCAATAGACCAATTTTACCAGGAGGAAAAGGCAAGTGAACTCGGAATCGAAACTCAACAGTGTTGGCATCATTGGTGACTCTCCCGCGATGCACCTGCTTGCTCGTCAGATCGAAACGGCCGCCAGCTGCGATCTAACCGCGCTCGTAACAGGTGAATCGGGAAGTAAGGAATTAGTGGCTCGCGCGCTACATCGACAAAGCGCCCGAGCCTGCATGCCATTCATTTGTGTTCACTGCGGCGCCATTACCGAAACTTTGATGGAGTCCGAACTATTTGGGTATGAACGCGGAGCCTTCACCGGCGCACACCAAAGACGTAAGGGGCTATTTCAGGCCGCGCACAACGGCACCATTTTTCTCGACGAGATCGCCGAGATGTCCACCGCTTCGCAAGTAAAGCTACTACGCGTATTGCAGGAGGGTGCTGTGGCCGGTGGGTGCACACGCAGAGATTCAAATCGACGTACGCGTGATTGCCATTGGGAGACTCACTCATTAACGCAGACGCGGTTCGCCGCGCACTCGACAACCATCCTCACGTTGTCTTGTGCTCCACAAATGGTCGCTGGCCATTCGCCGCCTACACCGAGGGTGATTCCCTAGATGATTTTCTGGACCATGCCATGCTGGATCTTTATGACATGTTGCGGGGAAAGACTGGCAGCCATTCCCAAACTGCCCGCCAACTGCGAGTTGACCGCACTTCACTTTATCAACGCCTGGAGCGTGCTCGTCGAAGGCTCTATCTTTCGACTGTCAACGAGGCCGTGGCAAGTATTGTTTAGCCTATTGAGAGGTCTGGTTCCGTACGGCTAGGCACCTAAAGCGTGCGTGGATTCATGAAAGCGACCCTTTGGGGCTTTGGTGATCAAGTTCCAAGAACGCAGGGCAACTAACCAAGCGGTAGAGTTATCAAAGCCAACGCGAGTGATAGTTCGCAGATTGTTTTCCCGTAGAGAGTTCTTGACAGGATCGGTGGTCCTGTCTTATACAAGACAGTTCGCGCGATGACGTGACCGCGCACCGTGAGGAGAAACTTTCAATGTTGATGAGCTGGACATACAGAGAACATACGACCAAACGGCAGCCGTGCGCCGGTATGCGAGGCGTGTGTTTAGCCAGCGGTCTGAGCTTGGCGTCTGTCACATTGGGGGTCAATCTTTTTGGCGGCGGACTCGGGCAAAGACATGCAGAGTCCATAGATAGCCGTTACATCAGGCAATAATTCGCGGGAGCGGCCTCCCGCTCCCAAATCTCAAAGCAAAATCGCGAGACTTGTAAGGAGCGGGCAGCTTCCCTGGGAGGCTTAAAGCCCGCTCCTTTTGTTTTTTGACAATTGAAGTACCTTTTTGCGAGATGAAGGCAGGGAGCCTTCAGCGGATGACAACGCCGTTGCTTTGCGAGAGTCCCGAGCGTCGCCATCCTCAGGAGAAGTGTGCCTCGAAGTGTGTTCGCGGTACGTTTCTCTCTGCCTTCATCTATTTTTTAGCATAACGAATTTCATTTTGCATGTGTGGCTGAGCAGCAAAAGCACCTGACTGTAAATCAGGCGTCCGGAGTGATTTCGTAGGTGCGAGTCCTACTGCATGCACCAGACTCTAATTCAGGGATGTAGGCTAACCGGCAAACCATCGGTCTCCAAAATCGAGATTCTCGGTTCGAATCCGAGCGTCCCTGCCAAATTCCGCAAAGAGCCAAGAGGCAAGGGCCAAGTGCAAATCCGAAATCCGCAATTCGTAATCCGAAATTCTTCTTGGAAGGGTAGCCTAACTGGTAAGGCAGTAGTCCCGAAAACTACCGCGCGTCTGTCGCTTGCAGGTTCGACTCCTGTCCCTTCCTCCAAAACTTCTTCCTGACGGAAACAACTCTGGAGGCGTCGCCTAACGGTATGGCAGCGGTTTGCTAAATCGCCGCGCAACGCGCGTGCAGGTTCAAGTCCTGTCGCCTCCGCCAATTCTTCAAACCTGTAGCTCAGCGGAATGAGAGTGTGACTCTGCGAAGGTCGAGGTCGCACGTTCAAATCGTGCCAGGTCCACCAGTTCATTGTGATGAGGCACGAACGCGACTATCGAGCAGCGTTCCCCAGCATCGAGTTGCGTCCCTGAAGATTGCGGAGTAGCCAAGTGGAACGGCGCTCGTCTCTGGAACGAGTCATGCGAAGGTTCGAATCCTTCCTCCGCAGCCAGTTTGAAAAGTTTGACGCGGAGTACACTGGAGTCGTAAAGCCGCCAGGGACGGGCTCACAATCCGTCGACGCAGGTTCAAGTCCTGTCTCCGCAACCAAGCTTAGGACCCCCTTACTTAAAATGTCAGATGGAATCAGAACCTTGTTTTCTAAACGACGAGAGCACCCCACGCGGGCTGCCCGCGCGGGGACCCGCCCGTCGCAGGTTCGAGTCCTGCCGGGTCCACCATGCCGGCGTAGCCCAATCGGGAGGAGGCACTAGTCTTAGGAACTAGACAGTGTGGGTTCGAATCCCTCCGCCGGTACCATTCAATATTGCCGATTTTCAATTGCCGATTTCCGATCGATGTGTTTCAGCAGAGACGCTTGGTGAAGAGAGTGAATTGGCAATTGGCAATCGAAAATCGGCAATGCTTTGCTCGCGTAGTCCAATTGGCAGGAGACGACAGATTCAAGATCTGTACAGTGTGGGTTCGAATCCCTCCGCGAGTACCAGTTCAAACAATTCATTGCGCGTGTAGCCCAATTGGAAGAGGCGGCTGATTTAAGATCAGCTTTATGATGAGTTCGAATCTCTCCACGCGCACCAGATTCTGGGGCGTTAGGCAAGCCAGGTTCAAGCCGCTTGATTTTCAATCAAGAGATGCGCGGGTTCGAATCCCACACGCCCTGCCAACATTTTCAATTGCCGATTGCCAAATGCCAATTGGTTGAACTCCACGGGAGACCGAGTAGGGGCAAAGTCCAAATTCGCAATCGGCAATTGGCAATCCGCAATGTTTCTGTGGGTCGTAGCTCAATTGGCAGAGCACCGCACTGTGACGGCGGCCAGTGAGTGTTCAACTCCCTTCGACCCACCCAACTCCAAATGAAAGAAGCATGTCAATGAACATCGTCAAAAACATTGAAAGGAGAAACACCGACATGACGTAGCAAAACAAATCCGCTGCCCTATGAGGCAGCTTAGAAAGGAACACACTCAAAAATGAGCGAAGAAAGAACTGCACGGTATCACGTTCGACGCCGTGAGTTTCTTAACGAAGATCCAGAACTGCCCGCGTTCATCATCGGTGTCGTCGAAGACACCCGCGACCTTCCTGATGATCCCGAAGATCTCTGGAAGTGGGGAACGGTCATTCTCGATCTAGCTGATTGTGCTCGTCGAGTATCATTTGATTTTGACCTCAACGATGCAGCGTCGCGAGCAAACAGTCTGCGCAAAATCCATTTGATTGCCGAGGTTGTGAACGCCGTCCGCGACGCAATCGCCGTGGAAGTTGAATCCAGAAATGCCCGGCCCGCAATGAAAAAGCGGGCTCAAGGGCTCCCGGTGTAACCAGCCAAAGTTCTAAATCCAATGGCGCGTTAGGCAAGAGGCTAAGCCACCTGATTCTCAATCAGACGATCGTCGGTTCAAATCCGACACGCGCTGCCAGTTTTTCACACGGAACTGTGGCCGAGAGGTGAGGCACTTGGTTGTCAACCAAGCCGATGACGGTTCGAGTCCGTTCAGTTCCGCCATGCGTCAGTAGCCAAATCGGATCAAGGCACCTGCCTCTTAAGCAGGGGATTGTGAGTTCGAGTCTCACCTGGCGCACCAGATCAAATCGGGGTGTGGTGTAACGCAAGCATCCGAGTCCTGGGAACTCGTGGCGACAGTTCGATTCTGTCCTCCCCGACCACATTCATTGCCAATTCCCAATTGCCGATTGCCGATTGGCCTTTTCACAGCTGAATCAAATCGGCAATCGCAAATCAAAAATCGGCAATGCCTCTTGCTCCTGTAGCTCAACTGGAAGAGTGCGACGCTTCGAACGTCGAGGTTGCGGGTTCGAGTCCTGCCAGGAGTTCCAATCGCTGTCAATAGACGATTTCACCCCACAACCAGGGCGCGGGTTACCCTAACTTGCGCTATACGCGGAAGTGATGTAGCTGGCAACATGTGAGTCTTCCAAACTCGCTTCGAGAGTTCGAATCTCTCCTTCCGCTCCAACTACGCGCGCGTCGCCAAGCGGCTAAGGCGCCGGATTGCAAATCCGGTATCGTGAGTTCGAGTCTCACCGCGCGCTCCAATTTCTACTAACTAAACCAACCGAAAGGAGGTGCCGAGTAATGGCACTCAATGGCAGAGTTCTACTGCTCAATCAAACTTACGAGTCGCTCGGCACCGTCAGTGTCGCGAGAGCGATCATCATGACTTTCAAGAACAGCGTCTTCGTCGAGGAATGGGACGGAGATCGCGTGCTTCGTTCAGCGCACGATGAATTTCCCGTGCCGTCGGTGATTCGCCGCCGCACTTACATCAACGTTCGCCGCCGCCGAGAAGCATCGGGAATGAAACGCTTGCGAATTTACATGCGCGACAAGTTCCGTTGTCAGTACTGCGGCGAGAAGAAAGGTGTGGCGGAGCTAACACTCGATCACATCCTGCCGCGTTCGCGTGGTGGTGATAACTCTCCAGTCAACGTGGTTGCGGCTTGTATCGCGTGCAATAACCGCAAGGCCAATCGCACACCGGAAGAAGCACGAATGCCGCTGCTGACTTCGCAGTCGGCGCTGCGCGTGAAACTTGAGCGGGTGGTCCTTTGCCACTACGCCGAGGCGCGCGCTGAGTGGCGCAAGTACCTCTTCATGGACGTGCACGATGATCGTGCCGTAATTGAAAAGGTGCACAACGAGCGAAAGCGGAGGGTCTGAGAAATTTCTGGCCCTCCTTCACGGTCGGATAGCTGAGACGGATTAGCGCGGGTCTGAAGAGCCCGAAAGTTGGTTCGATTCCAACTCCGACCACCATCTTCTGCCCGAGTAGCTCAACTGATGGAGCGCTGGTACTACAAACCAGAGGTTGAAGGTTTAAGTCCTTCCTTGGGCACCAAATTTAATTAGCAAGTTATCGGGCGTGACTCATCCCGGCAGAACGGTGACTGTCTGGGATCGTGGAGTTCGAAGAGGCGCGGTCGTCCTCACGCCCCGACCACAAGATCGAAAGGCGATGTAGCTCCAACTGGCAGAGCAGCTGTCCCGTAAACAGCAGTGTGTGAGTTCGAATCTCACCATCGCCTCCAACTCTGGCCCGCGTTCCCGGCATCGGTCTTCTAAACCGAACCTGCAAGAGTCGGGTGGAAAGGCACGAGGTTCAACTCCTCCGCGGGCTTCCAACACTAACGAAGAGAGCAAAAAGGCTGTGTAGCTCAAGCGGCAGAGCAAGCGTCTCATAAGCGCGAGGTTGGTGGTTCGAATCCACCCACAGCGACCAAGCTTTTTGGGCTGGTGATGTAGCCGAGAGCATAGAAGTCCTGCAAACTTCTTGTGAGGGTTTGAATCCCTCCCAGTCCACCAATTTCAGATGGCGATGTAGCTCAATCGGATAACAGAGCGTCGGTCTTGTAAACCGGACGATAAGGGTTCGACTCCCTTCATCGCCTCCAGGGTTGAAAGGATGAGGGATGAAGGATGAAGTGAAAGCATGACGGTTCAACTGGAGAGCCGAGCTTTTCATCCTTCATCCTTCTGCCTTCATCCTTGCTTTTTGTGGCGTAGCCAAGCTGGTAAGGCACCGCATTGTTAATACGGCCATGCGAAGGTTCGAATCCTTCCGCCACAGCCAATCTGTTGACCCGGAGCTCGAGTGACAGAGCAGCGGACTTTTAATCCGTGAGGTGCGGGTTTGAGCCCCGTCGGGTCAACCAAGTTTCGCGGTGTAGCTCAATGGCAGAGCACTCGATCGATAATCGAGCGACGATGGTTCAATTCCTTCCACCGCGACCAACTTAACGGGGCATAGCTCCAACAGGTAGAGCAGCCGGCTTATAAGCGGTTTTAGCGCCAGATTAGCGCAAGGGTCTGGGTTCGAATCCCAGTGCCCCGACCAAGCGGGACAGGGAGAAGGGGCGACTCGGGGACACGGCGAGACGGCACGTCGAAACTCAGGAGGGTTTTGCTTTTTCTCCGCGTCTCCCCATCTCCCTTTCTCCGTGTCCAGTTTTGCGGGATGGTGTAACCGGCACACGTCGGGCTTTGAACCCGAAGATGAAGGTTCGATTCCTTCTCCCTCAGCCAGTCTTTCAAGCTCAACTCAAAAGGTACTTCGATTGTTTGCATCGGAAACGACTTTCCATTTGTAGGAGGTAGACAAAAATGAAACTAGCCGAAGCACTAATTCTACGCGCTGATTGCCAGAAGAGAATCGCGCAATTGAAGTCGAGACTACTTACGAACGCAAAGGTTCAGGAAGGCGATGCGCCGGCGGAGACTCCGCAGGATTTTGATCGTGGAACTGGAACGCGCTGCTAGTGAGTTACTCGATTTGATCAAGCGCATCAACAAAACGAACTCGGCGACCGTTCTTGCCGGACGCGGAACGATCTCGGATGCGCTGGCTGAGCGCGATGTACTTGCGCTGCAACGCACTGCTTACGCCGATCTGGCGCAAATGGGCGCAATCACGCAGGGCCGCATCACGCGTTCGGAAGTGAAGTACGTCTCGACTATTGACGTTGCTGAGATCCGGAAGCGCGCCGATGAGTTGGCGAAGAATTATCGCGATCTTGACGCGCGTATTCAGGAACTGAACTGGCAAACTGAGCTAGTCGAGTAATCGATGCAGTTGGTAGTCGGAGAGAAACAGAAGCGAGCACAAACCCGCCAACGGGGCTAAGTTGGGCTGCGTCTGATGAACGCTTTGGTGACGCGAGGGGCAGCGTTAACGGGTTCGATTCCCGTATCACAAATAATGCCCAGCAAAGTCACAAGGGCACAGGGCAATGTCAATGTAACTACCAAGTGCTGATCTGTTTCATCCGGCGAGGGTGGGTAAGGGGCTACTGCATCGGGTTAGCGTCAACGAGTAAGAACAATTCGCCCTGCAAGAACGAAGAAAACCATTGAGAATGAAAAACTACGGGCACATCGCGCATCTGCCAGGCAGCCGCATGGGTCCGGGTGATCATAAGTGTGAAGCGGGCCAAGCGCGCATCGCAACCTTGAAAGCACGCGATCGTCACGACCACAGCATCGTGCAAGAGAAGCTTGACGGCACGAACGTTGGCGTTGCGCGGCCGGACGGTGCGCTCTATCCGCTCGTTCGCGCGGGCTATGTTGCCTATACATCGCCTTTCGAGCAACACTGGCGCTTTGCCCAATGGGTGTATGCGAATCAGGATCGTTTTCTCGCCGTGTTGAGAGATGGCGAACGTTTGGTTGGCGAATGGTTAATGCAAGCGCACGGAACTCGGTATCAAGTCAAGCATGAACCATTCGTAGCGTTCGATCTAATGGCGCGTAATGACCGCGCTCGATATGACGAGCTAACCGACCGTGTGAAGAACGTCGACTTTGTGACTCCAAAAGTCATTCATCGCGGCGGACCGCTTAGCATTGAAGCGGCAATGAAGGCGCTCGACACCTATGGCTTCCACGGTGCAAGTGATCCGGTAGAGGGAGCGGTGTGGCGGATTGAACGAAACGAGTTGGTTAATCCTGGAAAAAATGGCGAGCAGAGATGGACCGTTGATTTCCTCGTCAAGTATGTCCGTCCTGACAAGCAGGATGGCATTTATCTACCGGAGATCAACGGTAAGAAGTCGGTGTGGAATTGGCGGTGAAGAAGCACCCACTCATTTGGAGAAATTCGAAAGTGACTTTTGAAACCGTTCACTTGCTTCAATAAAACGTCGGCACATATGCAGAAGTGCCGACATTTCATTGATAGCATCTTAATCTGATGCCAAACTCTCCTAATTCTTAATCGCGCCATTCAGACAATATCTATTGTCGCGATTAGAGCTATTCGCGCACAAATCGCCTAGTCTTCTGGCGCGATTAAACCTCGTAAAATCCTGACGGTTTTTTTGCCGGTATAATTTCCGGTTCGCCCGCCACACTAAGGAATTGACCTCAGCAAGGATGGGGATTTCATCTGGGAAGGACTTGCCGGCAACTTTGCCGGTCGGTTTGCCGGTAAATGGGTGAGTTAACGTTGAAATATTACAACATCTGTAATATTCTGACTGTGAGGTGTTATGAGTGGAGGAGACCTAAAAGCGGGGAGAGAACGGAAGGGTTGGACTCAGGAGCAGGCGGCCCACAGGCTCGGTGTGTCTCAACCTTATCTTTCCTTGTTGGAGAATGGCACGCGGCCAGTGCCCGACAAACTCGCACATAAAGCCGCAACGCTATACGGTTTGTCGCCGGCACGGTTGCCGGTGAAGATAAGCTGGCAGTCCGTCCAACCGGAAGAAAGCGATGCACTCGCATCCGATCTGGCTGCGCTTGGATACCCCGGTCTTTCATATCTAAAATCCCGACGTAAAAAGAACCCCGCCGAAGTTGTGCTTTCCGCGTTGAGTGTTAAGAACCTTGACGCCCGGCTAGCCGAGGCTCTGCCTTGGGTTTTGCTAGAGTATCCTGATTTGGCCTGGCAATGGTTAGTCCGCGAGGCCAAGGTAAATGATCTTCAGAACAAGCTGGGCTTCCTAACCAACGTTGCGCGCCGACTTGCTGAGAAGCTAGGACAGGATGACACGGCTGCCTTGCTGCGCAATCAGGAATCTGCTTTGGAGCGCTCTCGCTTGGTGAAGGAAGACACGCTATGTCACGATTCTTTGACGCAAACGGAAAGACGCTGGCTTAAATCAAATCGAACTGACGAAGCCAAGCACTGGAATCTGTTGACAGATCTTTCGCCAGAACATCTGAGCCATGCCCTCTAAATCCATTCTTGAGCCATGGCAATCGTTCCTTTCGGATATAGATGTAACCCTTGCCGAAGACGTGGAGTTGCATTGTCTCGGTGGGTTCGTGATCACAGTGCTCTATGACCTGGTGCGCCCAACCGCGGACGTGGACGTTATCGCAATTACGCCCAGAAATGAAATCGAACCTGTCATGAGCTTAGCTGGGCAAGGTTCGGAACTTCATCGGAAACACAAGGTGTACCTTCAGCTTGTTGGTGTGGCTACGGTGCCGGATAACTACGAGGGAAGATTGAAGGAAATGTTCCCTGGAACATTCAAGCACCTGCGTCTATTGCCCTTCGAACGTTACGACCTGGCGCTTTCCAAACTTGAGCGTAACACCCAACGCGACAGGGACGACGTTAGACACCTCGCGCGAACAGTTCCATTCGATCTCAATGTGCTCCAAGAGCGCTACCAGAAGGAACTCAGGCCCTACCTCGGAAATCCTGAACGAGAGGATTTGACCTTGAAGCTGTGGATCGAGGCTATTCAAGAAGAGAGGGGCAGTCACTATCTTACGGGCGAACCGACTTCCCCTTGACCAATCGTGTTTGCTCAAATGTACAACAGTAACAAGAGACGCGAGACGCGACCATTCCCATCGCGGAAGGGATGAATGCAGAGAAAATCGAGATTCATTGCGGCCATCGCGATCAGAGGGTGAATCCGATCTTTCGAGACAATGCTGCCCGGCTTCGACCAGCTCAACCATTTGCCAAGGCCCTTTCGCGCGCTAACAGTTTTGAAGCGCACTCGCAAACGACCGTCGGGATACTTCTCGATGATCTCGCTGTCGTTTTGTTTGTATTGGCCGGCATCGCCGTTGTTGGCGCAACTCAGCCGATGCAGACCCAGAATTGTCTCTTCTGAAACAGCAAGCCTCGCTCCTTGTTGATGGATCAGTTTTAACCTAAACAGCCGACAAGATTAAGGTGTCGCCGTTAAGCTTTATTAGAATTCTTCTGTTCTTCGCTCCCATCTCGCGTCCTCCTCGGTGAAGAAATCCTCTTGGGTAGATTCTCCCTTTCGAGATCGAGCCCCGTCAGATCATGCGAGATTTCCTCAGCAATAAGCGCGGCAGCGCGGGCCTCGACCCGCTTCCGGCGTGCCGTACCAATGTCTCCGATTTTCTGAGTTAAGGTCTTCATAGCTATTTCCTCGTATCCTTCGTTGCCTCCCACTTCACAGCTTACAGTATGTATTGAAAGATCAAGGACATGGTGACTTCAACGCCAGCCGGAGCAGCCATTCGCTATTCGCGAACAGCGAATGTGATAGGTGCATGGCGCTCAAACCCCAGGACATTGTTGTTGTACTAAAGCTTTGTGGATACGGCTGGCTTTTCCCGATGCCAATCCGTTCCGAACCCGGATTGCTGGGCTGTGGGGGTAAGAGTCTTGCCATTACCGACCAGGGCCATGAGAATCCGCCTTAGTAATGGTAACGCCAACAGAGTAACCGTAATTAACTTCCTCTCCAGGTTGTGGAGTTTGATCGATAATCAGTCCGGGCTGAAGTGACAGATCGTAGCGTGTCGCCAGCAGTTGAATGTACAAGTTAGAGGCGTGAAGTTTGGTTTCGGCGTTTTCATAACTCAATCCTTTGAGCGCCGGAACTCTGGTTTGAGATGGTCTCGACTGGCGCTCCTGTTGTACGTCCAAACGAAGCGCCAAGAGTGCGATTGTCGGCAAGATTATATAGACAATGAACGCTTTACGGTTGCAAGGACGGTGATTAGTAGTGTCTTTTTGCCTCGCATGCTGTAGCCAACGAGTATTCCAAGTAAAAATCTCATTTCTTCTGCTCCTGTGGATCTCTCTTATGATCGCCGGGTAACGCTGTCCGCCCCTATTTACTCTGCTTGGTGGCTTGGCGGAATTTAGGCAGGTGACGCGTATTGATATGGGGTAGAAAACCAAAACGCCCCTTGGGCGTTCGAGCATTTTGAGTCAATGCAGGCACTCTATGCACTTGCGCAATGCGGAGGGCACAGGTTCCTAGTGACAAGGTATATGAGTCGCCTAGGACTGTGGGGAAAACTGCGGCGGTCGTAAACGGAAAGAGGCTGTCACAGGTGTATAGTGGCGGCTAAGCAAATCGTGTAATCACCGCGGCTAGTTGACCGATTCAGAATCATCAAATCTCGCGATGATTTCGCGAAGCCCGCCGTTTTTGAGGGGATCTAGTGAATCAGCATACTGGCGAGCCCAGTCCAACCACCTTACCTCTGCCCCTGCTACTGGCTCGGCTTGCAATGAAAAGGATTTTTCACACTCCTTCAAAAAGACTCGCAACTCGTGACTCTTGGCCCAAAGATCGAATTGGGTCGCCAATGCTTCGCGCCGCATTCGATGCTCATACCTTCTACGCTCTTCCACAAGTCGGTGCCGCTCAGCTGCCTGACGTAACAGCTCCTGCTGTCTCTGATTCTCTTCCCATGCCAATCGTGCTGCAGGACTAAGTGCGGCGTGTGTTAAGATCCCGATTAGGATCTCATTCAACCGTCCCTCCAGCGGTTGATCCCTGCTGTCTTTCCAACTGCTCTTTGTTCCAGAAGCCCAAGACGAAATCGATAAAGTCAATTCACCCGTTGGCGTGTATTTCCACCGCTCATACTCCCGAGATTCAGCGCGTTCTTTCTTAGTCCGCTCGCTACGATTGACTTTCTCCTTCACAGAAAAACTGACGTGTTCTCCATTAACAACAGCCTGAGCCCTGTTTTCATGAACTTTGATTTGATAGCCGCGGGCTTCAATGGCTTGCACTAATGCCGCCAGGAGTCTCAACGTCCGATCCAAAGCATCCCGGGAGACTGTTATGTCAAGTTTGGGCCTCTCCATTGTAAACAACGAAAACGCGAGACGATTATAGTTGTCAGGCTGGGCCTTCTTAAATAATGCTTGAGCGCGTCGAATAACCGAATGAGAGTTCTCAAGATCCGTAGGAATAGGAATCCGGTTTGCTGGAAGGCTCTCTTTTTCTATCAAATCCAAAGTGTGCGACGGAAGTGGTCGAAGTTCTTTCCTTTGTGGCGGGTGAGCCCAGATTTCAATTGAATCGGGCACCCCTTCAGCAGGAGGCGGCAAAGGAGGAGTGGTCTTGCTATGGCCTGCCTCCAAGACTCTCCAGTAGCCGGCCCAGGTTTTGGAATACCATATCTCCTGCAGAGCTTTGTTATGGCCACGTCGGATATGCCAAGTTCCTCAGCCAGCTTTGTGGCTGGCTTTGACCACACAAGCTGATACAGCTCTTCTCTGGTTAGTTTTCTAGATTTCATCACACCCGCCCGCCTCTCTAGCACGTTGATTCTGTGATCAACAATTCCTTACCACACACGAAAAATCGAAACAACCAGATGTCGACAGCATGTTGTGGGCAAGAAAAGGGCGTGAACTTAAAAACGGTGCCATCAACTAGTGAAGCGTTCTCGTTGGATGAGTTCGCTTGTTACGGTAGGGAAATGCGCGAACCGCTGCGGGAAAAGTCCATGCACAAATGGAGATCGTTAGATTAAGTGGTTGGTTTCAGGTGCGCTTCAGAATCACTTCTGCCTTAATGCGGTAGCAATCAATCTTTGACAATGGTTCCCAGTCGAAGCGAGCAGGGTTCTGAATAGTGGTTACCTGAGGTTGCGACGCGCAGTTGAACACGACGTATAGCCAGTAGTCTTCGCCCAGGCGCTGGGCCGTTTTGTATTCGTTTGCGGTAAGAGCGATCTCACCAACCGCAGCGCGCCCCTTTACTTCGATGAACCGAGTCTCGACCGATTCTCGCGCGGCGTCCGAGATCGGTCGGCGCGAGATCAGATCAAAGCCACGAGTGTCGCTTTCGACACTCTCAACCTTGCAGCCTCGCGCTTCTTCAAAAGCAATGGCCGCGTGAACCGCGATTCGCTCGATGGCGGCAAACCTTAGATCAGCCTGAGCCTCTTGCTCGCCAGACGGCCGAGTCACAGTGTAGCCGACCGCCTTGTACGCTTTCAGGCGCTTCTCATACATGCGATTCAGCACCGGTACGCATGCATCGACGTAGTCGTACACTCGAACCACGTATTTGCTTTCATGAAGTCGATGGAGTCGCCCGACGTATTGCTGCAGAGTCCCACGCCAAGAGATCGGCATTGCTAGGAACAGTGTGTCCAGCCGCGCGTCGTCGAAGCCTTCTCCAATGTAACGTCCCGTGGCGAGAATGACTCGTTGCTGGTCTGCCGGAACTGCAGCGATCTCCGCAGCCACCGAATCGCGTTGTTTCTTTCCCATTCCGCCCTTCATCACAAAAACATTCGGCACCCGTCGCGCCAGCTTTTCGTGCAAAAGCTGCAAGTGGTCCGTACGTTCAGTGAGCAGCAAAGGAAAACGTCCGTCCTCTATTGCGCCCACAACATCGGCGACGACAAAGTCGCTTCTTTGCTCGTCATTAACGAGAGCGGTGTAGATATCTTGTATGCCGATGCCATTCCATTCAGGAGGTACTGTGAATTCGGTTAACCGGGGTATGACCTCGTATTGAAAAGCTGAAGCTGCGGCCTGCTTCTTACTGCTCACATTGAAGCGAATGGGACCGCATTGCATGAGGATGATGGGGTGGTGGCCGTCTTTGCGAATTGGAGTTGCCGTCAATCCGACGACGTACTTTGCCTTTACCTTTCTCAACACTCGCTCGAATGAGAAGGCGGAGACGTGATGGCATTCGTCCACGATCACCTGGCCGTATTCGGCCACTATGTCCTTGACCTCGCCCTTTCGAATGAGGCTTTGGATGACGGCCACATCCAATCGTCCCGTTTGTACGGTCTTTCCGCCTCCAATCTGGCCGATGTCCTTGGTGCCAAGCCCGAGGAACAGCGCCAATCGCTCCCGCCATTGATCCATTAGGTGACGGCGATGAACTAACACCAGCGTGTTCACTTTACGCATCGCAATCAGTTGCGCAGCAACGGCGGTCTTGCCAAAAGCTGTCGGAGCGCAAAGGATTCCGTCATCGCACGAAGCAAGAGCCTTTGAGGCTTCTATCTGACCCGCACGACGATCACCGTGGAAATCGACCTCAATGGGAACTCCACCGAACCGATGGTCCGTAACGTCAACCGCGATGCGATTACTGTGGAACAGATCGAGCACCTCTTTCAGCAACCCACGAGGCAGAGCGATATGATGAAGCAGATCCTCGGCACATCCGATGACTCGCGGTTTGCCGAAGGTCGAATGGCGCATCGCTTGGGTCTTGTAAAACTCCGGATTCTGGAAGGCGGCCAACCGAATCAAGCGGTCCAGAAATGCATCCGGTAAGTCTTTCTTTTCGACGTAAATTAGATTTCCAAGTTTGATTGATATGTTTGGAGGCAGCGGGTCCGTTATGACCTTGAACGCATGCTGGCCAGACGGCGGGAGGATCCACGGATCACTCGCTTCGTCGTAATCGGATGCGCTGAGTTTAATGTTAATGACGTCGCCGGCCGGATACACCTTGCGAAGAAGTCCTTGAACTTCGTCCGGGCCCAATCGCTTTATCGAGGAAAGGAACGTCCACTGGTCGTCGTACGGCCGGAGTTGATCATCCACGAAGACGCTGTTGCTGTTTTCGCGAGGGCCGTGCTGTAAGGGCAAGGCTATGAGATTTCCGAATCCGCCCTTGGGCATTGTGTCCTGACTTGGAAACAACCGGTCATAAGAATCGAGCCCCATCGCGTAACGCCGCTCCATCGTGCGGGTCAGGACGGCGCTCGCGAGCTTGCGGGCCAGAGCCGCTTGGATGGGACTTGCAAAGAATATCCAGACATGGCCGCCATTGCCTGATCGTGAACGCTCAAGCGACGCAGGTACACCAGTCTCCTGGCACATCTTCAAGAAAGCGCAAGCATCCGCTCCCCAGCTCTTCTTGTCGAAGTCTACTGCTACGAACCAACAGGTATCGTCCTGCAGGAGAGGATAGACTCCGATGGTTTGCTTTCCGAGCAGATGATCTCTAATCACTTCCTCGCTCAGAGGGAACAGCTTGCTGTGGCGAAATGATTTCTTCTGGCCACGACGCGGGGAAGGCGCTTGGTCCCATTCCCGGATGCCCGCCGGAGAATAGCCAGTCCGGCCATTCTTTCCCTCCCACCTGAGCGCGTACACATCGCCTCTTCCGCGAAACAAACTTCTGAACAAGGACACTTTGAGTTCTGGCCGAGACTCAGCCGTTACGGTGGCCGACGCTTGTGCTTTCTTATTGTTGTGCGCCGAGAACTGATTAGGCGTCGGAGCGAGGGTATCTGGTGCTTGACCAACACGAACCCTGAGCCGGGCGTTTTCTTCGCGCAAACGCTCGCATTCTGCTATCGCCTTTTCGAGCTCAGCCTTCAGAATCTCGTCATTGCCCATGAATCAACCCCCGAAAAAAGAGACAACAAAAGACGGTTATCGGCTCTCTACATTATTGTCGCTACGTTTATATTCGGATCAGACGCGTCCGTCAGGTATAATCAAACCCATTATGGTGACCTTGGAAGAAACCATCAGCATGCCGCTTGTTGTTACCGAGCATGGGACTATTCGCATCAAAGGCTCGCGAGTTAGTCTGGACTCCATTGTTCATCATTTCAAACTGGGAGCGACAGCCGAGCAAATTGTCCAGAGCTTTCCTTCTCTCAGTCTAGGCGACGTTTACTCAAGTATTGCTTACTACCTCACGCATCGCCAAGAAATTGAAGAGTATTTGAAGGAGCAGGAAACGGCAGCCGATGCTATTCAGGAGCAACTGGAGTCTAATCCTGACTACCAGGCCGAGATCGCCGAACTACGTTCTCGTATATTGGGCCGGTGGGCGTCGAGGCAGGAGAACGGCGAGGCAACGCCAATAGGGTAGACTGCGCGACCATGCTTCGGTTGCTTATTGATCAAGACCTCAATCAAGTCATCCTTCGCGGCTTGTTACTTCGCGTTCCGAACCTGGATGTCATGACCGCCCACCAAATCGGCCTCAGCGATGCCTCTGATCTGGATCTTTTGGCTTTTGCGGCGGAGCAGACGCGCATTGTCGTCACCCATGATCGGCGCACGATGCCCAATCACGCGGCAACCCGGATCGCCGGAGGCGAAAGTGTGGCCGGTGTCATCATTGTTTCTCGTCGTTTGCCCGTGAGCCAGGTGATTAATGATCTTGAAATCATCGTTTCGTGCAGCGATATGGATGAATGGGAGAATGTCCTTAAACATCTGCCGCTCTAACGCGAGGGTGGCTGCGGACACGGAACAAGGATTACAAAACGCGATTAGCACCGCCGAGGACGTAACAGATAAAACAAAAAGTCAAAGCTACGAAGGCTCGCAAAACAAGAGCGATCGATGAGAAGGTCGAGCTCGGTAGCGGCAACGTCTTTGCTGATCTTGGTTTCCGAGACGCGGAAGAGCGGCTATTGAAAACTCAATCCTTTGATCGACGGAACTTTGGTTTGAGCGGGTCTCGATTGGCGCTCACGTAGCACGTCCAGACGGAGGGCTACGAGTGCGCCTGCCGGCACGATTACGTAGTCAATCAACAGTACGATCGCAAGGACTGTGATTAGTAATTTGTTCTTGCCCCGCAAACTGTAACCAACGAATACGCCTAGTAAGAACCTCATTTGTTGTGCTCCCTTGGATCTGCTTGTGATCCGCCGGAGCGCTGTCCGCTATTTTCTTGATTACTTGGTTGGCGTAACAGCCCGTTAAAAGACAAAATGTGATTGAGTTCTCGGTACAAACATGCTCCTTGTCTTCGACTCCAGTATCTTATGTCAGGATCTTCGGTTCACCGGAACCGCTGCTCGGGTACTCTTCGGCAACGTTCGAGTTGTCCCTGTAGTGGTCGCAGTGCCAGAAGTGGTGGTTGACGAAGTCACAAATCATTTTCGCGAAAGGCTAGCAAAGGCGAGATTGACATTGACTGAGGCTCATAAGAAGTTGTCAATACTCGTCCCTGAATCGGCTGATCTTCCTGACCCAGCGAATGTTGAGCTGGAGACAGTAAAATACCGCGAGTCTCTGTTACAGCAGTTGTCAGCTGTGCAAGGATGCATCTTGCCGTACCCAAACATATCTCATCAAAAGATTGTCAAAAGGGAGCTGCAGCGGCGAAAACCGTTTAAGGAGAACGGCTCTGGCTACCGCGATTTATTGATTTGGGAATCGCTACGTAGCCTTACTTTTTCAGGCCACGAACGCGTAGCCTTCGTTACCGCAAATGTTAAGGATTTTATTGCCGATGCTCGGTTACATGGGGACTTGGCAGCCGATATTCTGAACCCTGATCGAGTAGAGGTATTTGCTTCTCTGAAAGAATTCAATGAGAAGCATGTTATTCCCCGTCTTGACGTAGTTGACCGTTTCAACGAAGAGTTGCGGAACATTTCCGGCAACGCTTCTAATGTCGTTTCATGGATCCGCGAGAATGTGCTTGAAATCTTAAGAGACGAAGAGCTGAAATATGCGGTTTCACCTGTGCCCGACCCACCGGGTTCATTTTGGGCGTCCGAAATCGTTTCGTTCGACGACCTGAAAATTACTTCGGCCCGCAGGTTGGACGAAGGCGGACTTGTGTGTGCCGTGATTGTGCGCGCTTCTGTTGATGTGAGTATCGACATTGATGAAGAAGACTATAGAAATAACTATGAGGTCAGAGAATACCTCGGTGGACCTGGCTCATGGAATGAAGTCTTCGCCTTGGCAATTTCGATGGACTTGATTGTTGATGCGGCGGGGTCTGGTGTAAGTTCTTATGACGTAACACAAGTTGAGACCGTTAGCGATTGAGCGCGAACACTAAATCGCCGAGCGCGAAGTCTTGGCAGACTTTGGCAGACTACGCTTCGACCCTATTCGTTTTTAGAACTTTGAGCGTGACTTCTCTAGCCGCATTGGTAACGTTTGCCGATGTGTGAGAGATTACACGCTGTCCAAGGTGACTAGGAACGGCGTTGACACGGTAGGGGTCTGGGGTTCAAATCCCCACGCGCCTACCATTTTTATTGGCTTTTCCTCATTTCTCCGAGCCCCTCTAAAAATCGACACACTGTTTGAGGCATAATTTTTTGAGAAAGACGCACCAGCATCCAAAGCCATTTAACCTCCCAATTGCGCATAGTCATCGAGCTGTCGCAGATGGGCTACATCATCGCTACGAGCGCAGAGCTGCCTGAGGGCACTCATCTTTCCATACCTACTATTCTTTGTTGCACCTGAAGGGCATGAGATATCCTATCTCGGTCATGGACTGACATGGCCATTGTCTTCAGCTCCAGCATTTCACACTGAAGTTTGATACAGACAGAATCGAGAAAGGAGCACATCATGAGTGAGCAAGAGAACACGAACCTCGTGCAACTAGTCTACGAGAATTTCAAGAGTGGAGACATTAAAGCTCTACTCAATCTGCTTTCAGATGACATCGAATGGCAATTGCCGGAAATAGAGAACGTGCCATTTGCTGGCAAACGTCGAGGTCGTGAACAAATGGGCCAATTCTTCGCATCGCTAGTTGACACTCAAGAGGTCCAGCATTTTGATCCAAGAGAGTTTATCGCTCAGGGTGATAAAGTCGTGGCTCTTGGTCATTACGCTTGGCTAGTCAAATCTACTGGTAGGGAGTTCCGGGGTGACTTTGCGCATGTGGTAACAGTACACAATGGTAAAGTCGTAAGATTCCACGAATACATGGATACTGCCGCCGCCGCTGCTGCTCATCGAAGAGACAAGTATGATGAAGCAAGTGCGTAAGAAAAAGGCGGGCCGCTTTAAGAAGCGCGCCATATTCATTTTTGATCAGTGGCAGGCTTGCCCTATAGATCAGCCTGCCAGGCCTACTGGTTCTGGATGAAAGTTCGGAAAGACTTGATTGACATCGCGAAGGCCGAGAGTGTTTGTAAGCACTTCAGCGAGTACAGAACGGTAGTCGAAGACGACTTTAAGCCCGCCTGGTCCCGCGATTTTCAGCGTGTCTGACCCGGAAGTTTCTTCCTCCGCGAGGCCGGGCCAGCGGCCGTGGACCCTTCCCCCGTTGATGCCCTGGCCCATGGCTAACACCGCGAAGCCGCGACCATGATCAGTGCCCAGCGAGCCATTCTCGTAGACTCGGCGTCCAAACTCTGTCATTACCAGAGTTGTGACGCGGCCACGATAGCTGATCAGATCCGCGTCAAATGCTGCGAGACCGCGCGCTAGTTGCCAAATAAGTTCTGCTTGTTGGCCGCTCGATGCGCCCTGAAAGAAATGCGTGTCCCAGCCACCGAGATCCAGACACGCCACTTCCAAACCAACACTCGCCTTGACCAGGCGCGCCACTTCCTTCAACCCTCGCGCAAAGCCGTCCTCGGGATACACCGCGTTGCCTGCGGGCTTGTACTCTGCAGCTCGGAGTGTTTCGACGCGCTTGAGCAGATCGAGCGTACTCTTTCCGGGCTGACTTAAAACGCCGACCTCGGCTCCGTACATAGCGGATAAGACTGATGAGACTGCACCGGTATCACCCGAAGGCGGCTTGATCTGAACTTCGTCCACAGATTCGATCGCACTCGCGGTCGGCGCGCCACGCATTGATTCAGGAATCGTTGGTCCGATCGCCACGGCCGAGAGCGGTGTTTGTTCCGCTCCCGTGCGAGTCCGCAAATATCGACCCAGCCAGCCGCCCCCGATCACGCGGCCGTAAGCCTCACCGTGCTCCATCTGATCTTGCGCCTCAAAGTGCGAGCCTGTCGGGTTGTCAGTGCCGACTGCTTGAACGACGCCAAACCGTCCTTCTTGATAAACAGGAACAAGCGGGCGCAACTTCGGATGAAATGCGTAAAACTCGTCAAGCCGTAATGCTGTTTCCGAATTCTCATTGTTTTGCTGCGGTGCAGGAATCGCAAGCATTGGTCGCGACTTGTAATACTGATCATCGCCGTACGGCACGACCATGTTCAGAGTGTCAGCAGCTCCACGCAGAAAGACGCAGACCAGGGTTCGGTCTCCGGCCGCTGCCATAACCGTTTCATTGGTCAGAAGCAGTTGGCGGATAAAGCTGCGACGCGACGTTCTCTTCATACTCAACACCTCTGAAACGCTGGTGAAGCCAGAATCAACGCAACCAACTCGGCTTGGCGATCGGCGTCGATCACCTTGCCAGCTGATTGCTTTTCCAGATAATCGTCCAGCGCCTTGATCTCCGCCGCTGATCCAGCGCGTCCGATAAAATACGGTACCAATCGAGCCGGCCTGAACCCGCTATTCACGCTGCCACCGACCGCCTGAGCGAGTTGCTCCAGGGCTACCTTGACTGCAGGAACCCGATTCGACGCGAGGGCAAACGCAAAGTTCCAGCGCCAGAGTAGCGTGCCCAGCCACGGCGCGGCCCGGTCGGGATAACCATCTGGCGTCGGGTGTTGAAAAGGGCCCTGACCCATACGCAAAAGGTATTCGATTAAGGGTTGATGTGCGTGAGTGTCTGCGCCAAGTGCTCGCAAACTACTCGCGATGTAATGAAATGGCCTTTTGAACCTGAGGCCTTTTGCCAACTTGAATTCGTCGGAAGTCAGGATAGTCCTCACCAGAGACTTGATGTCGCCGCCGGTAGCGGCAAAGACCTTAGCTACCTCTTTCACCAACGAAGCCGGGACATCCTCAGAAACAAATCGTCGGACAAGCTTGGTAGCAAGGTGGTGAGCGGTTGAGGGATGACTGCAAGCGATCTCAACGACGCGATCCAGATCCGCAGCGCCTCCGCCGCGAGGAATCAATTGACCCAACATACGTTTCTCGCCGTCGTCGTGCAGGTCGGGGTCGAAGTACGATGTGCCTTTACGCCACCCGGTTCTCAATCTCCAACCGGTTAAGCATCGCGCCGCTTCGTAAACGTCGGATTGAGTGTAGCCGCCGTCGACGCCCAGCGTATGCAGCTCAAGCAACTCGCGCGCGTAGTTTTCGTTCGGCACGTCATTTGGACCGGCCTTTTTGTTTTCTTTTCCGTCGAGATAAACGAGCATCGCCGGAGAGCTGACTGAAGAGCGGATCAACTCCTTGAAATTGCCAAGCGCGTGTGCGCGTATGACCAGGCGATCATCAGAAGGCTTGAGGTAGATGCAGTCGCCTTTCTCGAGATTGATGTTCAGATGATCGGTCCAGAAACCTACCATCACTTCAAAGAGCTGTCGCCTGCTGTAAACGGCGCGGAGCAGAGTATGACGCGTGATCTCTTCTCGCAGGACCGGCTTCTTGTATTCATAGCAAGTTCCGGGGTCGTGCCAGATGGTTTCAAAACGCCGGGCGCGTAGATCGCAGGCGGTATCGTCGATCTGCTCCGGCGCCAGTTGCTCTTCGATCCATCGGTTCGCCCCCATCGTTCGCACTCGATCCAGATCGCCGGGCCACGGGCCATAAGCAGCTCTCGATAACAAATGGAACCCGAAATCAATCTGAGCTTCATCCGCGATACTCAGACTCTCGGGAATCGATTGGCCCATTCGACGAGAAACATTGCTAATCAGCCGTTCGCAGCTTATTAGGGGTAGCGTCGCACCAACCACTCCCATTATCTTCAGCAATGCCCGGCGCGAAGCGTTCATCATCGAGCTCCGACTGGACCACCTACCTGCCTGGTAATTCTGTCGTCGTTTTGAGCCATTACCGGAGGAGCAGTAACTACCAGGTCACCAGGAAACAGCGCGAGCTTTAGCTTTGAAAGCAGGGCGAGATTTGCCGCGCCAGAGCCGACGATGATCGAAGCCGGAAGAATGACAAACCAACCGAGAACCGGAAGAAGATAGGCGAGTTCCAGTACCAAGCCTCCGCGCAATGTCGCACGCCAAGGTCGCTGCTCGTCGATTGGTGACGCGAGCCGCCGTCCGATAGAAGTCGCAAGTCCGGAAATACCCGTGTGCGCTTGCAGCAGGTATATGCAGATGACAGCGATTCCCGCAATCCGTCCCGCGCCGCCCAGAACATTGAACAGCGCAGCGCTCATGAGAAACATCACGACTGTGATCGGCAATCCTGCGAAAAAGGATGACCAAAGCCCTTTGTAGCAACGGTCGGCGGATCGCGCCACTGTTTCCGGCCAGAGTCCGCGGCACAGCAACCAGAGGCCGGGAAATGCCAACATTACTCCGAGGACCACAAAAAAGATCGACATCGTATCAGCCATCAACATAGACACACTTCCTCCTTGCCTCGAACGACAAAGTTCAACAGCTACAGCGTCGGAATTCTTAGCAACGCTGTCCCTTAATTAAACGCAGGAGCAGCTAAGCAGGTTTCAGAGTGAATGCACTGGGTGCTAACGGCTCATTAGCTTCTATGATGATTGAGAACGGAGTGATTGCTCCGGCATCACAAAGTGTGAGCTCTTCTCCAATAAACACGGATGGCGCAGATCCAAAATAAATGTCCTTGGGAGCGAGTGTCATTCCGCGATTGGTTTGGCAGACTTTTGGCAGACTACGCTCGAAACCTAATCAATTTATGCAGCGTGAGCGTGACTTCTCTAGCCGCTCAAGTTAGTGTTTACGGCCTCAGGAACGATTACGCGCTTTACGAGGTGACAAGTGACGGCGTTGACACGGTAGGGGTCTGGGGTTCAAATCCCCACGCGCCTACCATTTTTGAGCAATTTTCCTTTCAACAAATAACCGCGTTTCATCTCACCGGTTAAAATTGTTAAGCTAATAAACTCGACGGTTGTTTTTGCCTCGTAAAAGAGTGTCCATTTTAGTTTTCTGTTGGGGATTGGCGACTACCACCCGATCAGAGGAGTTGTATGAGATCGAACGAATAACGCCAAACTGCATGAAACGCCAGACTCACATTCTCCTTGTGCTCATTGTATTGGCACTGTCGCTCACTGCTCGAGCGCAGAAAGTGTCGACCGCACAACCTGCCCCTGTCGACCGCACGCTTTCCGACGCGTCATTTACGAAAGGCGTTGAAGCGATGCACAACCTCGATTTTGAAGAGGCGCGCCGTCACTTTCATGAGGTGCAACAACGGTTCCCCGATCATCCGGCGGGCCCATACTATCTCGCTGCCAATCTGTTCCTTCGAACTCTGACCAAGCCGAGCCGTCTGCTGCCCTTGCTCTTCAATCTTTCCCGTTCAAAGACGTTCGGCGAAAACTCTGACGACAAGGTCGACCAAGACACCGTGCAGCAGTTCCGCGCCTTGACGCGACAAGCGAGACTACTGGCCAAGGCGCGCCTGGAGCGCGATTTTCGCGATCCCGTGGCCCTCTACTTTCTCGGCGCAACGCACGGCTTAAGCGCGGCGTTCAAGGGAACTCTGGAAGGCAGCGTCATTGGGGCCATGCGCGACGGGTCAAGTGGAGTCGATAAACATCGGGAGTTGATCAAAGTCGACCCTAACTTTCATGACGCCGAACTGAGTATCGGATTGTATGACTACACCGTCGGGGCACTGCCATTGCCAGTCAAAGTGATGGCGGCAATCGCGAATGTGCGCGGCTCGAAAAAGCGAGGGCTGGAAACGCTTGAGCGAGTTGGTCGTGAAGGACGGCTGGAACGTTACATCTCCAGGCTGTTACTGGTCATACTTTACAAACGGGAGAAGCGATACGCAGAGGCCCTCGACCGTGCTCGCGAACTTACTGCCTCGTATCCGCGTAACTACCTCTTCAAATTAGCCGCAGCCGATGCTTTTGTCTCGCAGGCCGTTGCCTACCGGCTAACCAACCAACCGACGGCAACGAGCCTGGAGGGCGAAGCGTTCGCTATCTTTGATTCAATGTTGAATGGCCCGGTCGCGAGAGAAGCTCCGGCGCCGCCAGTCGAACTCATTCATTTCATTTATGGAGAAGCCCTTCTCAAGACCGGACAAGCAGAACGCGCGGCCCGGCATTTCTTAGCGGCAACCTCGGCTCCGCGTGCAGAGATATCGATTGTGACGATCGCTCACTTGCGCGGCGCGCAAGCGTTCGATCTTGCCGACAAACGGCGTGAGGCTCTGGCCCAATACGAGATCGTTATGAGGCGCCCCAACGCCTATCACTCGCGCGAGCGTGCGGCACAAGGCTTGCGAAAGCCATATAAGGAATAGGAATCTCCAACACCGTAGTGACGGTTGGATAGTGGCCTACGGCAGTTCATAGCTTTAAACTCTAGTCAGGAGCTGCTAAATGCGCCGACTCGTCACCAGCTATCTCGACGAATTTCTTGCGCGCGAAGACGCTGTCGCGTTCGCGCACCGACGTGGACTGCGCACCGTTCGCTGGAGTTACAAGCAGATCGCAAAGAGCGCGTTCGCATTTGCAGAACTGCTGACAGAGTGTGGAGTACAGAAAGCTGATCGCGTGCTGCTTTGTGGCGCCAATAGTCCCGAATGGGTAGTTACCTTCTTTGGTTGTTTGCTGCGCGGCGCCATTGTGGTTCCGCTCGACGTACAAAGCGATGTTGGATTTGTTGAACGCGTGCAGCGGCAGGTAAATGCGAAACTCGCCATATTCGACACCAGCGCTTGCCAAACCTTCAGGCTTACGCTGCCAGTAATTCCTTTTGAGGAAGTAAGTAGCCAACTATCGCCGACTCGTGGTTCGGCAGCTGCAGGATCGCAATCTCTGAATGACATTGCCGAGATTGTGTTCACCTCTGGCACAACTGCGGAGCCTAAAGGAGTTGTTCTCACACATCAAAATCTCCTGGCAAATATGCAACCGCTAGAAATGGAGATTCGTCCCTATCTGAAGTGGGAGCGCCTGGTCCATCCGATTCGCTTTCTCAATCTGTTGCCCCTTAGCCATGTGTTTGGACAGTTCATGGGTATCTTCGTGCCACAGCTTCTGGGCGGTGAAGTATTTTTTGTCGATTCGTTGAAGCCTTCGCAGATCATCGAGACTGTCAGACGCGAACGCATTTCGATAATTGTCTGCGTCCCGCGCATGCTCGATACGCTGCGCGAGCGAGTGGAGGACGAGTATGAATCCGCTTCCGTCGTGAGAGATGCCGCAGGGCCCAAGAGCAAGAAGGCTTTTCAAGATGCTGTCCGTGCAGCCGAAAATTGGAGTGTGCCACGGCGCTGGTGGGAATTTCGCCGCCTGCATCATCTGTTTGGTTGGAAGTTCTGGGCTTTCATTTCCGGTGGTGCGACTCTCGATCGTGAGACAGAAAGGTTCTGGCAACGACTGGGCTTTGCCGTCATTCAGGGTTATGGCCTGACGGAAACAGCCTCACTTGTCAGCGTTAATCATCCCTTCCGGAAGAAGCCGGGCTCAATCGGCCGCGTGATGCCCGGCCAGGAGGTGACACTTTCTAACGATGGCGAGATCCTCGTACGAGGTGCGAATGTCTCGTCAGGCTACTGGACTACCGGGACTGCGTATGATTCATCAGCGATCGGGGCGGCAAAAGGTACACATCACAGCAGCCCTACCCTAAAGCAGGATTCAGACGAAGCAGCGTGGTTTCACACCGGCGATGTTGGAGAACTTGACGCGAAAGGCAATCTCTATTTCAAGGCGCGCAAGAAAGAGGTTATCGTTACCGCCTCCGGCATGAACGTTTACCCCGAAGACATAGAAGTCGCCTTAAATCACCAACCAGAGATCAGGTCAGCTGCAGTCGTCGGCATAGATGGCCCACACGGTCCGGAGCCCGTCGCCGCATTGATAATTCGGGCGGGAAGGCCAAAGGTCGGTCAGCCTGGCGAGTCAAAAAACGACGCTCAGATGGCACAAGTAATCGAGCGCGCGAACCAGTCTCTTGCCGAGCATCAAAGAGTTCGCCGCTGGTTCATCTGGCCAGAGGAGGATTTTCCTCGCACTACCACTCAGAAGATCAAAAGGCAACTGGTTGCACAAAGAATCCAGGCAGCATCGCATCAACCCGCGACATCACTTTCTCTGAACCCGCTTGCAGATCTCATCGCCCGCGTTAGTGGCGAGCCGGCTGCGACGCTCAACCCCGACGCAAAGCTCGGCACTGATTTCAAGCTGGATTCGCTTGGGCGTCTGGAGCTGCTCAGCGCATTGGAAGATCGCTATCAAGTTGAAATCAATGAAACCGCTTTCACCGAAGCGACTACAGTCGGCGACATCCAAAACTTCATTCATAAAGGAGGCTTGAACCAGACGGATTTGCCGTCAGCTGATTCCTTGTTAACCAGGAATCAAAAACCAAAACTCTCGAAGTATCCCTATCCACACTGGCCGCACCGTTGGCCCATTAACTGGCTTCGTATTGCCGGGCTTTACCTGATCATCTTTCCATTCGTTAGTGTTATGGGCCGCCCTCGTGTGCAGGGCGCCGAGAAACTCAAAAATTGGAGACCCCCGTTGTTGTTTGTTTCAAACCACCTCTCAATGGTAGACCACGCCCTGATTCTATGGGCCTTGCCGGGACGTTTTCGGCAGCGCATGGCCATTGCCATGGATGGAGAATTGTTGCGCGATTGGCTGAACCCACCAAAGAACACAAGCTGGTTCACACGCTTACGTTATCTTGTCCAATATTCGCTGGTAGCATTCTTCTTCAACGTCTTCGCAATGCCGCAACATGGTGGCTTTCGTCGCAGTTTCACGTTTGCCGGCGAAATGATGGATCTTGGTTACAGCGTGCTTGTATTTCCCGAAGGGCGGCGTTCATCCGACGGGCATCTTCACACTTTTCGACCCGGGATAGGCCTACTGGCCAACCAACTCTCCGCTCCGATCGTTCCCGTCCGGATAGACGGCATTTACGAATTAGCTCAACAACGCAAACACTTCGCACCGTCGGGGGCTATCACGGTCAACTTTGGTACGCCTATACACTGTTATCCTCAAGAAAGCGCGGAGAAAATCAGCCAGGAGTTGGAAGGTCGCGTTAAAGAAGCCTGACCGGTCTCGCAACATCTTCTCAGGAGACATACTTTGGCAGACTTTTTGCAGGCTACGCTTGAAACCTAATCAATTCATAAAAGCGTGAGCGTGACTTCGGTAGCCGCCCCAGTTAATGTTTACCGGCTTGGGAACGATTACCGGCTTTAACGGCAGGTTTTGGAGGGTCGGTGACTGTCACCGTCATGGCCGCCTCGCTTCCCTCGTCGTCATGATCCATCACTCTGAGCGTGACGGTATAGGTTCCCGCTGCAGCATAGGTGTGGGTGTGCGTGAGGTTGAGTCCCTTTATAGCCGGTTTGTCGCCGTACTCCAATTCATAGTTTGGGCTGCCATCGCCGAAGTCGAACGTATACTTGTGAATGGCCCAGTCTTTGTCTGAGGCGTTAGCATGAAACTGAAAGTTGGAGCCGGTCCTGCCCTTAGATCGACCCGTAAGTTTCACCACCGGGAGTTCGTTGATATGGAAGGCCTCAATTTCCATGATCTTGCTGTAGCCTGCCAACGCTTTTCTGACGACGACTCTTATCTTGTTTGTGGTGATGGTTGGGAAGGCAATCTTGCGCCAGACGTTTCTGTTGCCTCTAATGGCGCCGCCTGGAACGTTCTTCCAACGTCCGTCCCAATACTGCACGTCGAAATCCGTGATGCCATCCTTTGTGAAAGTCTCGTTCAGGGTCGGATCGGCCGAGGTCTCGGGGTGGTCCTGAAGCGTGAACACATTGATCCAATCGATTGCCTTGTGACCCTTGAAGTTAACTTCAACCCAATCCGGATAAGTATTCGGAGTGGCGTCTGTCCAGGCGGCATTGCAGCATTGGTCCCACGGTCCTGACTGAACACCGTCGATGACATTATCGGGCTCAAACTTGTCGTCCGGAGCGCTGAGCGTGGACGAAGCTCTTGCCGTCGCGCCTTCATCTTCTGAGGCAACGTTAACGCTGGCCCTGAGTCGTGTCGCCGTGAAGTTCAAATCCGTGAGCTTTGAACTCAGGTCAGTTATGGTTCTGCTCGGAGGCTCAAAGGTATATTCCGCGTCGAAGCTACCGGCCGTGTGAAGGGATGGCGTGACAGTGTAAGTTTTCCCCGGGATCATTTGACTCAGGTAATAACGCCCATTCCCACGAGTCTCGTAATTGGCGTTTTCTGGACCAGTTACGGAAATTCTAACGTCTTGCAGGGGCTTTCCGTCCGTGTCCGTGACCAACCCGCTAATCGAGGGCTGGCGGATCTCCCTTAGATAGACGCGGGCCCAAACTCGGTCACTCTCATTGCCGTTCGATCCCTGCGCCACAGCCATCTTTTCCAGCAGCGGAATGGTCTTCGCTTCATCAATTACAATCCGAAATGAGACTTTCGACCGCAAACGTCCGTATGTCGCAATCAACGTGTGGTGTCCGTCTTCAAGTCTGCCAGAGTACGTTGATCTCAGATCGTCAATCCTCACTGAAACACTCTGTCCCGGAGCGAGCGTCATCTTCCTGGGCTCACGTTCTGTCCAGTAAACGCTACCGTCAGGGAGCGCATAGGAGCCACCAGTACCTCCACGCCAGCCTGTAAACGTTTCCGTGTCCTTGTTTTCAAATATCGAGACGAGCTTGTAAGGAGTCGAGGTGTCCGGCAGTTCCAGGACGGTTCGTGGGCGGCGACCCTGATTGGTGAGAGTGAAGACGACTGAAACGGTTTCGCCAAGAAAGTATTTTGCTCTAGGCTCACCGGTGACAGAGTCAACCACCTTAATCTCAAACTTTAGGGGCGCTGCGGTCCGCGAACGAGGGGCAGCCGTTATCCCGCCCGCGCCAAGCAACAGCGAGCAAGCAGTCAGGGCGACGCGGCGCCAGTGTTTGATAAGCCAGTGTGTCACGACTACGGAGACGACCGGCGCGAGGTCAGCCAAAGAACACACTATCATGGAGAGATCCCTACGTCTTTGGAGGTAACCTGACCACCGCATCAAGAGCGGCTACTGGCCAGGTGTTAAGAGGCTGTTGGATGCGCGGCGGTTGCACGCGGTTGTTAGGGTCTTGGATGAATCAGACCTCAGTAGATCTGACTCGTGGTACTCATCTTTAGGTGGATCGCGCCCGGTAGAAACGCCAGAGAAGAGGAACTCTGTTACTGTCAGCCGAGTGTTTGAGAGTTTTGGAAGAAACTCTTCACTTCCGGCTGGCGAAGGACGATAAGCGCCCATAGACCAAGCGGGATTCCAGCAATGCAGCAAACAGATGATAGTGGAATCAGCGCGAGTATGGCCGCCATCAGCGCAATGGGGTAACGCCGTCCGCGCAACATCTGAACACCACCGAAAACTATTATCGGCGCAGCAGCCAGAGATATTAGGCTGACGAGCGGGAAGAAGACGTTTGCCGTTTCGTATCCAAGCCTCCGCGCTTCATCAGTGATTACTCTGTCAGTTCCCTTGATTACGTTGATCAGTCGCCCAAGGATCAGGACTACCGCTGTTAACGCGTTGAGTGTACCGAGGACGATCAGCGCAATGCCCGGTGCTCGTAACCGTCGAATAACATCCTTCATGAAGCCCCCTTCTTCAGGTTCAAGGTACTAAATTCATGATCCGTCAAGTTCATAAAGCGGGCAACCCCAGTTAGTGTAATTTGGGTGATTCGTGATCATTTCGTGGATCGTGATGCCTCTCCTGAAATAAAAGGAACGATCCACGAAGTCGCACGAACTAGAACGCTCGAGAAAATACACGACGCTAAATAAGCGGCAGTGGGCGTCTCTCATCGTTAATGCTCACTACGAGCCGAAGCGCGCGCGGTACTCGATGGATAAGAGAAACGCCCGCACCATCTCCGCCTGCACGAAGTCGCCGTTGAATTGGTTGAGTTTCGCCAGCCAGAAGTTGAAGCCGTCAAAGTTCATGTCGGGAGCATCGTCCGGGTTGCGTCTGAGGTAGCCGAAATACTCAGCTAGCACAAAACCGGGCCGAAACTCTCGCGCTGCGAAATCTGCGTCCTCGACGACTTTACGTAACACGGTAGCCCGGCTCTCCGTTCCGCCGTTCAATTCCGCCACCAACGCATTGCGCTCCGACTGTGAAAGTGAGTTGCCGGTATTAACGTTCAGCGCGTCAACGTACTGCTCGTTGGTCAGTCCTGCATAGATCGCGAGAAAGTCGGCGCGTGAGACAAACTCACCAGTGAACTGCTGCTTGTTAGCTTCGAGTTGCGCGGCCCAGGCTCCCTGACCGACTATGACGCCGCGACCCAACTCTTGCGAGTCGCGCAAAAACTCGCGGTAGCGCGCAAAGCGATTGAAAGCGGCGCGGTAGAGGCGATGAACTAAGTAGCCGGTTTCCTGAAATTCAATCGAGAGGAAGAAGGCGGCCGAGACGTTAACGCGCGCGCGCTGAACGCAGGCCGCGTCGGTGCCGCAGGCCGTGATCTGGTTCGACCAGAAGGCCAGGCCCGATGGGTCAGGTTCGCGGTTAAGGAAGTCGACGTAATGCTGGCGGACAAAGAAGAACGTCGAGGCAATCGGGTTGGCCGTTCCCGTCACGGTCTCGTTGTCTACGATAGTGAGAAGGGTCGTCGGCATCCCGCCTAGTTGGGCGCCGGAGGACGGATTTGAGAGAGTGATCTGGATGATCTCATTGCCTTCAGCGAACACATCGTCGGTGATGAAGATGTCGAAGCTCTTTGCTGTGTCACTAGGTTGAAAACGCAGCCGACCAAGAGCCGTTGTGTAATCGCCGCGGTCGTTAGCAGTGCCGTCAGTCGTCGCGTAGTCAACGGCAACCGCCTGTGACGTGTCGCCTGAGCGCGTAACTATGACCTGGAACTTTCCGGCATTCTCATCGACAGCGAAGCTGGCGGCGCTGAACTGTAGTGTGGACGATGGAGTTGGTGTCGGAGTTGGCGTCGGCGTCGCGCCCGTCAGCGTACCGACGAACAGGAGATCCTGATTGCTATTGAGCTCGTTGATGGTGACGCTCGGCGGTGAGAAGGTGAAGCCGGGATTGGTCGGTGTCACGACGAAGTTTCCGCCCGACGTAGTGTCGAGGAAGAGAAAGTTACCGGCAGCGTCAGTCGCAGTCGTGGCTGAGTTTGCTCCTCCCAAAGTGATGTTGATGCTCGCGATGCCGGTGTTGGAAGAGTCAAGCACGCGACCGGCGATTAAGTGGTTGCCGAGCTTGGACACGAACATCGACTGGTTAGAGTCCGGTCCTGTTTGGAAAGCGTCGGGCGTAGTGGGGAAGTTATCCGAATCAGTCAGGCCTGTGACGTAGGCGTTGCCGGCGGAGTCAGCCGCAATGCCGTTGCCAGAGTCATTGACGCTGCCGCCAAGATAAGAAGAGTAGACGAGTGCGGAACCTGTCGCGTTGAGCTTCGTTACGAAGCAATCGAGAAACCCTCCGTTGAACGTTGGATCAATCGCGTTGAGTGTCGGAAAGTTTGCCGACTGGGTGTCGCCCGTGATGTATGCGTTGCCGGAAGAGTCAACCGCGATGCCGTTACCATCATCACCCTCGCTGCCGCCGAGATAGGTCGAATAGACCAGTGCGGAACCGGCCGCATTGAGCTTCGTCACGAACACATCAGAGCTTCCGCCGTTGTACGTCGAGTCAATTGAGTTGACGGTCGGGAAGTTTGACGAGTCGGTGTCACCTATGACGTAGACGTTGGAAGAGGAATCAACCGCGATGCCGTTGGCAGACTCGAAGCTGTCGGAACCGAGATAGGTCGAGTAGACGAGTGCGGAACCGGCCGGGTTGAGTTTGGTCACAAACACGTCAGCGTTGCCGCCGTTGAACGTTGGGTCAAACGCGTTGGCGTTGGGGAAGTTTGTTGAGTCCGTTTCTCCGGTGATGTGGGCGTTGCCTGGGGAATCAACCGCGATTCCGCTGCCGTTATCGATGGCGCTTCCCCCAAGATAGGTCGAGTAGACGAGCGCTGAACCCGTCGCGTTGAGCTTCGTCACAAACGCATCAGAGCTGCCGCCGTTGAACGATGGGTCAAATGCGTTGACAGTTGGAAAGTTTACCGAATTGGTCAGTCCCGTGACGTAGGCGTTGCCGGAAGAGTCGACTGCGATGCTCCTGCCAGACTCGGTGAGGCTCCCGCCAAGGTAAGTTGAGTAGACAAGCGCAGAACCGGCCTCGTTGAGACTTGTCACGAAGCAATCAAGGGCGCCACCGCTGAACGTCGGATCAATCGCGTTGAAAGTCGGGAAGTTCGCGGAATTGGTTTCCCCTATGATGTAGGCGATGCCGGAAGAGTCGACCGCGATGCTTTTGCCAAAATCGTTGATGCTGCCGCCAAGATAAGTCGAGTAGACGAGCGCAGAACCGGCCGCGTTGAGCTTAGTCACGAAGGCATCAAAGTCGCCGTCGAGCGTTGGATCAATCCCATTGCCGGTCGGGAAGTTTGCCGAGCCGGTGTCTCCTGTGACATATGCATTGCCGAAAGTGTCGACCGCGATGCTATTGCCGGAATCAAACTTGCTGCCGCCAACATAAGTCGAATAGGCAAGCACCGGATCAATGATGAGCGGACGTGCCCGGTCGTACTCGCCCACGCGAAAGCCGACTCGCGAGGCTCCTTTGAGGGTGTAACGACTCTCAATCTCGCGGCGCGCGCCGTTCACTTCTTGATAGACAAAGGGCTTGTGCTGCCTCATCAGTTGCTCGCCCAGCTTGAGTATGAGGTCGCCCGTCGCGGGTTCGATTTCCATCGAATCTGCTCCCTCAAATTCAAGAGAGACTTGCGAGGCGTTTGCGCCTGGTTTCACCACAAAGTCGTATTCAAGCTGCCGTTGGTTGCCGTAGTAAACCAGATCGACTCCATGGTAAATCTCGCTGTAGCGCACCTGTCCAAAAGTCGGGATGTTGGTATGCCACTTCGTCGGGTCCGAGCCAATGAAGTAGTTGACGATGCCCGGCAGTTGTTCTTCACCGACGACTGCGGATCGCTGGTTCGCATCCTCGATTCGCATCCGCAAAACTCTCGATTGAATGCGCGGTGCGGATTTCTTAGACCGAGGAACGTTTGACGAAGCAATGCTCTTTTCCTCATCGTCGCTTTGCCCAATCGCTTCGTTTGCTTTTGACTCTGCCGTGCGCAACACGAAGACCGCCTCGGTCGCACTGAGAAAGAGGGTGTATCCGCCAGCGCGCGTGATGAAGCTTACCTGGCTGTCAGTCTGACCCTCGTTGACCTCGAAGCTCAATCCTAGCTTTCCGAATGAATTTTGAGCGCGTCGCCTGGTGGCCTCACTCGCCTCCGTTTGCACCCATTGTTCAGGCCGAGACCAAGAGTCGCGGCTAGAGGAAGCGTCGTGGATCGCGCGCGTTGTCGGCATCGTAGGTAGAGCAACGAGCGTCAGCAGAATTAAAAACGTGAGCGTGCGCCGGGCACGGTTGTTCGGACGGAGATTGATGAACATTGCTATTCTCCTTGTAGGTCGTGGTCATTTTCACATTCGGTCTGTTTCACTGTTCTTAGCGACTGGAGGCAGACAAAGAGGCGCCCTTCAGTGCTCTCGATGAAATGGACTCCACCGAGATCAAGAAGCTGGTAAATCGCCAACTCGCTAAGGCAAAACTCTCTACCGGCTTCTGCTATCGTCACCATTGGTACTTCCAAGCCACACGTTTCACACCAGCGCTGTTCCTGACGGTTGGAATTTCTGAAGATGAACGTTCGCTCGCGTTCGATCGTGAATTTCGTGATGCGGCAGGGTTTCTTCATCCTCGGAAACGGTGATGCTTTTTTGTGAAATTCATGAGCTGGTCTGCGCCATGCCCCAATGGTCATTGCCCAGATTTACAGAGCGGACTACAATCAACCGGCCAAATTCTTCCCCCGAAATCCCGACTAACGTTGGCGTCGCCGGTTTCTGAACAAACCCGATCCAACCGAACACCAAGTCCCTCAGAGCCGATTTCAGTTCGCAGGGTAATGGCTGGGTGACCGGAAGTCCTTAAAATCGGTCTGGGAATTTCTTGGAATTTCTTAGAGCCACGATGCGCGAACAGAATCATTACGTTTACGCCTTCGGGCCCTTTCACCTCGATGCGACCCGCCGGGTTCTGTTGAAGGAAGGTCAGCCCCTTAAACTGTTTCCCAAGCAATTCGACACGCTTTTGGCGCTGGTGGAGCACAGCGGTGAGTTGTTGGAGAAGGATGAGCTGATGCGCCAGGTTTGGCCTGATGCGATTGTGGAGGAAAGCAACCTAACCACGAACGTATCCCACCTCCGCAAACTACTGGGAGAGGATCGCAACAACCACGACTACATCGTGACAGTGCCAGGACGTGGCTACCGATTTGTGGCCGGGGTCAAACAGGCTTTCGATGAGGTTGTGGTTCATGAAAGAACTCGAGTAACGGTCGAGAGTGAAGAGCAAACAGACGTTGAGCGTATTGCGGAGTGCGGCGCGGTAGTCGTTCGCGGTAACGGCCAGGGAGAAACAAATCCAAATGCGGTCACGGTTGCGAAACCGCAAAATGCCTCGACACGTCACATTCCATGGATTTGGTTTGGTGTGTTAGGCGGCATCGTCTTCCTGGCTATCGCCGCGGTCGTCGTCTCCCGCTTTGCGCGCCAGTCAACACCCGCCGCTCCCTTTCAAAATGTCGCCCTGAAACAGCTCACGACAAAAAGCAAGACAGTGTTTTCATCGCTGTCCGCGGATGGGAAGTTATTTGCTTACGTCTCTCGAGATGCAGGCAAGGAGAGTCTTTGGTTGGGACACGTTGGTGGAGGAGAGTTGGTGGCACTTCGCCATCCCGACGAAGTAACTTATCGCAGCGTGAGTTTTTCTTCTGACGGCGTGAGCTTGTACTACGTAATTGTTAGCGATGAGTACAGTCAGGGCACGCTCTTCCGCATTCCGGTACTTGGCGGCGTACCCGAAAAACTTCGCGACGACATCGCAGTCAAGGTAGCTTTTGCGGCAGACACAAAACGGTTCGCCTACGTCCGTCCCGATGCTGAAAGAAAAGTTTCGTCCCTGATGATAGCCAATACTGACGGTCATGATCAGCGCGAGCTTATCTCTCGTCCTGAGCATCTGGCATTTCGTACCCGCAGCCCATCCTGGTCGATCGACGGAACGAAGATAGCTGTGGGCGCTGTAAGCGAAGGTGGTAGCTACGAGATTTTCGTCGTATCGGTTGCAAACGGCGAAATCAAGCCGCTGACAAGTTTTGCCTGGGAGCGCATTGACGCGACTGTCTGGCTCCCAGACGGCAGAGGTTTGATCGCAGTTGCGAAAGAAAAAGGAGCCTGGGATAGCATTCAACTCTGGCACATCTCCTATCCCAAGGGTGAAGCACACCGGGTTGTTTCCGACCTGGATAACTATGGCGCCGAAGTCTCTATTTCATCTGACGGGCAGTTATTGTTGGCAACCCAGGATCAGAGAATTACGAACGTTTGGGTCGCCCCCGCCCAAAAGCTCAATGAGGCAAAGCAAATTACTGTGAGCGCGATTGGCCGACGTGATGGCTGGAACAATCTGGATTGGACGCCTGACAACAGACTTCTCTATGGCGCGATTGTCAGAGACAGCCTGACGATCTGGACTATGGGCGCCGACGGCAATAATCAGAAACAACTGACCTCGGCAGGTCACATGGATCAATTCGTGAGCTCAACTGGTGATGGTCGTTACATAGTTTTTGAATCGAACCGCAGCGGTAACGCAGAAATCTGGCGAGCGAACGCGAACGGCGACAATCTGACACAGCTGACTAATGGCGGCGGTATTAGGCCTCATGTTTCGCTCGACGGTAAGTGGCTCGTCTATGAATCACGGCGTGATGGGCGACGAGGGATCTGGCGTGTATCCATTGAAGGCGGCGAGCCCGTCAGGCTGTTTGAGCAATTCGGATTCTGGCCGCGTATCTCGCCGGATGGGAAACTCATCGCCATTGGTTATGAACCTGAACTGAATTCGACAAAGCCCAAGCTGGGCGTCATCTCGAGCGACGGCGGTAAACTGATCAGGGTATTTGAGGTTCCCCGTCTTGCGAATTTCAACTATGGCATTCGATGGACGCCCGACGGGAAGGCTGTCACCTATCGGGATTGGGCCAAGGGGATTTGGCGGCAGTCACTTGATGGTGGCGAGCCCACGCGTCTTGAAGGCTTACCAGAAGAAAAGATTTACGCCTACGATTGGTCGCGGGACGGCAAACAATTCGTTTTTGTTCGTGGAGCAGAAATTCGCGAAGTCGTCCTGCTGCAGAATAACAAGTGACTAATGCTGTCATCACGTGAATCTGATAGCCGTTCCTGAAAAGCGAACACCCGGTGTTAAGTTGAAGCTTTAGTCAGGTCGTAAGCTGTTGCTACTTGGCGGTACTCAGCGCCCAAGTTGGTAAGAGAATTGACACGGAGGCTCTGGGTCAAGCCCCTGCCTCGATCAATCGTCTCAACACCAACGCAGCTCGCACAATTCCCGCTACGCCGACTTACGTCACTTATGACAAGGGGATTGGTTGCCGTATTACGCCCAACCACCAAACTCTGAGAATTGCGGCAGGCCAAGAGCGGAATTGGCAAGGTTCCAATTATTTTTTCCGTGTTGCGGCAAAAGCGATGCGGTACATTCTGGTTGATTACGCGCGTTCAAAAAACAACCAAGAGCGCGGTAGCTAGCAGGAAAGGGTGACGCTGACGGATAATATCCGGGACGCAAACCAGTCGTCGCCCTCGACGATGCGCTAAACCGGTTGGCGATTTTGGATGAATCGCAAAGTCCGCGTTGTCGAAATGAAGTTTTTTGCGGGATTATAAGTCGCAGCGATCGCTAGCGTCTTGAAGGTTGCCCAGAGACCGTCAAACGCGATGGGAGTCTTGCTCAAACCTGGTATTACGCGAACTGGAAAGATAAGAGCGAACGGATTTCTTGCTGTCAATCGAGGTTCGATTTGGCGGCAGAGCCCAGCATAGGCTCAAGCCCGCTATAAAGTCTTGCGACAGCTGGATTTCACGAATCTGACGCTCTTCTTTCATTACCCGCCTGATAGGACGCCAGGATCGAATAATAATTCTAGATGGATCCTGAAAGATTCAGACAAATAGAGGAACGCTATCAGGCGGCGTTGGAACTTCCGCCAGCCGAGCGTGAATCTTTTATCGAGAAGATTTGCGGCGAAGATGAAGACTTGCGCCGTGAAATTGAAACTCTGCTCGCCACCAAAAGCTCGTCAAATGATTTCTCCGAGAAGCCACCCTTGTCGTTAGCGACTGAAATGTTCTCCCAAAAGCAAAGGCAGCGGAACCTTGCCGGCCAGGAAATCAGTCACTACAAGATCATAAGGCTCCTGGGCGCAGGTGGAATGGGCCAAGTCTATCTGGCCGAAGATACGAAACTCCACCGCCAGATTGCCCTCAAAGTTCTGACGATGCAATTTGAAAACGATGTTGAGCGAATAAAGCGTTTCAAGAAGGAGGCCCGCGCCGTTTCCGCGCTCAACCACCCGAACATCATCACGATTTACGCGATCGAAGAAACCGAAACTGGAAATTTTATCGCGACCGAATTCATTGACGGCCCAACACTCCGCGAACGAATTGCCGAAAAGCCGCTTTCGTGGCCTGAAGCCGTCGAAATTGCCGTTCAAATTACCAGCGCCCTGGAATCGGCGCATTCGGTCGGCATCATTCACCGCGACATCAAGCCCGCGAATATCATGCTTCGCCGGGACGGGATCGTGAAAGTTTTAGATTTCGGTCTGGCAAAACTGACCGGGCCTGATTCCGGTGATCTTGAAACCCGCGAACTCACCGGGCCTAACCGCCTAATGGGAACGATAAATTACATGTCGCCCGAACAGGCTCTCTGTGAACCGCTTGATGCGCGAACCGATATTTTTAGTTTCGGCGTGGTGCTCTATGAAATGCTCTCCGGCGTGATGCCGTTTGCGGGTCCGAGCGATGCCGCAATTTATAACGCGACCATCCACAAGACCCAGCCGTCCCTTCGCGAGTCAAACGCTAAGATTCCCCCTGCCTTAGACCACATCGTCAAATGCGCAATGGAAAAGAACCCTGAACTGCGCTACCAGAGGTTTTCAGAATTGCGCACCGATCTAAAAATCGTTTTGCGTGATTCTCAAACAGGTTCAATTGACTATGCCGTCACTAGGACAAATATTCCGCCAACTAAGAACACCATACCGCCAATTAATACGCACGATGTAGGCGTAGCAAAGACAAGGCCATCAGCATTATGGTTAATCGCGCCGCTTTTGATTGTGGGGTTGGCTGTTGGTGTTTACTGGAAATATTTTTATGATCAGAGTTCTGCGGTCAACACTTTTCAATCGATCAAATTGGATGTGCTGACAGCCCATGGATTAGCCAAGTCGGTTGCTATTTCGCCTGACGGAAAATACATCGCCTACGCCAAAGATGAGGACGGAAAACACAGTCTCTGGCTTCGGCAAACTGCCAGTGCGGGCGATACGCAGATCGTTCCGCAAGGTCAAACGAAATACGAGTTTTTGAGGTTTTCGCGCGACGGAAATTTCCTCTACTTTGTTGGCTCTGACGGGGAAGATCAACCCTCTTCGCTTTTTCAAATGACAACGCTTGGTCGCAATCAACGTAAGTTGATTACCGGCGTTGACAGTCAGACTTCATTTTCGCCCGACGGAAAAAGTATCGCCTTCATAAGAGTCTCGAAGGGCGATAATTTTAACGGATGTCGATTCGATCTCTCCGGTGATTTCCCGCGACGGTAAATTAGTGGCTTATTTTATCAGCGAAAAAGGTAAGGCCCTGAGGCTCGGCATCATCTCAATTGACGGCGGCGATCCGCTAAAGACTTTTGAATTACCCGCTACCACGAATAGCGAGGCCGGCCTGGCGTGGAATAGAAACGGGAACGGAATCCTTTTCGTCAACACACTCGGCACAACCTCGAATATCTGGACGCAACCGCTTGACGGCACGAAGCCGACTCCATTAACCACTTTCAAGGAATTTCAGATCGCCGCATTTGCGGTAAACGCTGAAGGTAATAGATTGGCTATCGCCCGCGGGTCGCGCAATCGGGATATTGTTTTGATAAAAAATATCCGTAAGTAAATTTAGTCCTAACTCACCATACCAAGGTAACTAAGCCTCAAGCCCCAGTTAGATGGGTTTGATCTCAAGTAACTAGTAACATCACTTCATGACTCGGAGTTGAACCTGGCATCCGCTGGCTACCGCAAGTGGTTCTGTGAGATGAGTGTTGATCGTGATCACTGAACATCCCGCGGGAGACGGATTTGTATGGTTGAAGACTTATCGACACATCACAGCTTGATCGGCAACCTTTTTGACAAGCCTCGCACGACCGAAGAGTGGGCCGAGTTTCGTCTAAGTGACGAGCAGGTGCAGTTTTATCGCGAGCAAGGATACCGGCACGCGAGATCTATCAACTCAAGCTATCGTGTGACCTCGTAGTTCTGTCTGCTTGTCAGACTGCTCGAGGGAGAGTGCTTAAGGGAGAAGGTGTCGAGAGTTTGGCCCAATCTTTTTTTTACGCGGGGGCGCGTTCGGTGGTGGCCAGTCTCTGGAAGGTAGGCGACGAACAAACAACAGTGTTCATGCGGGCGTTCTACGGAAGCCTGCGTGACGGAAAATCCAAATCAGAAGCCTTACGAGAGGCCAAACTGTCGTTTATCAGAGCCGGAAAACCAGTATCACCACGACACTGGGCGGCCTTCATTCTGTTGGGCGATGCTGACGGTGGGATCACGCTCGCTAAACCTGATCCCAAATCTCACTTAGTTATGTGGGCGCTCATGGGGGCGCTAATGATAGGTGTTGGAGCAATCGTGCTGGTATTTCGACGGCCACTTAAAACTCTGATCCGGCGTCCTTAGAGCCAAGTCAGACGATCTCTCGGCGTTGACATGAATGGACACTCCCATAACGCCGGGGCGCGAAATTGAACGCCCGATTCGCCGTTGAGCATAAGGCAGGTTGAGATCCCACCTCCAATAGAAATCTGCTGCCCTTAGAAGTCGCTTAACGGTTGCCCTCTGTTTTTCATCAAGAACCCCATTGACAAGGATATGCGCATATGTTTATATAAGCCATGGCTTATGAACAGGTCTTGGCTGCGTTAGCGGATCCCACACGGCGGCAGCTCTTTGAGCGAGTGCGGGAACGGGACTATTCAGTAGGCGAGTTGGCGAATACGCTCAACATCACCCAACCGGCCGCGTCTCAGCATCTACGAGTTCTTAGAGATGCGAATCTGGTTATCGATCGCCGCGATGGCGCCCGGCGTTATTACCGCGTCAACCCGGAGGGTTTGGCCGAGCTTCGTCGCTATGTTGAGTCGCTATGGGATGGCGCGCTCGAAGCCTTTGCCACGGAGGATCCAGAAGCGCGAAAGGGGGAACGAACGCCATGAAACCCGAGATCCCTCCAGTTAAGCGGTCCATCTCAGTGCCTTGGAACAAGGAAAGAGCGTTCAAGAGATTCACTGCAGAGTTTGGATCATGGTGGCCGAGCGGGACTCATTCAATCGGCGGGGAAAGACTCAAGCGGCTAGTTTTCGAAGAGCACGTCGGCGGACGAATCTATGAAGAGCTTCAGGACGGACGTCGCTTCCAATGGGGCCAGGTCATTCTTTGGGAGCCACCAAACCGGGTGAAGTTTACGTGGCACCCCGCGCGAGAGGCCTCAGAGTCACAGGAAGTGGAGATCGAGTTCAAAGTAGAAGGAGCAGGTACTCGCCTTGAGCTTACTTCAACAGGATGGGAACGTTGGGGGCGAAGGGCTCGTCGAGCGCGAAATGGCTATAGCGTTGGTTGGGCATATGTGTTGAATGTTTGGGCTGGACGTCGCACCGTGGGAATGTCTCTCCTCGAAGCAATCACAAAAGCGATCAACGTTGCGATGAAGCTCAGGGGTGGACGCGATGCCGAAATCGCGCGGGCGGCGGGAGAGATCAAGTCCGCTTAATTACGTAATTAGGCCAGACCAATCTCTGAGTTGTTCAAAGGAGAACGGAGGATGAAAGCTCGAGTAGCGCATATTCTGGCATTGTCGATAGCAATCGCCTTTCAAGTTACCGAAACCTCCGGGGCGCCAAAAACTCCCTTCAGCGGAAAGAGAGCGGGGGTCACCAGTCAGAAGTCTGATCGCGCGATCAGATTCGAGATTGTAGTCAACGCTCCAGTTGATCGCGTCTGGAAAGCATGGACTACGCGGGAGGGTATTAAATCGTTCCTTGCTCCTGACTGCGATATTGATGTCCGGGTGTTGGGGAAATACGACATCTTGTTTGCGCCAGCGGCTGCCGCGGGACTTCGTGGTGCGGAAGGCAATCTGATTTTGGCAATGCAGGAAGGCAAGTTGCTCTCATTCACGTGGGACGCGCCGCCACACTTTCCTAATATTCGTAAACAGCGCACCAGTGTGGTTGTTCGGTTTGCCCGACTCAATCAAGACCAGACGAAGTTACGGTTTACTCAAAGTGGTTGGGGAGAAGGTGAGGAGTGGGACAAGGCTTACGATTATTTCATCAGGGCCTGGGGGGAAGTTGTCCTGCCATTTCTGAAGCACAGCCTTGAGAGCGGTCCGATTGATTGGAAGAATCCTCCACGGAAACTGGCCAAGGCTAGGCTGATTGGAGACTAGTCACTGGTTGGCAGATATCGATGGTGAGGAACGCTTGATTTCGAGCGAATTCACGGCCCAGCGCCACCACCAACCCCTGGCTGAGCATCCCGGAATGCTCAGAGCAGCAATCAGATCGTTTCTGGCTGGGAGTTGGCCCAGGAACGCCCGAAGGGTTGTAGCGATTGGATCGTCTACTAAGAGATGAGAAATGTAGTCACCAGGCGAAGATTGAGCCTGATTCTGCCAACAGCCCTGCTCCTGTCGTTTCCTTCAACGACGGCAGGATCTCTAGAGACCTCGCAGTCCGCTCGGACCCGTTCAATTGTAAAGCGAATAGATGCCCTCCTCGCAAATGAGTTCTCGGCGAATCAACCCGGTGGTGTGGTCATGGTTGCAATCAAAGGCAAACCGCTTTTTAGGCGCGCTTATGGCCTAGCAGACCTTGAACTCAAAATTCCAATGCGGCCCGATTCAGTGCTGAGGATTGGGTCGATCACCAAGCAGTTCACCGCTGTTGCAATACTCAAACTTGTCGAACAAGGTAAGCTCACCCTCGTTGACGATGTGCGGACTTACGTCCCCCGGCTTCTTCCCGATGGGGAGAAGATCACGATCGAACAAGTACTCACGCACACATCAGGACTGCCGAACCTCGTTGATCTGAAGGACTTCGAGAAGCTGGCGCGTCAGGATTACAAAGTTGAAGAACTCCTGGCGTTAACGAAAGATCAGCCGAACCATTTTCCCCCGGGTCAGGGTTTCAAATACAGCGATACCGGCTACATCTTACTCGGAGCAGTCATAGAGCGAGCCACTGGATTGAGTTACGGCGAATACCTGGAAACGCAGATATTTCGACCGCTCGGAATGAGTGACACCTACTACGGCGATGACCGGCGCGTCATTCCACGACATGCCAGGGGTTATTCGTTTGAAGGCGGAAAAGTGATTAACGCCGGCCACATCAGCATGAGCGTACCTCATGCGGCGGGCGCACTCGTTTCCACGGTTGACGATCTTCTTCTTTGGGACAATGCCTTACGAAGTGGCCTCATAGTTCGTAAAGAACTCCTTGAGCGCGGCTGGCAACCCAGAACACTGCCGGACGGTACACATTCCGGATACGGTTTTGGTTGGAAAATCTGCTCCTTCGAAGGGCATCGAACCATCGAACATGGCGGCTGGATCAACGGATTTGGCTCAAAAGCAATTCGCTTCCCGGACGATGATCTCAGCGTCATAGTACTGGTTAACAATGATGGTGACCGACCCGACGCAGGCTTTATTGCCCGCCGAGTCAGTAAGTTAATCCTGACCGGGTCGGACGAATTGAGCGAGCGTCAACTGACGGCGGCTCAAAAGGAATCGTTAGTAGGACGATATCGGTTGAGTCGAGATGGAATTCTGGCTATCAGGGAGCGTGATGGTCATCTCTACTATCAGCGTGGCAGTGAACCTCCGGAGCGCTTGGTTGCCTTGTCTCCGACAACTCTCAGCTTCGCCCGTGGGGACCGTACGTTTCTATTTAATTTTGATTTTCGCCAGGATGGTCGCGCACAGAGAGTTCGAACCACTCTAAGTTGCGAGCCGGTAGCGACAGGTGAACGCTTCGAGTCGGCAGCGCCACACTGGTGTATCTCTGCGACTCTGCGGTTCAACGACACATGCTCACTAACCACGGATACTCAGGTTCGCATAGTCCAATGTCATTGAGTCGTAACTTAGAGACATTCCCTCGATCTCCGGACGAGCGAAGCGATACGCCTGCTCGTGAAACAGTGGAAGTATAAGCTTATCGCGGACGATTATGTCCTCGATCTGACGATAAACAGCATGCCGCGCCGCCGGAGATGTTTCGGATCGTCCACGCGCTATAAGCCGATCAACTTCCGCCGCGCCGGAAACTTTTCCCAGCAAACCGTCCTTCGCCAGAATTCCCGCGAATGTGTCAGCGTCCGGATAATCACCGACCCACCTGCCGAGCACCAGATCTGCTGTGCCTTCGGTTAGTGCATCCAACCACTCTTCCATCGTTTTGTTAGTTATCTTGACTCTTACATTGTTCTCGAGAAGTGAACTTGAGAGCTCGCGTGTAAATGCAGCGTACTCTCCAAAGAACACCGGGTTAATCACAGCCGTCAATTCCATCTCTTCTTCCGGTTTTCCGGCGGCAGGAACCGTGGACTCCTGAGTTCGTGTGTTGTAGCTGGAATCATGCCCAAGGAGTCCAGGCGGTATCAACCCTTGCGCCGGCACAGCAACGCGTCCAAGTGTTTGACGAACTATACTGGCAACATCTATCGAAGCGACGACCCGTTGTCGTAAGCGCTTGTCCTTCAAAGGTCCGCGATGAACATTTAGGGCCAGGTAGTAAGTGGTGAGCCTTGGTATCTCATGATAGCCGGCTGCAAATTCGGGCTCGCGACGTAGCGCCTCCGCGTCTGCAGGGAGAAGATCCGCAGCAATCGAGAACCTGCCGGCGCGGAACTGCTGGAGGATAGTTGTCGGCGTTACCCCAAAATTGAAAGTGAGTCCTTCACTTTTCGGGTAGCCACTGCGCCAATAAGTTTTGTTCCGTTCGAGTTCCAGCCGAACACCTGGTTCGAATTTCACAACTCGAAAAGGACCGGTACCTACCGAGCCGTCCTGCCAACTGGTGCCGAACTTACTGCTCCCCTCCGGGACTACAGCTGCGGCGTGATAGGAAATGAGTGCAGGGAAAAACGCCACCGGCTCTTCGAGCTCAATCGTGAATTCGTCCGCAGAGTGGATACGGAAGCCGGCTAAATCTGTGAGCTCGCCATTAAGCAAGCCTTTCGCGCCACGAATGGATGAATAGCTGAACCGGCTGCCAGAGTTCTCCTCATTCAACAGAAGTCGCTCAAATGAATAGCGAACATCGCGCGCTGTCACTCTCCTTCCGTCGTGGAATCTCACGTCGTCTCGGAGACGAAATCGAAACCGTTTGCCACCCTGTTCCGAGGTGAAGCTCGCGGCCAGCCAGGGACCAATCCTCGCACCGCCAAGATCGCGAGTCAGCGTTTCGAAAATGCTTGGTAACACCTCAGCGTCTTCCACTGTGCTTGCCAGAGAAGGATCCAGTTTGTACAGAGTTCCCGTTATCGGAACGTGGAGCACCCCTCCGCTTGCTCTGACGCCGTCGCTGGTTTTGGCACCCGTCTCGAGTTTGCCCATCTCAGCGTAGTCAACATAGGGAGCGCTTCCGCGAAGATTCAGACCAGCTACTTTTGCATTCGCGAGACGATAATCAACGTCATGAAAGATCGGGAGCACCGTAGCGGTCTCCTGCAAATAGTTTTCATACTTCCGGTAGAGAGAAGATCGAACACCAGGGCGACTTTCGGTGCGTGCTTCCTCCAGAATCTGATCACCATCAGCTGAGGAGACGTAGGAACGGTAAAGGCCAACCCGAGAATGGAACAGGCCGTAGGTGAAGTCGTCCGGATCATCGTAGTCGACATTCCAACGGCCGATGAAAAGATCTATTCCGTTGCTGTTCTGGAAGGCCTCTAAGTAGGATGCCATCGTGGGAGTGACCACCTCTACTTTCACTCCCAGCTCTTCCCATATAGACAACAAACTTGTAAGCAAAGCCTTGTAGCGATCCAGAAGTAGCGGGTGAACTGCCGCACGAAGATTGATTTGCTCGTCGATTCCGGCTGCGCCGAGTATTGCGGCAGCCTCATCGCGAGTCAGGGTTTGACGGCGCCTGCCTGGATCATAGCCAAGCATTCCAGGCGGTATGAGGCAGACAGCGGGTTGAGCAAAGCGTCCCAGGGTTTGCCAGACAAGATCGTGCGTTCTCACAACACCCGAGAGCGCCCGTCGCAATTCGACGTTGTTCACGACTGATCCACTTGTAGAATTCAGGATACAGAAATAAGTGTTCTTTCGCGGGGATTCAATGAAACCTCCGCGAAGGCGAGTGTCACGAAGGAACTCCTCGAGATCCTGCGGCGAAAGATCGCGTGCCAGATCGATCTCACCGGAACGTAGCCCGGAAGAGATCTCAGAAGCATTAAGCCCGGCGCGAAACTCCACTTCATCCAGATGAGCCACACTACCCTTCCAGTACTTCTCGTTGCGCTGAATCACAATGTTGTCTGGTCTGAACGAGACCATGCGAAACGGACCGGTTCCAATTGGAATCGAAGTGTCTTCGTTCTCAGTGATTGTGACTCCGGTTTTGAAGTCAGTTAGTAGTGCTGGGTAAATCGGCAGTGGTTCAGACAACTGTATCTCTAATTTGTATGGTGACGGGATTATAATGCCTGGCAATTCACCCGCACTACTGTTTGCGAATTCTGCGGCGCCGCGGATCGCCCTCAAACCAGGCGGTAGTTCACGCGCAACGCGGATACTCCTTTCGAAGGATTGTTTGACTGATTCAGCGGTCATTGGCTGACCATTTTGAAAACAGATATTGTCGCGCAGGGTGAAGGATACTGATGCCCCATCGCCCGACACCTCCCATTTTTCACAAAGAGACGGGATCAAGTTCCCTTCATGATCGGTGGCGAGGAGAGTCTCAAAAACATTGGCAAGAATCTCCTGCTCCTCAATGAGTTCCATGTTTACCGGATCAACTTCGCCGAGGGGCGTCGCGATGGCTACGACCAGTCTGCCCCCACTCGGTATCTCCTTTGCAGGTTCCGTTTCCTTAATTGCGGGAGCGAGTGAGGTAGCTTCTTCGAGGTATTGGTTGGCCTGCTCATACTCTCCCCGCAAATTGGCGAGAGTGGCCGCCAAGGTGAGCATGTGTCTCAGGCTGTCTGCATCTTGCGCTACCCGTGCAGCCTCTGCCGCCTGGTGGACGAATCGAGTGGTTTCCACCACCTTTCTTGCTTGCCAGGCTGTTTCGGTGGCGAAGAGCAGGGAAGTAACGGTCCTGGCCTTCTGATTTTCTTTTTCAAAAACTCGGAACGCCAATTCCGCTTCCTTGAGCGCAGGATCGATGTCTCCGGCCATTCTGTATGCCTGGGCCAACAACATCCGCGCCTCACCCTCCAAATTGGGATCACCTTCCCACTCGTCATCCAGAAACTCGAGTACGGTCTTCGCGGCGCGAGCTGCTTCTTCCGGGCTGAAAGCATCGAGCGCCGTTTTGGACATTCGCAACCCGTATTCGACCGTCTTATCGGGTACGTCTCCCTGCGAGAAGTGATGTACCAGTTGCGGATAGACTCGCTCAAGTCTGCCGCCGTGACGTTTCTCTATTTCCTCAGCATGCTTGCGATGCAAGGACCTCCGCTTCCGCCGAGAAATCGCTCCGTAAAGGACGTCGCGAACAACCCCACTTGAGAACGTTAGCCGGTCGCCTCGTGATTCACGCTCTTCCTCCAGGAGTCCTTCCTCTACCAATCGGTCAATTGCGTCTTCAACGTCTTTTTCACCTGCGAGAGCCTCAAGGTCGCGAACGTCGAAGGATCTACCAACGACAGAAGCGAGCGAAAGGATTTCACGGAGCTCTTCCGGCAGCCGCTCGATACGTTTTTCAACAGCCTGCTGAATTGTGGCTGGTAACTCACCGGCCGATAAATCAGTACTAGCACCCAGACTCCATGCTCCGGTTTGGTCCTTGGAGATGCCGCCTGAATCGAGGAGTGAACGAACCAATTCCTTGGTGAAGAACGGATTGCCTTCAGTAGCCTCAAACAGTTTCTCAACCAGGTTGTCGGCAAGCTTAGGCCCGCCAATAAGAGTCTCCAGGAAGAGACGGTGTTCGGATTGCGGAAATGGCCCTAAGGCGATTGACGAGAAGCGTCGATCGCCGCGAAAAGTATCGAGCATTCGACTGAGCGGATGTGTGCGGCTGTCTACTTCGCTGGACCTGTAAGTGCCTACTATTAAAGTTGGCGTTGGTCCTAATCGCCGCACGATGTATTGCAGTGCCTCAATTGATATCTCGGCCGCATGGAGATCTTCGAGGAACAGAATCAGTGGTTTGCCTGCTGCCAGTCGGGTAAGTGTTCGAGCCAACACCTCGAAAATCTGAGTGCGGTTTTCCGGACCCTGTGATCCACTGAGTTGGGAGAGTTTCGAGTCACCAGTGGCGGCGGCACGAATCTCACTGATTTCCGTGAGCATGGGAAACAGTGAAACAAGATCTGGAGCAACATCCGAGAGATCGAGTCGATCCTGAGACGAGTTAACGGTATCCTTGATGCGGAAGTATTCCTGAATGGCTTCGCAAAATCCCTGATACGGGAAGGCGCCATCCTGCTCAATTGATCGACCGTGTAGCACTAAAACTTTTCGTGCCCTTGCAAGATTTTCAATCTCGTCGAGCAGTCGGGTTTTACCCACACCGGGTTCCCCGGAGACCACGACAAACTGACATTCACCGCTGATTGCCAGATTGAGTCGCTTTTGTAACTCTGCCTGTTCCTTATCACGACCAATGAAAGGTGAGAGTGCCACCCGGGGCATCATCATAGTCTTCGTCATCACCACTGATTTCCCGAGGTCGCTCTGATGCAGACGGGTTTGAGAGCGTCTCAGAGACTCAGATATTTCACCGGCGCGTTGTGGTCTCTTTCCCGGTTCCTTAGCTATGCATGCGAGCACGATTGCTTCGAGATCTTCACTGATTTCGGCGCCCAGGACGCGTGGTGACTGCGGGATTTCGTGAACAATCCGGTATAGGACCGACTGGAGCTCGCCCGAGAATGGAGGTTCACCGGTAAGACATTCGTAGAGAACGGTACCGAGCGAGTAAATATCGGTCCGATGATCGACGCCACCGGCAGCAACTTGCTCCGGACTCATGTAGGAGAGCGTGCCGGCGATGGTGCCTGTTTTTGTGATCCGACTCTCGGCTGCACCGCGCGCCAGACCAAAATCCATGATCCTGACTCGCAAGCGAGAGTCCTCACGGACCACCATGATGTTTTCGGGTTTGATATCGCGATGGCTGACGCCACGCGAGTGGCTATATTCGAGTGCCTCCGCAACCTGAATTCCGATGTCAATAACTTCGCCCAGGGTGAGTGCTCCATCGCGCTGGAACCATCTGAGATTTGTGCCCTCGACAACCGGCATGACGAAAAACAGAGAACCCTCGTGCTTACCAAAGTCGAAGATTGGTACTACCGCCGGATGATCCATCTGAGCGACCAGCTGGGCTTCGCGTTGAAAGCGCTGTTCGGTCTCGGGATTAAGGAGTGTCGGAGGAATAAGCTTAATTGCGACATCTCGATTGAGGAGTGGATCGCCGGCGCGATAGACCACACCCATTCCCCCGCGACCCAACTCCGACTTGATGTCATAGCGATTAGAAAGCGTTTGACCAATCATGTTCGTTAGCTATGAAAGCGAAGAGACAAATTAGATAGAAAGGCGAGCCTGGGCAAAAACTGAAAAGCAAAACCGGACGGGTGCAGTAATCATAGGGCACGCAAATGCAAATGTATAGACGGCGCTTCCGACGTGACTACTTGATCGCGATTGGATTAATGATTGCTTGTACGCCGCCCGTGATGCGTGGGGGCCCGAGCGTGAACAGAAATTCCCAGGCCTGGTCCTTGACCATCTCTTCCGTATTGATGTTCTCAAGTATGTGAATCCCATTGAGCGCTAGCAGGATCTGGTGGACCTCATAGAGGCCGGCGTCCTTTTCGAACGGGATGACTTCAAAGTTTGACGTGTCGGCCCCAATCATCGCCACCTCCAGCGAGGCCAGATATTTTGCTCCTTCACGGCCGAGCCCTGGGTTGACCGAGATGAAGCGCTTGTTGTCCTTTCCGATAGGTTTTTGCCATCCAGTGTAGAAGAGCACAACGTCACCTTTCTCAATCGCTTTGATGCCCTGCCGCTTCATCGCTCCTTCAATTTCCGCTCGGTTGAAAGCGGTTCCTTCTTTTACAATGTCGGTATTGAAGTAACCGGCCATGTCGAGCAGCACGCCACGCGTCGCGACCGCAGGCACCTTTTCGATGCCGAGTTTTTTGAGGCCATCGGGCATGGCGAAGTCACCAGCCTTGTTGCAGTTGAAATAGAGATTGTCGATGCCGGCATGGCCCAAGCCGTCAATTTGTGAGCCAACGCCCACCCAACCCGTAATAATGTCGTCATTGTAAGTCGTCTTGGTTGGGCCGAGCGAGACTCCGCCTGCCTGGCCCGGCTGCAGCACAGTTATCGCGAACGTGCGCGTCCCGTATGCGGGCGTGTCCTTGTTGGTTTCGATCCCGAGTCGATAGGCCTTGCCGCGCGTTACCAGTTTTGAAGCCGCAAGCGTTTTCGCCGGAGTCACATAATTAAGATTGCCGATCTGATCGTCGGGCCCAAACTTCGACGTTGTCGGGCATGGTTTCTGTTGAGCAAATCCGTTAACTGTGAAGATAACGATCATGGCCCAACCTGCCAGCCTTGCCTCGCGGTTCACTCTCATCCCATCTTCCTCCTCCTAGCGTCGGTTCTGATTGAATGGCCCATTCTGGTTTTGGAACTCGAGCCTTACCTCCACTCGCCCACCAACACGAACGACGCCCAATAAAAAGGCGCGCTGTATTTCTTACCGGAGATCATTGCGAGCTGCGCTTCCCGCATCGCGCTTGAAGGCGAAGGGTTCGGGCCGAGCAGATGTTGATAGAAATCCGTCATCAATTCGGCCGTCGGCTTATCGGCAACGGACCACAGAGTAACACCGACCGTTGGCGCGCCCGCGTACATGAAAGCGCGGGTCAGGCCAATCACGCCATCGCCGCGCTTTGCCTTGCCGAGCCCTGACTCGCAAGCCGAAAGCATCACCAACTGCGCCCCCAGCTTAAGGTTGAAGACTTCACTAGTACGCAGAAAGCCGTCGTCGTCGTTCTTATTTCCTACCTGGGACAGTACCAAACCGCTAAACTGTGGCCGCATTGAGTCGAGGATTCCGTGTGTGGCTACGTGCAGCACGCGATAGCTCTGGATTTCGCGAGTCTTTACATCATCCTCGTTAGCCCTCTCGTCGAGCCACAACTCTGCCTGGGCACCGGAGGTCTTTATCAAGCGAGCAATCTGCTCTGCTTCAATCCTGGTTCCTGCTAAACGCGGCAGTCGGAGCGGGCCATCCGATGGGTTCGATGGACCAGTCACATCGGTCACGGCGGTGTCGAGTCCGAGACCTCTGGTTGCTTCGGCCAATTTGCCGGTACTTGCGGGACGACTCTGCAGTCGCGGGTCGGTCGCGCTGAATATGGGATCCGCAACCAACAGAATATTCGGCCCTGCGGTTCGTTTTTGATCCCTCATGGCCGCGGTTACCGATGCTGAGGGCGAGTAACTTACCTTGTTGGTTTTGACCAGGTAATCAAGTGAGCTATAGTCACCGCCCCGGTCGGTTGTTACCAGGGCTTCGAACGGGATGAAGTTGAGCGCCTCATCGGCAACAATCACTAAACGTCGATTACCAATTAAGGATGCCGCAGGCGCCACCGCCACTTTATAGAGGGCGCTTGAAGTACGCGAGAAAGCGGAACTGTTTTCGGTCGGGGGTCCGGTGCTAAGGCCCAGACCTCTCTGTTCTTGACCACTCGGCACGTCAATCCCAACGTTACGTCTTTGTAATCTGGGGGGAATTAACTGGCCCCGAAAATCCATCGCCAGCTGATTCAGGGTCGAAGCTGCCGGTAGCTTGAAGAGAGAAACGCCCTGCCGAGTAACGACCCAGAGGTATGAACTCTCATCACCAAGGCTGTACTCAACGAGCGCCGTGTCATCATCGAGGGCTTGTCGCTGAACTTCCTCGAGAGTCAGGGAGCGTGTATGGACCAAAGATCTGTAGCGCGGGTTGCTGGTCTTTATCTGATTCTCAATGCTCTCAAACTCAACCGCCAATCGTTCCAGCGCGGCTTCCAACTCAATAAGCGTTTGTTTCGGGCTTTCACCTGCGATCGAAACACCCGTGAGTTGTGCTCCAATCAGTTGCTGGTTCGCCAAGTTCTGGCTCCGGCGTTTGAAGAGTTCTGGCTGTACTCCGGTCGAAATTTCCGCGTGGCCGTCAGTCAACACGTCCAGCAGCGAACGCGCGCGTCCCTCTTCCGAGATCCGAAAACCTTCAGCCGTAAATGGTAATGAAGCTCCGGTGGCTGCTGTTAGACTCGCTTTCCCGGCCAGCGCCATCTCGGCGTTTACTGCCGCAGCCTCATCAAATACCTGGCTGGTGGTTGACAGGAAGGTAGTACGCGCTTCATGTGCGCGAATACTTCCTTGCACGATTGTTGCGATGCCTTGCAGGGCGTCGCGATAAGCGTTCAGTGCCTCTATTTGTAGCCTGGGATTGTTCACGGGTGTCTGACCAGTTGCATGGGCGGCGCGTAGCTCCGGGCCTGTTCGCAAACGCGTGGTCTGCGAGCGACGCGACAGGGCCCAAAGAGTCTTCCCCAGGCCAGCCTTTGCAGCCCATTCAAGATCAACTCGACGATCGCGACGCGCGAATTGAATTGCTTCTTCATATCGAATGCGCGCGTTTGCAAGATCACCCTTGCGGAATAACACATCGCCGAGGTTAGTGGCCGCTGCGACGCGGAAGCGCACCGCTTCCTGATACCTCGCATTCTGTGGCTGAGATGCAGCTGTCAGCAGGTTTCTGAAGTCCACCTCAGCAGCACTCAGTTGGCCCAACAAGTAATCAGCTCGGCCTTCACCGAGTTTGTTCCTCGCGTAGGCGAAGAATGCTTTGTGGCGATCTATGTCTGACGCAGGTGGATTCGATGTGTGAGGTGAGAACTTCGCGAAAACGGGTTTGGCCTCGCTGATCGTGAAGGAGAAGAATGCTTTGTCGCGATCGTCCGCTGATGTTGGTGGATTCGATGCTTGAGCAGGGAACTGCGCGAAAACGGCTTTAGCCTCGCTGATCTTGTCCAGTAGCAAATAAGTTTCGCCTATCTTGCTCAGCATCAGGTTGGCGTTTAGCGCTTCTTTGTTCGCCATAAAGGCCTGCCGGGCAGCCATAAAATAACGGAGAGCAACCTCGTATTGCCCTTCTTGCAGATACAAATCACCAAGGGCATCGCTGGTAACGCCGATGCCGTTCTGATCTCCAGCCCTGTTGTACGACTTGAGTGCCTCGGTCAATGGACTCAGCGCGCCATAGAATTTGAAGCGAGCGAGTAAGCCTCGACCCTGGTCAAGTGCAGCTTTCGCGATTAGAGGACCTCCGGAAGGCGGCTGGGCCGGCTGCTTGCAGACATCAGTCCACCTGACCGTGGCCGTCACGCCGAATCCCCCTGCTCTGATCCCCGTCAGCGTGCGGTCGGTGGAGTAGGTTCCGTTTGACTGAACCTCTGCCGGGCGGATGCTGAAGCGTTGTTTGTCACCACCTCCCATTTTGATCACGCTGGGCGAGGTGTTCTCCAAATCCAGCGATTGATCGCCGGCGAGCCCTCCCAGTCCGGTGACTACCACATGCAGCGTCGTTGTCTCTCCCCGGATCAGGGTTAACTTAGGCGCCGATAAATTGACGCTGATGTTTCGGAATGGGCATTGTATCGCCACGCCATTCTCGTTGGCCTCGAAATTGGTTGGTCCTGTCGCCTCGCTCGTGTTGTGGAGGACCAAACTTCTGGGCGACTCGGCCAACGGTGGCAGCGTCGTTCCACCAATCCTCGCATAATCCTGTGTTGCGAAGACTCCGTTGTGGGGGCCCTTGATCCGAATGAATCTTCCTTGCTGTCCGCCGGTAGGAAGCGTGAACTCAGTTGGGCTTGGCGGAGCTATGGCTGTTATCGAAATAGTCGTCTTAGCGACGCTCTTGCCACGATACAAAAGCTCTATGGTCTTTATCTCAGTCGTGAGTTTGCGGGGGATGTTGCGAGTGAACTTCTTATCTCCGACCGCCGTCTTCTGTCCTGCGAGTTCGATCACATAGCCGTTGAGCTCGGCCAAATTTTGGCCCCGCTCCTTTTCATTCTGGCCCGTTGGTTCAGGGTAGATGCTGCCTGACAAGGTATCGCCGGCAGCCATATCGTCAGGAAGATTTACCTTGATCAAGCCTTGAGGCGTGGTGAACGTGGTGACGTAAAGTCCGTTGGCAGAGTTGACATCAACCTGATAGCCCGTCTGTGCTAGCGCACTGCGTGCGGGACGAGTTTGGCTTGCGACCAGAACCAAGCAGATCGAAATCAATGCCCCAACGACTACTGAGATTCTCCTACTTCTTGTTTTCATGACTTGAGGCCGGGTCCCGGTAATACACGACAGGGTGATGCCGTGGTGGATGCACCAGTAAGGCTTCGTCATCGGTTATCAACTTTCTAATTCGGCATCCCAAAGTTTGCTCATCCTGGGCGAGATAAACTTCACCCATCCCGCCAGCGCCGAGTTTGGAGCAGATTTCATAGCGGCCGAGTTTTGTGCCGGCAATAAGGCTCATTCGTACTCAGGCACATGTCGATTCATAACGAATCGCTAACCGAGCCCTGTGCCGTCGATGTCGCAGATTCGAGGAAGCTGATTAAGTGACCAGCCTCTCATTCACACCGCGGCTTTAGCCCGGTGGTTTGCGACGACAATTGAATGGAGAACCGTTTTAACGGTTTTCATACGACAAGTTTCGATTATCTGGCACTCTCAAACAAATGAAAGTACCGCACTTCGAAAAACCGTTGAAACGGTTCGCCAGACTTCTCCAGTGCCGTCTTCACCGGGCTAAAGCCACGGTGTGAATGAGAGCGCAGTTTTCTTTTTCCTTACTTAATGAGAGCTTCCCAGAGTTTCCCCCACTTAATCAGCGCTTCCTCGAGCCTGTCGTTACTCAACCTATTGCACTGTGGCCCAGCGTTTCATCTGATTCAGTGGTACTTCCTTATCTTATCTCGGCCACCCAAACGTTTCCGGTTATTTCGACGTACTCATAAGCGATCTGATCCCCTGATGGTGACCAGCCTGGGTAACGCACAAACGAATTCACTTTCGAATACTCGGTGAGTTTCTTTTGCTCTTTAGTTATCCGTGATACCCAATACAGATTCCACACGCCATCACGAAAACCAGCAAAAGCTATTTTGTCGCCGTCAGGTGAAAAGCTATTGAGCCAGCTTTGACCCTTGTCAAAAGTCAATTGAGTAACTAGTCCGCCATCGCTCGACATAAAACCAATATGCGTATCCTCGCCGCGTTTAATTTGGAGACCGAGAAGTTCTCCATCACGTGACCAACACGCGTAACCCATAAACTCTTTATCAAACGTCAACTGTTTCAGTTCGCTTCCGTCGAAAGAGATTTTCCAGGTGTTTGTGGTGCCAGTCCGATTAGAGTTAAAGACGACCTGTTTGCCATCGAACGACAAACGCATGTAATTCACTTCTTCGCCGAAATCCCATGAGAGCGTTTTTTCCTGACCCGTTTGAAGATTCGCGATCCACATTTTCCGAGAATCTCGACTGCTCATGAATGCGAGTTGTTCACCCCCAGGAAACCAACTCACCAAACCTCCACCTTCAGTTGTCACTTGTCGGGCGTTTTTACCATCTGCGTGCATTAACCAAAGATCGCCTTCCGCGCCCGCCCGACCCGTCTTCTGCGTGTTGAAGGCGATTCTCTTCCCGTCATGCGAAAAGGCAGGAATTCCGTTCCTAAACGATCTATCCTGTGTTAGCGGATTCGGCGTCCCGCTTGGCAAGCCTGACACCTTATCCACTGGTAATGACCAAAGGTTACTGTTAGACAGCAGGCCGGCATAAACAAGCTTCTTTCCATCGTCGGAGACTGAGAAGTATCGAATACGTTCAACAGCGCTGTTCGTTAATTGGACTGCTTCTCCAATTGGTCTACCGGTTTCGGGAGATATCTGAATCTCCCAAAGCCCAGAGGCTGTGGCGTAATAGAGACGCTTTCCATCAGGCCCATAGACCGGATCGAGACCATACTCGAGAGCCAGTTGCGGCTCGCCTCCGTAGCGCGGGATTATCCAAATTGCATTCGATCCGAAATCCGAAACCGACATCGCTATATGTTTGCCGTCAGGCGACCAGGAGGGCGAGCCATGTCCTCCTGACGGATGACCCAATTGCGTAAGTTTGGTTGGCTCTGCGCTGCCGTTTGCCGGAACAAGCCAGATAAGGGAAGGTGGTTGGGCAGCTGAGGCGTGAGCGCCCAGATCAGTACCCGGATGGGACTGAAACGCAAGCCACCTTCCATCTTTTGACCAGGCAGGGTCCGAGCCAAATTGCGAGACTTGCTTTGCGTTACCTCCTGTCGCCGGAACAACCCATATGCCGCCACGATTTTTCGAATGGTAAGCTATCCACTGACCATCCGGTGACCAGGCCGGTTGAAAGTTTGCCTGCCCATCGTTCGTAAGCTGAGTCTCCCGGCTGCCGGGTATCATTGGTCTGACATAAATTTCAAACCTCCCACCGTGATCGGAACTGTAAGCGATGGAGTTTCCATTCGGGGATAACGAGGGATGAATATCCAAGCCTGGCCAGGTAGTAACCTGAACGATGCCTTCCAACCTTGGCTTATTGGTTATCTGAGGTCCTCTGCTGCTCCGCCAGACAGCGAGCACTGCGGCCGTAATTAATAGAAGAGTGATTGCGCCCAGCCACCACTTCGGTCTTGCGAAAGGAGCGAATGATAAACGGGGAGTTTCGACCGGCTTCGGTGGTTTGGTCGTCGCAGTCTCGTTTTCAAGAGTGCACAACTTATAAAGCGCTTTCAAATCGACCAGCAAGTCCCGAGCTGTCTGATATCTTTCCTCTGGATTCTTGCCCAACATCTTTCCCACAATTCGCTCGATCTCTGGAGATAACTGAGAGGAGTAATCTCCGAGAGGGGGCGGCTCTTTGCTTAAAATGGCCGCCAGCGTGTCTGCGTTTGACTGCCCCGCGAATGGAGGACGACGCGCAATCAATTCGTAGAGTACTACTCCCAAACTCCAGATATCGCTTCGAGCGTCAACTTCCTGCCCTCGTGCTTGCTCCGGTGACATGTACGGCACTGTGCCAAGGATGAGGCCGGGGTGGGTTAGCAAGGTAGTTTCAGCCTCGGACAAAGATTCGATCTCCCTGGCAGTGATCTTGGCGAGTCCGAAGTCCACTACTTTCACATCACCTCGTGCTGTGAGCATTAGATTCGAGGGTTTGATATCGCGGTGAATGACATTGCGTTGGTGCGCAGTTGCGAGAGCGTCGGCTACTTGAATCGAAATCGTTAGCGCTTCGCTCGGTGAAATCTCCCCAACTCGCATTCGCGAGGCAAGTGTCTCTCCTTCAACATACTGCATCGCGATATAACTGTGTTCGCCATATTCGCCAACTTCGTAGATCCCGCAAATATTGGGATGGTCCAATGCCGCTGCTGCCCTGGCTTCCCGGAGGAAGCGCTTGCGGCTATTGTTCTCACCTAATTCTGTTACCAATACTTTCAACGCGACATCTCGTTTCAGCTTTGTATCCGCAGCTCGATACACCTTACCCATCCCACCTTCGCCCAGGAGGCATCGAATTTCGTAGTGAGCAATCATGTCACCCGGTTTGAGCGTCGGAGAATCGACTAAAACATAGGCAGCGGCAGGCAAATCAAGAGACCTGTCCGAATCGTCGTGCGCTTTGATGAGTGATTCAACAACCAGTCGGACAGAATCATTACCAGCACAAACTCGCTTTAAGTACTCGGCGCGTTCTTCTGGCGGAAGCTCTAGTGCTTTACGAAATCGTTCCTTAACTTCTTTCCATTGATCCGGCTGCATATAGAAAGTCATCACCGAGATCGAGAGGACGTATTATTTTATTGAGCGCAAACTCGAGCTTGAGCTGGCAGGATCTTCAGCGCAACTTTGCGATCCAGCTTTGTGTCCTGCGCCAGATATACCTCACCCATCCCGCCCTCGCCAAGTTTTGAGCGGACTTCATAACGACCGAGTTCTGTACCTGCGGAGAGACTCATCGTCGGTCGAACTCACTTCAGCTTCTCGTACTCTTTCCTGGCTTCGATCAGAATTAGAAGGTCCGTGTCCGCGTCTTTCCACAGCGCAAAAAAATCCTGATAAGCCTTGCGTGCTTTGGCCGTATCGCCCTGGAGCACGGCGGCGTGGGCCAGCCCCAATTGTGCGAGCGGATATAAAGGAGAAGGCGATTGCCAGCCCCGGTGGTCGATTATCTTCTGCAATTCGGTTGCGGCTTCTGCCCCTTTTTGCTGATGAAGGTAGGCTTGGCCCCGCAGGTAAGCGATTTGGAAAAGCGCCGCCCCTTCGTAAGATCTGGTCGTCTCTAACAACTGAATCGCCTCGGTGGCGTGGCCCCGCGACATTTCGGCGCGGGCCTGAATCAGCGGCAGGAAAACTTTATTGAGTAGGGTGTCGGTCGGATAGCGCTTTACCATTTCTCCCGTAACTGCCTGGACCTGACTTGACTCGCGGCAGAACGCGAGCGCGGTGGCCGCGCTGAAGCTCGCGAGCTGGCTCTGAGTTGTGCCGAGGGCGTTTCCCGTCTTTTCTTTGACCTGCTTGCAGTCGCCAAAGATCGCATCGCGCAGGGCATCGGCGGCGGTGATCTGCGCCACGACTTCCTTCAGGTCGCGGCGCTGTGCTAATTCGCCGGCGCGGCTGGACAACTCTTTAGCCTTTCGTAATTGGCCCGAAAACGCCGCCGTTTCGGACTGCCAGTTATACGCCGTGTATTCCTCGGGCTTACCGTTCGTCCACTCAATCTGTTGCTTCATCCCTGCCTCATCACCCTGAATAAAGGCGATGAAAAAGAGTATCCGATGCATGAATATGCTTTCGACCTTTTGTGACAGCGCATTCGCGATCACCGCCTTCGCCTCGTCGAAGCGATTCAGCCCTGAGAACGCTCGCGCCAGGTTCGAATGAGGCGGCGCCGCATTCGGATTAAGACGGATGGCTTCGCGCGCTTCTTCAATGGCCTTCTCGTACTCGCCGATGTCATTGTATTGAAGAGCCAGATTATTGCGGGGCACGACATCGCGTGGGTATGTGCGTTTCCACAGCTCGAGCGTGTCGAGATACTTTTCCAGTTCCCGAGTCACATTACTGAAGTAACTCATGCTGATGAACAGGCGCTCGCGCTCGCTAACCCGCTCACGCAAATCGTAGGCTTTTTTTGAAGCTCCGGCCGCCAGCGCGGCCTCACCGGTGTTGTTGTAAACGCTTGCGAGCCGCGCGTAAGCGAGAGCGAAATTAGGATCTATTTCCGCCGCACGTTTGAAAAGCGGAATGGCTTCAAAGTACTTGCCTTTAAGTTGCTGTTCGACCCCCAATGAGAACGCCTGAAAAGCCTCAAGCGATGGAGTCGTGGCCTGCTCGATCGGGGCGTCGAACCTTTGGATCGACGCCAGCGACTCGCCCAACTTCTCCCTCAATTTCGTGGCCGCTTCACCGAGTGTGCGGAGCACCTGCTCCTTGCTTTCGGCTTCTATCTGTTCGCGCGCAATTGCGTCACCGGTCTGCATGTTTATCGCTTCGAGCGTGATGACGTAGTGATTGCCCAGGTCTGCAATCGAACCCGCGAGCATGGCTTTTAATCCCTGGCGCTGGCTGATCTCCCGGCCCACGTCTCTGGTCACACGCTCTTCGGCTGGCCGTCCCATAAACCTGAGCGCCGCGCGCACCCGATCTTCTGAGAAGATGTTGACGAAAGGAGACTGGCCGAGTTGAACGGCCAGGGCCTGCTTGAGCGTGCCGTCGAAGACTGGGTCACCGGTCGTGTTGACGAATTCAGTGAGCAGGATGGTGTCTTTTTCCGTCAGGGCTACGGCGGGGCGGGGACGCAGGAAGAGGATCGAGAGCGCGGTCGCTACCGCCACCGCCAGCGCCGCGAACACAATCACACCTCTCTTGTGGCGCCTGATCTGCCTGAGTATATGTTCGGCGCTGGATCTGGGTCGCGCCGCTGGGACTTGGTTGGTCTCGCCTCTTGGCCTTTCCGTGATACTAACCGGTATCGTTTCGGTTGGTACGGCGCCACTCATCTCTGGCGGGATGCTGCGTTCCAGCTCGGATTCGCGCTCCAACTGCTTGTTGAAACGACGCAAATCAATCAGCATCTCCTGTACGCTCTGGTAACGATCTTCTCGCCGGTTCTCGAGCGCCTTCATCACGATGCGGTTCAACTCATCGGCTATGCCGGCGGCATACTGCTTCAGTGGCGGCGCCTCCTTTTGAATGATCAGCGAGAGGACCTGCATCGGCGTGGCTCCCGCAAAGCCGAATGGCAGGCGCCCGGATATCATCTCGTAAGCCACCACGCCTAAACTCCAAATATCCGTCCGCTCGTCCAAATCGCGCAGCCCGCTCGCCTGCTCAGGCGACATGTAACTGGCTGTGCCGACTATTGTGCCTGGCTCTGTTTTGAACAACGCCTGCGTGGGTGATTGAGTGTCAACACTCATTGATTGATCCGCGGTGAGTTTGGCAAGTCCGAAGTCCAGGACTTTTACGATCCCGTCGCGCCGGAGCATGATGTTCTCGGGCTTGAGGTCACGATGCACAATTCCGGCCTCATGAGCAGCGACCAAAGCCGAAGCCACCTGCGTGGCGACATCCAAGGCCTCGCCTGCTTTCATGCTGTAATGTAGCGTGAGCGTCGCGCGCAAAGTCTGTCCGTCGATGAATTCAGTGGCGATAAAGTGATGACCGTCTGCCTCGCCAACTTCATGAATAGTGAGAATATTCGGATGGTTGAGAGCCGAAGCGGCCTTGGCCTCCAGCACAAACCGCCGCATCCGTTGCTGATTCGCCGCCACGTCCGCCGGCAGAATCTTCAACGCAACTTTGCGATCGAGCTTCGTGTCCTGGGCCAGATAGACTTCGCCCATCCCGCCCGCGCCAATCTTGGAAACGACGCGGTAATGCGACAGAGTGGTGTTGGCTGATAGTTCTTTACTCATCAACTCAAGTTCATTCGTGCGAATTCAGTCGCATGGGTATTTCCAACTGGGCCCGTTGCGCAAGGGACACCCGTGGGTGTATGAAAACTCGACCTCTCATTCTCCCCAGGCTTCAGGCTGGGTGAAGGGCGACAACGATCTCTGCGAACCGTTTTTAATGGTTTTCTCCTGGATCCGCGCCGCAGATCACTTCGACAAAAGGGGACGTCGAGAAACCGTTGAAACGGTTTCTGTCATCGCTTGGCGCTGGTCCCCAGGCTGAAGCCTGGAGTGAATGAGAAGTTGAACTTTCACACTACCCCACCCAAAAGAGCGACGCACACCACAACTTATAGTGGCAACGAGGTCATCAGTACCGTAACGCGGTACTAATGTCCAATATGCTTCAGCTTGTCGATGACGCACCGTGACGATGACCTTCGAAAGAAGAATTGCTGCTACGCACACGACAAGCTGAAGCATGTCGGACATTGGTATCATTCGACAATCTAATTTGCCCGCGCAACGCGCCTTAGCTGAGCGCCGCCGATGGTTATCGCTTCGACTTCACCAGATACCGAATTCAACTGGAACGATACCAGTCCTTCGCCCAGCCACCGCTTGTTCCACTTCGTCTGGAAAGTGTCGTAATGCCAATGTTCGAGATCGGCGCTGCGGGCGCCTGTGCCGATGCTTAGTCGCAGCTTGCCGTCTGCGAATGTGACTTCCATCTCGCCATAGAACGGATCGGCGTACCTGCCCGCGTACGCCGTGAGAGCGAGGCTTGGCTTCGTGTCCGATCTGCGGCGGGCCTTTCGAGCCTCAGTTTGCTTTTTGCCCTGCGCCTCGAGGCCGTCATAAAGCGTTTTCATCTCTTTCGACCAGTCGCGCCCGCGGCCGTCGCCAAATGCGAACACATCGAACGCCTTGTACATCAGCGCATGACGCACCTCTGCATGATCGACGTTTCCAAAGATGTAAATGCCCATTTTCTTGTCCGGTATCAGGCCGATGATCGCTGTTCGCCCGGCGAGGCTTCCCGTGTGGAAATTCAACATCTCACCGCGATAGTCGTGCTGAAACCAGCCGAGGCCGTACGTAGTCCAGTGCGGTTTGGTAAGCGAGACAGTTGGGTAGAATTGCGCGGGCGGCACGATCGTCTGCGGCCGCAACAGGGCTTGTAGGGTCTCAGGTTTGATCAGTTGTTTCCCGTTGACTGTCGTATTTCCGAGCATGAAGTCGATCCATTTGGCAATGTCGTTGGCGGTCGACCAAACGGCCCCAGCCGGGGCGATCGGATCGGCCGTAGTTTCCGAGATCACCGTGATCTTGCCTTCGACATCAAAGTGCGCCGCCGAGCGGTTCTGATAACTGCTCGACGCGCCATAGGTTGCAAACGTGTTCTTCATTCCCAAAGGCGCGAACAACCGCTCGGTGGCGAACCGCTCCCACGGCATTCCGCTCACCTTTTCGATTACCTGACCGGCGACGGCGTACATGACGTTGTGATAGGTATAACCGCCGCGAAACGGATACGCCGGCCGCGCGTACTGCATTCGCTTCACGATTTCGGCTGCGGACAATTCCGGAGTCCACGTCCACAAGAAATCGGCGTTTCCCATTCCGCCATTGTGCGTAAAGAGGTCGCGGATCCTCAGCTCGGAGGTCACATAAGCATCGGCAACACGAAAATCCGGCAGATGCTTGATTACCTTGTCGTCCCACGAGACCTTGCCGTCGTCGACGAGCATTCCCATCGTGACAGCGGTCATCGCCTTGGTCGTGGACATCGCGCCAAAAAGCGTATCGGCATCAACCGGCGTAGCCTGGCCCAGTTCGCGCGCACCGTAGCCCTTTGCCAGGATCACCTTGCCGTCCTGCACGACAGTGATCGCCATACCCGGCACTTTCCATTCCTGACGTGCGGCTTCGGCGTACTTATCAAAATCCTCGACCTTGTTTTGGGCGACCGCAGACGCGGCCACGACGAGGATCAGAATGCTTAGAGTAGTTATTCTTTTCATAGATGATTTACTCCATAGCTATCAGTACTGCCCTTCGCTTACGTGGTTTAGACAGTTCGTGTGCCTGTCCGGTCGAAGGTTCATTTTGGAGTGCTGCTGACGGTCAAACGTCCGACATGCTTCAGGAAGCTGAGCGCGGCAGCGATCTGCGCCGCAAGACTAAGCGCTTCGTTTACTGTTAGCGGCGCTTCCCGTAAGCGCTCGCGCACTGTCTTTCCGTCTATGAATTCCGTCACAATGAAGTGACCTAAATCCGTTTGACGAATCACTTACCAGCGTTGTGCCGTCAACGCGACAGAACTTCAGCGTCTCGTCAGTCTCGACCCGATTGCATTGGGGGCAGCGTTTCATCAAAATCATTTCGCCAAACTAAGGCGCTTCACGAGTGCCGCATATCGAGGATCGTCATCGTCATGCCCTACGTCGAGGGTGAAACGCTTGAGGTTTCCTAACGTCCGAGACCGATCCGCTTTATCAGATCGGTAAAGCGCGGGTCATTGCGAAGCCCGTCATACTCGTAGCCAACTTTAATAAATCTCAGCAGGAGATCGCGGTTGGCGTAAGCTTGTTCCAACAGGTCGATTGCTTTGTCATTCTCATCGAGTGCCGCGTAGACGGCTGCCAAGAGCGCCGGAGACTTGTATTCTTTCATGGCCTCGACACGGCTGAGGATGGCTCGCGCCTCGTCGCGCTTTTCTGGCATCCGGGCATACATCGCCGCCAGATAGACGAGCGGCTGACTGTATTTTCCTGCACCGCCCAGCGACTCAACCGATTTTTTGTAATAACCCGCCGCCTCATCGTATAGGCCCTTCCCCGCATAGGCATAACCTAAGGCAAACGGCGGCACTTCTTTGGCCGGTTCGACGGCTTGCGCTTCCCGGTAGGCTTGTAGCGCGTCGTCAAACCTTCTCGCTTGCACCAGGATAATAGCCTTCTGCAAAAGAGCCATCCGTTGATTGATCGGATCGCGGTCGCTCTGCTGCCGGAGTTCGGCGAGAGCCTCGTCCTGCCGATCCATGATCGAAAGAAAGAACGCGTAATTGTTGCGGGCAAAATTAAGGCTCGGACTCAAATCGATTGCCCGCCGATACTCCCGTTCGGCGCCCTGCCAGTCGAATTCATATTCACTGAGCATCGCTTTCAGGGCGTGAGCTTTCGCGTGATCGGGGTCTATCTCGAGCGCGCGTTCGGTCGCCGCCTTCGCTTTCGGCATGAGCACGCGCGGGTCGTCACTGCCGTTCGCCCGCACCCAATAGACCCAGGCGATCTCGACATGCGCCGCCGCGAAACTCGGATCGAGCGCCGCCGCCCGCTCGAAATATTCAAGCGCGCGGCCTTGAGCACCCAACGGCCCGTTTAGTTCGACCAGCCCATTCAGATAAAAGCGATAGGCTTCGGAGTTATCAGTCTCATTCCCGGCGAGCCGTTTCGATTGCGAATCGGTTAGTTTCAATTGCAGTTTCTCGACGGTCATCCGCGCAATCTCGCTCTGAATATCGAGCACGTTGCCCGCCTTTCGCCGGAAGTGCGCTCCCGTGAGGTGCGTGTTCTCTACGGCATCCACGATTTCGATCCTGATTATCAACTCGTCGCCCACCTGCGCGACGGTGCCCGTCACCAAGGCTCGAACGCCCAGCTTCCGCGCCACCTCGCGCAAGTCCGTGTTCGGTCCGCGAAACGCGAAACTCGAATTCCGGGCGATCACCTTCAATTGAGGTAACTGCGAGAGCCGGTCAATCAAAGCTTCGCTCAAACCGTCCGAAACAAAGTTCAAGTCCGGGTTGTGGCTTGAATTCCCAAGCGGGAGGACGGCGATTGAATCGATCCGTTGATTGTCTTTACGCCAGAAGAAAACGAAATAGGCGGCGACGGAAACTGCGGCCAGTAAGACCAGCGCGAAGATCGCGTAACCGAGCGGTTTGGTCCGAGGCTCGTTAAAAATCCTTGCAATGCCGGTCGGTACGGTCGAATGAACGTTTGTTTCCCTAGTGAGTTCTGCGCGGGAAGCCATCTCTGGTGACCGGCTAACGTGTCCGTCAAATTCGATCTGCTTTTTGACCTTCTCAAGATCCGTCCGCAGCTCTTTCGCGCTTTGATAACGCTTCTCGGCGTCCTTGGAGAGAGCTTTTGAAACTATCCATTCGAGTTCCGCCGGAATATCCCGCTCGAATGACGAAAGCAATGGCGGTTCGCGCGAAAGCGCTGAAGCGAGGATATCCAACTCAGTTTCGCCTAAAAACGGCCGGCGCCCGGTGAGCATCTCGTAGGTGAGTACGCCCAAACTCCAAATATCAGTCCTTTCATCTACCTGCTTTCCGCGCGCCTGCTCCGGCGACATGTAGGCAACCGTGCCGATCACGGAGCCGAGTTTGGTGCGCAGAAGCTCTCTGGTCCGATCTTCAGTTCCTACATCCGGTGGCGCGGGTTCGGGCTCGATCAGCTTTGCCAGTCCGAAGTCCAGGACTTTGATATACCCGTCGCTCCTCACCATGATGTTTTCCGGCTTGATGTCCCGATGAATGATGCCGGCGTCGTGCGCCTCTCCGAGAGCTGACGCCGCCTGCACTGCAACATCCAGCGCTTCGCCGAGCGTCAATGCGCCTCGTGCCAATTTCTCGCGCAGACTCACTCCGCGAACAAACTCCGTCACGATGAAATGCAAATCGTTTTCGACTCCGAATTCGTGAATCGTGAGAATATTGGGGTGATTCAAAGCGGAAGCCGCCTGCGCTTCACGCGCAAAACGGCGCAAGCGGTCTTTATCTCCGGCCAGTTCCGCGAGCACAACTTTGACCGCGACCCGGCGTTTCAATTCTGTGTCTTCCGCCAGATAAACCTCGCCCATCCCGCCCGCGCCGAGTTTTGAGCGGATTTCGTAACGGCCAAGTTTTGTTCCGGCATCGAGCGTCATCATTTGAAATTGCTAATCAAGACGACATCGTTGTTGATAGCTCCGCGAGAAAGAGCGAGTTGTTTGCCGTCGCGCGAAAAGTCGAATGAGAAGATGCGGTCAGCTTTGAAGTCGGTCAACTGGACGGGCTTTCCGCCGTCGAACGGTTGAGCGACGATGTTGGAGACGCCATTGCGCGTGTCAACGTAGGCGACGGCGCGACCGTCGGGCGTCCAGCGAAGCGACGCGTTGGGAAGCGCCGGAATGTCAAACGTCCCTAAAGGCTCGCCGCCTTCGAACGGGGCGACGGCGATGCGCCACGGACCGTTATCTTCACGATAGAAGTAAGCGATCAGCTTACCGTCTGGCGAGACGGTCGGCGATCTTGAGTATTTGTCAGTGAGCTGCACCGGCTGGCCGCTGCCGTCGGCGGGCATCTTCCACACAGTCCATCTGCCTAAAGCCGTGCGATAAACCAGCCAACGTCCGTCGGGCGAGAATCGCGCACTCGCTTCACCGCTTGCGCCGTTAGCCAACTGCCTCTGGTCGCTGCCGTCAATGTTCATCCGCCAGAGGTGTGGGACGCCGGTGCGGTAGGAGAGGAACACGATGTAGCGTCCGTCGGGTGAGACCTCCGGTAATTGGTTGATGCGCGCGTTAGCCGTCAGTTGCTTCGCGCCAGCGCCGTCCGCGCCCATGATCCAAATGTCGTCGCTGCCGCTTGCGTTCGATTGATAGACGATTCTGCCGTCCGGCGTCCAGGCAAGGAACGTATCGGCTTTTCCTGAGCCGGACGTGACGGGGCGGGCGCGACTTGAATCGCTCACCGGCGCGACCCAGATGCTCGCCTGTTGCTCTGATTGGACGACCGCCAGCGTGTTGGAGTCTGCCGCTAAACTCTTGCCCAGATAGTTATTCAGATCGTTGGTGAGTTGGTGCGCCTCGCCTTGCGGGTAGGACAGATGCCAAATTTGATTGACGAATTGCTGTCCCGATGTGGCGAGCATTAACAAGCCGCTGCCGTCAGCGAGCCAGGTCAGCCCGCCAATGCTGAGCCACCTTTGCGCGGTCAGCGGCTTGGTCACGCCGTCCGCGATGTGCGTTTCAAAAACGCTCGAATCGTTGCTCTCAAAATTCCCCACTCGGTAAGCGATTCTTTTCCCATCCGGTGACCACGCCGGAGCAGATATGGAGTGAGGCGGATTTTGATATTGCATGATTTTCCGCTCCTCGTTGCCGTCCGCGTTGGCAATCATCAACGTAAACTCTTCGCGCGGCGTGGGACGAACAAAGGCGAACTGCTTGCCGTCGGGCGAAAAACTGACGGCAATACTTGATACATTCCCCAACAGTTTCTTCGGCGGGCCGCCGAGCGTCGGCACTTGGAAGAGAACTGCCTGCGCCAACTCCTGTGAGAAGGCGGTGTAGTAAAGGTAATTGCCGTCGGGCGAAAAAATCAGACCGGAATATCGAACGGCGGCAGGCGCGACAATCTGCACGTTGCTCTGCGTGGCGACCTGTCGCGTCCAGAGGCTCTGCTGTCCGCCGTCGTCCTGAACGTGAACGACGTATTTGCCGTCGGGCGAAATGGCGACGCCCGACGCTTTTCCCGCCGTCGTCAACCGCGTGAATTTCGCCGTCTGGAATGAGGGCGCGGGCTTGTCTCGCTTCGCCGTCAATCTATAAATGCCGTAGCCCCCGCCCGCCACAACGAACGCCAGCAACGCAACCACAATCAATGCGCCCGTTTTGTGTTTTTTGACTTCACCGACTAGATACTCCACGCTCGACGTTGAGCGTGCGACCGACCAAGCGGTTGACGCGGCTACTCTATCGCTGACGCTAATCGCCCGGTCTCCGGTTTTGGAGACGTGCGGGTCGGCGGTTGTTTCAAGCGAGATGGAGAGCGCGGCGGAAGTCGAGCTTTCCATCTCGCGCCGCAATTCTTTGAGCTCAATCGCCACATCCTTAATTGTCTGGTAACGGTCTTCAGGGTCTTTCGCCAGACATCGGCGGACGATTCTTTGCAATTCCGGCGGCGCGTCCGCATTAGAGTCTTTAATCTGCGGCATGGGCGCGTGAACGATTTTGTGCAGCGAATCGAGCGCGTCTTTCCCTTCGAAGGCTCTCTGTCCCGTGGCCGCCTCGAACAGGATGCAGCCGAACGAGAAGATGTCGGAACGATGATCGATTTCATTGACGCGGCCACTCGCCTGCTCCGGCGACATGTAACCGATGGTGCCCATCACCATTCCCGGCGTGGAATGCTGCGGCAAGATGGCGGTGGCCACTTCGCTTGAACCACTGTGATCAAAACTTCCTTGCGGTTCAATGAGCTTCGCCAGTCCAAAGTCGAGAATCTTCGCGTGACCATCACGTGTGATCATGATGTTGTCAGGCTTCAGATCGCGATGGACGATACCCGCGGCATGAGCTTTGCCCAACCCTTCCGCGACGTGTTGCAGATGTCGCAGGAGCCTGGGCAGATCGGCGGACCCCAGAATTACCAAATCACGCAGAGTTTGCCCGTCGATAAACTCCATGGCGATGAAGTTCACGTCGTCGCTTTCGCCAATTTCATGGATAGTGGCGATGTTCGGATGATTAAGAGCAGCGGCTGACTTCGCTTCCTGAGTAAAGCGCCGCATTCGATCGTGATTCGCCGCGAGGTCTGCGGGAAGAATTTTCAGCGCAACTTTGCGATCCAGTTTCGTATCTTGCGCCAGATACACCTCGCCCATCCCGCCTGCGCCGAGTTTCGAGCGGATTTCGTAACGGCCGAGTTTTGTGCCTTCGTTTATTTTCACTTCTTCAAATCCGCCGTCCAATTCAGGATCACGGCCGGCGGCGTGGCTTTCGTCTCGCCGATAATCGTCCCGATGAGAAAGCGCTGACCGTCGGGCGAAACGTCGTATTCGTGGGCGTTGCCGTTCCAGCCGAGCATACGGGTTTTGAAAAGCGGTTTCGGCGCGGCGAATTCAAATTCCGAGCCGCCGGTTTTGACGGCTGCCGACATCAGCGTTCCGTCCGGCGCGCCGAAAAACAGTTCGCCGCCGTCGCGTGGATACCGCCCGCCGTTTCGGAACCCGACTGCGCGCCGGTGTCATGCAGGATCGCCGTCGCGGGTTCATTGCCGCTCGCCGGCCCTTCGACGAGGCGCGAACCGTCGTCGAGACAGTAGAGCAAACTGTCGTCGTAATAATCGCGTCGGCATTCGGGGCATCGTTTCATGGTGTTAATTCGAAAGATTCAGTTTCCTCAGCAGTTCGTTGAAGCGAGGGTCGGACCTCAAGGGTTCGAGGTCTGGATCGACCTTTGCAAAGTTCAGCCACCATGAGCCGCGTGCGTATTCATTGTCGAGATATGCAAATGCCGTGTCTTTGTCGCCAAGCGCGGCGTAGATCACGGCGAACTCGTAACCGTCCATCTGGATTGTCCATTTGGGCCGTTTCAGCTCGTCAATGATCTTTTCGGCATCGCCGCGACGGCCGCTCGCGGCGTAGATTCGTCCCAAATGCATCAGCGGCTCGGCCGTGGCCCCGTGCATTGATTTTGCTTTTTCGAGCATCGATACCGCGGCTTCGCGGTTGCCGAGTTTTTCGATCGTGCGGGCCAAATGGGTATGTGCGTACCAAAAACTCGGATCGATCTCGATGGTCTTCCTGAATTGCCCTGCAGCCTTTTCGTAACGGCCGGAGTAAAAATAAACCAGCCCCAGCATCGCATTGTTCTCGGCTGAAAACGGCTCAAGTTCCACGCCTTTTTCGGTTTCCGCTATCGCCTGGTCGAAACGGCCAAGGGAGGCGAACATTACGCCGTTGTATGAGTGGGCCAAACCAAGTTCAGGATTAATCTCGATCGCCCTGCGAAAGCCTTTTTCGGCTGTTTCCCAGTCATAGTGAAACCACGCAGCGATGGTTGCGAGCGACGCATGCGCCTCGGGGAGATTCGGATCCAGCTGGAGGGCTCGTGTCGCGGCGGCCCGCCCTTTTTCGGCGCCGATTTTCGCCGGTTGGTACCAGCTCGCGTAATAACAGTACGAAAGGCCATCGTAGGCAAGCGCGAAATTGGGATCGCGGGCAATTGCCTGGTTAAAATACTCTATGCCCTTGTTGTAGCCGTCCTCGGTGAACTTGCCGGCTTCGTACCGCCCCCTCAAGTAGAGTTGATACGCCACCGGATCGGCGGTGTCCTGCTTGTTCAGCTTCGCCACATCCGCTCCGGACAGTTTATCGCTGAGTTTCAAAGATACGTCGCGTCCGATCTCGCTTTGTAACGTCACGAGTTCGGCGAGCTTTCGGTCGTAATGGTCAGTCCAGATTACGTTTTCGTCGCCGACATTGATGAGTTCAAGGCTCAGGGTGATGTGATCGGCAGCACGCTTGATAAGCCGCCCCGTGAGAACAGCCTGAACCCCAAGCTCTCGCCCGAGCGACCTCGGATCAGCGTCTTTGCGTTTGTATCGAAAAACCGTTGACCTGGCTTTGACATTAAGATTGGGCACTTGAGACAGACTTCGAATCAGGTAATCAGTCATACCGTCCGACAGGTATTCGAGGTCCGGATCGCCGCTCTCATTGACAAACGGCATCAGGGCGATTGATTCGATGGACCTTTCCTTCCGAGAGACGTAAGAATTAACGACAACGGCGATGGTTGCGGCAATCACCGCTGTCGCAATCACGACAATCGCAATCAGGGTTCTTCGCTGTTTCGGTTTAGCCAGAGTACCTGTCGTGGCTGACGACTCCTCCGGCAGCACCGTCGTCGGCGCGGTCTGTTTACCGCCGTCTTCGCCCGTCGTTTTACTTCGCGCAGGCGGGACAGTGGTATCAACGCCCGCCCCTTCCAGTTCGCGCCGCAGTTCTCTCAACTCGATTGCTACATCTTTGATCGTCTGGTAGCGATCTTCTCGATCCTTCGCCAGACACCGCCGCGCGATCCTCTGCAAGTGATTTGGCGCGTCGGGACGGAAGTCGCTGATCGCCGCAACCGGCTCGCGGATGATCTTGTTGAGCGAATCAATCGCGTCTTTGCCTTCAAACGCCTTCCGTCCGGTTACCGCCTCAAACAGAATGCAGCCGAACGAGAAGATGTCTGAGCGCTGATCGATCTCTTTCGTTCTGCCTTGCGCCTGTTCTGGAGACATGTAGCCGACGGTACCCAACACCGTGCCGGGTGCTGAGTGTTGAGGCAGGATAGCGGTGGCAATCTCACTGGAGCCACCGCTACTCGCGGGCACGCGCTCTTGAGGCTCGATCAGTTTTGCCAAGCCGAAATCCAGGACTTTCGCGTGACCATCGCGCGTGATCATGATGTTGTCCGGTTTCAAATCACGATGCACGATCCCGGCCGCATGCGCTTTCGCTAGTCCTTCGGCGACGTGCTGGAGGTAGCGCAGGAGTTTTGCCAGATCGATCCTACCTTCATGGATCAATTGTCGCAGCGTTTTGCCATCGATGAACTCAATGGCGATGTAGTGCGCACCGTCATGCTCGCCGATTTCATGGATGGTGGCGATGTTGGGGTGATTGAGCGCGGCGGCCGCTTGCGCCTCCTGCTCGAAGCGCCGCATTCGATCCTTGTTTGATGCGAGGTCCGGCGGAAGAATTTTCAGAGCGACTTTACGATGCAGTCGCGTGTCTTCAGCCAGGTACACCTCGCCCATCCCGCCCGCGCCGATTTTTGAAAGGATACGGTAATGCGAGAGACTCGAGTCCGCTGAGAGTTCTTTACTCATCTTCTTTCAAATTCATTCCGGCAGATTCAGACGTTTCACGAGTGCAGCAAATCGCGGATCGTCGCGCAGCGGGATCCAATAAGTGTCAACGTTGAACCGAAACAATTCCCAATCCCTCGCTTCGAATGCCTTATTCAGTTCCTCAAAGGCCTTGTCATTGTCACCGAGTGCCGCGAATATTGCGGCGTAACGGCCGGTCGGAACATATTGTGTTTTCGCGAGCTCACGCAATCGCCTGATGATTTCCTCCGCCTTGTCACGCCGGCCGGCTTTCGCGTTCGCGATGCCGGCGCCTCGAAGCGCGAACTGGTTCACAGGATCAGCTTGCAGCCATCGTTCGGCTACTGATATTGCTTCCGTGTACTTTCCGTTCTCGACATTCACATCGATCATGCTCCACTGCGCAATGGGATGATTGGGCTCGAGTTCGTAGTTTTTTCGAGCGAGTTCCAGAGCTTTGTCTTTCTGCCCCGTTATGACGTAGGCCCATGCCAGCGTTCCTCCCATATTCATATCGAGAGGTTCCGCATCGTGCCCTCGCTTTATCTCGGCGAGTCCTTCGTCAAGCCGCCCGGCTGGCGCGAGATAGATCTGCCCGTAGCGGAAGTGCGCCGAAACATTGTTTGGATCAAGTTCGATCGCCCGTTTGAATGCGGGCTCGGCCTCGGCCCAATTCCAATCGTAGATCACCAATGAATACGCCAAAAATGTGTGGGCCTCGGCCAACGTGGGATCGAGCTCAAGGGCCTGCTGCGCCGCGGCCTTTGCCTTGGGGAAAGCTTCCTTCGGCGGCAGGTAAGGATATGCCGGCATGCTGCCATAGGTTTCAGAGATCCTTGCATATGCCAATGCGAATTTAGGATCGAGTTTGACGGCCTGCTGGTAATACTCGATCGCACGCAGCATCTCGTCTTTGGTGCGCTTGGCAAAGCTATGTCGACCTCTCATATAAAGTTGATAAGCCTCGTTGCTGTCCGTGTAGCGCTTGGTGATCCCTTTGGCGTCGTTGCCTGACAGTTTTAGTTCCAGCTTTTGGGCGATAGTGGTGGCGATCTCACGCTGAGTGGCGAGCAGATCAGACATTTTGCGGTCATATTGTTCGGCCCAGATTAATTTTTTGGCTCGCGCGTCGACCAGTTCCACGCTTATTGTCAGGTCGTCGCCGCGCTGAGAAACGCGCCCGGACATGACCGCGTCAACCTCGAGTTCTTTGGCAATCTGAGCTATATCCGTGTCCTTTCCTTTATACCTAACGACCGAACTCGTCGGACTGACTTTCAGATTCGGCAGTTGCGAGAGACGATAAATCAGCGATTCCGCCAAGCCGTCAGATAGATATTCCGTGTCTGCGTCTGAACTCTTGTTCTGAAACGGCAGCACCGCAATCGAGTCGATGGCCGCCTCGCTATTGCCGGCGCGCAAATAAAAGCCGAGACCGACTGTCGCGCCAATCAGCAGGACGAGCGCGATCAGCAGAACGAGCCGATGCCGCTTGAATCCTGAAACGATGTACTCGGCGCTCGATACGGGCTGGTGGCTAACTGACCTGGTGCTCTCCAAGCTCAGTCCAGTGTTTGTGCTACCTGGCGCGCTGCTCGTGATCGCGCTCGTCGAAGGCGCCACAGAGCGCTCTATGTCACTCAGGCCCTTCATCTCTTCGAGCAGCTCTTCGAGATCATTGGCAGTGTCGCGAATCGTCTGATAACGCTTCGCGGGCTCCTTAGCCAGGCACTTGCGGATGACCCGCTGCAATTCGGATGAAGCTGACGGACTAAAGTCAGTGATAGCAGGCGCAGGGTCGTGAATGATCTTGTGCAGCGTGTCAACGACGGAGTCACCGGCGAACGGCTTGCGACCAGTGGCTGCTTCGTAGAGGATGCAGCCGAAAGAAAAGATATCTGAGCGCGGGTCAACGGGCTTAGCCTGGGCTTGTTCAGGAGACATGTAACCGACCGTGCCCATAATCATGCCCGGGACGGAGTGCTGCTGCATAACCGCCGTAGGCGCTTCAGTCCCTTCGCTTTGCTCGAGACCTGGACCGCTCGTCTCAATCAGCTTTGCCAAACCGAAATCAAGAATCTTCACGTGGCCATCGCGAGTGATCATGATGTTGTCGGGCTTCAGATCACGATGCACGATGCCCGACGCGTGTGCTTTCCCCAACCCTTCCGCCACCTGGAGCAAGTGTTTGAATAAAAGTTTCAAGTCACTCTTTTCGCCGTGAATTTTCTCCCGCAGGGTCTTGCCGTCGACAAACTCCATCGCGATGAAGTTCGTGGCGTCAGCTTCGCCAATCTCGTAGATGTGCGCGATGTTGGGATGATTGAGAGCGGCCGCCGCTTTCGCTTCCTGGACGAAACGGCGCATGCGGTCCTGTTGCGCAGCAAGGTCAGCCGGCAAAATCTTCAAAGCGATTCTGCGATCGAGCTTTGTGTCCTGCGCCAGATACACCTCTCCCATACCACCTGCACCTATTTTGGAGACGATGCGGTAGTGCGAAAGAATCGCGCCGGCTGGCAGTTCCTTATCCATAAAACGTTACTAAGGGAGGCGACAGTCTGAATATCTGGGTGGATCTGGTCGGGCGGATTTCTAACGGCGAGGTTGGGAGTACCATCGTCACTGGAAACTGATCAGCTATTTGTTCGGGCTAGTTTTCTGGACGCGAACAGAGCGATTTCATAGTATCCGCAAGAGGCTGCGAACGCAAAGTTCTCAACAGATTGGTAATGGACTCAATTCAACTCACTTAAGCTTCTCATACTCTTTCTTTGCTTCGATCAGAATCGGAATATCCGCGTCTGCGTCTTTCCATAGCGCAAAGAAGTCCTCATAAGCCTTGCGCGCTTTCGCCGTGTCGCTCTGAAGCACGGCAGCGCGCGCCAGGCCCACATGGGCGAGCGGATAAAAGTAGGAGAGCGCAGACCAACCTCGGTGATCGATTATTTCCTGGTATTGGATTGCGGCTTGTGCCCCCTTTTGTTCGGTCAGATATGCCTGACCGCGAACGTAGGCGATCGGAAAAAGGAGATATCGTCCGTAGAGTCTGGTTGTCTCCAACAGTTGAAGCGCCTGAGCTGGATTACCTCTTTGCATCTCAATGTGGGCTTGAACCAGCGGTATCCGAACTTGATTAAGCAACGTGTCTGTCGGAAAACGTTTTCCCAATTCATCAATGATGGATTTTGTTTGGCCGAATTCACCGCAGGCAGCCAGCGCATTCGCTGCCAGCGCAAGCGGGAGCTGGCCGTGAGATACGCCTAGGGACTTCGCGGCCTGCTCCTTCACCTTGCCGCAATCACCGAACTGGGCGTCCCGCAGAGCCATTGCCGCTGCGATCTGGCCGGCAACCTCTTTCAAATCACGTTGCTCGGCCAGCTCAAGGGCACCGGTGGAAAGTTCTTTGGCTTTCCGCAATTGTCCCGAAAACGCAGCACTGTCGGCCTGCCAGGTTTGAGCAGCGTACGCGTCAGGCCTTCCATTCGCCCATTCGATCTGTTGCTTCATTGCCGCCGCATCGTCCTGGACAAAAGCAATCCGGTAAAGGTTTTGGTGCATTCTGAGGTTTTCTAATTTCTGTGACAGCGCCTGATGGATTGTGTCTTTAGCCTCATCGAAGCGATTAAGGCCCACGAAGCTGGTAGCTAAAAGCGAGTGGCCCGAAGCTGAATTCGGATTGAGGCGGATCGCTTCTCGTGCTTCTTCAACGGCCTTTTCGAATTGACCAAGATCGTTATATTTGACAGCCAAATTGTTGTGTGGCGTGCCATCGCGTGGATATGTGCGCTTCCAAAGTTCTAACGTTTCAAGATACTTCTCCACCTCCCCGGTCACGTTATCGTAATAGACCTGAGTTATATAGAGTCTTTCGAATTCGCCGACCCGGTCGCGCAGCTCGTATGCTTTTCGCGAGGCTTCAGCCGCAAGATCATATTGCCTGCTGTTGTAATACATCGACGACATCGTGGCGTAAGCGCGCGCGAAATTGGGGTCCATTTCGGTAGCGCGTTTAAGAAAGGGGATGGCTTCGAGGTACTTGCCCTTGAGTTGCTGTTCAACTCCCAATGAGAACACTTTGAGAGCTTCGAGCGATGAGGTTGTAGCTTGAGAAATGGGGGCATCGTACTTATGAATAGAAGCCAACGACTCGCCTAGCTTCTCGCGGAGCTTTGTCGCCGCATTTCCCAGCGCGGAAAGCACCTGCTCTTTGCTTTCAGCTTCTACTTGTTGCCGGGCAATCGTGTCGCCCGTTTGTGCGTTAGCCGCCTCGAGCGTGATGACGTAGTGGCTGCCAAGACTTGAAATTGAGCCCGCAAGAAATGCCTTTAATCCTTGTCGCTCACATATCTCGCGCGCGATCTCTTTCGTCACTCGCTCGTCGGACGGGCGATTCATGAAACGAAGCGTCTCGCGCACGCGTTGGTCCGAGAAGATATTCAGGAAAGGCGATTGCTCGAGTTGAACTGCAAGTGCCTGCTTGAGTGTGCCGTCGAATACCGGGTCGGCCGTGGTATTCGCGATGTCAGCAAGAACGATGGTGTCCTTATCAGTAAGCGGCGCGGCGGGCGTGGATTTGAGGTACCAGAAAACTGCACCGATCAGCACCAGTCCAAGCACTCCCAGCGTTATCATTGCTCCACGCCTATGAAGCTTAACCTGATTGACGATGTACTCCGCGCTGGACGTTGCGGTCGGTTGTGAAATAACGCTTTCTGCCGGAGCCGTCTTCGCCGCGAAGGAAATTCGATCTGAATGCGGTGCTGTGAACCTTTCCGGTGGCGTGGTGCGCTCCAGCTCCGCGTCAATTTCTAAACGCTTTCTAAAATGCCGCAGGTCAATCAGCAGATCCTTCGCTGATTGATACCGCTGCTCCCGCTCCTTCTCCAGCGCCTTATCCACAATGCGCTCGAGTTCGGCGGGCGCCTCCCGGGAGTACCGAGCAAGTGGAGGCGCCCCTTTGTCGCTCAGAATCGACGCCAGAATTTCCATCTTGTTTGTGCCTTCGAATGGCAGGCGCCCCGCGACCATCTCGTAAATCAAAACACCAAGGCTGAAGATGTCCGTACGGGAGTCAACTGGAGCTCCGCGTGCTTGTTCCGGCGACATGTAGATGGTTGTTCCGATAACCATCCCGGGGTCAGTCTTGATTGCGGATGTCGGTGCCTCCATATCCACGTCAGAAGTCGGCGTGGGCTCAGTAAGTTTCGCGAGGCCGAAATCCAAAACCTTCACAATCCCATCGCGACGAAGCATGATGTTCTCGGGTTTGATGTCGCGATGAACGATGCCCGCCTCGTGAGCAGCCGAAAGGGCTTTCGCGGTCTGAATCGCCACATCGAGAACTTCGTTAAGTTTCATTTGCGGGAGGCGCATGCGTTCGCGCAGCGTTTCACCGTCGATGAACTCGATGGCAATAAAACTACCGGCATCCGTTTCGTCAATTTCGTAGATGGTGATGATATTGGGATGGTTTAATGCGGAAGCTGCCTTAGCCTCCTGAACGAAACGTTTCATACGATGGTGTTTTGAAGCGACGTCCGCGGGCAGAATCTTCAACGCCACTTTGCGATCGAGCTTTGTGTCCTGTGCCAGATAAACTTCACCCATCCCGCCGGCGCCGATTCGGGAGACGATGCGGTAGTGCGACAGGGTGGTATTGGCTTCCAGTTCTTTATTCATTGGCTGACGACAAGAAACCGTTGAAGCGGTTTCTTTTCATCTCGTCTCCTTGAGCAGGCGTTCCATCTCTCGCTTCATCTCGGTAAGCGCCTTGGCCGAGCCTGCGTCTGCAACCAGGTTCTTCAGCTCATAAAGATCGGTTTTGAGATCGTAGAGTTCATCCATCCCGGGCAGTTCCAGGTAGTGAATGTATTTCCAGCGCTCATTGCGAACAGCCTTGTAGCCCATCTGTCTGACCCGCGGGAAAACTTTGTCAGAGTAGTATTCAATCAGAAATGAGTTGCGCCATTGGGATCGTGTACCCTTCAATAGCGGCACCAGCGAATGCCCTTGCATGTCGGGTGGCACAGTTACACCTGCGAACTCGAGAAGCGTGGGAGCCAGATCAATGTTCAGCGCAAACTCGTCGCGTACTGTGCCTGGTTTCACTGCTTTCGGATAGCGGATCAGCAACGGCATCCGGATAGACTCTTCATACGCCAGCCTGCGCTCCACGCTCAAACCGTGTTCGCCATAGAAGTAGCCGTTGTCACTGGCTAATACGACGACTGTGTTGTCGAGCTGGCTGGACGCTTTCAAGGCGTCAAGGATTTGGCTGATGCCTTCTTCAATCGCCATCAGTGACCGCTGCCGGCCGAGTATCGACTCGTCTCGTGTCGCGGTCGCAGGTCCGAGCGGTGGGAGATCGCCAATACGACGTTGGAGCGAAGGCTTGCCCTCCGGCGTGCGTTTGTAGTTCGGTCTACGTGGAATCGCAGTGCCTGCAAACAGATTTCGGTGTCGTTCCGCAGGGATGAATAACTCAGCATCGGCAAGATTCACACTACCATCACCGTGCTGCATGACTTCGGGATGGATCGCTTTGTGCGCCAGATAAATCAGGAATGGCTTCTGATGCGGTCGCTTGATGAACTCGACTGCATAGCCGGTGAGAATATCCGTAATGTAGCCGGAACGTTTTATTGAATCGCCGTCTTCGTTGAAGTCTGGATTGATGTATGTGCCCTGGCCTTTGAAACTCACCCAGCGATCGAACCCCGCCCGTGGTGAATCGTCATTTCCCATGTGCCACTTGCCAAAGAAAGCAGTTTCATATCCGGAACGTTGCAGCAGCAGAGGAAACGTCGTTAGCCGATGACTGGCAGCGGAACGATCAACATTGTCAATGATCCCGTGAGTGTGAGCGTATTGTCCCGTTAGAAAGCTTGCCCGCGACGGCGAGCAAAGCGGCGTCGTCATGAAGGCATTTCGAAACAGTGCACCCTCTTTGCCGATGCGGTCGATGCTGGGTGTCTTGAGGTACGGGTGCCCGGTAATTCCCAATTCATCCCAACGTAGATCGTCGATCAGAATGAAGACGATGTTGGGTCGAGGCTTTGTCGTAACCGGAGGCCGCTGGCCCGATCCGACAATCGTAAAAGTCAGCAACAGAGAGACAAGGAATATGGAAGACCACGTCAACAAATGCCCTGCGAGCGGCCGTAATCTGTGGATCAAGGTCATTGGGAAAAGTGCCGCCGTGGTTGGATACTGCCTATGCTCTGCACAAAAAGCGAAAATCCCACCCACGGAGTGGGTGGATCGTTCCGGATCCTACCTACCACAGATGGCGGAGGCGGACCCGAATCCCACCCAACGGAAGTTGGTGGATTGTTCAAGTCCGGCCCTTTTTGTTCCGCCTGTAGGCCGGATCTGAACGATCCACCAACTTCCGTTGGTGGGATTTTGGGAACCTGTGCGTGACAATTTTGTAGGTTAGATCTGAATAATCCACCCACTGCCGTGGGTGGAATTTTCGTCTTTTGTGCAATGCTTACTGCCTAAGCAAGACCACCACGGAGACTCGTAGGACACGAGATCAAAACATTTGATTGGCAGTCATGATTTCTGGGCTGCGCAGCTATTGTTTTCCACCTGGTTACTTCGGGCGCCAACTGCCCTCCTGGTCACGCTTCGGACTATCGACGAGCCAGTTGTCACCGGCTACGTTGTTGGACAGATTGATGAGTGATAATACAAATCGCATCAGCCACATCACAAGGTTTACACCTACTTAACTGCCAGAGACTTCCGAACGTATTGAATGATTGGTTTCCATACCTGCCCTTCTGACTCTCGATACGACAAATTCAAGCTGATTTCTTTCGCACCTAAAAACAGGCGCGTCATTTGCACGATCACGGGGCCTTGTGGTCCTGATCTCTTATATTCAAAAACCAGAGCTGGATGCTTACCAACGTATTCTCGACGCACTCCATAAAACTCTATGACTTGCATATTCTGAACGGCTAATCCTCTCTGCAGTCCTTCGTGCATCACAGTTGCAAGTTCGCGTATTTCTTTTTCGGGAGCGGTCTTCAGATCGTTTGGATTCATATCTGAATCCGTAGCATTAATGGCGATTGAGGCATATGTTGTCCGGGGCATCGAGGTTGCCCTGAAGAGATTTACCTTCTTACCTCTGGGCAACTCTATCCCCGAAAGATTCATGGCAGCTTCCGCGGTTGCCTCTATAGTCGCATTGATATCCCCATCAAGACGCAACCAGTTTTTAGGAACTTCCACAGAAACCCCTAAGGGGAGGCTCAACTTTGCGAATCTGGAGTCTTGGACAGAAGCAGCGCGCGTCAATGACAATTGAGTGTGGTGGGGTGGATTCTGTGCAACGCTCAAGACCTGCGAAAAGAGAAACAGCGAGGCTATAGTAAGCGCATGGATTGTATTCATGATATGGCTTTCCTTCGACTGATGAGTAACGATACCACGAACCTTAATTATAGGCTTGAACGTCTTGGCGTTGGGTTAGTGGGTCAACTTGATTCTAACCTTTCATTCACACCGTGGCTTCGGCCCGGTGACCCACGCAGGTTCGTGGAAACCTCAGAACCGTTTCAATTTTGACTCTTGAAGCAAAGTACCCCGTGGTGTTTCACGTTTGTTGGTAGTAGAAGAACGATACACCATTTCCAGATGCCACAGGCTTGCCCCGTGGAGGTTCATGTTTTCATCGTTATTTACCGGGAAAGTGCTTTGCACAAAAGGTCGAAATCCTACCGACGGCAGTCGGTAGATTGTTTCAGATCCAGCCTACAGGCGGCGGCGTAGTAAGTTCTTAACGAATCCCACCCACGGCAGTGGGTGGATGGTTCAGGTCCCACCTATTTTGAAGTGCCGGAAGCGAAACAAGGTTGGATCTGAACCATCCACCAACTGCCGTTGGTGGGATTCAAAGAGTATCATCCACCACATCTGTAGGTTGGAATTGAACCATCCACCGACTGCCGTCGGTGGGATTCGACTCTTTGTGCAAAGCCGCTTGCGACTTCGGTCCGCCAACGAACTGTTGAGATCGGAGTACGGATGGCTCTCGGCGCCGCGCCTTCGCGCATCTTTCGTTTGATGGTAGGGAAGGGAATCTACCTTAGCGTCATAAATTCCGTTCGTGTGAATTCGTGTAATTTCGTGGATCGTATTTCTTTATCGTTGTATGGAGGTCTGGGTCCGTGACGCGGCTTTTATTTCGAGTGGCGGCGTAGGCTGGATCTGAAAACAATCCACCCACTGCCGTGGGTGGGATTTGGCTTCTTGTGCAAAGCCTCGAGTGGCTTTGATCCCGGGGCGACGGCCCCTATGCTTCGGTTATCGGCTGCGCGTTCCGGGCCCACCTGTGTCGAGACGCTTCAAGGCGTGAAAGGCGAGCGTTTTGGCGCGCTTGATCTTCCCAGTTTGATCGGGCGGACCGCCGACACTCAGACGTAGGAAAACCTCACCCTTCATAATGTAAAGAGCCCCAGTCACTGGATCTCCGACCCAGAACGCTTCGTCACCCAGCCCAGTCACAGGCATGGGAGGCTCTTTCTTCTTCCTGCCCGGCGCGGATTTCACCTGCCTGTTGAATTGCGCTTGCCAGTAGTCCCGCGGTCCAGAACGCTTGCTGTCAGTCGCAAGCGGGGTACCCACTGCAACGCTCACCGAGCTCGCGACGTCCGGAGCCCGGTAGAAACACTGCGTGAATTGAAACGAACCTGCCGGCTGTTCACTCGGGATCTTCTGTGCGGGTGCGTGCCCCTGGACCGCGCGCATCTCGGTGTCCGAGACGAGGCGACAAGGATCACGGTGCCGCTGCCCGTACGTGCCTTCGGCACAGGCAATCAAAAGAAGCATCCCGAGAACAACCAATGGGAGCCTTCCCAGGCTTCTGTGAACGGAGTTGCACATCAGCGCACACCAAATGGCGTTGCCGCCACCCATGTTTGGGTGAGGTTGGTTCCCAGATTGAGCACCCTCACCTGGTAGACGCCTGTTTGAGATACCGTCGTTTCGAGAACGGCCACTCCATCGACTGCATCAGCAGTGGCCAGAGTTAGACCGGTGGGATCGACAAGAACCACGCGCAGCAAGCCGTCGCCACTGGCTACCGCCGAGATAGACTGCGTGCCGGCTGGAACGGTGAGCGACTGGACCACTGAGCCGAGCGCACTGAGAACAGAACTGGTGCTCGTGGTAGATCCAGGTCCGCTGCCGGCGGTTCCGGTGGACACGGCGCTTTCAAGACAGAAGCGATCCACGTACGCCGCGCCTTTGATGTTCCTGAGCTCGAGCGTGTGCGGTCCTGCCGACAGGTCCGCGAGGCGAACGTTGAAGCCGAAAACCGGATTCTCCAGCTTTCCGGTACTGCCTTTAAAATCGATCTCCTGCTGAAACACCCCGTCGAGGTACAGGTCCGCAGTTCCGCCTTTGGTGCTTCGAGCGAAGTGGTATACGAGAGCACCGGTGCGGTCGCCTGCCACGTCGAACGTGAAGCTCAAAGAGCCGCGGCGGTTCTTGTTGGGATTAACGCGGAAGTGCCCGCCGCTCGCGTTAGTATGCGCGACCTGGTGCCACCCGGACGAGTAGGAGATCGACGCCGCGTCGTCTTCAAGGCACGTGACGGTCGGCGCGCAGTAATCATTTCCGACGACGGCATAAGTGTTTCCCATGCTGGCCACGTCAGAGGCGCTGTCGCCACGCAGCGTGACGTCTTGAGCCACAGGATAGCTGCGCGCCACGAGCGCGCCGATCAGGTCGCCCACATGAGGCCCACCGACCTTGTCCGCCGAGATGACCAGAGTAATCGTACCGTCGGGACTGAAAGTGCTCTCGGGATCCGCTGGGCCAAACCGCTCCGCGGGCGAAACGTTCGCTACGACTGCGCTGACAGTTTGCGCGATGCCATATTCGAACGTTGCGACTCTCTGACTGTCCAAATTCATACCGATGTAGTAACGGCCGACGAATGCTGTGGAGCTGGGGTTTGGTGCCACTGGCGCATCCGGATAACTCCAAAGGATCCGCCACATGCGGTTCGGAGTAAGCGAACCCAGGCTCGCCACCTTCAGTTTAAAGACAAGCTTGCGAGAACCGTCGGCAAACAACGGTTCGCCGATAGACACCCACTGGATGTCCATGTCGCCTTCCAGTGGCGCACCGATCTGGTCGCCAGATGGGTCGTCGACAATGCGAATGCCGGTCGCGCCACAGGAGCTGCCTGTGGGCTTGGAGACTGCGAAGTTAGTGCCGCAGGATGTGCCGACGGCGTTCGTTGCGGTCACTCGGTAGGTGTATTCCGTTACCGGGTTACCGGAAGAGTCCACGTAGCGAGAGTTATTGCCACCCAATGTCGCGATTAGCTGCTCGGCACCCCCAGCACCGCGGTAGATCTTGTACGACGTGATCGCTGACCCGCCGTTCTCCGACTGCGACCACGTGAGCGTGCTGACCGACCCGTTGCGCGAGACCGTCAAACGCGGTGCGCCGGGGACCGTGGGCTGAGTTGGGTCTCCGCCGAAGAAGAGCCGTCGGCCACCAGTTTGGCGAGCGATAGTGCCATAGGCAGTAAAAGAGTTCCCGCGAGCGTCGTCAGGGGACTGCGCGCAGCCGCCGATGCAGCCGTCGGCATAACCGACTGTCATCCGACCAAACCGGTCAACGTCAGCGTCGAAGAAGTCGAGCAGATTGCGGTGTATGTGCGAGCCTCCGCCGAGATGGAGTCCGCCACGCTGGATCGGATCGTTCGGCGTCGCATTGACGGTGATCCAGTGCGCGCCGCCGTCGTAAGTGTGTGCGACGTAGAGGTGCCAGACGGCTTCAGAGTTAAAGTCGTGGACGGAGCCCTCCTTAGTGGTGCCAAAAAAGGCCATCGCAGCACGGCCCGCACTGCCGGCCACCATTGCTGGGAAGACCGCGTTCTTGATGCCGACCATCGCGCCCACGTCATAGACGTTGGTCCAGGTCCTTCCCTTGTCTGCCGACACAGCCACCGCCGGGAATTTGTCTTCGTTCACAAACCCGAGGTAGAGGAGGCCGCCGTCGTCCACGGCCACTGATGGATCGCTGCCACCGCCGGCGGTTCCGGGCACCGTCCGCACCCTCCACGTAGTCCCGTTGTCCTCGGAGAGAGCGATGCCGTTCTCATTCGGATTGATCGATCCAACGCACGAGGCGTTGGGGACGTAGACTGTGCCGTCGGGGCCGACTTTCACGTGTCCATGAAGGCCCGCGCACTGGCCCACCGTGGACGAATCGGGCGACGCCAGGACGTACATTGGCACGGCCGGTCCGAATGTCAGCCCGCCGTCCACGCTCAGAGCGCAGTTGGCGAAAGCAATGTCTTGTGCGCAGTAGTAAACCGCGTTGCGGTAGCCCGGAAGCGGCGGCACGGGTGCGTGGAACGGCCCACCTCCCATTGTCTGATGATCGACACCAGACCCGAAGCCGGCCCCTTGGCTCGGGATCCAGCTGGTCCCGTCGTCGTCTGTGAAGGAGGATGCGCTCGCTATGGGATTTAGCAATAGGTGTGAGAGGAACGTGCGATTCGTTTGGTGATCGGAGAAGAGGATCGGGTCGAAGCTCTCCTGCGCTGTGATAGGTGTTACATCTCTCCAGTTCGAAGGCGGCGTCTGCGGGCAGGCCTGATCGTCAAACTGAACCCGGAGTGTCTGCATCAGTGCCTGAAGCATCACGTTTCCATTGCTCCAGTTTACGCCGATGTTTGGCTCGTCCTGCGAGTTCTTTGTCATGCCGGCTTCGATCTGAGCCGCGCTGGGCGTGTGGCTCTGGTAGCGCGGTGCGGGCCCGGAGTCGATCGGTGCCGGCAGAACCACCGGGATGCTGCCAGGAGGAGTGGGTCCCGGAACCGGCGCCTCCGAAACGATGATTACCCCGGAATAGTCCGAGGGCGTCAGAATCGCTTGACCCTCGAAGGGACAAACTTCAACTTGGTAAGTGCCGGTCGCGAGATTGCTGCCGCTTGTGTAGTGAATGGGTTCCGGGCTTGTGCCAGTATCTTGCTCAGAGACGACTTGACCACCGTAGTACAACTTCAGAACGATATCGTTCACGGGTAACGCCGAGGCCACGACGTCGATCGTGCGCGTGTTCGATCCGATGACGAAGTCGTGCCGCGGCCCGCAGGCAGGAGCCGTGTACTGACCCTGGAAGGTGAAAGTGTTGTTATCCGCCAAGACCTTGTTGGGAGTTGACGGCAGTAACGCGAGCATCATGAGCAAGCCGAGCGTTAGAGCTGATATCAAGATCGTTTGCACGCTTATTGGACCCCAATACTGTGAACGCAAATCGAAAGACATAGCAGATCTCCTCATTGACGATGCAGGGACACCTTCATTCTTACTATCGAACCTCGTTTTCCGAGGCCCATGAACTTACATTCGGTTACTTGTCACCACGTCCCTCCTCCGATCAGGGAAGGCTTTGCGGGGGAAATTGACGCTTGCATCTAGTGCATTCGCCAAATCAGGGGACGGGCAATTTACTCGGGGGCAGGATATTGATCTGGACTTGAGAAATCCTTGAGGAAAACTTGAGTCGACTTAGAGGGCAACCTGTAAGTTATTGAGGTTAGAGACCGTTAATCCGTTCAGCGAAGCTTGGCCTCAAAAGTCGGAATCCAACCCACGGGAGTGGGTGGATGGTTCAGATCCTGTCTACAAAGCACTGCACACGCAACCCAAAATCCCACCAACGGCAGTTGGTGGATTGTTCAGATCCTTTCTACAAAACCGCAGCACCACGCAAACCAAAATCCCACCAACGGTAGTTGGTGGATTGTTCAGATCCAGCCTACGAAGGCAAACCTCTGAATCTACCCAGCCAAGCAATGAATGGTGGGATATGTGCCGCGTGTGCTGCGGTTTTGTAGAATGGATCTGAACAATCCACCAACTACCGTTGGTGGGATTTTGGTTTGCGTGGTGCTGCGGTTTTGTAGAAAGGATCTGAACAATCCACCAACTGCCGTTGGTGGGATTTTCGTCTCAAAGTGCGAGCTGATTAGTAGGTCAGGTCTGAACAATCCAGCCACTACCGTGGAGCTGCCTTGAACTCCATCGTGCCGTCGTCCACCCTGCCATACCGCATCATCTTTAGATCCTTCATGTAAGTTTTGGTGCAGGCGCCACGGAGTCTTCGTTCCCTGGCGCGGCAGCATGTGCAAGGCGCGGGTTGAAAAACTTTTCACCTCACCCTTCATGGTTTATCCTCACCGCGCTCAAACAACTCTAACGTTAGCCATCTTACGGAGGCCGTGCGATGAACAGTAAAAGAACACTCTCGCTTTGGATCCCGAAAGCAGATCTTATGAACCTTGCACTCGGGCTTTTGTTGATCGCAATCACTGCCCTCTCCGTCTCGGCACAAACCCGTCCGCGCGGTCGTGATTTGGGAATTCCGTTTCCGGGACAGACTGGCCCAGTGAATGGGATCACGGACGTT
>Ga0187892_10000644_pt1 | contig 88568 bp, 90 predicted proteins | sample MA1701073metaG_FD_139345 | JGI IMG/M metagenome (GOLD analysis project Ga0187892, IMG submission 139345) | Bio-ooze microbial communities from a basaltic lava cave in the Kipuka Kanohina Cave System on the Island of Hawaii, USA - MA170107-3 metaG ... | reverse complement strand
TGCAGTGTCCTGCCCCGCCCCTACGGGCTGCGCCCGGTGGCCCCACCCCCGGACTGATTTTTCCCCGTTTCAGGGGACATTTCTAACTTGGGGAAAAGGGGACATTTCTATTTTGGGTTGACACCTGCCGCTTCGCGTCAGGCCCCCCGAGGGGGTGCAAGAAAGCTTGGGGCGGCCCGGCGTTTTCTTGCGAGCGGGCGGCACAAGCCGGCTTGCGGCAGGGGCGCTACGCCACAAAGGCCGCGACCTGCTGGAGCACCTGCGCGTCCTGCAGCAGGCGCCGGTGGCCCAGGCCCTCGGTGGCCAGCAGCCGGGCCCCGGCAATCGCGTCGCGATAGGCCTGGCCGTCGGCAAAGCGGTTGATGCGGTCCTCGCGGTCGTGCACCACCAGGGTGGGCTGCCCGATGCGCGGGCCGACGGCAGCGGGTTCGAGCTCGGGCATCAGAACGCCTTCGCGCGCCTCGATGCGCCGCTGCATCGCGGCGCGCGTGGCCTCGCTCAGGCCGAACACCTGGGCGAACAGCCTGGTGTACTCGCGCGGCGAGGCCGGCGGCGCCAGCAGCACCAGGCGCTGCACCGGCAGTCCGCGGCTGGCCGCATAGGCACCCGCGTTGGCGGCCAGTGAGTGCGCGATCAGGGCCCGCAAGGTGTGGCCTTGCTGCCGCAGGCGCGCCGCCACGTAGTCGATCACGCGCGCAAACTGCGGCAGGTTGCTGACCGCGCCGGCACTGCGCCCATGCGCCGGCATCTCGACGATCACCGGCCGCAGGCCCTGGGCCCACAAGCGATCGGCCAGCGCCAGCATTTGGCCCGCATGGCCGCCCCAGCCGTGCGCGAGCAACACGACCGGCCCAGGGCGCGCGACCGGCTGCGAGTACAGCGTGATGCTGGCGTCCTCGAACGGCCAGGACTCGATGCGCCAGCGGGTGTCCCACGCGCCGCGCCGGTTCATCCATTTGGGTGGCAGCGGGGTGCCGAACAGCCGGTAGGCCGCACGCACGGCCAGTGCGGGCCACAGCCGCTGCGAGGCGCAAAGCGCCAGGCGAAACAGCCGCAGGCCGGGGCTGGTTTGGTAGTAGGCCGAAGTGGCTTCGAGCGAGCTGCGTGTCATGAGGTTCTCCGTCAGTAGTCGATCCAGTCGTCATTGCTGCGCGGCAGGCTGCGCAGCGAGGCGAGGGCGGCCTTGAGGGCACGGTAGCCGCCATACGCAGCGGCCAGGGCAAGCAGAATCAACATGGCGATTTCCCTTCTTGGCACGATTGTGCGAAATATGGGCGGACTTCAGGGTGCAACAACATCTTGCCGGTTTGTTTGTTATGGCTTGTAGGTTTCGAGCAGGCGCTGCCAGGAGGCCTGGGCGCGTTCGGCGGCGCGGTGGTCGCGCAGAAAGCGCGCATCGTGCAGCAGGCCGATGGCCAGACTGCTGATCTCGCTGACCAGCTGCTCGGCTTCGGTGTCGGCCCTCAGGTGCCCGGCATCGACAGCCTGCAGCACCGTGCGGCGCAGCGCCGCGCGCCAGCGCGTGACTTCCTGCAGAAGCAGGTCGCGCAGTTCGCCCTCGCGGTCGTCCAGCTCGAACGCGCCGGCGGTATAGATGCAGCCGGTATGCGCTTCGACATCGCGCATGCGCACGATCCAGCGCTGCACGATCTCGTCCAGGCGCGGCAGGCCCTTCGGGCACTGCATCGCGGGCACGAACACGTCGGCCAGGAAGCGCCGGCCGAACTCCTCGATCACGGCCTTTTGCAGCGCCTCGCGCGAGCCGACGCGCGAAAACACGCCGCTCTTGGACAGGCCGATGCGGTCGGCCACCGCCTGCAGCGTGATGGCTTCCAGCCCTTCGGCGGATGCGAGGTCCAGCGCCGCGCCGACGATGGCGGCGCGGGTCAGCTCGCTTTTCTGGGTCTTGGCATCCATGGGCCTCATATTAGCACGGTTGTGCGAAATTTCAAGACCGATTCATGGCTCGACAGCGGTCGTTAACCACGGGGGCTGCGCTGCCGGCGACAGCCGCTGCGCACTGAACTGCTAATCTTGGGGCCATGAGCGCCCCTTACGTTCCTCAAATCACCCTTTACCAGAACTGGCTGCGCGATACCCGCGGCCTGTCGTTCGGCTCCTATGAGGCGCTGCGGCGCTGGTCGGTGACCGACCTCGATGCGTTCTGGCAAAGCATCTGGGACTACTTCGATCTGCAGTCGCCTACGCCGCACAGCGCCGTGCTGGCGGACAACAAGATGCCGGGCGCGCGCTGGTTTCCGGGCGCGCAGGTCAACTACGCGCAGCAGGTGTTTCGCCATGTGGACCCAGCCCATGCGGCCGGCTTCCCGGCCATCATCAGCCGCAACGAAAAAGGCCAGCACCGCGAGCTGAGCTGGCCCGAACTGCGGCGCCAGGTGGCTTCGCTGGCGCTGCACCTCCAGGCCCAGGGCCTGCAGCCCGGCGACCGCGTCGCGGCCTACCTGCCCAATATTCCCGAGGCCATGGTGGCCTTCCTCGCCACCGTGAGCGTCGGCGGCGTATGGAGCATCTGCGCGCCCGACATGGGAACGAATGCCGTGCTCGACCGTTTCCGGCAGATCGAGCCCAAGGTGCTGATCGCCTGCGACGGCGTGAGCTATGGGGGCCGCGACTTCGACCGCCAAGCCGTGCTGGCCGAGCTGCGAGCTGCCCTGCCCAGCCTGCAGCATGTGATCGTGCACGGCAATCTCGATGCTATGGTTTCGATAGCAGACTGCGCCCCATTCGCAGGGGCTATCGCCCAAAATGATGAAGAAACGGCGGCGTTTGAGCCGCTCTGGCTGCCGTTCGACCACCCGCTGTGGATCGTCTATTCGAGCGGCACGACCGGCCTGCCCAAGCCCATCGTGCACGGCCACGGCGGCACGGCGTTGGTGGCGCTCGCCCTCAAGACCCTGCACAACGATGTGGGCTGCAGCTACGAGGCCAACAGCTGGGGCGAGCGTTTCCACTGGTACAGCTCGACCGGCTGGGTGATGTGGAACGCGCAGCTGAGCGGCCTGCTCAACGGCACGACCTGTTGCATCTATGACGGCAACCCGGGGGGATCGAAAGGCAGACCCGACTGGACCACGCTATGGCGCTTTGCGTCGGAAGTGGGCGCCACCTTCTTCGGCGCCGGCGCGGCCTTCTTTGCCAACTGCATGAAGGCCGGCATCGATCTTTCGAGCTGCGGCGACCTGAGCCGGGTGCGGGCGCTCGGCACCACGGGCTCGCCGCTGAGCGAAGAGGCGCAGCGCTGGGGCACGGAGCAGTTCGCGCGCATCGGCAGGCCCGACATCTGGTGGTGCAACATCTCCGGCGGCACCGACTTTGCCGGCGCCTTCATTGGCGGCCACCGCGAGCTGCCGTTGGTCCCGGGCCAGATGCAGTGCCGCCTGCTGGGCTGCGCGGTCGAGGCCTGGAACGAGCAGGGCGAGCCGGTGATCAACGAGGTCGGCGAGCTGGTCTGCACCCAGCCGATTCCCTCGATGCCGCTGTATTTCTGGGGGGATGAGGGAGACATGGAACCCCCGGGCGGCGATGCCGCCCACCCCCCGAGGGGGTCCCGGTCCGGCTTGGGGCGGCCCGGCGCTCGGCCCGGGCCGCGCTACCTGTCGAGCTACTTCGACATGTACCCCGGCGTGTGGCGCCATGGCGACTGGCTCAAGATCACGCCCAGCGGCGGCTGCATCATCTATGGCCGCAGCGATGCCACCATCAACCGCCATGGCCTGCGCATGGGCACGAGCGAGCTCTACAGCGCGGTCGAGGCCCTGCCCGAGGTGCTGGACTCGATGGTCGTCGATCTCGAATACCTGGGCCGCGAAAGCTACATGCCGCTGTTCGTGGTGCTGCGCGAAGGCCTGGCGCTAGACGAGGGACTGAAGGCGAAGATCAACAACGCCATCAAGACCGCGCTGTCGCCGCGCTTCGTGCCCAACGACATCTTCCAGGTCGCCGAGATCCCGCGCACCCTCTCGGGCAAGAAGCAGGAGCTGCCGATCAAGAAGCTGCTGCTGGGCCAGCCCCTGGAGAAGGTGGTGAACCGCGACGCGATGGCCAATCCCGGCTGCCTCGCGTGGTACGAGGCGTTTGCGCTCCAACGCCTTCGGGCTTGAGGGGACAAAGAAGATCAAACGCCTTCGGGCTTGATCTGGGCCCTGGCAATCACCGGCTTCCAGCGCGTCTGCTCGGCCTTGATGAAGGCCTCGAACTCGGCCGCGGTGTTGCCCACCGCCAGCGCCGTGTCGGCCGCCAGCTTGTCCCGCACGATGGTGCTGCGCGCGGCCTTGATGGCCTCGGCTTCGAGCTTGGCCACATTCGCCTTGGGCCACTTGGCCGGGGCCAGCAGGCCGTACCACTGGGTCATCTCGAAGCCCTTGTAGCCCTGCTCGGCCACGGTGGGCACATCGGGCAGCTGCGGCAGGCGCTGCGCGGTGCCGGTGGCAATGCAGCGCAGCTTGCCGGCCTTGATGAACTGCAGCAGGGCCGGCGCGCCGACCGAGGCCGCCTGCAGGCGGCCCGCCATCAGATCGGTCAGCATCGGGCCGGTGCCGCGGTAGGGCACATGGACCACAAACGTATCGGTCGCCATCTTGAGGTATTCGAACGCCAGGTGGCCGGCGCTGCCGTTGCCGGCCGAGCCATAGTTGAGCCGGCCCGGGTTCTTCTTGGCGTAGGCGACGAACTCCTTGAGGTCCTTCGCCGGCAAGTCTGGATGCACGACATAGAGGCTGGGCACCTTGGACAGCAGGGTCACCGGCACGAAGTCCCTGGCCGCGTCATAGGGCAGCTTGGGGAAGATGTAGGGATTGACCGCCAGCGTGCCGATGTGGCCGAGGATCAGCGTGTGGCCGTCCTCGGAGTTGGCCACCTCCTGCATCGCAATGTTGCCGGCCGCGCCGGGCTTGTTGTCCACGAACACGTTCTGGCCGATGGTCTTGGCCATCTCGCCGGCGACGGCGCGCGCGACGATTTCCGAGCTGCCGCCCGGCGCAAAGGGCACGACCAGGCGCAGCGGCTTGCTGGGCCAGGCCGCTTGCGCGCGCAGGGCGGGGGCGAACGCGCCCAGGGCGCCAGCCGAGCCGGCCATGAGCAGGGCGCGCCGGGTCAGGGTGTTGTCTTGCATGAGGTGTCTCCAGGTCCTGGGTTGCAATGCCCCAATCCTGCCTGAGCGAACCTATCAATTGTCTTTCAGCCCGCTGTCCCAATGGAGTGACAATGCGGCCCATGCGCATCCTGCTGGCCGAAGACGAACTGGCCCTCGGCGAATGGCTCGCCAAGGCCCTGGAGCAGGCCGGGTTCCGGGTGGACTGGCTGGACGACGGCCGCATGGTCGAGCGCGCGCTGGTCGATCACGATTACGACGCCATGGTGCTCGATCTCGGGCTGCCGGGCCGCGGGGGCCACGACATCCTGCGCCGCATGCGGGCGCAGGACCGGCGACTGCCGGTGCTGATCCTGACCGCGCGAGACTCGCTGGCCGAACGGGTCAGCACGCTCAATGAAGGCGCCGACGACTTTCTCGCCAAGCCGTTCGCACTCGCCGAGCTCGAGGCTCGCCTGACGGCCCTGATCCGCCGTGCCCGCGGCAGTGAACATCCGAGATTCGCCTGCGGGCCTTTGCAGTTCGATACCGTCATGCGGCAGTTCACGCTGGGCGACGAGGTGCTGCAACTCTCGCCGCGCGAGCACGCGCTGCTGAAGGCGCTGATCCAGCGCAGCGGCGAGCCGCTTTCGAAGAAGCAGATCATGGACCGCTTGTTCAGCGACGAAGACGAGGTGCAGGGCAGCGTGGTCGACGTCCTCGTCCACCGGCTGCGCAAGCGGCTCGACGGCAGCGGTGTGCGCGTCCAAACCTACCGGGGCCTGGGCTATGTTCTGGAACTGGATCCGCCACGCCGGTCTTAAGGTCAGGCTGCTGGCCCTGCTCCTGCCGGCGATGGCGCTGCTGACCGGGGCCGGGCTCTGGCTCACCCGCATCGATGCGGTCACCTCGGCCAATGCGGCGTACGACCGCTCGCTGCTGGGTGCCATCAAATCGCTCGATCTCAACGTCTCCACGGCCTCCGGCGGCCTGGCCGTCGAACTGCCGTACCGCCTGTTCGAGTTCTTCCAGCTCACCGCCACCGGCGCGGTTTATTTTCGCGTCGCCACCGCCGACGGCCTTGTGGAGATCGGCCATCCCGACCTGCCGCCGCCGCCCCGCCCGCTGAACCTGGGGCAGCCGGTGTTCTACGACGCGAGCTACTTTGGCGAGTCCGTGCGCGTCGGGGCCTACATGAGGCCGCTGGACAGCGCCAGCGGGGCTCAGCAGCTCGTGATCCAGGTCGCCGAAAGCACGGCCTCGCGCGAGCAGTTCACCGCGAGTTTCGTGCGGGGCGCGGCCGTGCGCGACCTGCTGCTGCTCGCCCTGCTGATCGGCGCCGTCGTGCTCGTGCTGTCGCTGGCGCTGCGGCCGATCGGGCGCCTGGCCGCGCAGATCGGCGCGCGTGAAGCCGAGGACCTGCGGCCGCTGCATGCCACGGACCTGCCCGGCGACATCCAGCCCCTGGTCGACGCCGTCAACCAGCAGCTGGAGCGCACGGCCCGTTTCATGGCGGAGCGCCGCCGCTTCGTCGACGACGCCTCGCACCAGCTGCGCACACCGCTTGCGACCTTGCGGGCGCAGCTCGACTATGCACTGCGCGAACGCGATGCCGGCCGCACGCGTGAGGCGCTCGCAGCGCTGTCGGCCGAGCTGGACCATGCCATCCGCGCCGCGAACCAACTGCTGACGCTGGCCCGCAGCGACGCCGAGCCCGCGCGGATGGAGTCGTTCGATCTGGGGGAGCTTGCGCGCGAGGTGGCGCTCGAGCTGCTGCCGCTGGCGCGCTCGCGCGGCATCGACTTCGGGGTCGACGCGCCCGCCGCACCGCTGGCCGCGAACGGCGACCGCGCCTTGCTTCGCGAGGCCCTGGCCAACCTCGTCCACAACGCGATCAACCATGGCCGTGAGAACGGTGTCGTGACGGTGCAGGCCGCCGCCGACAGCCTCGGCTGCAGCCTGGGCGTCATCGATGACGGGCCCGGCATCGAGGCCGAGATCGCCAGCCGCCTGGGAGAACGGTTCGCCAAGGGCCGCCGCAGCCGGGGCTCCGGCCTGGGTCTCGCGATAGCGCGATCGGTCGTCGAGCGCCACGGCGGCCGGCTGCGGATCGAAACGCCGGAAGCCGGCACGGGCCTGCGGGCCGTGCTGTGGTGGCCGCGGTCATGAAGCGCCTGCTGGGCCTGCTGGCCATGGTGGCGGCCCTTGCCCGGGCCGGCGCGCTCGACGGCGCGCAATGCATCGCCCCGGCCAAGCCCGGGGGCGGCTTCGATCTCACGTGCCAGCTCGCGCGCGCCGCGCTGCGCGAGGCCGGCCTGTCCAAGCAGGACCTGCGGATCACCTACATGCCCGGTGGCATAGGCGCCGTGGCCTTCAACGCCGTGGTCGCGCGGCGACCGGTGGACCCGCACACCATCGTCGCGTTTTCCGCGGGCTCGCTGCTGAACCTGGCGCAGGGCCGGTTCGGGCCATTCACCGAACGCGACGTGCGCTGGGTGGCCGCGCTGGGCATGGACCATGGCGTGGTCGCCGTGCGGCGCGATGCGCGCTGGAATTCACTGCCCGAACTGCTGGCCGCGCTGAAGGCCCAACCGCAGGCCATCGTGTTCGGAGCCGGCGGGACGATAGGCAGCCAGGACTGGATGAAGGCGGCGCTGCTCGCGCGCGCCGCGGGCGTGGGCCACAAGGCGATGCGCTTCGTCGCGTTCGAGGGCGGCGGCGAAGCGATCGGCGCCTTGGCCGGCGGCCATGTCCAGGTCGTGGCCGGTGACGCGGCTGAAGTGGCGCGCCAGATCGAGCTCGGCGCGCCGCTCAAGGTGCTCGCGGTGCTGGCCGACAAGCGCCTTCCCGGCCGCTGGGCCAACCTGCCCACCGCGCGGGAGCAGGGCTACGACATCCGCTGGCCTATCGTGCGAGGCGTTTATGTCGGGCCCGGCGTGGGCGACAGCGAGTACCGCGAGTGGGTCGCCGCATTCATCCGCGCCACCTCGCACCCCAGCTTCGAAAAGGAACTCGAGCGCGCCGGGCTGCAACCGGCCACGATGACCGGCGCGCAACTTGAGGGCTTCATCGCACGCGGCATGGCGAATTACCGCGCGTTGTCTGCGGAGTTCGGTCTTCGCAAGCGGTGATGCGGCAACCACCCCCTGCGCAATGGTGGCGCCCCTTTCGCATCAGCTGCAGCTCAAGGACGGCCGAATGTGGGTGCCCGACCGGCCGGGCCTGGGGTTCTCGCTTAGCGAGCAGGCGCTGGCGTGGACGGTGGACCGGGAGGAGTTCGGGACGCGGCCCTGAGCGTCGCTGCGGCAGGGGCCGGTCGCCTCATCTCGAGGCAGACGGGCCATACACCGACCGCGCCGTCTCGCGCAGCACCTCCAAGGCTTCCTCGGCGTGCCGCGACAGTGCGTGGCCGCGGCGCGTGATCAGGCCGAAGGCGTCCATGCGCACGTTCAGTTCGATGGGCAGCACGCGCAGCATGCCGGCGTCGCAGTAGGGCCGCACGACTTCCTCGGGCAAGGCCACGAGCATGTCACTGCGGCGCAGCAGGTTGGTGATCGTCGGCATCGACAGGGTCTCGACGATGCGGCTCGGCAGAGGCAGGCCGCGCTGCAGAAACAAGGCATCGAGGCGTTCTCGCAGCACGCTGCCGGCGGGCGGGAGCACCCAGGCGTGGTCGACCAGGTCTTCGACGCGCAGCCGGCGTCGCCGCGCCAGGGCATGGCCAGCGCGCGCGATCAGGCTGTGCGGCTCGTCGGAGAGCGCCTCGAACGCGAGCTCGGCGGCGCTCTCCGTATCGGGGATGCGGCCGATCACGATGTCGAGCCGGCCCTCGAGCAGCCTGTCGGCCAGCTGCCGGCTGGTGTCCATTTCGACCCCGACGACCATCTGGGGGTGGCGCTGCGCGAGCAGGGACAGGGCCATCGGCAGCAGGTCGGTCGCCGGGCTCATCACGCAACCGATCGCGACCCGGTAGCGCTGGCCGCGCTTGAGCGCCTCCACTTCCTCCTGCGCGCGGCGGATCTCCGACAGCACCGTGTGCGCATGGCGCATGACGATCTCGCCATAGGCGTTGGGCTCGACGCCGCGTGCGTGCCGCTCGAACAGTTCGACGCCCATGGCCTCCTCGAGCTCGCGCAGCAGCTTGGACGCGGCCGGCTGGCTCATGCCCGCGGCGTCCGCCGCGCGCAGCACCGAGCGCTCGCGGTCCAGGTGCGCGAGCAGCACCATCTGGCGCGTCTTGATGCGTGCGGCAGCGAACGGGATGGCCATGGCGGGGTATCGGGTGGCGCAAAGCTATTTCGAATAAGTATATCTCATGGTTAAAAATTCATTTGATTGGAATACCTACGCGGGCTACGCTTCGCCCCCATGAACTGGCCCACACAACTTCCGCTGATCGCCATCCTGCGCGGCATCCGGCCCGAGGAGGCGCTCGTGCACACGCAAGCGCTGATCGAAGCGGGCTTCGACGCGATCGAGATTCCGCTGAACTCGCCCGATTGGCGCCGCAGCGTCCGCAGTGCTGCCGAGGCCTTTGGCGCGAGCGCGCTGATCGGTGGCGGCACCGTGCTGCGTGAGGACGAAGCCGACGCGCTGGCCGATGTCGGCGGCAAACTGGCCGTGACGCCCAACACGCGGCCGTCGCTGATCGCTCACGCGGTGCGGCGGGGCCTGTGGGTCGCGGCCGGCTTCGCCACGGCGAGCGAGGCTTTCGACGCGCTCGATGCCGGCGCCCGGGCCTTGAAGCTGTTCCCGGCCACCACCTACGGGCCAGGGCATGTGAAGGCGCTGCGCGCCGTGCTGCCGCCGGTGCCGCTGTTCGCCGTCGGCGGCATCACGCCGGCCAACCTGGCCGACTACCTACGTGCCGGCTGCACCGGCGCCGGCCTGGGCGGTGACCTGTACCAGCCCGGCCAGGACGTTGCGCGCACCACGGAACAAGCGCGTCGCTTCGTTACCGCCTACCGCGACGCCACCGCTTGAAGGCCTCCCCATGAAGATCACCCGCCTGACCACCTACCGCGTTGCCCCGCGCTGGATGTTCCTGAAGATCGAAACCGACGAAGGTATCAGCGGCTGGGGCGAGCCCGTGCTGGAAGGCCGAGCCCGAACCGTCGAAGCCGCGGTGCAGGAGTTCGCCCAGACCCTGATCGGCCAGGACCCGATGCGCATCAACGACCTGTGGCAGACCATGTACCGCGGCCACTTCTACCGGGGCGGCGCGATCCTGATGAGCGCGATCGCGGGAATCGACCAGGCGCTGTGGGACATCAAGGGCAAGGCACTCGGCGTGCCGGTCTACGAACTGCTCGGCGGCAAGGTGCGCGACAAGATGAAGGTCTACAGCTGGGTCGGCGGCGACCGGCCGGGCGACATCGTCGAGCACATGCTGCGCCTGATGGAAGGGGGCTTCGACACCTTCAAGCTCAACGGCACCGAGGAGATGGCGATGCTGGACTCGCCACGGGCGATCGATGCCGCGGTGGCCAAGGTGGCGGGCGTGCACGAGGCGCTGGGCAACCAGGTGAGCTTCGGCCTGGACTTCCACGGCCGGGTCGCGGCACCGATGGCCAAGCCCTTGCTCAAGGCGCTCGAGCCGTTCCGCCCGCTGTTCGTGGAGGAGCCGGTGCTGGCCGAGCAGGCCGAACATTACCCGCGCCTGGCCGCCAGCACGTCGATTCCTTTGGCGGCCGGCGAGCGCATGTACTCGCGCTTCGAGTTCAAGCGGGTGCTGCAGGATGGCGGCATCGCCGTCCTGCAGCCCGACCTTTCGCACGCAGGCGGGATCACCGAATGCCACAAAATCGCCGCGATGGCCGAGGCCTACGATGTCGCCTTCGCGCCGCATTGCCCGCTGGGCCCGGTGGCGCTGGCGGCCTGTCTGCAGGTGGACTTCGTGGCCTACAACGCCGTGCTGCAGGAGCAGAGCATGGGCATCCACTACAACCGCGATGCCGAGTTGCTCGACTACGTCATCAACAAGGACGACTTCCGCATCGACGCCGGCTCCATCCACGCCCTGCCCAGGCCGGGCCTGGGGGTCGAGGTCGACGAGGAGCGCGTGATCCACGCCAGCCGCCATGCGCCTGATTGGCACAACCCGGTCTGGCGCCATGCCGACGGCAGAGTGGCCGAATGGTGAGCCTGGAGGCGCGCCGATGATTGCGGTTGATTGGGGTACAAGCAGCTTCCGCGCCTATCGGCTCGATGCGGGCGGCGCGGTGCAAGAGCAGCGCAGCGCGGCGGCCGGCTTGCTCGCCTGCAACGGGGCCTTCGAGGCCGTACTCGCGCAGCAGCTCGCGGGCTGGGACGACCCGACCATCGTCCTGGCCGGCATGGTCGGCAGCCGCAACGGCTGGCGCGAGGTGCCCTACGTCGCGTGTCCGGCCGGCCTCGATGCGGTGTCCGAAGCGCTGTGCGAGATCGCCGCACCCCTGCTGCCGGGCCGGCGCATTTTCATCGCGCCCGGCGTCTCGCAACGGCCGGCCGACGGGCCGCCCGACGTGATGCGCGGCGAAGAGGCGCAAGTGCTCGGCGTGCTCGACCGCCTGGGCGGCGCCGGGCCGCACACCCTGTGCCTGCCGGGCACGCACAGCAAGTGGGTCCGCTTGGTCGACAGCCGCATCGTGGCGCTGCGCACGGCGATGACGGGCGAGCTGTACGCATTGCTGCGCAGGCACAGCCTGCTCGCGGCGCTGATGCCGGCCGACGACGACGACCCCGACAGCTTTGCACGCGGTGTGGCGGCCAGCGGGCGCGATGGCGGCCTGGCCCATCACCTGTTCAGCGTGCGCTCGCTGGGGCTGTTCGACGCGATCGCAGCGGCGAAGGCGCCGTCGTACCTGTCGGGGCTGCTGATCGGACATGAGGTGCGCGGCCTCCTGGGCGAGGAGGCCGAGACCGTCCACCTCGTTGGCGGCCCGGCGCTGGTGCAGCGCTACCGGCGCGCGCTGCGCCTGCTGGGCGTGGCCGCCGAGGCCCACGGCGAGGCGGCGTCTGCGCGCGGCATGTTCCTGCTTGCGCAGTCGCGCGGGCTGCTGCGCTGACCGGCGGCGCTCAGATGACCTGGAAGTCGCCGATGGTGCAGTCGAGCCTGGCCGGGTCGACCTCGCGCTCGAGCGTGTCGAACGTGCTGTCGACGAAGCTGATCAGCGTGTCGGAGGCTTCGATGGCGGCGTCGACATGACGGTTCGTGACCGCGTCCAGCACCGCCAGGTGCGCGTCCACCGTGGGCAGCAGGTCGGTCCCGGCGCTGGTCTTGGAATGGAACAGCCAGCCGATGCGGCGGAAGATGGTGTGCAGCGGACGCAGCGTGTTCTCGACGAAGGGCTCGCCGGCGGCCGTGAGGAAGAGCTGGTCTATCCGGCGGTCGACGGCATTGAACGCATCGAGCGTGAGCTGCTCGCGGTTCTCTTGCAGGTAGCGCTTGAGGTGCAGCATCTGGTTGCGGTGCGACGCGGTCGAATGCTCGGCGGCAAGGCGAATGACGAAGCGCTCCATGTCGCGCCGCAGCTGCAGCAGCGTGCGCTCGCGCGTGAGATCGATAGGCGCGATCTGCAGGCCGCGCCGCGGATGCACGTGGATCAGCGTGTCGCCCGCCAGCCGGTTGACGGCCTGGTGCACCGGCGTGCGGCCGAAACCCACGAGGTCCTGCAGCTCCTGCAGCGAGAGAAAGCGGCCGGGCTGCAGCTGGCAGTTGACGAGCCGCTCCTCGATGGCCTCGTAGGCCAGCTCGAACTGGTTGGCGCCGCGCGCGGCCGTGCCCTGCCGCTCGGCGGCGGACAGCTGGGCCACGTCGACCAGCCTGGGGCGCTTGCCTTCGATCCTCGTCAAGGTTTCCTCCGGGGCCGGCGGACTGCCGGAACTGACGTTGATATTTTACTGCACACCAACCAGTTTGGTGTGATTTCCCTCGGGATGAGCGGATCAGTGAGACTTAGGGAAAACACTGATGTGGCTAATGATATATCACAATATTCTTCGGCCATGCCCACACTCATCACCGATATCCGGGTCATCCTGACCGCGCCCGAAGGCATCAACCTCGCCGTTGTCAAGGTCGAGACGAACCAGCCAGGGCTCTACGGCCTGGGTTGCGCGACCTTCGCGTACCGGCACCTGATCGTGAAGTGCCTGGTCGAGGACTACCTTCGGCCCCTGCTGCTGGGCCGCGACGCCGAGGCGATCGAGGAGCTGTGGCAGCTGATGCACCAGAACGCCTACTGGCGAAACGGCCCGGCCGAGAACAACGCGATCTCCGGCATCGACATGGCGCTGTGGGACATCAAGGGCAAGCTGGCGGGCATGCCGCTGTACCAGCTGTTCGGAGGCGGGTGCCGGCCAGGGGTGCCGATCTACCGCCATGCCGACGGCAAGGACCTGGCCGAGCTGTGCGACAACATCCACAAGTACCGCGAGCAGGGCATCACGCATGTTCGCTGCCAGGCCGGCGGATACGGCGGCGGGGGCTTCGGCCAGGCGCCGGCCCATGCGCCGCGCGGCGCGATCGACGGCGTGTACCTCGACCACAGGAAGTACATGCGCGACACGCTGACGATGTTCGATCACCTGCGCAGCACCATCGGCTTCGACGTCGCCTTGTGCCACGACGTGCACGAGCGCCTGAAGCCGGTCGACGCCATCCGGTTCGCGTGCGAGCTCGAGCCCTATGACCTGTTCTTCCTCGAAGACGCGATCTCGCTGGAAGACGGCGACGACTGGATACGGCAATTGCGGGCCAAGACCAACACCCCGCTGGCGCAGGGCGAGCTGTTCAACCACCCCTTGGAGTGGAAGCGCCTCATCGCCGATCGGCTGGTCGACTACATCCGTGTCCATCTGAGCCAGATCGGGGGCATCACGCCGGGCCGCAAGCTGCAGATCTTCGCCGAGCAGTACGGCGTCAGGACGGCCTGGCACGGCCCGGGCGACATGTCTCCCCTGGGGCACGCGGCCAACATCCACATCGACCTGTCGGCACGCAATTTCGGCATCCAGGAGTGGTCGGGCACCGAGCCGCCCAACTTCGTGATCCAGGAGCTGAAGGGCCCCAGGGAAGCGCTGCTCGACGTGTTCCCGGGCATGCCGGAGTTCAGCAAGGGCTATGTCTACCCGAGCGGCAAGCCCGGCCTGGGTGTGGACATCGACGAGGCCGAGGCCGCGAAATACCCCTGCGAGAACACGGTCACCACCTGGACGCAGACCCGGCTGGTCGACGGCAGCTTGCAGACGCCCTGATCGGCTTTCACACGGAGAGAAACCCATGAGCAATCCCCTGTTCGACCTGAGCGGACGCACCGCCCTGGTCACCGGCTCCAGCCGCGGTCTGGGCCGCGCCATGGCCGAGGGCCTGGCCGCGGCCGGCGCCCATGTCATCCTCAACGGCACCGATGCCGCCCGCGTGCAGGCCGCCGTGGAAGAGTTCCGCGCGGCCGGCCACCAGGCCGACGGCGTGGCCTTCGACATCACCGACGAGGCGGCCATCGTGCGCACCTTCGAGGATTTCGACCGGCGCGGCATCGCCATCGACATCCTGGTCAACAACGCCGGCATCCAGCTGCGCAAGCCCATGGTGGAGCTGAGCACCGCCGAGTGGCACAAGGTGATCGACACCAACCTGACCAGCGCCTTCGTCATCGGCCGCGAGGCGGGCCGGCGCATGGTGGCGCGCAAGCACGGCAAGATCATCAACATCGGCTCGCTCACCAGCGACCTGGCGCGCGCCACCGTGGCGCCCTACACCGTGGCCAAGGGCGGCGTGAAGATGCTGACCAAGGCCATGGCCGCCGAGTGGGCCGAGCACGGCATCCAGGCCAACGCCATAGGCCCGGGCTACATGCTCACCGACATGAACCAGGCGCTGATCGCCAATCCCAGCTTCGACGCCTGGGTCAAGGGCCGCGCGCCGGCCAAGCGCTGGGGCCTGCCGGAGGAACTGGCGGGCGTCGCCGTGTTTCTGGCCGCACCGGCGTCCAACTACATCAACGGCCAGATCATCTACGTGGACGGCGGCTTCTCGGCCGTCCTCTGAGCCCCGGCCACAACCTTCAGATTCATCACCCCCAAGACGGAGACATGACCATGAGCTTCAAGCGCAATTCCTTTTCTGCCACGCGACGGGTCGCCCTGGCCGCCCTCACCGCCGTCGCGATGAGCTCGACCGCGGCGCTCGCCGAGGTCAAGGCCAAGATAGGCCACGCGATGCCCGAGAGCCACCCGCAGGCGGTGGCGATGAACAAGTTCGCCGAGCTGGTCGGCACCTACACCAAGGGCAATGTGAAGGTGCAGGCCTATCACAGCGGCGTGCTGGGCAGCGACGAGAAGCAGCTGCAGGCGGTGCAGGCCGGCACCCAGGAGCTCTACATCGGCACGCTGGCGCCGCTGTCCACCCGCGTCAAGGAAGTCCAGGTCTGGGACCTGCCCTTCATGTTCCAGAACGAGCGCGAGGTCTATGCCGTGCTCGACGGCGCCTCGTCCAAGAAGATCTTCGAGAAGATCGAGCCCGCCGGCCTGGTCGGCCTGACCTGGACCGGCATGGGCTTTCGCAACCTGTCCAACAGCAAGCGCAGCGTCACCAGGCTGGAGGACGTGAGCGGCCTCAAGATCCGCGTGATGGCCAACCCGGTGGCCTTGGAAACCTGGAAGACCATAGGCGCCAACGCCGTGCCCATGGCCTTCGCCGAGGTCTTCCCGGCGCTCGAGATCAAGGCGCTGGACGGCCAGGAGAACCCGCTGGTGCACATGTATTCGAACAAGATGCAGGAAGTGCAGCAGTACATCTCGGTGACCAACCACGTCTACACGCCGGTGGCGCTGGTGGCGTCCAAGAAGTTCTGGGACACCCTGTCGCCCGCCGACAAGGCCGGCGTCCAGAAGGCCGCTGTCGAGGCCGGCCTGCTGCAGCGCAAGCTGCTGGACGAAGGCGACGCCGAAGTCATCGGCAAGTTCAAGGCCGCCGGCGTCACCATCAACACGGTGTCCCCGGCCGAGCTGGCCCGCATCCAGGACAAGGTCAAGCCGGTGGTCGCCAAGTTCGCGCCCATCATCGGCGAGGACTTCGTCAAGGGCTTCTACGCCGAGATCGACAAGGCCCGCGCCGCCAAGTAAGGCGCGATGGGCGGCCGCCGGGGCGACCCGGCGGCCCACTCGCGCGCTTTGTCCAATTCAACCGGGTGCCTCCATGGCGAAACTTCTCAAGAACGTGGCCGACGCCTTCACGCGCGGGCTCGAGCTCACGATGGTGCTGTGCATCGCCCTCATGCTGGCGATGGTGTTCGGCAACGTCGTGCTCAGGCTTTTCTTCAACACCGGCATCGACCTGTCCGAGGAGATACCGCGCTTCGCCTTCGTCTGGATGACCTTTCTGGGCGCCATCGTCGGCATGCGCCGGCGCGCCCACCTCGGCGTGGACCTGCTGGTCCAGTCGCTGCCCGTGCTGGGCCGCAGGGTCTGCTGGGGCATCAGCCAGGCGATCATGCTGGTGTGCTGCGGCTACATCGTCTACGGCACCTGGCTGCAGCACGACATCATCGCGGGCAACGCCTCGCCGGTCGCGCAGCTCAGCATGCTGTGGGTGTTCGGCGTGAGCTACGTGACGGGCATCGGAATCGGCATCATCTGCCTGTCCAACCTGTTGCGCCTGTTCGCCGGCAAGGTCGCTGACGACGAACTGATCGACGTGCACGAGGAAGGCATGGCCGAAGCGCTGGACGCCGAGCACGAGATGGCCGAACAACAGGCCCGCCACCCGGGCACCCTGGGAGCCAAGGCATGACCATCTTCGTTTTTGTCGGCTCCCTGCTGGGCCTGATGGCCCTGGGCATGCCGGTGGCCTTTGCGCTGATCGGCTGCGGCCTGGTCATGATGTTCTTCATGGGCGTCACCGATCCGCAGATCGTGGTGCAGAACATGTGGGACGGCGCGAACAGCTTCCCCCTGCTGGCCGTGCCCTTCTTCATGCTGGCCGGCGAGTTCATGAACGCCGGCGGCATGACGCGGCGCATCATCATGATGGCCATGTCCTGGGTCGGCCACATCCGCGGCGGCCTGGGCTACGTGGCCGTGGCCGCGGCCGTCATCATGGCCTCGCTGTCCGGCTCCGCGGTCGCCGACACCGCGGCGCTGGCCGCGGTGCTGGTGCCGCTGATGCGCAACGCCGGCTACGACGTCAACCGCTCCTGCGGCCTGATCGCCTGCGGCGGCATCATCGCCCCGGTGATTCCGCCGTCGATCGCGATGATCCTGTACGGCGTGACCGGCGGTGTGTCCATTACCAAGCTGTTTATCGCAGGCATCGTGCCGGGTGTGCTGATGGGCCTGGCCATCATGCTGGCCTGGCGCTGGTCGATCGGCCGCGACATGGTCAAGGTCGAACCCAAGCGCAGCATGGCCGAGCGCCGCGTGGCCACGCGCGACGCGCTGTGGGCGCTGGTGCTGCCGGTGGTCATCATCGGCGGCCTGAAGTTCGGCTGGTTCACGCCGACCGAAGCCGCCGTGATCGCCGCCGTCTATTCGCTGTTCGTCGGCCTGCTGGTCTACCGCGAGATCAAGCCGGCCCAGCTCTATGGGCTGTTCTACCGCGCAGCGGAAACCACGGCCATCATCATGTTCCTGGTGTCGGCGGCCGGCGTCTCGGCCTGGCTCATCACCACGGCGAACATCCCGCAGCAGCTGGCCGAACTGGTCGCGCCGCTGATGCACAACAAGGTGCTGCTGACCTTCGCGCTGATGGTGCTGGTTCTGATCGTCGGCACGGCGCTGGACTTCACGCCCACCGTGCTGATCATGACGCCGGTGCTGATGCCGGTGCTCAAGCAGGCCGGCATCGACCCGGTCTACTTCGGCGTGCTGTTCATCATGAACAACGCCATCGGCCTGGTCACGCCGCCCGTGGGCACCGTGCTCAACGTCGTCTGCGGGGTAGCCAGGATCCCCATGAGCGGCGCCATCCGGGGGGTGCTGCCCTTCATGGTGGCGCAGACCATCGTCATGTTCCTGCTGGTGCTGTTCCCGCAGATCGTGATGTGGCCGCTGCAGATGATGACGCGCTGAGCTTTCGCTCGGCGTGCGAGGGCCGGTTTGCTCCTGCGCCCGGCCCATGTTCCAACGTGATGGAGATTTCGATGCGATACCGCTGCATGTGCCTGGTGCTTCACGCGCCGCAAGACCTCAGGATGGACGAACAGGAGACGGACGAGATCGGTCCGGGCCAGGTGCTGGTGCGCGTGGGCATGGGCGGCATTTGCGGCTCGGACCTGCACTACTTCCGCCATGGCGGCTTCGGCGCCATCCGCATCAAGGAGCCCATGGTGCTGGGCCACGAGGTCGCCGGCACGGTGACTGCCGTGGCGAGCGACGTCAGCGACTTCAAGGTCGGTGATCGCGTCGCGGTCAACCCGAGCCGGCCCTGCGGCAAGTGCAAGTTCTGCCTGGAGGGACTGCCCAACCAGTGCCTGGACATGCGCTACTACGGCAGCGCCATGCGCACGCCGCACAGCCAGGGCGCCTTCCGCAACATGCTCGTGTGCAATGCCAACCAGTGCCATGCGGTGGCCGAGGGCGTGCCCATGGCCGAGGCGGCGCTCGCCGAGCCTTTCTCCGTCGTGCTGCACGCAGTGGGCCGCACCGGCTCCTTGCTGGGCAAGCGGGTGCTGGTGTCGGGCTGCGGGCCCATCGGCGTGCTGGCCGTGGCGGCCGCGAAGCTGCACGGCGCCGCCGAAGTGGTGGCGACCGACGTGGTCGACGAGCCGCTGGCCATCGCGGCCCGCCTGGGCGCCGACCTGACCATCAATGCGGCGGCCGACCAGGGCTGGGTCGCGCGCAACGCGGCCGACAAGGGCAGCTTCGACGTGATGTTCGAATGCTCCGGCAACGAGCGCGCGATGCGCGATGGCCTGGAGGTGATGCGCCCGCGCGGCGTGGTGGTGCAGCTCGGCATGGGCGGCGACGTCAGCCTACCGCAGAACCTGATCGTGGCCAAGGAGCTGTCGGTCTGCGGCTCGTTCCGCTTCCATACCGAGTTCGCGCTGGCGGTCAAGCTGATCAACGACCGGCGGGTCGACCTGTCGCCCGCGATCACGGCCTCTTTCCCGATGCGCGACGCCGTCTCGGCCTTCGAGCTGGCCGGCGACCGCAAGCGCGCCATGAAGGTCCTGATCGACTTCGAAGCGGCCGCCTGAGATGCCCACCCATTTCGACATCGTCGCCATCGGCGAGCCGATGGTGGAGTTCAACCAGGTCCGCGGCGACGACCCTGGCGTCTACCGGCGCGGATTCGGCGGCGACACGTCCAATGCGGTGATCGCCGCGGCGCGGCAGGGCGCGCGCTGCGCCTACCTCACGCGCCTGGGCGATGATGCCTTCGGCCAGGCCTGCCTGGATCTGTGGCGAGCCGAGGGCGTCGACGCCAGCGCCGCGCGCATCGATGGGCAGGCGCGCACCGGCCTCTACTTCGTCCACCACGGCCCCCAGGGGCACGCATTCGCCTACTACCGCGCCGGATCGGCCGCCAGCCGCATGACCCCGGCCGACGTTCCGGCCGGGCTGATCCGCGAGACCCGGGTGCTGCATGTCTCGGGCATCAGCCAGGCCATCAGCGACAGCGCGCTCGAGACCGTGTCCCATGCGATCGGCATCGCGCGCGATGCGGGTGTGCTGGTTTCCTACGATCCGAACCTGCGGCTCGCCCTGTGGCCGCTCGAGCGCGCGCGCGAGGTCATCCTGGCGACCCTGCCGTTGTGCGACGAGTTCCTGCCCAGCCTGGACGACGTGCGCCTGGTCAGCGGCCTGGAAGATCCGCGCGAGATCGTGGCCTGGTCGCACCGCATGGGCGCGCACTCGGTGGTGCTGAAGCTGGGCGCGCGTGGCGCGCTGGTCTCCGACGGCCACAGTTGCGTCGAGGTGCCGGCGCACCGCGTCGATGCGATCGACGCCACGGGGGCCGGCGACTGCTTCGACGGCTCCTACCTCGCGCGCCGGGCCGCGGGTGACGACGCCCTGGCCGCAGCGCGCTGGGCCTGCGCCGCCGCGGCCTTGGCCACCACCGGCTATGGCGCGGTCGCGCCGCTGCCGAGCTCGGCCGACATCGCCAGTTTCATCGCATCGACATCGTGAGTTCGTCGACGCCTACTTCGCCAACCTGGCATCAACCCAAGGAGCATTCCATGCAAGGCATTTCTCGTCGCTTCGTCACCAAGGCGCTGGCCATCGGCGCAACGCTGATGCTCGGCTGCGCGTCGCTCGCTGTCGCGCAGGAGGTCAAGCACCTACGGCTCGGGCATTCGTTCACCGACAGCCATCCGCGCGCCATCGCCATGAAGCGCTTCGCCGCGGCGGTGGACAAGGCGACGGGTGGCAAGGTGCTCATCGATGTCCACGGCAATGCGGCGCTCGGCTCCGAGGAGAAGATGCTGATCGCCGTGCAGAGCGGCGTGCAGGAGCTCTACCTCGGCGCCCTGTCGCCGGTCGCAGCGCGCAAGAAGGAGCTGCAGATCTTCGACTTTCCGTTCCTGTTCGGCTCGGACGCCGAGGCCGCCTACGTCCTCGACGGGCCGGTCGGGCGCAAGATGCTGGACAACCTCGGCGACATGAACCTTCAGGGCCTGGTCTGGGCCGGCGGCGCGTTCCGCAACATGTCCAACAGCAAGCGGCCGATCCACACGATGGCCGACATGAAGGGTCTCAAGGTCCGCGTGATGCAGAGCCCGATGGCGCTGGCGAGCTTCAACGCCATGGACATGAACGCGGTACCCATGGCCTTCACCGAGGTTTACCCGGCGCTGGAGATCCGCGCCCTGGACGGCTACGAGCATCCCGTCGTCGACATGTACGCGAACAAGATGTTCGAGGTGCAGAAATACCTCACCATCACCAACCATGTCTACACGCCGGTCGCACTGCTGGCGTCGAAGAAGTGGTGGACCAGCCTCACGCCCGACCAGCAGACGGTCATCCAGAAGGTGGCCGAGGAGACGCGCCAGTTCCAGCGCGCCGAGGAGCTGCGCCAGGCCGCCGAGGTCGTGGGCCAGCTCAAGGTCAAGGGCATGAGCGTCACGGAAATGCCGCCCGCCGAGCTCGAGAAGATCCGCGCCGCGGTGCAGCCCGTGATCGACAAGAACTCGGAAGCCATCGGAGCCGAGTTCGTGCAGTTGTTCTATGGGGAGCTGAAGAAGTTCCGTGCCCGGCGCTGAATGGCCGGGCTGGGGCTGGGCGGCGCAACCCCCTTTCGCCCGACCTGGGTTCGGGTGGCATCGAGGCCGGGCAGGCTTGGGTGGGAATGGTCGAGGGACGAACGGGAGGCGATGTCAGCCATCGCGTCGGGCCCCGTGAGCCAGTGACCAAGCCTTACGATTGCGGCATGAAAACAACCTACATCTTCGGCGCCATTCTCGCCTGTAGCCTCGCGGGGTCCTTGCTGGCGGGTCGCTCGGCGAAGACGGCATTCTTGTTGTTGTCCGGGGCGCTTTCGCTCTATGGGCTTGCTCGGCTGGTGGGCTGAACGGGCTGCCACCAGTTCCGCGCACACCGGTCTACGCTTTTTGCCATCATTCGATCCGTCCTTGAAGCAGGCCGAGGAGTTCGGCGTGGCCGAAGCGAACGAGGATCACCTGTGTGCGGCGATGGACTGGCTGCTCTCGCGCCAGGGCGCGATCCAGAAGAAGCCCGCTGCGCGGCACGTGAGCGAATCTGGCCTAGTGCTGTGCGACCTGTCGTCGAGCTACTTCGAGAGCACCACGTGCCCGCTGGCCAGGCTGAGCTGCGGCCGCGACGCCTGCAAGGGGATGCTGCAGGTCAACCACGGGCTGCTCACCGATGCGCTCGGCTGCCCGGTGTCGGTGCACGAGGGCAACGTGGCTGGCAGCGCCACCTTCATGCCCGAGGTGCAGCGCTTGCGCGAGAGTTTCGGCATCGAGCAGCTGGTGGCGTGCCGCAATCCGCAACTGGCGGGCTGCGCGCGCACAAGCGCGAGGAGCTGCTGGCGGCCCCCGAGAAGAGCCTGCAGCAGATCCAGGCCCGCGTGGACGCGGGCAGGCTCGCCGCCGCCGACGAGATCGGCCTGCGCGTGGGCAAGGTGGTCAACCAGTGCAAGGTCGCCAAGCACTTGGAGCTCGCGATAGGCGGCAAGGCCTTCACCTTCGCGCGCAAGCGTGACGCCATCGCCGCCGAGGCCGCGTTGGACGGCATCTACGTCATCCGCACCTCGGTGCCGGCAGCCCAAATGGAAGCGGATGACTGCGTGCGCAACTACAAGGCGCTGGCCAACGTGGAACGCGCGTTTCGCTCGCTCAAGACGGTGGACCAGAAGGTGCGCCCGATCCACCGCACGGCCGATCGGGTGCGCGCGCACATCCTGCTGCGCACGATCGCGTACTACGTCGAGTGGCACATGCGCGGAGCCTGGCGCGAGCTGATGTTCGCCGACCCCGACAGCCAAGCCAAGGCTGTGCGCGACCCGGTGGCGCCGGCCGAACGTTCGCAAGCGGCGCTGGACAAGCTCGAGCGCCGTACGCTGGACGACGGCACACCGGTGCACAGCTTCTCGACCCTGATGGCGGAGCTCGCCACCATCGTGCGCAACACCTGCCGCACCCCGAGCGCCGGGCCCGAGCCGCCGACGTTCGACCTCGTCACCACGCCCAACACCAAGCAGCGCCATGCGCTTGAGCTGCTCCAGCAGATCCGGCTGTAGACAGAAGCCGGAACCCCGATCTCAAGCCAAGTGCCTGTCGCACAGGGACAAACTCGCTCAGACGCCACAGGAACTTCGGGCTAGGCCCGGCGATTGACCAGCACAATGCCCGCGGCCACCCCGCACAGCGCCAGCCCCAACTGCAGCGTCAGCGGCTCGCCCAACAGCGCCACGCCCAGCACCAGCGCGAACACCGGCGTCAAAAAGGTGAGCGACGACATCTGCGTGGCCGGGTAGTGCCGCAGCAGCCACATCCAGGTCAGGTAGCTGGCAAAGGCGCCAATGGCGGTTTGCAGCGCGAGCGAGGTCCAGGCATAGCTCGAGTAGCTCAGCGACCAGGTCTCGCCCAGCGCCAGCGACAGCAGCGGTGCGACCAGGGCCGTGACGGCGACCTGGTAGAACAGCGTTTTTTCGGCGCTGGCCGTGGCCAGGCGGCTGCTGCGGATCACCAGCGTGGTCAGGCCCCAAAGTGTGCCGCCGGCCAGCGCCAGCGCATCGCCGCGCAGCTGGCGCGCGCTGGTGCTGTGAGAGAAGCCCTCGCTGAACGCCAGGGCCACGGCCCCGAACGCGATGACCAGACCGACCCATTGCGGTGGATTCAGTCGTTCGACGGGGACCCAGCGCGGCAGCAGCAGCGCGACGACAAAAGGCGCGGTATAGACGAACACCGTCAGCCGAGACGCCGTGGTGTCGCGCAGGCCGAGATAGATGCCGGTGAACTCGCCCGCGAACAGCAGGCCCGCGAGCAGCCCGGCCGCCAGCGTGCCGTCGCGCTCGAACAGCCGGATGCCGCGCCCCACGCACCAGAGCCCCAGCAGCAGCGTCGCGCCGACAAAGCGCAGCGAGGCCTGCCATAGCGGCGGCACCTCGGCGACGGTGGTCTTGATCAGGATTTGCTGCAAACCCCAGAACAGGCAGCAGGTGAGCAGCAGCGAGACGGCGAGCGTGTCGAGATGGGTTTTGCGGGCGGTCATGCAGCGATGGTAGCGGCGCACCAAGCGCAGCCGTGGTTGCGCCCCGGCACCGGATGCCTGGCGCCCGAGGCCGCCCTGCGTTCAGCGCCGACGCTTGGCCACCCAGCGCTCGCGATGGTCGCTGGAGCGTGGATGGATGCGCTGGATCGGCGCCTTGGCGACATCGTCGCGCGCAATGCGCGCGACCTCGCGCATCAGCGCGCGCGCGTCCCAATCGAGCGGCCAGCCCTGCCACAGGCGCAACGCGCCGTTGACGAACACGGCCTCGATCTGATCACGATTGGCCAGGCGCACGAGCTCCCAGCTCAGATCCCAGCTCGGGACCATCTCGGGCACATCGAGGTCGATTAGCAGGAAGTCGGCCGCCAGCCCAGGCTGGATCGCGCCGGTGATGCTCCCTAGACCCGCGGCCTGCGCGCCGAGGTGGGTTGCATGGTCGAGCCACATCCAGCCGCCGCCGCAGGAGAAGTCGCCGGCGCTCAGGCCAAACGCGAGGCGCTGTGTCGCCTCGGCCGCATCCATCAGGCGAAAACCATCGCTGCGCGTGCCGTCCGTGCCGAGACCGAAGCGAATGTCCAGCGCATCGAGCTGCTCGGCATGGAGCACGGCGTTGCCCTTCCACTGGCTGGCGACCGGGTTGTAGCAGACCGCCGCGCCGCTCTCGCGCAGCAGGTTGATCTCGTAGGGCGTCATCAAGGTCGAGTGCGCGAGCAACGTGCTCGCATTGAGCGCGCCCGTCTCGTACAGCAGCTCGAGCGGCCGCAGGCCGCGGCTCACCAGCGAGCGCTCGACCGCAGCCAGGTGCTCGTTGACATGGGTCTGGAACATGCGCCCGGCCTCCAGCGTCAGCGACGCGACGGTGTGCAGCATGCGGTCGGTCGCCGCCTCGGGGATCGAGATCGCGAGCGAGGGGTGGATCAGCGCATCGGCTTCGTAGCGCGCCAGATGTTGCCGCGCTGCGCCGATGATGCGCTCGAAGCCGGCATCGCCTTCGGTGTTCGCGGCGTCGTTGCAGATCATGCCCAGCACGCAGCGGATGCCGGCCTCGCGCGCCGCCCTGGCCACGGCGTCCAGCCCGGCCTCGGAGCGCGTGCCCGCGTCGACCACGGTCGTGAAGCCGCCGCGCAGTGACTCCAGCACCGACAGCTTGGCCGCGAGGTGGGCGGCATCGGTATCGAGCGCGGTTTCCAGCGGCACCCAGATGCGGCGAAAGATCTCGGAAGGTTCGCCGAACGCGAGCGCCTTGCCGAAGGATTGCGTCAGATGATGGTGGGTGTCGATGAAGCCGGGCATCAGCAGCCGCCGCGGCAGCTCGATCGGGGCCAGATGCGGGAAGGCGGCGCGGGCCTGGTCGCGCGAAGCCACGCAGGCGAAGCGCCCTCGTGCCACGACCACCGCCATGCCCTGGGCCGGGCCCTCGGGCAGCATCAGCCAGTCGGGCTCCAGCAGCAGCTCTGGGCCGGACAGCAGTTCGGGAGAAAGCGCATTCATCTCAATCATCCTTCCTCAGTGAAACGCCAGCCAGGCAAACCAGGCGCCCACGGTCAACAGCAAACCGGCCACCAGCCGCTGCAGCCGATGCACTGCGATGCGCTGCGCCGCCTTTTGGCCCGCGATCGAGCCGGCCAGCAGCACCAGGCCGATCAGTCCGCCCAGACGCAGATCCAGCGCGCCGGAGAACCAGTGCACGGCGCTGCTCGTGGCCGCCACCGGCAGCTGGATGGCCTGCGCCGCCGCCACGACCTGCACCAGCGGCCGGCGCCAGAGCATGAGCAGCGGAATCAGCAGCACCGGCCCGCCGGTGCCGGTCAAGGCCGAACCGAGCCCGACCAGCGCGCCCAAGCCCGCCATCGCTGCCGGGTGGGCTTGTGGTTGGGGCGATGCCACGGTCCGTCCGCGGCCGAGGCCGCGCAGTCCCGCGACGATCACCAGCGCTGCGACCCCGACCAGCAGCACTTGGGGTTCGAGCAGATGCACCAATGCCGCGCCAGCCAGCGCGCCGGGCAGTGCGCCGAGGATCAGCGGGCCGCAGCCTTCGGCCCTGGCGGGCTCGCGGCGCAGCAGCCACAGGGCCGCCGCGCCGGGAAACGCGAAGCCCAGGGCCGAGGCCGCAATCGCCTGTGACACGGCGAGGTCGCCAAGCCGCGTCAGCGCCGGGACCACCAGCACGCCGCCGATGCCGGTGGCGCCGATCAGCCAGCCGGCCAGCACGACCGCCAGGACGCTTGCGATGCCCATGTCAGCTTCCCGGAATCACTCGGCCTTGATGTTTGCCCGCGTCACCACGGCCCCGATCGTCTGGCGCTCCTTGGCCAGGTAGTCGCCGAATTGCTGGCCGCTGATCATCATGGGCTTGGTCGCGATTTCGCCGAGCTTGCGCACCACCTCCGGGTCCTTGATCGCGACATCGAGCGCCTTGATCAGGGTGCTGGCCACGGCCGGGCTCAGGTTCGCGGGTGCGAGCAGGCCCAGCCAGGACTCGACCTCAAAGTCCTTGAGGTCGGCCGTCTCGGCCAGGCTGGGTATATCGGGTTGGCTGGACCAGCGGCCCTTGGACGTGACGCCATAGGCGCGGACCTTGCCGTCACGGATGAAGGGCTGGGCCAGCGTCAGCGGCAGCACGGCCAGGTCCACCTGGCCGCCGGCCACATCGGTCAGCACCTGGGGGCCGGACTTGTAGGGAACATGGACGATGTCCAGGCCCGCGCGCTGCTTGATCAGCTCGGCCGTGATGTGCAGCGAGGTACCGACGCCATCGGTGCCGAGGTTGAGCTTGCCCGGTTGCGCGCGCACCAGTCGGATCAGCTCGGCGGTATTGGCCGCCGGCAGCGAGGTCTTGCCGATCAGCACGAACGGCGAGACGGCGACGGTGGCCAGCGGCGTGAAGTCCTTGAGCGCGTCGTACTTCACGGCCGAAGGCGCGACCAGCGGCGCGACATTGATGGGGCTGGCCACCGCGAACAGCAGCGTGTAGCCGTCGGCCGGCGCGCGCGCCGCCTTGAGCGTGCCTATGGTGCCGGCCGCCCCGGCCACGTTCTCGATCACCACCGGCTGCCTGAGCTGCTCCGCCAGCTTCGGCATGATCAGGCGGGCGGTGGAGTCGACGCCGCCGCCCGCCGCGAACGGCACAATGACGGTGACGGGCTTGGCAGGATAGCTTTGCGCCTGCGCGAGTGCCGCGACGAAGGTCAGGCCGACGGCCATGGCCCGCAAGAATGCACGAGATCCACACATATTCAGCTCCATGATCAGGTTGAAAAAGACATCCCCCTGGCGTGCTACTATACTTGTTATGACGAGTTATAACAAGCCTTCGTTTTCGAGGCCGGAAACCGGCCGCCGCGGACCTGTCCATGCCTGATCTGCCACTTCCGCTTTACGCGTTGCTGCGCGACGATCTGCGCGCCCGGATTCTGGACGGGCGGCTCAAACCGCATGACAAGCTTCCCTCGGAAAGCGAGCTGACGCGGCAGCATGGGGTGAGCCGCATCACGGTGCGCCAGGCCCTCAATGACCTGCAAAAGGAAGGCTTGATCGTCAAGCTGCACGGCAAGGGCGCCTACGTGTCCCATCCCAAGGTGGCGCAAAGCCTGAACCGGCTGCAAGGTCTGAGCGAGGCCTTGTCGCTGCAGGGCCAGACGGTCAACAGCAAGCGGCTGTCGATGAAGAAGCTCGGCGCACCGGCCATGGTGGCGCGGCAGTTGCAGCTGGCGCCGGCCAGCGAGGTTTATCAACTGATGATGCTGCGCTACCTCGACCGCGAGCCGTTGTCGGTGAACTGCTCTTACCTGCCTCTGGCGACCGGTGAAAAACTGGCGCGGCTCGACCTCTCCAGCCGCGACCTGATCGAGCTGTTCGAGCACGAGTTCGGGATCAAGGTCGAGCAGGCGCAGCTTGACATCAGTGCCCGCCGCGCCAGCGCTCGTGAAGCGCGCTGGCTCAAGATCGAGCCGGGCGACCCGGTGCTGCAGGTCGAGCGGCTGCTGTGCGCCGGCCATGCGCAGCCGCTGCAGACCGAAACCGCCGTGTACCGGGCCGACGCCTTCAGCTACAAGCTCAGTTTGCAGCGTTAGCGCGCGGCGCCCGGCCTCAGACCAGCCCCGTCACCGGAATCGAGGCGCCATGGATCGCGCGGGCGCCGTCGGACGCCAAAAAGACGATGGCGTTGGCGAGGTCCTGCGGCGACACCCAGCGGCTCGGATCGGCGTCAGGCATGGCCGAGCGGTTCTCGGGCGTGTCGATGATGGTGGGCAGCACGCAGTTGACGTTGATGTGGTGCTCGCGCAACTCGGCCGACATCGACTCGGTCAGCCGGATCACGGTGCTCTTGGAGGCGCAGTAGGCGCCCATCCGGGCCGCGCCCTTTTGCGCCGAGAAGGCGCCCACATTGACTATTCTGCCGCCGCCGGCCTGGATCATCGCGGGAACGACGGCGTGCACGGTGTTGAGCAGGGTGCGCGCGTTGAGGTCGAACATCAGGTTCCAGGTCTGCGCTGAGGTTTCGTGCACCGTCTCGCCCATGGTGAAGCCGCCCGCGAGGTTGCACAGCACGTCGATGCGGCCAAAGCGCTGCAGCACCTGGGCCACTGCGGCCTGGACCTGCGCGCTGTCGAGCAGGTCGGCTGTTGCGAACAGCAGGCGCTCGTGTTCGAGCCCATAGAGCTGCGCCAGGCTCTCGCGCTGCCGCGCCACAAGCGCCAGCGTCGCGCCCTGGTCCGCAAAGGCCGTGGCCACCACGCGCCCCAGGTTGCCGGCCGCGCCGGTGACCATGACCACCTTGTGGTTGAAGTACATGTCAGCCTCCTGCTTGTAGCGTAGCGCGCTTGGCATTGTGATAGCGGGCCGTGCCCCGGTGCAATACCTGATCGCCGGCCAGCAGCTCGCCCGGTTCGTACTCGGGCGCGCCGCGCAGGCGCTCGTACAGCGGGCCGAAATCGACGCGGGCCAGATCGAGCAGTTCGTCCAGATGCTCGAGCACGAAATAGGTTTCCTGGAAGTCGTCGATGCGGTAGCGACTTTGCATCACCCGCTCCAGATCGAAGCGCACGCGATTCGGCGAGGGGTCGTCGACCGCGAACACGCTTTCGGTGTAGGACGACGCAATGCCGGCGCCATAGATGCGCAGGCCCTCGCGCTGCTTCACCAGGCCGAACTCGACCGTGTACCAGTAGACCCGCGCCAGCTTGTCGAGCACGCCCAGCTGCTTGGCGCGCAGCCCGCCCACGCCGTAGGCCTGGATGAAGTCGGCCATGACCGGGTTCATCAGCATCGGCACATGGCCGAACACATCGTGGAACACGTCGGGCTCTTCGAGGTAGTCGAGCTCGTGCGGCCTGCGGATGAAGTGGCCGGCGGGAAAGCGGCGGTTGGCCAGGTGGTCGAAGAACACATCGTCGGGTACCAGGCCCGGCACGGCCACCACCTGCCAGCCGGTGCGCGGCATCAGCACCTCGCTCAGGCGCCGGAAGTCGGGAATCTCGTCGGGCCCGATCGGGAGATTGCGCATGCCCTCGACGAACTCGTCGCAGGCGCGCCCGGGCAGCAGCTGCGTCTGCCGCTCGAACAGCGTCTTCCAGACCGCATGTTCGGCGGCCGTGTAGTTGTCCCAGCCCTGGTCGATGGTCCAGTCGGCCCGCTCGGGGGTCACGCCCGCGGCCAGGCCGTGTTTGCCTATTTGCATCATGGGGTTTTACTCAAGAGCGGAGCTTGGCCGGCGCGCCGCTTTCCTGGAGGCCGGGCAGGCGCGCGGGCAGGACGGTGGCGGCGCAGGCGCCGAAACCGATGCGCCGAAAGCCCGCCCGCTCGCTGTGGCCGCGCAGGATCACGCAGTCGCCGTCCTCGAGGAAGCCGCGGGTTTCGCCGTTGGCAAGAAGCAGCGGCTCTCGCCCGCCGGTCGTGAGCTCCAGCAGCGAGCCGCCCTGGCCCGGCAGCGGCCCCGACTGCGTGCCCGAGCCGAACAGGTCGCCGCTTTGCAGGTTACAGCCGTTGACCGTGTGGTGGGCCACGAGCTGGGCCAGGGTCCAGTAGCTGTCGCGGAAGTTCGAGCCCATCAGGCGCTCGGGCGCCAGGCCCGCCGCGCGCATCGCCGCGGTCTGCAGCCAGACCTCGAGTGTGATGTCGATGGCGCCGGCGCTCCGGTTGGCCTCCGAGTCCAGGTAGGGCAGGGGCTCGGGGTCGCCCGACGCGCGCTCGAACGGCACGCGAAACGGGGCCAGCGCCTCCAGCGTCACGACCCAGGGCGACAGGGTCGAGGCGAAGTTCTTCGACAGGAAGGGCCCCAGCGGCTGGTATTCCCAGGCCTGCACGTCGCGCGCGGTCCAGTCGTTGAACAGGGCCAGGCCGAACAAATGGTCCTCGGCCTGGGCCATGGTGACGGGCTCGCCGAGCGCGTTCGGCTGCGCGATGATCGCGCCGAGTTCGAGCTCGTAATCGAGCCGCCTGGTCGGGCCGAAGCGCGGCGTGGCGTCCTCGGGCCCCTTGAACTGGCCCAGCGGCCGCTGGAAGCTGTGGCCGCTCGCACGGATCGACGAAGCGCGGCCGTGGTAGCCGATCGGCACCCAGCGGTAGTTCGGCAGCAGCGGGTTGTCGGGCCGGAACTGGCGGCCCACCGAGGTCGCGTGATGGATGCTGGTGTAGAAGTCGGTGTAGTCGCCGATCGCGCAGGGCAGGCCCAGCTCGACCTGCGCCTGCGGCAGCAGCGCGGCCTGCAGCGGGCCCTGGCGGGCGCTGCCCTGGCGCAGCGCCTGCGAGATCTCGCGCCGCAGCGCGCGCCGCGCCTCGACCCCTGCGCTCATGAGCTCGCGCATGTCGTCGCTCGCAATCAGGCCGGCCTGCTTCAGGCCCAGCACCTGGTCGCCTATGGCCACGCCGATCTGCCAGGGCTTGTCAGCGGCCAGGCGAAAGCGCCCGTACGGCAGGTTCTGGATCGGGAAATCGGTCGCCGCGTCGTTGGCCGATGCGACCCAGCTCTGCAGCGCCGGATCATGGGTGTCGTCGATCTGCGTGTTCATGGCTCAGTGGGTTGCGAGTTCTTGTTCGTGCAGGAAGGCGGCATGCTTGGGCGCGCGCTTGGTGCGCGACCATTCCTCGAGCATCGCCCATTTGACCGCGTCGAGCCGAGCGAGCTTGGCCTGCTCGTCCGGGTCCGGACAGGCCAGCTCCAGCCGGTGGCCGTTGGGGTCGAAGAAATAGATCGAATGGAAGACACCGTGGTCGGTCACGCCCAGCACCTCGACGCCATTGGCTTCGAGATGCGCCTTGAAGGCCAGCAGTTCCGCGCGGTCCTTGACCTTGAACGCGATGTGCTGCACCCAGGCCGGGGTGTTCGGGTCACGGCCCATCTCGGGTTGGGTCGGCAGCTCGAAGAAGGCCAGCACATTGCCGTTGCCGGCGTCGAGGAACAGGTGCATGTAAGGATCGGACGCCTTGGTCGAAGGCACCTGGTCCTCGGCGATAGCCAGCACGAAGTCCATGTGGAGCATCTTCTGGTACCACAGCACGGTTTCCTTCGCGTCCTTGCAGCGGTAGGCGACATGGTGGATGCGGTCGATCTTCATGGTCATGCCTCCCGACGAGCCGCCTCTAGGGAGGCATGCGCCCCCTCGGAGGGCAGCGAACGAACGTGAGCTTGGGGGTCCATAGTATCTCCTTGCGGTTCAGGCCGCCTGCAGCACGCCGCGGCGCAACTGGTCGCGCTCGATCGACTCGAACAAGGCCTTGAAGTTGCCTTCGCCAAAGCCCTCGTCGCCCTTGCGCTGGATGAACTCGAAGAATACCGGCCCCAGCAGGGTCTGCGAGAAAATTTGCAGCAGCAGGCGCCGGCCTTCGCGGCCCGAAGTGCCGTCGAGCAGAATGCCGCGCGCCTGCAGTTCGCCCACCGGCTCGCCATGGCCCGGCAGCCGGCCTTCGAGCATTTCGTAGTAGGCGGCCGGTGGCGCCGTCATGAACGGCAGGCCGGATTTCTTCAGCGCGTCCCAGGTCGCGCACAGGTCGTCGGTCAGCAGGGCCACATGCTGGATGCCCTCGCCGTTGAACTGCATCAGGAACTCCTCGATCTGGCCCGCTCCCTTGGATGATTCCTCGTTCAGCGGGATGCGGATCTTGCCGTCGGGCGCGGTCATGGCCTTGGAGGTCAGGCCCGTGTATTCGCCCTTGATGTCGAAGTAGCGGATTTCGCGGAAGTTGAACAGCCGTTCGTAGAAGCCTGCCCAGTAGCCCATGCGGCCGCGGTAGACATTGTGGGTCAGGTGGTCGATCAGCTTCAGGCCCACGCCCTTGGGCTTGCGCTCCACGCCGGGCAGGAACTCGAAGTCGATGTCGTAGATCGACTTGCCCTCCTCGAAGCGGTCGATCAGGTACAGCGGCGCGCCGCCTATGCCCTTGATCGCCGGCAGGCGCAGCTCCATCGGCCCGGTCGGGATCTCGACGGGCTGGGCGCCGAGCTCCAGCGCGCGCCCATAGGCCTGGTGCGAGTCCTTGACGCGAAACGCCATGCCGCAGGCGCTGGGGCCGTGCTCGGCGGCGAAGTAGGCCGCCGCGCTCCTGGGCTCGTTGTTGACGATGAAGTTGATCTCGCCCTGGCGGTACAGCGCGACGTTTTTCGAGCGGTGCTGCGCGACCCTGGCGAAGCCCATCATCTCGAACAGCGGTTCGAGCACGTTGGGCGTAGGGGAGGCGAATTCGACGAACTCGAAGCCCGTCAGGCCCATGGGGTTGTCAAACAGGTCGGACATGATGGCTTCCTTGTGCTGGATGGGTTAGATGAGCTGGCCGAGCGCGAGTTCGAAGGCGGTGCTCGCGATGCCGGTGCGCGCCGTGGAGCGGGCGTGGCAGCGTTCGAGCGCGGCCGAGATCGTGGCCGAGACGTCGCCGAAGATCGCCTCGTCGGAGATCTCGACATTGCCCTGCATCAGAAAGGCGAAGGCGCGCGCCATGCCGCAGTTCGCGATGAAGTCGGGCAGCACGGCGACATGGGCGTCGGCATGTTCGTAGATCGGACCGTAGAAGATCTCCTTGTCGGCGAACGGCACGTTGGCGCCGCTGGAAACCACTTCGAGCCCGCCCTTGACCAGCTGGTCGACCTGCTCGCGCGTGACCAGGCGCGAGGCGGCGCAGGGCAGGAAGATGTCCGCGCCTGTGCTCCAGACCCGGCGGTTGATCTCGTCGAACGGCATGAGCTGGTCGGCGGCCAGCTGGTTGCCCTTCTTGTTCGAAAACAGCGTGCGGATCTGCTCGAAGCTTAGGCCCTCGGGACTCAAGAGCCCGCCGTCGCGGTCGATGATGCCGACCACCTTCGCACCGGCCTGCGCGAGGTAGTAGGCGGCCGCGGAGCCGACATTGCCCCAGCCCTGAACGATCACGCGCTTGCCGGCGACCTGGCCGCCGTAAATCCGGTAGTAATGCAGCACGGACTCGGCCACGCCCCAGCCCGTGATCAGGTCGGCCACCAGGTATTTGCGGGCCGGCTCGGGCGTGTAGCGCGGGTCTTCGACGACCTTGGCCACCCCCATGCGCAGCTGGCCCACTTTCTGGATGCGCTCGCTCTCGCTGGGCTGAAAGTGGCCGTTGACCACACCTTCCTGCGGGTGCCACAGGCCGTAGCTTTCGGTGATCGGGATGACCTCATGCACCTCGTCGACATTGAGGTCGCCGCCGGTGCCGTAATAGGTCTTGAGCAGCGGCATCACGGCCTGGTACCAGCGGCGCAGCACCTCGTCCTTGCGCGGGTCGGCGGGGTCGAAGTCGATGCCCGACTTGGCGCCGCCGATGGCCGGGCCCGAGACGCTGAACTTGACCTCCATGGTCTTGGCCAGCGACTCGACCTCGCGCCGGTCCAGCCCCTTGCGCATGCGGGTGCCGCCGCCGGCGGCGCCGCCGCGCAGCGAGTTGATCACGACCCAGCCCTTGGCCGGGGTTTCGGCGTCGTGCCACTCGAACACGATTTCGGGCGCTTTGTTCTCAAAACGGGTAAGCAGTTCTTTCATGTCTGTCTTTCTCCCTCCCCCGCTGGGGGAGGGTTGGGGTGGGGGTTTGTGGGCGAGGTTGGGGTGGCGGCCGCAAGCCCCCATCCCGGCCTTCCCCCAGAGGGGGAAGGAGCGGACGGGGCGGCTGCGCCGCCGCGAAGTTCAGGCGAGCAGCAGCTTGTCGTCGTCGAGCTTTTCGCCGCGGGTCTTCTCGAACATGTGCAGCAGGTCCTCGACGCTCATGCCTTTGCGCTCGGGGCCCGCGACATCGAGGATCACGCGGCCTTCGTGCAGCATCACGGTGCGCGAGCCGTAGTCCAGCGCCTGGCGCATGCTGTGCGTGACCATCATCGCGGTCAGCTGGGCGCCTTCGACGATGCGGGCCGTGAGCTCCAGCACGAAGGCCGCGGTCTTGGGGTCCAGGGCCGCCGTATGCTCGTCGAGCAGCAGGATGCGCGAGGGCTTGAGCGCGGCCATCAGCAGGCTCACGGCCTGGCGCTGCCCGCCCGAGAGCAGGCCGATGCGGTCGCTCAGGCGGTTTTCCAGGCCGAGCTTGAGCATGGAGAGCTTTTCGCGGAACTGCTCGCGCAGGCTGCGGTTGAGCGAAAAGCCGAGACCCCGGCGCTCGCCGCGTTTCCACGCCAGTGCCATGTTCTCCTCGATCGTCAGGGCCTCGCAGGTGCCGGCCATCGGGTCCTGGAACACGCGGGCCACCAGGTCCGAGCGCTGCCAGGCCGACTTCCTGGTGACGTCGACGCCGTCGATCTCGATGCTGCCGCGGTCGACGATCAGGTCGCCGCTGACCGCGTTCAGAAAGGTCGACTTGCCGGCGCCGTTGGAGCCGATCACGGTAACGAACTGGCCCGTCGGGATCTGCAGGTCGAGCCCGCGCAGTACGCGGTTCTCGATCGGCGTGCCGGGGTTGAAGGTCATCTCGAGGTTGTGAGCGCGCAGCATCAGCGGGCCTCCTTGTGTGCGGGTACAGGGTTGCGGCGGCCGCCCGGCAGCAGGCCGGCGAGCTTGCGCTTGTAGCCGGGCACGAGCAGCGCGAAGGCGACGAGCACGGCGGTGACCAGGTTCAGGTCCTGCGCCTTCAGGCCCATGAAGTCGGTGTTGAGAGCGGTCGCGATGAAGAAGCGGTAGAGCACGGCGCCGAGCACGCAGGCCAGCGTGGTGACGACCAGGCTGCGCGCCGGTACCAGGGTTTCCCCGATGATCACGGCGGCCAGGCCGATCACGATCGTGCCCACGCCCATCGAGATGTCGGCGCCGCCCTGGGTCTGCACGAACAGCGCGCCGGCCAGCGCGACCAGGGCGTTGGACAGCGCCAGGCCCCACAGCGTGAGACGGTCGGTCGAGATACCCTGGGCCCGGGCCATGCGCGGGTTGCCGCCGGTGGCGCGCATGGCCAGGCCGGTTTCGGAGGCAAAGAACAGGTCTAGCCCGATCTTGGCGAGCGCCACGATGACCAGCAGCACCAGCGGCTTGAGCCAGAACTCCGGCAGGTCGGCGAAGGCCAGCAGGCTGAACACCGTGGGCTCGCTGATCAGCGCGACATTGGGCTTGCCCATGACGCGCAGGTTGACCGAGTACAGCGCGATCATCACCAGGATGCTCGCAAGCAGCTGCATGATGCGCAGGCGCACATTGAGCCAGGCAGTCAGGTAGCCGGCCAGGCCGCCTGCGACGACCGCCACGGCCGTGGCGGCAAACGGGTTCCAGCCGGCGACGATGAGCGCGGCCGCGACCGCCCCGCCGAGCGGAAAGCTGCCATCGACGGTGAGGTCGGGGAAGTTGATGATGCGAAACGAGAGGAAGACGCCGAGCGCGACCAGTCCGAAGATCAGACCGATCTCGATCGCGCCCAGGGAGGCAATGAGCGACATGTCAGGGACCCGAGAAGGTGGGGGGCAAGCGGTGCGCCGTGGCGCACCGCGGAAGTGAAGAAGCCGGCGATGGGTGCCGGCGCTTCAGGCCGGCAGGGCGCGCGCGGCACGCCCGCTGGGGTTTACTTGACCACCACCTTGGCCGACTTCACGAGCTCGTCGGGCAGCGTCACGCCCTGCTTCTGCGCGGCAGCGGGATTGACATGCAGCTCGAAGGTGTCGCTGACCTGCGAGCCGATCTTGCCGGGGGCCTCGCCCTTGAGGATGCGCACCACGACCTTGCCGGTCTGGCGGCCCAGATCGTAGTAGTTCAGGCCCAGGGCGGCGACGGCGCCACGCTTGACCGCGTCGGTGTCGGCAGCGACCACCGGCAGCTTGGCCTGTTGCGCGACCTTGGCGATGCCCTCGAAGGCCGACATCACGTTGTTGTCGGTCGGCGCGTAGATCACGTCGACCTTGCCGACCAGGCTTTGCGCGGCGCTGGGCACGTCGACCGTGCGCGCTGCAGCGCCTTCGACCAGGGTCAGGCCGGCGGCGGGGACGGCTTTCTTCAGCGCCTCGACGATGGCCACCGAGTTGGCCTCGCCCGGGCTGTAGATCACGCCGACGCGCTTGGCGTTGGGCGTGATCTTCTTGATCAGCTCCAGGTGCTTCTCCAGCGGCGACAGGTCCGACACGCCGGTCACATTGGTGCCCGAGGCGGCCCAGCTCTTGACCAGCTTGGCCGCCACCGGGTCGGTCACGGCACTGAACACGACCGGGATGTCCTTGGTCGCGGCGACCACGGCTTGGGCCGAGGGCGTGGCGATCGCGACGATCACGTCGGGCCGGTCGCCCACATACTTGCGCGCGATCTGCGCTGCCGTGCCGGTGTTGCCCTGGGCGCTCTGGTAGTCGAATTTCAGGTTCTTGCCGGCCTCGAAGCCGGCGGCCTTGAGCTCGTCACGCACACCGTCGCGAGCGGCGTCGAGCGCCGGATGTTCGACGATGGCGGTCACGGCCACGGTCTTGTCAGCGGCCAGGGCGGGGGTGGCGGCAGCGGCAAGCGCCAGCGACAGGGCGGCCAGGCGGCCTTTGAAGAAAGAATGTTGCATGGGGTCGTCTCCTTGTGAGAAGTCACCTTGGGGGCCAGCGGCGGGGTGCCGCCGTGGGCGGAGTTGCTGGAATCCTGGGGGTTGAGCGGTGCTCCAGCGAGAAGAATTCTAGGTTTTGCGGCGCAAAATTGTGTTGCATAAGCACCCCGGGCGAACCCCAGTTCGTGCAATATGATTGCGTCGAGGCTCCACTACGGGAGATTGAATTGCATCGCCTTGATCTGGATCGAATCGACCTCAAAATCCTGCGTTTTTTGCAGGCCCATGGACGCGCTTCCAACCTGGAGCTGGCCGAGGCCGCCAGCCTCTCGCCGGCCCAGTGCCTGCGGCGCCACCGCCGGCTGGAGGAGCTGGGCCTGATCGCGCGCTACGAAACGCGGCTGAATCCGGCCGAACTCGGGTTTCACGTGGTGGCCTTCATCCACGTGGCGATGGAGAAAGGCCATATCCGCGAGCTGCCGAAATTCCGCGACCTGATCGCCGACATCCCCGAAGTGCTGGAGTGCTATTCGGTCACCGGCGACTTCGACTACGTGATCAAGGTCATTGCGCGCGACCTGAAGTCGCTGTCGGCGTTCCTGATGGAGACCCTGATGCCGCTGCCCGGCGTCAGCGGCGTTCGCTCCAGCGTCTGCCTCGACGAGATCAAGTGCACCAGCGCGCTGCCGCTGGCCGAGTGAGTGCTTACAGCGGGAGCTCCGTGTAGAACTGGCCGCCGTGAAACAGCAGCGGCGAGGCGCCATCGCGGTGGCTGCAGCGTTCGACCTCGCCGACGAAGATCACATGGTCGCCTTCCTCGTAGCGGCTGCGGTTGAAGCATTCGAAGGTGGCGGCGGCGCCGGCCAGCAGCGGCGCGCCGCCGGCGCCCTCGGTGAACGCCACATCGGCCCAGCGATCCGCGCCGCGGGCGGCAAAACGCTCGGCCAGCGCTTTCTGGTCGGCCGCGAGGATGTTGATCGCGTAGTGCGAACCGGCGCTGAACGCCGCCAGCGAGCCCGCCGCGCGCGCCAGGCTCCACAACACCAGCGGCGGCGCCAGCGACACGGAGTTGAACGAGTTGGCTGTCAGCCCCAGCAGCTCACCGCTGGCCTTGCGCGCCGTGACGATGGTTACGCCCGTCGCAAACATGCCGAGCGCCGCGCGGAACTCGCGTGGCGAAAAACTCGGCGGCAGGGCGCTGCGTACAGGTGGGGACATGCGTGGAATTTACCTGAAAGGTCATGAATAATGTGCTGTCCTGCCAGACGGGCCGCAGCACCACCGGGGCCCGCGACGCACATGACCACTATTCCCCACTTCACCACGCTGGGCGCTGGTCCGACCATCCTGATGCTGCATGGCATAGGCGGCGGGCACCTGATGTTTGCGCCCCAGGTCGAGACCTTCGCGAGCCTGGGCTACCGCGCCGTGGCCTGGGACATGCCCGGCTATGGCCGCAGCGCGCCGATCGAGCCCTACACCTTCAAGGGCCTGGCGCAAAGCTGCGTGGCGCTGATAGACGCGCTACTTGGGGAAGACCATGAGCGCCGCCGGGCCGCCCCAAGGCGCGAAGGCCCCCCCGGGGGGCAGCGCAGTACACAAGGTGACAAGCGTGGGGGCGTCGTCCTCCTGGGCCACGGCATGGGCGGCATGGTCGCGCAGGAGGTGGTGGCGCGCCGCCCCGAGCTGGTCAGCCGCCTCATCCTGTGCGGCACCACGGCGGCGTTCGGCCAGGGCGACGGCGATTGGCAGCGCAGCTTCCTCGCGCAGCACACAGCCCCGCTCGACGCGGGGCAAACCATGGCCGAGCTGGCGCAGACGCTGGTGCCCAAGATCATCGGTCCCGCCGCCCTGCCCGAGGGGGTGAAGCTCGCGACTCAATGCATGGGCCAGGTCAACCCCTCGACCTACCGGCGCGCGCTGCAGGCGCTGCTGAGTTTCGACCGCCAGGCCAGCCTGCCGAACATCCATGTGCCGACGCTGCTGGTCGCCGGCGAGCACGACACCGAGGCGCCTGCGGTGCTGATGCAGAGGATGGCCAGGCTGATCGCGGGCAGCAGCTACATCGAATTCAGCGGCATAGGCCACCTGCAAAACCTCGAGGCACCCGAGGAGTTCGACGGTGCCGTGCTCGCCTTCCTGGCCCAGCAACGCCAGCTCCACTGAATCAAGATCAAGAGGCCATGACCATGAACACCGAAGCCCTGAACCCCGACGTTTCCCCCGCCCGCTTCGGCAGCGGACAAGCCGTGCGCCGCCTCGAAGACGCGGCCCTGCTGGCGGGCGCCGGCCGCTACACCGATGACGTCACGCTGGCGCAGCAGTGCCATCTGTGCTTCGTGCGCTCGCCCTACCCGCACGCGCGCATCGTCACCATCGACACCGCGGCGGCGCGGGCCATGCCCGGCGTGCAGGCCGTCGTCACCGGCGCCGAGCTGGTGGCCGCCGGGGTCCAGCCGATTCCCGGCAGCCCGGGCTTCAGGCGCGCCGACGGCTCGCCCTGCGCCACGCCGCCGCGGCGCGCCCTGGCCCATGAGCGCGCGCGCTTCGTCGGCGAGGCCGTGGCGGCCGTCGTGGCCGATACGCTGCAGCAGGCGCGCGATGCCGCCGAAGCCGTGATGGTGGACTACGAAGACCTGCCCATGGTGGTGGACCTGGCCGATGCCACCGCCCCCGGCGCGCCGGCGCTGTGCGAGCAGGCGAGCGACAACATCGCCGCCGAGATGCGCCACGGCAACGCTCGGGCCACGGCCGAGGCCTTCGCCAAGGCGCGGCACATCGTGACGCTGGACCTGACCAACCAGCGACTCGTGGCCTTGGCCCTGGAGCCGCGCTCGGTGCTGGCCTTCATCGACCCGGCCGACGGGCGGCTGACGATGCGCATGAGCACGCAAATGCCCTCGGGCATTCGCGATTCGCTGTGCGACGACGTGCTGGGCATCCCGCGCGAGCAGGTGCGCGTGGTGGTCGGCGACGTGGGCGGCGGCTTCGGCATGAAGACCGGCATCTATCCCGAGGACGTGGTCGTGGCCTGGTGCGCGCGCGAACTCAAGCGCCCCGTCAAGTGGGTGGCCGACCGCAGCGAGGAGTTTCTTTCCTCCACCCATGGCCGCGACCTGCAAAGCCATGCCGAGCTGGCGCTCGACGAGCAAGGCACAATCCTCGCGCTGCGCCTGGCTTCGCTGGCCAATGTCGGCGCCTACGCAACCGGCGCCGGCGTGGCGATCCAGCTGCTGATCGGGCCCTGGGTGCAGACCAGCGTCTACGACATCCAGACCATTGATTTCCACTTCAAGGCCGTTCTCACCAACACCGCGCCCACCAGCGCCTACCGCGGCGCGGGCCGGCCCGAGGCGATCTACATCATGGAGCGGCTGATGGACGAGGCCGCACGCCAGACCGGCATCGACCGGGTGGCGCTGCGCCGGCGCAACTTCATCCGGTCCGAGCAGATGCCCTACACCAACCCCATGAGCCAGACCTACGACACCGGCAAGTTCGAGCAGGTGATGGACCAGGCGCTGGCGCTGGCCGACTGGAACGGCTTCAAGGCCCGCGCCGCCGAATCGCAGCGCCGCGGCAAGCTGCGCGGCCAGGGTATCGCAACCTTCCTCGAGTGGACCGGCGGCAATGTGTTTGAGGAGCGCGTCACGGTCAATGTCACACCCGACCGCATCATAGAAGTGTTCTCGGCCGTCAACGCCATGGGCCAGGGCATTGCCACCACGCTGGCGCAACTGGTGGTGGACGCGTTTGGCGTGCCCATCGAGCAGGCGCGCGTGGTGCTCGGTGACACCGACCGCGGCGACGGCTTCGGCAGCGCAGGCTCGCGCTCGCTCTTCACCGGCGGCTCGGCCGTGAGCGTGGGCGCCGAGCGCACCCTCGACAAAGCCAAAGCCCTGGCCGCGAAGGAGCTGGAAGTGGCGTCCGAAGACCTGACCTACGCGCAGGGCCAGTTCAGCGTCAAGGGAACGGACATCACACTTGGCCTGTTCGAGCTGGCCGGCCGTCAACCGGACCAGCGCATCTTCGTGGACTCCACCAGCAGTGTCGCCGGCCCCACCTGGCCCAACGGCTGCCACGTGAGCGAAGTCGAGGTCGATCCGCAGACCGGCCAGGTGCAGGTGGTGGCCTACGCCTCGGTCAACGACGTGGGCCGCGTCGTCAACCCGCTGATCGTGCGCGGCCAGCTCGACGGCGGCGCGGTCCAGGGCATAGGCCAGGCCCTGTGCGAGCAGGTCGTGTACGACCGCGAGACCGGCCAGCTGGTGACCGGCAGCCTGATGGACTACGCTGCGCCGCGCGCCGACCTGGCCCCTGCGTTCAAGACCGAAATGGACGAGTCCACGCCCTGCCTGAACAACCCGCTGGGCGTCAAGGGCGTCGGCGAGCTCGGCACCATAGGCGCGACACCGACCATCGTCAACGCCGTGGCCGATGCGCTGGACCGCGCCGGTTTCGCTGACCAGGCGCCGCGTTTGCAGATGCCGCTGTCACCGGCGAAGGTGTGGGGGTGGCTCAACGAGGTGCGGTGAAGCGGGGCGGCAGTCGCCGACCTTCGGCCACCGCATCGAGCCCACCCCGGCCTGGCTGGCCGGATTTGACGATGTCATGGACTCGTGCTTGCAGCCGGGGAAGAAGATCGCATTCAAACCAGGCATTGCGCTTCAACCAGATGTTGTTTCGCGGGCTGGGGTGAGGCAGCGGCACGACCCGGGGCCAATGGTCGCGCCAGGCCAGAGCAGTCTCGGTGAGCGTGGACTTCCGGCGCTCGCCCAAATGCCAGTTTTGCGCGTGCTGTCCGATCAGCATCGTCAGTTCAACGCGCGGCAGGTGAGCCAGCAGCCTGTCCCGCCAGGCGGCGGCGCATTCGGCCCGAGGTGGCAAGTCCCCGGATCGGCCCCTGCCAGGGTAACAAAAGCCCATGGGCAGGATGGCGATGGTCTCGGCGTCGTAAAACGTGTCCCTGTCGACGCCCATCCACTGCCTGAGACGATCGCCACTCGCGTCGTCGAACGGGATTCCTCTCTCATGCACTTTCCTGCCGGGCGCCTGTCCCGCGATCAAAATGCGCGCGCCCGAGTGAACTTGCAAAACGGGCCGACAGCCATGCGGAAGATGCTCCGCACATATCCGGCATGCGCGAACCTCCCCGACAAGGAGATCCAAGGCTCGATCGGCTCCTGGGCTTTGCAGACCCGTCATGATTCGGACACTCCTATCGAGAGCGACAGCGCGATGCGTTCGGCGCGGTCCTGCGAGCTTCCAGGCCCACCCGTCTTTCGCCGTTCGCGCATGGCTCGACCGATGTGGGCAAGATCGCCATCGGACAGCAGCCGTGCGGCCATCGGCAAAAGCTCGCTTTCCTCGCGTTCAATGTGGCGCTGGCACAGGTTGACCAGCACCTCCACGTCGTCGGGCGCAAGGAGAGCGGATTCTCCCGCGGCAACCCCTGCAAGCGCGGCACGCACACGCTGCCATGCCGCTTCCAGCGCGCAGTGTTCTGCCGTCAGTCCCCTGGTCAGTTCACGCATGCATACGGCGTCCGATCCGGCCATCGATTCAATCAGCGCGGGGAAGAGCGACTCCTCCTCGTCTGCGTGATGGTCCTGGGCCGATGCATCGAAGCAGCGCATCACGCTGGCTGCCGCCATGCGCGCTCGCGCATCGGCGCCGTGCCTGACCAGGCGCGGCACCAGACGTCTCAAGCTTGCGCACCGGCGCTCTATGTGCTCATGGCAGGCGGCGAGCATCTCCAGTGGCGCCTCAGGCCCCGTCGCTGGCGTGGAAAACCCTGGCAAGCCGATGCTCATGATGCCGAACCTCCTTCAACCAGCCGCGGCAGCCTCACTGGCGTTGAACGTCGCCAGATCAGGAACCTCGAACTGGCCTTGCAAGGACAGCAGCTCGGCACGGTGAAGATGTGCCAGTTGCTCTATGCATCGCTCGCCTTGGGGCGTCAGGTGAACCTCCACCTTGCGCAGGTCGCTTTCGCTCACGGCGCGTCGGACCAGCCCGATGAGCTCACACCTCGAAATCAAGGCCACCACACCGTGATGCTTGGCCTGCAACCGCTCGGCGAGTTCCGCGACCGTCGCCCACTCCCGCCCAGGAAATCCCTTGATCTGGAGCAATAGCAGGTATTGCAGCGGCGTGATTCCCTCCCCGTGCGTCACTTCTTCGCTGAAGCGCAGGTACCGACGCAACTGGTAGCGAAATTGGGCGAGCGCTTCGAAGTCGGCTTTCGTCATCCTGCGCCGACGTAACTTGGGTGTCTGCGGGCTCATTGTCAAAATATATCACGTCATGATATAAATGCCAACACGAGGGTCAAGAGCCATGAAACTCAACATCCTGTCAGACCTGCATCTGAGCCAGGGCGCGATGCAGTTGCCGTCCAACGACGCCGACGTGGTCATCCTGGCAGGAGACATTGCGCGCCCCGCAGAGGCTGTTGCCTGGGCCGCGGGTTTCGCAAAGCCGGTGCTCTACGTGCCTGGCAATCACGAGTTTTACGGCGGCAGCCTTGCCGGGGCGACGGCTGAACTCGGGCAGCTGTGCGCTGGCACCCGCATCCACGTGCTCGACAGCAGCGAGGTCCATCTTGGGGGTGTCCGCTTTCTGGGGACCACGCTGTGGACCGACTTCCGGTTGTTCGGCGGGCCGCAGCAGCAGGCCGCGGCGCTGGAAGACGCGTCGCGCTTCATGCGCGACTTCAGAAGAATTCGCATCGACGAAACGTCCGACACCTTGCTCACCCCAACGGATTCGGCTTCGCTGTTCCAGCGGCATGCCGCATGGCTGGCAGGCAAGCTGGCTGAGCCGCATGCCGGTCCGACCGTCGTGATCACCCACCACGCACCTTCCCCCAGGAGCATCCATCCAAGGTTTGCCGGCTCGCTCCTGAACGCGTGCTTCGTTTCGGATGCAGAGCATTTGGTCGACGGGAGCCGGGTATGTCTTTGGGTGCACGGCCACACGCATGACAGTTTCGACTACGCCCTGAACGGGACGCGCGTCGTGTGCAATCCGCGTGGCTATGCCCGAAACGGAGTCAATGAAAACGCCTTGTTCGACCTGAATTTCATGGTCGAGATCGAGCAGGGCGCACCCTGGTGCTGAACGTGCTGATGGGGGGTCATTTGGCAGCGCCGGATGCACAAGGAATTTCGCAAGCGCCCGCCGCGGGAATGTTTCGGCCGGTGTCCGCATCTAACAGGCACCCATTCAAGCCAACGCGGACCCCCTTCATGACCACCTACACCGTCAGACTCGAAGCACGCGAAGAGATCGCCGAAGGCACGATGGCTTTTCATTTCGAAAAACCTGACGGTTTCGAATTCAAGCCCGGGCAGGCGATCGATGTCGTTCTCTCGCGGCAAACCGCCAATCCCGACGATCACAGCGCACGCCACACGTTCTCCATCGCCAGTGCGCCATTCCAGGACGAACTGGTGGTTGCCACACGCATGCGCGACAGCGTCTTCAAGCGCGCACTCAAGTCCTTGCCGCTCGGTTCGCAAGTAACGATCGCCGGGCCGTTCGGATCGCTTGGCCTGCACAACGACCGCACCCGCGCAGGGGTCTTCATCGCCGGAGGCATCGGCATCACGCCGTTTGTGAGCATTCTGCGGCAAGCGGCACGCAACCGGCTGCAGCAGCGCCTGATCCTGCTGTATTCCAACCGTCGACCGGAAGACGCCGCGTTTCTCGCAGAGATGCAACAGCTCTCGGCGCAAAACGAGAACTTCCGTCTGGTCGCGACGATGACGCAGATGAGCGCCTCCAGTCCCTCCAGTCGCCCATGGGCTGGACAGACCGGCCTGATCACCGAACAACTGCTGAAGAGCGTCGTCGGCGACCTTGCGGCGCCGATCTTCTATGTCGTCGGGCCTCCCGGCATGGTCGAGGCGATGCGACAGACCTTGAATCGCGCGGGGATCAATGACGACGACATTCGCAGCGAGGAGTTTTATGGGTACTGAGAGGGCCCGCCCTCCGGAGACAGGCAAACCTCGGATGGCGGGAACGTGGCGGGTCGCCACTTCATCTAATGGGCGGAAACCAACATGCAGAACGCACAACTCTCAGCGCAGGCGGCTGTCTCGGAGCGGGCAACCGATACCGAACTCGTCGCGCGTGCCGCGAACGGCGACGAATTCGCCTTCGAGCACATCATGCGGCGCCACAACCGGCTGCTGTTCCGCACGGCGCGCAGCATCCTGAAAAGCGATGCCGAAACCGAAGATGCCCTGCAGGAGGCGTATCTGCGCGCCTGGCGGTCACTGGGCAGCTTTCGCGCCGATGCGAAGCTCTCGACCTGGCTGGTGCGCATCGTCATCAACGAAGCACTCGGGCGGCTGCGCCGAGAAGGCGCGCGGGTGATTCCTCTGGACACTGCCCTGGATTCGCCCGAGTCGCAGGCGGGCGGGTGGATGGAGGACGAGCCGGACCGGCAACCCGAGCGCGCCGCGATGCGTTCGGAATTGCGCCGCCTGATGGAAGAGCGCATCGACACGCTGCCCGACGCCTTCCGCACCGTGTTCATGCTGCGCGCTGTCGAGGAGTTGAACGTCGAGGAGGTCGCGACGGCGTTGGAACTTCCAGAAGCCACCGTTCGCACCCGTTTCTTTCGCGCTCGCGGCCTGCTGCGCGAAGGCTTGTCGCGCGATGTCGATCTCACCATCGCCGATGCGTTCTCGTTCGCTGGCGAGCGCTGCGACCGGATCGTCGCGGGCGTGTTGGACAAGCTCGCCCAAGGCCGGGAATCCTCCAGCGCATCCCGCTGATCGCCGACAGCGTTTCACGCGACCGCGATCTGCCGTCCCGGCCGCGGCGCTCCGATGTTGGCTTTGCGGCGCGCACCAGGCCCCCACGAGCCGGGCTTGAACCGCTCGGCGCCGCACCCACATAAGATGACGGGGAACTCATCATGGCGAGCAACGACGCATCTCTTCTCGACGCCTATTCGCAGGCCGTGGTCAGCGTTGTCGAGCGTGCCGGTCCGAGCGTCGCATCGGTGCGCGTGCTCGCAAAGGTGCGCGGCGGCGACGCGGCGCTGGGAGCAGGGTCCGGCTTTCTCTTCACGCCCGACGGCTATGTGCTCACCAATTCCCACGTTGCCCGCGCCGGCGCTGCCACGCCGCCCCGGGCCCAGGGGCTGCGCCACCTGATCTCGTTGAGCGACGGGCGCGAGTTCGAGGCGCGATGGGTCGGCGACGACCCGGACACCGACCTCGCAGTGCTTTGCATTGACGGCGTGTCGCGCGGCTCGCTGGCTGCGTTGACCCTGGGCAGCTCAAAGGCCTTGCGGCGCGGCGAGATCGCCATTGCGATCGGCAACCCGCTTGGCTTCGAGCACACCGTGACCGCCGGCATCGTCAGCGCGCTGGGCCGCAGCATGCGGTCGGCATCCGGGCGGCTGATCCCGGATGTGATCCAGACGGACGCCGCGCTGAACCCCGGCAATTCCGGCGGGCCGCTCTTGAACTCGCGCGGCGAGGTGGTGGGCGTGAACACCGCGATCATCGGTGGCGCGCAATCGATCAGCTTCGCGATAGCCATCGACACCGCGTCGTGGGTCATCCCGCAGCTGCTCCAGCACGGGCGCGTGCGACGGGCACACCTCGGCGTGCTCGGCTCGACGGTGGCCCTCGACCGGCGGGTCGTGCGCGCGTTCGAGCTTGCCCAGGACCATGCCGTGCGCGTGTCGTCACTCGAGCGTGACAGCCCGGCAGTCCGCGCCGGCCTGCAAGAAGGCGACCTGATCGTCGGCATCGACGGCGTGAGCATCGACTCGGTGGACAAGCTGCACCAGACGCTGGACGCCAGCCGGATCCTGCGCGACTGCGTGCTGAAGGTGCTGCGCCGCGACGGCAGCGGCCAGGCGATGTACTTCACGGTACGGCCCGCGGAGGAGTGAGCCCCGCAAGTGGGTCAGATGTCATCGAGCCATGATCCATGTCAATCAGCGCACATGCGGCTCATTTGCGCCACCACCACCACCACAACAGCAGCGACAGCACGAGCGAGACGATCAGCGAGCTCACCCACGGAAAGTAAAAGCCGAAGTCCCCGCGCTCGATCGAGATGTCGCCCGGCAGCCGGCCCCATGGCAGCTTGGACAGCCATGGCCACAGGATCCCGGCGATCAGGAAAAGCAGCCCTAATACGATCAAAAGTCGTTGCATGACAAGCCCTCACGCGGCGCTGCGGGCGCGAGCACCGTCTACGGGAGTCTATTCAGCCCTGATCCACGCGTCAGCGGCACGCCGTTTCCAGCAAGGGCGCGGTGGATCGGCCGGCTTCAGTTCAGTTTGTCACATTTGGGCGCCACGGGGGTCGGCACATCCACCGGCAAAGGCGTTAGAGTGTGCATCAACTCCATGCCTGCCATGACCCCATCACGCCTTGCCACCTTGTTCCTGCTTACGACGCTCGGCGCAGCCGGCCCCGCCCTGGCCGATCACGACCACGGCAGGTACCGCGAGCACAAGGAGGAGTTCTGGGTCGGCGCCTGCAAGATCGAGCGCGAGTGGAAGAAAAATGGCGACTTCAAGGAGGAGCGCAAGTGCGACGGGCGCGCTCGCCGCCGGGGCGCATCCGTCGCGCCGCCGCCGCAGGTGGTTTTCCCGCCGTGGGTGGTGGTCGAGAGTGGCGAGCGGGCCTACAGCCCCCCGCCATGAGCCGGCGCCCCCGCCCGGGCCCATCGCGCAGCGCAACAGCGAAGTCGTGGGCCGCGTCGCCGGTGCGGTGATCGGCAACCAGGTCGGCATTGCGCAGGCGCTCGAGTTTGCGCCAGCCGGCCAGCGCTCATTGATTACCTCTTGGCATCGCTGCGCCGGCTCGCCGGCGCCGGTGTGGACTTCGCCGCGATGAACGCCAACACGCCGCACATGGTGTTCGACGACCTCACAGCTCGATCACCATTCCATTGCTGGGCATCTTCGAGGTGTGCGCCGAACAAGCTCGAAAGCTTGGCTTGAGGCGATTGGTCCTTCTTGGCACGCGGCTCGCCATGGAGGCTCTCTTCCACTCCGGGGTGTGCGCACGTTTCGGGGTCGCCATGCAGACGACACCAGCGCGCCGCGGCTGCGCCCTTTACCAGCTCAGCCGCCGCTGCCATACGGACGCGTGATGATCTCAAGACGGTGGCCGTCAGGGTCGTCCCAGTAGACGCCGCGGCCGCCATCGTTGTGGTTGATCCGGCCCGGCTGGTGGTGGCCGGGGTCGGCCCAGTAGGGAAGCCCGCGCTCGCGGATGCGGCCGAAGATCTGGTCGAACTCGTCCTCGCTCACGATGAAGGCGTAGTGCTGCCAGGCGATGTCGCCCTCGACGCGCATGAAGTCGAGGGTGACGCCGTTGTCGAGCTCCACGCCGTGGAACGGGCCGAACCTGACTGGCTCGCCGCGTCCGAGGATCTCGACCAGGAACGCCGCAGAGGCCCGCGGATCACGGGCCTGGACAATCGTGTGATTCAACTGGATGGACATGGTGCTCCTCGAAGCCGGGCATCAAAGCAGATCCAGCGTCCTCGTATCGCCTTCACCGCCGAAATACTTGTCCAGCGCGCGCTGGAACACGGGCTCGTCCGGCGCCACCTGGGCAAACAGCGTCATGCACGAGCGGAACTTGAGGTTGTCGGGCGAGCCGAGAATCTGCAGCGCCGTCCTGCCAGCGACTGCCAGCACGAGTTCGCTGCACTCCTTCAGCCGCGCCCCGAGCAGCGGGTGCTGCCAGTAGGCCAACGCTTCCTGCCTGGACGCGATGCCGAAATGCTGCGCGATGGCGCTGCGGCCCAGTGCCTTGAGCTGCGGAAACACGAACCACATCCAATGGCTGGACTTGGCGCCGGCGGCCAGTTCGGCGCAGACTTGGGTGTAGACCGGGTTTTGCGCGTCGACGAAGCGCTGCAGGTCGTGCGGGTCGGCCATGTTCATTCCTTTGCAGGCTCGGCGGCTAGCCCCGAGCTATGGGGGTGCGCTTTGCAGTGGCGGTCTGGCAGCGACACGGCCACGCGGCAGGGGAGTCAACGCCTGGGTCCCTTCATCAGCTCGGATTCCAGGGCCGCATTGCGTTCCTCGCTGGCCTCGATCGGTTCCATGTCCTCGTCGATGGAAGCTGCCGCGCGTTCTGCGGCTGCTTTCATTTCGTCAGCTGTGGGGTCGAGTTCGTCTTCGTCGTCGCTTGGGGGCTCCAGCATATCCTGGAGCATGGCCGCCAACTCCGGTGTGTCCCACGGCTCGCCGTGTTGTTTCTTCCTCTTGATGTAGTGCCTGACTTCCGCGTCTTGCTCCGCGGTCAAGGGAAGCCCGCGGAAGGTGCTTTGAGGGTCAAGGTCGGCCATGGTGTTCCTCCGGGGTTCATCGAAACCCATCACGAGGCCCGGAATCGATAGCACCGCGTCGTCTACCAGGAAGGCGATCTCGCTCTGGGGTTGGGAAACTTGAGCGCCATGCCATCATGGTAGCCCCATTTGGTCGCGGGCGGGAGGGGGCCGCGCGCATTGCCCGACCCCGCAAGACGCGGCCCGGAGCGGCTCGGGCCTCGCCGCCTTCCTCACCCTATGGGAACAATTGGGCGGCTGTTTGATCCAAATCTTGTCAGTTGGCGTTCCGTCCAGCTGAAGGAGGTGCAACCATGAAGCTAAAGCACTGGCAAGACCTCGTTAATGCCCTTCTCGGTGTATGGTTGGTTCTTTCGCCATGGGCCCTGGGCTTCCAGGACACCACGGCGGCGATGGTCAACACCGTGGTCATTGGGCTGGCGCTCGTCGCGGCTGCGCTGGGGGCCATCTTCGTGCCACGGGCATGGGAAGAGTGGACCGAGGGCATCCTGGGGCTGTGGATGATCGTGTCTCCCTGGGCACTGGCGTTCAGCACGCATCGTGACGCCATGCTCAGTGCGGTCATCACCGGTGTGGTGATTGCCGCGCTGGCCCTGTGGACCTTGTTGACTGACGAGGACTACAGCGCCGCCTGGCGGCGCGACCGGGCAGCCCACTGAGCCGCTGGTCGCTGGTTGCAGCAATGCGTCGGGCGAGCATGAAGGCTCGCCCGAAGGGAAATGCCGTGCGCCGGTTTGCACCTCCAATGCGTTGCGCAGCCAGTGAGCCGGGAACCGGAAGTGCCACCATGGTGCGACTGATCCTTGCCTTGGCCTTGGCGAGCATTGCCGGTGGCAGCGCGCTGGCCCAAGAGCCGGTCGCGCAAAGCGCCACGCTTGCACCTGTAGCACCCGATCCGATGGCTTCGGCCGAATGCCAGTTTGCGCGCCAGAAGTTGCAGGCTGCACAGGCAGCGGCCCCGGATGTCGGGCGTAAGAGCGCATCCGAACTGCGCATGGCCCGCGAACGCGCGACCCTGGCCTGTTTTGGACGAGCAGACAGCGCGGGGTTTCGCGCTCCGCAACCGGCGGTCGTCGTGCCACCCACGACGACCGTCGCACGGCCGGCGCCCGCTGTCGTTGCGCCGCCTCCGCCCGTGACGGTCGAGCGGCTGTCCGTCATTACCTCTTGCGATCCCGGCGGCTGCTGGAGCAGCGACGGCATCAGGCTGCACCGAGCAGGCCCCAACCTGCAGGGCCCGCGCGGGCTCTGCACGGTCCAGGGCAATGTGTTGATCTGCCCCTGACCTCTGCTCTGGCTCAGCGCTGCTTCTGGTAGGTCCCGATCAGTTCGGCGCGGGCGAGTACATGGCCCTGCATCGCGCGCTCCAGATCAGCCTTCTTCGGCCTGTGCAGGCCGGGCTGCAGCGTGTCCAGGGCGTACAGTTTGAAGAAGTAGCGGTGCCGGCCCACGGGCGGACAAGGTCCGCCGTAGCCGGTGCGGTGCCAGTCGTTGACGCCTTCATGGGCGCCTTCGGACAGCGGCTTGCCACCTTCGGATAGTCCGGTCGTACCGGGTGCGATGTCGTAGAGCACCCAGTGGACCCAGGTCATGCTCGGTGCCGCCGGGTCCGGCGCGTCTGGATCGTCGACGATCAAGGCCAGGCTCCGGGTGCGCGGCGGGACGTCGCTCCAGCTCAGCGGCGGCGCAATGTCCTCGCCTTCGCAGGTGTAACGCCGGGGAATGTCGCCGTCCTTCGCAAAAGCACTCGAGGTCAGCTCCATAGGTCACCTCCTTGCGCGCTGTCGCGTGCTGTGAGTTCGAGCGTCTGCCGCCGGGCGCGGCACGGCGCTGGCTCATTGTTCTCCGCTGGAAGTGGCTACGCGTCGCCAAGGGCGGGTTGGCCCTGTTGCCGTCCCCGGATTGCGCTGGCGAACTGGAACTCGGCCCTCCGCTTCGCGTTCCGTCGGTCAGGAAGCTGCTCGCACGCGCTCACGCATCGGCATGCACTGTCTCGGTCGCTCCGCCCTTGCCTCAGACTGCCGCGTGACCCTGCGGGCAGGACCGCTCAGGCGGCCTGTGCGGCCAGCGCGCCGCGGCGGCGCTGGTCAAAGCCGTAGAAGCCGAACGCCATCTGCGGCTGCTCGCCGCTGATCAGTTCGGCCACGGCCTTGCCCGATCCCGCGCCATGGGTCCAGCCCAGCGTGCCGTGGCCGGCGTTGACCCAGAGCCTGCCGACCTTGGTGCGGCCGATGTAGGGGATGTTGGTGGGGGTGGCTGGGCGCAGGCCGGTCCAGAAGCTGGGCTGGCCGCCTTCCTCCTCGGTGCGGGTGTCGCAGACGCCGGGCAGCACCTGCTCGATGCGTTGGGCCAGCATCCGGCAGCGCGCGCGCGCCAGCGGCGTGTCCAGCGCGCGGTCGAAGCCACCGAGCTCGATCGTGCCGGCCACGCGAAGGTAGTCGCCCAGGCGGCTCATCGCGCATTTGACCTCGTCGTCGATGGTCGAGACGAAGGGCGCGAGTTCGGGCTTCTTGAGCTTGAAGGTCGCGCTGTAGCCCTTGCCGGGGTAGATCGGCAGGTCCACGCCCACGCTGCGCAACAGCGGCGCGGTGTAGGAGCCGCAGGCCGCCACAAACGCGTCGGCCTTGAGCTGGCGCAGGCCGCCCGTGCTGCGGTCACGCGCCGCGACCGCTTCGATCGCGCCGCCGGCTTTCTCCAGCCGCTCGATGTCGTGGCCGTACAGGAAGCGCGCGCCGCGCGCGATGCAGCGCTGGGCCAGCTCCTGGGTGAAGACGCGGGCGTCGCCGCTTTCGTCGCTGGCGGTGTAGGTGCCGCCGACGATGCGGTGCGCAAACGACCGGAACGCCGGCTCGATTTTGAGCAGCTCGTCGCGGCTGACCACCTGGCGCGCTACGCCGAACTTCTGCATCAACTGGGCCGCGTCGCCCGCGGCATCGAACGCCTTCTGGTCGGTGTAGAAATGGGCAATGCCGCGCTCCAGGCGGTGGTAGTCGATGCCGGTGGAGCGCACCACGTCCTTGAGCGCCGCATGGCTGTAGGCGCCCAGCGCGACGATTTGCTGCACATTGCGCTCGAAGGCGCGGTCGTTGCACTGGCTCAGGAACTGCAGGCCCCAGCGCCATTGCTGCCAGTCCAGCTGCGGACGGAACAGCAGGGGCGCGTCGTTGCGGAACATCCACTTGATCAGCTTGGCCGGCGCGTCGCGGTTGGCCCAGGGTTCGCAGTAGCTCACCGAGATCTGCGCCGCGTTGGCAAAGCTGGTTTCCATGGCCGCGTCGGCCTGGCGCTCGATGACGGTGACCTCGTGCCCGCGTTCGAGCAAATGCCAGGCCGTGCTGGTGCCGATGATGCCTGCGCCTAAAACGATGACTTTCATGCGGGCAAGTTTGGACGAAGTTGCCGCGAATTAAAAGAAAAATTAAACTCTCAGTGAAAACATCAGCGCAACTTATATGAGTACCTTCGACCCCGACGCCCTCGAATGCCTGGCCGCGATCGTGGAGGAGGGCGGCTTCGAGCGCGCCGCCCAGCGCCTGTCGATCACCCAGTCGGCCGTGTCGCAGCGCCTGCGCGCGCTGGAGGCGCAGGTCGGCACGGTGCTGATCGTGCGCAGCCGCCCGCTCAAGCCCACGCCGGCCGGCCAGCTGCTGCTCAAGCACACCAAGCAGCTGCGGCTGCTGCGCGCCGACCTCGAGCGCGACCTCAAGGAGCTCGCGCCCAGCTCCACCGGCGGCGCGCGCGAGGAGGAACGGATCTCGATCGCGATCAACGCCGACAGCATCGCGACCTGGGCCCTGCCCGCGCTCAGCGAACTCGCGCGCCAGGGCCTGCCGATGGAGGTCATCGCCGACGACCAGGATTTCACCCAGGAGTGGCTGCGCGAGGGCCAGGTGCTTGGCTGCGTGACCACGCTCAAGCAGGCCCTGCGTGGCTGCAAGGTCGTTGCGCTGGGCGCGATGGACTATGTCTGCGTGGCCGCGCCGGCCTATGCCCAGGCCCATGCGCCCAAGGGCCTGACGCCGCACAACTTCCCCGAGCTTCCCTTCGTGGCCTTCAACCGCAAGGACGACGGCTCGGTCGAGTTCGTGGCCAAGGCCTTCGGCCTGAAGCGGGTCACGCTGAGTCGGCTGTTCGTCCCCAGCTCCGAAGGCCAGGTCCGCGCCGTGCTGGCGGGCTGGGGTGCGAGCGTGCTGCCCGAGTTGCTGGTGCGCGGACTGCTGGAGCAGGGGCAGCTGGTCGATCTTGCGCCCGGCCAGGCGCTGCCGATCCAGCTGTACTGGCATTGCTGGAATCTGGAGTCGGAGGTGTTGGACGCGCTCAGCGCCGCGCTGACGGGGGCCGCCCGTGCCGCCTTGCGCGCCTGATTCGGCGTGTATGCTGTGCCGGCGTTCGCGTCCCGGGGTTTTGAAAGGTGAATCGTGTGATCGCTGTGCTGGGCCTGCGCGCCCGTCTGGTTTTGCTGGTACTGATCGCGCTGCTGCCGGTGTTCGGCCTGTTTGCCGTCTCGGCCCGCGAGCATCAGCAAGAGGCCCTCGCGGTCGCGAAAGCCAGTCTGTTGTCCCAGGCCCAGCTGGCCGCGGCGCAGCAGCTGCGCCTGGTCGAGTTGACGCGGCAGCTGCTGCACGACATTGCCAGTGGTCCGGCGATCCAGGACACCCAACTGGGCCTGTGCCGCCAGTACCTGCACAACCTGCATGGCCGCAATCCGGCCTACACCGGCCTGGGCGTGGCCGCTTTGGATGGTCGCCTGGTCTGTGATGGCCGCGGCACGGCGCCCGGCGTCAGCATAGGCGACCGTCCGTATTTCCAGCAGGTGCTGGCCGGGCAGGAATTCGCGGTCGGCGCCTATGGCGTCGGCAAAATCACGGGCCGCCAGGTCATAGGATTCGGAGCGCCGGTGCATGGCGGCGATGGGCGCCTCAACGGCGTGGCCCACGCCGTGCTCGATGTCAGCGCCATCGGCCAGGCCTTGGCCAACCTGCCGGCCCAGCCGGGGACCGAGCTGACCGTGGCCGACCGCAATGGCACCGTCCTCGCGACCCACCCGCCGCGCCCCGCGGCCGTGGGCAGCGAGCTGCAAGACGAGCCGACGCGTCAGGCGCTGCGGGCCCAGCAGTCCGGTATTCAGGAGGCGCTCGATGCCCAAGGGCAGGAGCGGGTCTACGCCTTCTGGCCGGTTCGGCTGGCGGACCAACCGGCCCTGTTCGTGGCCGTGAGCCTGCCGCGCGAGCTGATTCTGGCGCCGCCCCTGCGCGCGTTCAGGCTGCAGCTGGCCGTGCTGCTGGCCACGACGCTGCTGGGCGCGCTGCTGGCCTGGTGGATGGGCAAGCGCCTGATCGTGAACCCGGCCGAGGCCCTGCTGGAGAAGGCCCATGCCCTGGCCGAAGGCCAGCTCGACGCCCGGGTCGAGCCCGGCCCCGACGCCACCCGCAGCGAGCTCGCGCGGCTGGGCCGGGCGTTCAACCGCATGGCGGAGTCGCTGCAGGCGCGGCAGTCCGAACTCGACGCGGCGCTGCGCCGCATCGAGCGCGAGCACGCCCTGCTCGACTTGGTGATCAACAGCATGAGCGAAGGCGTGATCGCGGCCGACGCGCAGGGCCGTTTCCTGCTGTTCAACGCGGCGGCGCGCTCCGTGTTTCCGGCCGAGGCGACCGGCACGACGCTCGACGTCTGGCGCCAGCGCCACGATCTGTTCATGGCGCACGGCCAGACCCCGGATGCGCTGGACCGTCCGCTGGCCCGCGCGATCCGCGGCGAGAGCGTGGACAAGCTCGACGTGCCGGTGCGCACCGCGCAGGGCGAGCGCCGGACCATGAGGATGAACATCCGGCCCCTGCGCGATGCCCAGCAGCAGCGCCTGGGCGGCCTGGTCGTGTTTGCCGACATCACCGAGCGGCTGCGGGCCGAGCTCGAACTGGCCCACAGCCACCGCGCGCTTCGCATGCTCAGCCGATGCAACGCCGCCCTGGTGCGCGCCGAGGATGAGCAGCAGCTGCTGCTGGAGATTTGCCGCCTGGCGGTCGACGTCGGCGGCTACCGCATGGCCTGGGTCGGCTATGCCCGGGATGACGCTGAGCGCAGCATCGCGCCGATGGCCCATGCCGGGGCGGAGCTGGGTTATCTGTCGGCCGTCCAGCTGTCCTGGTCCGAGGCGGTGCCCATGGGCCAGGGCCCGGCCGGCCAGACCCTGCGCAGCGGCCAGCCGACCGTCTGCGAGGACATCGCGCTGGAGTCCAGCCGGTTTCACTGGCAGGACCAGGCGCTGGAGCGCGGCTACCGCAGCCTGGTCTGCCTGCCCCTGCGCGAGGCCGAGCGCAGCTTCGGCCTGCTGGCCCTGTACGCCGGCGAGATCCACAAGGTGGGGCCCGACGAGGTCCGGCTGTTGCAGGAGCTGGCCGACAACCTGGCCTTCGGCATCAGCAGCCTGCGCACGCGCCAGGAGATCATCCGCCTCAACGCCAGCCTGGAGGAGCGGGTGCGCCAGCGCACGGCCCAGCTGGAGGCGGCCAACAAGGAGCTGGAGGCCTTTTCCTACTCGGTCTCGCACGACCTGCGCTCGCCGCTGAGCGCGATCGACGGCTTCAGCCAGGTGCTGGAGCAGGACCTGGGCGAGGCGCTGGAGCCGCGCGGGCGGCATTACCTCAGCCGCATCCGCGCCGGCGTGGCCCAGATGGGCGTGCTGATCGACGACCTGCTGTCGCTGGCCCAGCTCTCGCGCGCCAGCATGAAATGGGATGCCATGGACCTGAGCGCGATGGCGCTGCAGGTGCTGGCCGACCTGCAGGAGCGCGAACCCGCGCGCGAGGTCCTGCTGCAGGTGCAGCCCGGCCTGCAGGCCCAGGGCGACCCGCGGCTGATGATGCGCGTGATCGAGAACCTGCTGGGCAATGCCTGGAAGTTCAGCGCCGGCCGCTCCAGGGCCGAGATCAGCGTGGGCCGCGACAGCGGCGCCAACGGCGAGGCCGTGTTCTTCGTGCGCGACAACGGGGCCGGCTTCGACATGAGCTATGCGCATAAGCTGTTCGGCACCTTCCAACGCCTGCACACGGTGGCCGAGTTCCCCGGCACCGGCATAGGGCTGGCCACCGTGCACCGCATCGTGAGCCGCCACGGCGGGCGGGTCTGGGCCCAGGCCGCGCCCGAGCAGGGCGCGACCTTCTTCTTCACCCTGGGCGGCGCCGCGTCATGAGGCGCCGCGATCTGAACCGTGCGGCCCTGGCCTGGGCGCTGGGCTGCTGGATGCAGGCCGGCGCCCAAGGCGCGGCCGGTTCCGCTCCGCGCTGGAGCCGCGATCCCTTTGCGCTGGGCGTGGCCAGCGGCATGCCCCGGCCCGATTCGGTCGTGCTGTGGACCCGGCTGCTGCCAGGCGAGGACGACAAACAGGCGATGAGCCCAGGCGAGCCGGTCACGGTAAGCTATGAAATTTATAGCGATCAAGCGCTGCGCCGGCTGTTGCGCCGCGGCGAGGTGGCGACCAGCGCGGCGCGGGCCCACAGTGTCCATGTGCCGCTGCAAGGCCTGCAGGCCGGGCGCGAATATTGGTACCGCTTTACCTGCGGCGACGCCGTCAGCCCCGTCGGCCGCACGCGCACCGCGCCGCAGTCCGACGCGCCGGTGGCGCGGCTGCGCCTTGCGCTGGCCTCGTGCCAGCACTGGGAGCAGGGCCACTACGCGGCGCACCGCGAGATCGCTGGCCAGGAGCTGGACTTCGTGCTGTTCGTGGGCGACTACATCTACGAGGGCAGCAGCCCGCGCTACACGGTGCGCAAGCATACGGGCGGCGTGCCGCACACGCTGGACGAGTACCGCCAGCGCCATGCGCTGTACAAAAGCGATCCCGAGCTGCAGGCCGCTCACGCGGCCCATCCCTGGGTGCTGATGTGGGACGACCACGAGGTGGTCAACGACTACGCCAACGACCGCGACCCGCGCTACAGCGACCCGGCCCTGTTCTTGAAGCGGCGCGCGGCCGCCTACCGCGCCTATTTCGAGCACATGCCGCTGCGCCTGCCGCCGCAGGGCGCATCGATGCGCATCCACGACCAGCTGGTCTGGGGTACGCTGGCCGAGCTGTGGACGCTGGACTGCCGCCAGTACCGCAGCCACCAGGCCTGTCCCGACCCGCTGCGCGGCGGCGGCCGCCTGGTCGTGGGCTGCGAGGAGCTGGCCGATCCGCAGCGCAGCCTGCTGGGGCCGGCCCAGGAGCGCTGGCTCCACGAGGGCCTGCAGGCCTCGCGGCGCGGCTGGAAGCTGCTGGCCCAGGCCACGCAGATCAGCCCCACGGGCCTGGACTCGCCGGTGCCGGGCACGGGCCGCGCCACCTACACCGACGCCTGGGACGGCTATCCCGAGGCCCGCTCGCGGCTGCTGCAGACCGTGGCCGACGCCAAGCTGCAGGACGTCGTGACCCTGGGCGGCGATGTGCACCGCCATGTGGCCGCGAACCTGAGACTGCGGCCCAACGACATGGCATCGCCGGTGCTGGCCAGCGAGTTCGTCACCAGCTCCATCACCTCGCAAGGCGGGCCCGAGGCCGTGCTCTCGCGCATGCGTGCCAGCAACCCCGACCTGGTCCACGCCCGCGCCGACGAGCGGGGCTACGCCTTGATAGAACTCACGCCGCAGCTCATGCGCTGCGATTTCCGCGCCACGCCGCATCCGGCAGGCGCGGATGACCGGCTCGCAACCCAGGCCCGCTTTGTGGTGGAGCAGGGCAAGGCCGGCGTGCAGGCCGCTTGAGCCGCGCGCTGCTCGGGGGGTCAGAACTCGGTGGGGCTGGCCAGCGCCAGCAGCAGGGCCGCGACCGCGGCCAGCAGCCAGGCCAGGGCGTCTATCCAGTCGGCTTTGGACCAGCCTGTTCGGGGCCAGCCGGTCTTGGGCAAGTTGGTCTTCATGATGCACCCCCTGAATTTTCACGGCATCAGCTTCCAACATAGGCAGGCCAGGAGCCGGATGCAAAGCCGCAGTTGTTTCATACTGTTGGGTTGCTTGCCGACTCTCCGGTTGCGAAGCCGCCGGGTTTTGGAGCGGCCCGAGCGGCTGTCTAGAATTCATCCATGAGCAGCGCCCCCGCCGTCAAGCACTCGTTCAAGGAGCAGATGCTTCAGGCGCGTGAAGACGCGATCGTGCAAGCCGCCCTGCGCCTGCTGGCGCACAAGGGCTTCGAGACCATGACGGTGGACGAGGTTGCCGCCGACGTGGGTATCGCGAAAGCGAGTCTTTACAAACATTTTCCCAGCAAGGAGGAGCTGGCGGCGGCCGCGATGCTGCGCCTGCTGCGCCAGGCCCAAGCCTTCTTGCAGGGCCAGCCGGCCGACCATGGGCCGCTGGACAAGCTCCAGGCCGCAGTCCGCTGGGCCATGGCGCTGCAGCTGGCCGGCGACATGCCTGCGCTGCCCAGCCGCAACTCGAGCCTGCGCGCCGCCCTGATGGCCCATCCGGCCTGCCTTGAGGCCCTGGCGCAGATCGGCGAACTGCTGGGCGGCTGGATCGCGGCGGCCCAGCAGCAGGGCCGGCTCAATCCGCGCCTGAGCGCCACGGCCGTGCTCTGCATCCTGTGCGCGCGCGCCTGCGATCCGGCGCTGGAATTCCTCCAGGCCGGCGGCCAGCTCAGCGACGCCGACACCATCGAACTCGTGCTCGGAGCCTGCTTTGAGGGCTTGAGCGCCCGCCAGCCCTGATATCGAGGGCATAAGGCGCTACAAATTCAGTAGCAATTCAGCGGATCAGCAGAATTGGCACCTCGCAGCTCGCCATGACCTTGGTCGTGACCGAGCCCATCACCAGGCTGCCCAGGGCGCCATGGCCGTGCGAGCCCATGACCAGCAGGTCGAACTTGCCGGCCGTGGCGTGGCGTGTAATGACTTCGGCGGCATGGCCGACTTTCCAGACGTTTTGGGCCTCGATGCCGTGGCGCGCGAGGAACTTGGTCACCGGGGCCAGGACTTTCCCCGCTTCCTCGGCGTAGTAGTCGTTGGCGATGTCGGCGCCCAGGGCGGCGCGCGCGCGCGGCGGCAGCGGGGCCTGGGCGTTGAATACCGTGTACTCGTTGGCGGCGCTGAACAGCTCGTCGTGGGTGGTCAGGTAGGCCAGCATTTTCTTGGTGTGCTTGCTGCCATCCACGGCCAGAAGAATCTTCATGGCGAATCCCTCCATTCAGCTTCGAGTTTACGCAGCGCTGGGCCGCTTGTGCTTGATCGGAGTCAAAAATGAGAGCTGCGGCGGCTCAGAGCCCGATGCACAGCTGCGCGCGAAAACCGGCCTGCTCACCCTTGCGCGCATAGCCCAGCGGGTTGGCGACGACGCGACAGCCCTGGTGCATGTAGTCGCTGGGCGCGTGCAGGTGGCCGTGCAGCCACAGCCGCGCGCGCGGCAGCCAGTCGTCCAGCGCATTGCAAAAGCCGGCCGTGCCGGGGCTCAGGCCGTAGCGCGGGTCGGCGCTGCGCAGGCTGGGCGCGAAATGGGTCACGACCACGGTCGGGCCCTCGAACGGAGCCTGCAGGGCCTGAGCCAGCCAGTCCTGGCAGATCAGGGCCAGCTCGCGCACCTCCCCGGCCAGCATGGGCCGGCCATGGTAGAGCGTGCCGGCCTTGCGCAGATAGTGGTTGGCGGCGCGAAAAGCCTTCTCGCGCAGCTGCAGCCTTCGCGCCAGCCCGGACGCGGTGTGGTCGCTGCCCTGCGCGAGCGCGTCGAAGTCGCTCCACAGCGTGGTGCCGACAAAGCGGACGCCGTCTCGCACGACGACCTCGCGCTCCAGCCAGGTGATCTCCAGGCGCTCGCAGGTCTCGCGCAGGCGCGCGTGGGCCTCGTCGAAGTCCAGCATGTCGTACTCATGGTTGCCCGGCACGTAGAGCACGGGCGTAGGCCAGCCGTGGCGCGGCGAAAAGCGTTGCAGGCCGAAGTCGGCATCGGCCAGCCGCGAACGCGGCTGGTACGAGCCTATGTCGCCGGCCAGCACCAGCAGGTCGGCGCCGGCCAGGGGAGGGGGCCAGAAATCGGGCTCGGCTTCGAGGTGCAGGTCCGACAGCAGCTGGATCTTCATGGAGCGACGAGTCTAAACCGGCTGCAAAGCCGCGGATTCGCCACCGCAGGCCATGATCCACGCCGGGCTCAGCCCCCCAGGAACTGCGCCAGCCGGCCCTCCGTTCACGAAGCCAGAGCGCGCATTTCCTGGTACAGATCGGCCTTGCCTTCGAAGCCTATGCCCGGCAGTTCCGGCAGCGTGACGTAGCTGTTTTCCACCTTCACGCCGTCGGGGAAGCCGCCGTAGGGCTGGAACAGGTCGGGATAGGACTCGTTGCCGCCCAGCCCCAGGCCGGCGGCGATGGCCAGCGACATCTGGTGCCCGCCATGCGGGATGCAGCGTGCAGGCGACCAGCCGTTTTCTTTGAGCATCTGCAGCGTGCGCAGGTACTCGACCAGGCCGTAGCTCAGGGCGCAGTCGAACTGCAGCCAGTCCCGGTCGGGCCGCATGCCGCCGTAGCGGATCAGGTTGCGCGCATCCTGCATCGAAAACAGGTTCTCGCCGGTGGCCATGGGGCCCGCATAGTGGTTCGCGAGCTCGGCCTGAAGCGCATAGTCCAGCGGGTCGCCGGCCTCCTCGTACCAGAACAGGTCGTAGTCGGACAGCGCCTTCGCGTACTCGATCGCGGTCTTCAGATCGAAGCGGCCGTTGGCGTCCACGGCCAGCTTCTGGCCCGGGCCCAAGAGGCGCAGCACGGCCTCGATGCGCTTGCGATCCTCGGCCAGCGAGGCGCCACCGATCTTTTTCTTGACGACCGAGTAGCCGCGGTCGAGGTAGCTGCGCATCTCGCGCTCCAGCCCCTCGATGCCCTGGCCCGGCCAGTAGTAGCCGCCTGCGGCATAGACGAAGACCTTGCGGTTGGCCTGGCCGCTGCCGTAGCGCTCGGCCAGCAGCTGGTACAGCGGCTTGCCCTCGATCTTGGCCACCGCGTCCCAGATGGCCATGTCGATGGTGCCGACCGCGACCGAGCGTTCGCCATGGCCGCCCGGCTTCTCGTTGGTCATCATCGTGGCCCAGACCTTGTGCGGGTCGAGGTTGCGGCCCTGCTCGTCGAGCAGGCTCGCCGGATCGGCCTCGAGCACGCGCGGACGGAAGCGCTCGCGGATCAACGAGCCCTGGCCATAGCGGCCGTTCGAGTTGAAGCCGTAGCCGATCACCGGCTTGCCGTCGCGGATCACGTCGGTGACCACGGCCACCAGGCTCAGGGTCATCTTCGAGAAGTCGATGTAGGCATTGCGGATGTTGGATTTGATGGGTTTGGTCGCTTCACGGATGTCGACGATTTTCATGGTGGGGTTTCCAAGTCCTGGTTGAAACTCAGCGTGCCAGCGAGGCGCCGCCGCAAATCTGGATGTCCTGCCCGGTGATCGCCGCAGCCATGGGCGAGAGCAGGAAGCTGACGAGCGCCGCGATCTCGTCGGGCCGGATCAGGCGGCCCATGGGCGGCAGCTTGGGCGCCGCGCTCTGGCGCGCCGGATCGTCGAGCATCGCGGTCTGCGTGGCCGCGGGCGACACCACGTTGACCGTGACCCCAGACGCCACGACCTCGGCGGCCCAGCTGCGCGCGAGCGCTACCAGTGCCGCCTTGGTGGCCGCGTACTGGCTGCGCCCGGCCACGCCCTGGGCGACGCGGCTGCCCAGCAGCACGACACGCCCCTGGCCCCGTGCCGCCATCGCGGGCACGATCACATCGGCCATGCGCGTGACGGCGTCCACATGCAGGCGCCACATCAGCTCGGCGTCCTGGGGCTGCAAGCTGCCGAGCGGGCCGACGCGCAGCACGCCCGCGGCGTGCACCAAGGCGTGGACGCCGGGCAATGCGCGGGCCGCCGCCTGCGCCGCAGCGCCATCGCACAAATCGACCTGCACCGCCTGGAAGGCCGCATGCTCGATGCGCGGCGCCGAGATGTCGAAGCCGTGCACCTGCCAGCCGTCGGCCAGCAGTGTCTCGGCAATGGCCATGCCGATGCCCGAGCTGCTGCCCGTGACGATCGCCACGCGTTCATTCGGCACGGATGTTCCCCTCGGTGATGATCTTCTGCGAGCGGGCCATGTCTTCCTTCTGGAAGCGCACGAAATCCTCGGTCGTCCCCGGCGTCAGCAGCAGCCCTTGCTGAACCAGCTTCTCGCGCATATCGGTGGCCAGCGCCTTGTTGACTTCGGCGTTCAGGCGCTGCGTCACCTCCTTCGGTAGCTGGGCCGGGCCCCACAGGCCGTACCAGCTGTAGAACTCGTAGCCGGGCACGGTTTCCGCGACCGTCTGGACATCGGGCAGTGTCGGCACGCGCGCCTTGGACGTGACCGCCACCACCCTCAGCATCCCGCTCTTGCTGAACGAAGCGGAGCCGAGGATGGGATCGATGAAGCCGTCAATCTGCCCGCCAATCAGGTCCTGGTACGCTGGCGCCGAACCCTTGTAGGGCACGATCGTGTACTCGATGCCGCTGGCGCGCTTGAGCAGCTCGGTCGACAGGTGGCCCGCAGACCCATTGGAGCCAATGGCAAAGGTCAATTTGCCGGGATGGGCCTTGGCATGCGCGATCAGGCTCTTGACGTCCGTGATGGGCAGGTTTTTGTTGACCGCGATCGCCAGCGGCGCCTTGGCCACCAGGGCCACGGGCTGGAAGTCCTTGACCACGTCGTAGGGCACTGACTTCATCACCATCGGCGTCGTGGTGAGGGTCGACGGGCTGAACAGCAGGGTGTAGCCGTCGGCCGGCGCCTTGGCCACGGCACTGGCACCGATCGTGCCGCCGCCGCCCGCGCGGTTGTCGACGATGAAGGGCTGGCCCGTCTGCTCGCTGAGCTTTTGTGCCAGGATGCGGCCCACGGTGTCCAGCGTCCCACCCGGCGGGAACGCAATGATGACCTTGACGGGTTTGGTGGGGTAGGCCTGGGCCAGCACCGCCGAGGCCGCTCCCCACAGCACAGCGGCCATGACACTGTGAACGAAATTTCTGCGTTGCATATGCTTGTCTCCGTTCGGGGGTGGGCGCGGTTCAGCGCTTGAGCAGGCCCGCGTTGGCAAGGGCGGCGCGCAGAGCCGCCATCTCGGCCTCGTTGGGCGCTTCGGTGGGAGGGCGTGCAACCGGGTTGTCGATCACGCCCGCGAGGTACATGCCGGCCTTCATGCGCGCATGGGCTTCGCCCGTGGGTTCGCCGCCGCCGTAGACGGCGTCCTTCAGCGGCGTGATCACGTCCTGGATCTGCATCGCGCGCTTGAGGTCGCCGGCCTTCACGGCCTCCCACAGGTCGTTGATGAGGCCGGGAATGAAGGTGGCGAAACCGACCAGCGCGCCGTCGACACCCTGCACCATCGAGGCCAGCAGATATTCGTCGTGGCAGGTGAGGATGGCCTTGGACGGATCGGCCGCGCGGATCGCCTTGATGTCGCTGGCGTATCGGTTCATGTCGCGCTGGCCGACCTTGAACGCCTTGACATAGGGCTGGCGCGCCAACTCGGCCAGCGTGGCCGACGAATACGAGGCGCGGGTCCAGGCCGGATAGACATGGGCCACGAGATCGAGGCCTACGCCCGCGATGGCGGCGAAGTAGTCGCTGACATGGTCGGGACGGAAGCCAAAGCGCAGCCAGTGGTGCGGCGGCATCACGTCCAGCGCCGCGGCCCCGGCCTCGCGTGCCAGGGTCGCGTGCTCCACGGCGTCGAGGATGCCTTCGCAGACGATGGAGGAGATGACGGGCAGCTTGCCCTTGAGCTCGTCGGCGACGATGCGCGTGACCTGGGCGCGCTCACGCGGCGTCAGCGAAAACACCTCGCCGGTATGGCCGTTGGTCATCACGGCGACCACCCCCGGCTGCCGGGCCAGCCAGGACGCGAGGCGGCGCAGGGCGGGCTCGTCGATCTGGTGGTCGGGCGTGAACGTGCAGGCGATGGCGGGGATGATTCCGCGGTAGTTCTCGATCTGGGGCATGGATATCTCCTGGTGAATAATGGCGCGGCGGCCTGGTCAAGCGCCGCATCGCGGCTTGGGGTGCAGCGAATTGTGGGCGTCGCGGCCCTCGCTGGCCAATGCTGCTTTTCTCTGCTTTCATGCTTTCAAAGCACCGACCATGAACCTGACCTGGCTCGACGACTTCCTGGCCCTGGCCGCCACGGGCAACTTCTCGCGCGCGGCCGAGGAACGCTGCATGACCCAGCCCGCGTTCAGCCGGCGCATCCGCGCGCTCGAGGAGTGGCTCGGCGTCGTGCTGTTCGACCGCACGACGCACCCGGCCACGCTGACGGAGACCGGCCTGTGGTTCCGCACGGTGGCCGACGAGATCCTGGCCCGGGTGGCGCGCGTGCCCGACGAGGCGCGGGCCGTCGCCGACGCCAGTTCGGCGACGCTGCGGTTCGCCGCCACCCATGCCTTGTCGCTGACCTTCCTGCCTGCCTGGCTGCGCAGCCTGGAGTCGCGCACGGCTATCGGGCCCATTCAGCTCGTTTCCGACGTGCTCCAGCAATGCGAGGCGCTGATGCTGCAAGGGCGCGTGCAGTTTCTGCTGTGCCACGCGCATGAACTGGTGCCGGCGCGGCTCGATCCATCGGGCTATCGGTCGTTGAAGGTCGGCGCCGACGCCCTGGTCCCCGTGACAGCGGCGGATGCGTCGGGCCGGCCGCTTCACAGCCTGTCCGACACCAGCAGGGGACGGGTGCCGGTGCTGGCCTACAGCGCCGAGTCAGGCCTGGGACGCCTGGTGCGCGCTCTGCGCGGGGCGGCGCTGGAGGAGGCCAGGGTCGAGACGGTCTTCACCGCCCACCTCGCGACGGTGCTCAAGACCATGGCCCTGCAGGGCCGGGGCGTGGCCTGGCTACCGATGAGCCTGATCGAAGACGAGCTGCGCGACGGGCGGCTGGTCGAGGCCGGCGGGGCCGACTGGCGGGTCGAGGTCGATATTCGCCTGTTCCGCCGCCATGCCGCAGAGCCACCGGCGGCCGAAGCGTTCTGGCGTGCAGCTTCTGAGGCCCCCAGCCCTGCCGCTTCGCGTTAGGCCCCCCGAGGGGGTGCAAGAAAACTTGGGGCGGCCCGGCGTTTTCTTGAGCGGCCCATGGTTGAGCGCTGAACAGCTTCTTACAGCCTGACGCCCGCCGCCTTCACGGTCGGGGCCAGCGTCGCCACCTGCTCTTTCACGAAGCCGGCAAAGCCGGCGGGACTGCCGGGGTTGACCGTGATGCCCAGCTCCAGCATTTTCTTCTTGATCTCGGCCTGGGCCAGGATCTCGTTGCAGGCCGCATTGAGCCGCGCCACGACCTCGGCCGGCATCTTGGCCGGGCCGGAGAGACCGAAGAAGTTGTCCAGCACCAGCCTGCGGTAGCCGAACTCGACCACGCTGGGCACGTCCGGCACCAGCGGCGAGCGGCTGGCCGAGGTCACGGCGATCGGCACCAGCTGCCCGCTCTTGAAGTAGGGCACATAGGCGGTCAGCACATCGACGCCGACGGGCACGACGCCGGCGATCAGGTCGGTGGTCATGGGCGCGCCGCCGCGGTAGGGTACGTGCACCAGGTTCACGCCCATGACCTTCTTCATCAGCTCGCCGTAGATGTGGCCGATCGAGGCCGGGCCGCCCGAGCCGAAGTCGAGCCGGCCCGTCTTGCGCGCCTGGGCTTCCAGGTCGGTCATGGTCTTGATCGGCGCGGCCGGGTTGGCCATGACCACGCAGGGCGCGGTGCCGATCATCGCAATGTGGGTAAAGCCCTCGACTGGGTCGTAGGGCTGCTTCTCCAGCGCGAACGGGCCGATCGAGATCGGCGTCGAATTGCTGAGCATCAGCGTGTAGCCGTCGGCCGGCGCCTGCGCCACGACCAGCCCGCCGACGCTGCCGCCGGCACCGGGGCGGTTGTCCACCACCACCGGCGCGCCGAGCTTGCGTCCCAGCTGCTCGGCCATGACGCGCGCGACGATGTCGCTGGCGCCGCCGGCCGGAAAGGTCACGATGATCTTGATCGGCCGGTCGGGCCAGGCGGCAAAAACCGGCAGGGCGACGGACGCCGCGCCGGCGGCCAGGAACTTGAGCGCGGTGCGGCGCGCCAAGGGGCGGGCGCCATGAACGGGAGGGGCTGGACACATGGGAACTCCTTTGCGGGACATGGGGCAGACCCGTCCCCAAGTGTGTCCGCAACGCCGTCTTCCGGCAAGCCAGTCAGCGCGCAAACGCCTTGGCGGCCGAACGTGCCAGGGTCTGGCGCAGCCACTCATGGGCGCTTTGCTGCTGCATCCGTCTGTGCCACAGCGCATCGACATGGACGGTGGGCACATCGAACGGCAGCTCGCGCAGCACCAGCTCGTCGGCGATGCCGGTCACGCTGACGAAGTGGCGCGGCAGCACGGTCAGCAGGTTGGAGTTGGCCACCACGCGGCCGGCCGTGAAGAACTGGTTGACGGTGAGCACGATGCGCCGCTCACGCCCGAGCGCGGCCAGCGCCTCGTCGATGAAGCCATAGGGCCGGCCCGAGAAGCTGACCAGCAGGTGGCGCGCGGCGCAGTAGCGGTCGAGCGTGAACGGTCCGCGGGCCAGCAGGTGGTCGCGCCGCATCACGCAGACATATTCGCCGTCGTACAGCCGCTGGTGGGCAAAGGCGACGGCCTCGCCGGCCTGGGCGCGGGCCGTCAGGTCGGCCAGCACGGCGGGGAAGTAGCCCACGGCCAGATCCGCCGCGGCCTCCTCGAGCAGGCGGCGCGGGTCGCGCGTGGTCAGCGGCACGGCCCGGATCGAGACACCCGGCGCCTCGCTCTCGATGATCTCGACCAGGCCCGGAACCAGCTCGGCCGCGCTCGCGTCGGCCAGCGCCAGCACAAAGGTGGCGTTGGCCTCGCCGGGCTCGAAGTGGCTGGGCGCAAGCGACTCCTGCAGCTGGCGCAGGGCCTCGCGCACCGAGGGCCACAGCGCCAAGGCGCGCGGTGTGGGCTGCACGCCCTGGCCGCTGCGGCGCACCAGCTCGTCGCCCAGGGTTTCGCGCAGGCGGCGCAGGGCATTGCTCACGGCCGGCTGGGTCAACGACAGGTTGCGTGCGGCCCGCGTCAGGCTGCGCTCGGCCATCACCTCGTCGAACACGCGCAGCAGGTTGAGGTCCAGGGTGCGGAAATTAGGGGGGGTCATGGGGCTGATTAATCACCAATGTGAATAACAAGCATCATAAATATAAAGTTGAATAACATCAGTAAAAACCCTAGTATCACGGTACGCGATCGGCAATTCGCCCCAGCGTACGAAAGGAAATCCACCATGACCAGCTTTGTCCACCTCGAATACCCGACGCAACACCCCGGCGTGGTCCGCGCCGAACGGACGGCGCAGGCGATCAAGGACGTGGCCAGCCGCTTCGACGGCGCCCGCGGTGCCGCCACGCTGCTGCTGGCCGCCGTGGTCGCCGCCTTGCTGGTCGTCGCGAACCAGGTGATCGAGACCTGGACCGAAGGTCATTTGCTGGCCGCCTGGATCGTGCTATGGACCATCGCCTTTGCCACCCTGGCCCTGCTGGCGACGCCTGCCCGCCGTGTCGTGCGCCGCCTGCGCACCGGCTTGAAGGCCTGGTCGGCCGCGCGCCAACAGGCCGCTGCCGATGAGCAATACTGGAACGCGGCCCTGAGCGACGCCCGCGTGATGGCTGACATCAGCCGCGCGATGAGCGCCGACGCGAGCCGCGACGTGCGGGCCTACTACTGACAAGCTATCAGTTTCATAGCTGCCAACGCAAAAAAAGCCGTGGGTCACCACGGCTTTTTTTGTGGGTCAACGGACCGGGTCCGTAAAAAAACCGCCCCGGTTTGTGGCCAGGGCGGTTGGAGGCTGGGTGGCCGGGTAGGGCCACCGATCCTGTTTCGGTGTCAGGCCGCGAGGCGCTGCTCGATCTGTGCTTTTGTCTCGACGAGCTCTTTCGGCAGGTGGTATTCGAGTTGCTGAAACAGCTCGGCATGCAGCTCGAGCTCGGCTTGCCAGGCGGCCTTGTCGATGCTGGTCACGGCCTGGAATTGCTCGGTGCTGAAGTCCAGGCCGGTCCAGTTGATCTCTTCATGAGCGGGGCTCACGCCGAACACATGTTCGGTGCCTTGGGCCTGGCCTTCGATGCGGTCGATCATCCACTTGAGCACGCGCATGTTCTCGCCGTAGCCGGGCCAGACGAACTTGCCGTCCTCGCCCTTGCGGAACCAGTTCGTGGTGTAGATCCGGGGCAGCTTGGCGCCTGAGCTGGCGAGCTTCTGGCCCAGATTCAGCCAGTGCTGGAAGTAGTCGGCCATGTTGTAGCCGGCAAACGGCAGCATCGCGAACGGGTCGCGGCGCACCACGCCTTGCGCACCGAAGGCGGCGGCCGTGGTCTCCGAGCCCATGGTCGCGGCCATGTAGACGCCTTCGACCCAGCTGCGCGCCTCCGTCACGAGCGGCACGGTGGTCGAGCGGCGGCCGCCGAAGATGAAGGCATCGATCGGCACGCCGGCCGGGTCGTCCCAGGCGCCATCGAGCGCGGGGTTGTTGACGGCCGCCACGGTGAAGCGGGCGTTCGGGTGGGCCGCCTTGGCGCCGGTCTCCTTTGCGATCTGCGGCGTCCAGTCCTTGCCTTGCCAGTCGATCGCGTGGGCCGGGGCCTTGCCCATGCCTTCCCACCAGACGTCGCCGTCGTCGGTCAGCGCCACGTTGGTGAAGATCACGTCACGGTCCAGGCTGGCCATGCAGTTCGGGTTGGTCGCCGTGTTGGTGCCGGGGGCGACGCCGAAGTAGCCGGCCTCGGGGTTGATCGCGTAGAGGCGGCCGTCGGCACCGGGCTTGATCCAGGCGATGTCGTCGCCGATGGTCGTGACCTTCCAGCCGTCGAAGCCCTTGGGCGGGATCAGCATCGCGAAATTGGTCTTGCCGCAGGCGCTGGGGAAGGCGGCGGCCACATGGTATTTCTTGCCCTCGGGGTTGGTCACGCCCAGGATCAGCATGTGCTCGGCCAGCCAGCCCTCGTCACGCCCCATCGTGGACGCGATGCGCAGCGCAAAGCATTTCTTGCCCAGCAGCGCATTGCCGCCGTAGCCCGAGCCGTAGGACCAGATTTCGCGCGTTTCGGGGTAGTGGACGATGTACTTGGTTTGGTTGCAGGGCCAGGACACATCCTTCTGGCCCTCGGCCAGCGGCGCGCCCACGGTGTGCACGCAGGGCACGAATTCGCCTTCGACGCCCAGCACCTCGTACACGGCGCGGCCCATGCGCGTCATGATCTTCATGTTGACGGCCACATAGGGGCTGTCGGACAGCTCGATGCCGATGTGGGCGATCGGCGAGCCCAGCGGGCCCATGGAGAACGGTACGACGTACATGGTGCGGCCCTTCATGCAGCCGTCAAACAGCGGCTGCAGCGTGGCGCGCATCTCGGCCGGGGCCATCCAGTTGTTGGTCGGGCCGGCGTCTTCCTTGTTCGCCGAGCAGATGAAGGTGCGGTCTTCGACGCGGGCCACATCACTCGGGTCGGAGCAGGCCAGGAAGCTGTTGGGGCGCTTGACGGGGTCGAGCTTCTTGAACGTGCCGGCGTCGACCAGCTGCTGGCACAGGCGCTGGTATTCCTCCTCGCTGCCGTCGCACCAGTAGATGCGCTCGGGCTTGCACAGCGCGGCCATGTCGGCCACCCAGGCGATCAGCCTGGCGTTTTTCACAAAGCTCGGGGTGTTCAAGTTCAGTCCCTGCATCACGGGGGAGTTCATCGGCATAGCTCCAAAGTTGAAAATCGGTTTTCCAAAGGGAGCTCGTCTGCGCGGGTGCTGAGCATGGCCTTTGAGAAAGCGACGGGTTGGCTCAGTCGGCGGGCGGCGCTGCGGGGTCGGCAACAGGAGGTGTGAACGGTGGTTCACGGGCCGCGGGTCGGCTGGAAGGTCGATTTTAAGAAGTCGACCTGCCAGTTACCTGTCGATGATGGCCTAAATCCATGCAAAACATGCATGACTTTATGCGTGAAATTCTGGGCCGGGTTGGCGGCCAATAAGCTTGGCACGCCATGCGCCAATTCGCCCGGCGCCGGACGAGTGGCAACAAGAACAGCCGCCCGGGCGATCAAGTCGCCGGGGCAGCAGAAGAACGGGTGGTCAAACGCAGGGGGAAGCCCCTGCCTGACGGCTGCCGGGGACAACAGCCGGAGGGCGCACCGACCCGAAGCGCGGTCTTCGGGCCCTGGGCCGTGCACTCAAGCCATGAAAACGGCGATGAAGGCGAGCAGGAACATCATGATGCCGCCGACCACGGGCAGCACGATGGGGATCAGCGGCAGCACGGCTTCAACGGGGTCCTTGGGCTCGGTGGCGTGGGCATGCTGATATCCAGTCCACCCAGTGACCACGGGTTCAACCGGGTCTGCGGGTGGGGCAACGGGCTCGTGGCTGGCGGGGTTGGGGTTGGGCGTGGCCATACGGGTTCCTTGACTCTCGAACTGGCCTGATTTTACCTCGCGGCCCGGCGCTGCGGCCGGCCCGCGCATCGGCTTACTTGTCGCCGGAACGGAACTTGGCCAACCAGTGCTCCATGAGCTTGCCGGCCGCTTCGCGGCCCCCGAGGCCGAAGGACAGCGCAACCGCCACGGCCACGGCGCCGAGCGTCAGGCCGAAGGCCAGGTTGACGATGTCGTCGGCAATGCCCATGGCGCGCAGGCCCATGGCCAGCACCAGGGCCAGGATCGCGAAGCGCCCGACGCGGGCCAGGCCGGGGCTGGCGGTGCCGCCACTGGCTCGAACGATCGCGTCATGGGCCAGGTTGGCGAGCCAGAAGCCGATCACGAGGATGGCCGAGCCCAGCAGCACGTCGCCGCCGAACTTGATGAAGGTGCTGACGATGTCGCTGAGCTTGGCAAAGCCGAGCTGGCCGGCGGCCTCGACGGTGGCAAACAGCATCGCAAAAAAAAGCGCGATCTGGCCGACCACGGTGGAGGCGCGGCTCTTCTCGAACGCCTGGGCCAGGCCGATGCGCGCGGGCAGGGTGTCGAAGCCGACGCCGGCCAGCAGCCGCGACAGCAGGCTGGAGGCGAACTTGGCCACCAGCCAGGTGATGACCAGGATCAGGCCGGCCGCGATGATGTGCGGGATCGACTGCAGCATCAGGGCCAGCATGTCGGTGGCCGGCTTGGAGATCGCCTCGATCTTGAGCGCGTCCAGCGCCGCGATCAGCGAGGGCAGGAACACCGCGATGAACACCAGCATGCCGACCACGCCCGAGACCTGAATCGTCTCGGCCAGCCCGGCCTGGCCGCCGAGCTTGTCGGCGCCGGCGGTGTGCAGCAGATTGGTCGCCAGGTTGCGCAGCACCTGGGCCACGATCCAGCCCACGCCGCCTATGATCAGCGCGGCAAAGGCATTGGGCACGATGTCCAGCGTCTTGGCGATCATTTGGCGCAGCGGCTCCAGCAGCCCCTGCATCTGCAGCGCGTTCAGGATGGCGGGCACGAACAGCAGGATCACCAGCCAGAACAGGGCCTGGCCTATGCTCAGGCTCATCGGCGCCATGCCGGCGTGCTCGGACAGCTTTTCATCGAGCGTGGTGGCCTTGAGCGCCTTGTTGACCGCTGCGCGCACCAGGGTCGCGATCAGCCAGGCCACCAGCGCCAGCAGCATGCCGGCCAGCAGGCGCGGTGCGAACTCGAACAGCTGGGTCGTCAGCGCCGCGAACGGGCCGGTCAGCAGGCCCAGATCGAGTGAGTTGAAGACGCCGGCCAGGGTCAGCAGCAGCACGACCCAGAAGACGGCGACCGCCACCACGGATTCGAGGTCCAGGGGCTGGCCGGTCACGCGCGAGAAGCGCTGGTTCAGGCCCACGAAGCCCAGGCTGCGCCGCACGCCGGCGCGCACCAGTACCGCGATAAACCAGCCTATGAGCAGAATCGCAAGTGCCCCGAGCAGTTGCGGGACATGCTGGCCCAGGCTGCTTTGCATGGATTGGACGAGTGCAGAAGCATTCATGATCCCTCGCTCCATTCGAGTTGGTTGTGCGGGGCATCATGTCAGACGCTGTGGGGGCGCGTCAACCCGGGGCATGCTGCACTGCGGCAAGCCGCGGGCCAGGCTCAGACCACGCCTGCTTCCAGCCCGGCCTCCTGCAGCCGGGCGAGCACCTGGGCGATGTGCTCGCGCCCGCGGGTTTGCAGCACGAGTTCGATCTCCACGTTCTGGACCGCCAGTGCGGTGAAGGCGCGCTGGTGATGGACTTCCTCGATATTCGCGCCGGCCTCGGCCACGGTGGCCGTGATCCTGGCCAGCACGCCGGGCACGTCGCGCGCGCCCACGCGGATGCGCGCCAGCCGTCCGGCGCGCACCATGCCGCGCTCGATGATGGCGGCCAGCAGCAGCGGGTCGATGTTGCCGCCGCTGAGCACCAGGCCGACCTTCTTGCCGCGAAAGCGCTCGGGGTATTTGAGCAGCGCGGCCAAGCCGGCCGCGGCCGCGCCTTCGACCAGGGTTTTCTCGATCTCCAGCAGCATCACGATGGCCTGCTCGATGTCGCCCTCGTCGACCAGCACCAGGTCGTCGACCCGCTGCGCAATGATGGCCTGCGTGATCTGACCCGGCGCGCCGACCGCAATGCCCTCGGCGATGGTGCTGCTGCCCTGCGGGTGCTGCGTGCCCTTGATCGCATTGACCATCGCGGGAAAGCGCACCGTCTGCACGCCGACGATGTCGATCCCCGGCTTCAGCGCCTTGGCGACCGTGGCAATGCCGGCGATCAAGCCGCCGCCGCCGACCGCGACGATCAGCGCGTCGAGATCGGGCACGGCCTCCAGCATTTCCAGCCCGACCGTGCCCTGGCCCGCGATGATCGCCTCATCGTCATAGGGATGGACAAAGCTCAGCTGCTGCTGCTCGGCCAGGCGGTAGGCGTGGCTGCGGGCCTCTTCGAGCGTGTCGCCGTGGAGCACGACTTCGGCGCCGAAGCTGCGCGTGCGTTCGACCTTCACGCCGGGCGTGAAGCGCGGCATCACGATCACGGCGCGCAGGCCCAGGCGCTGGGCATGGTAGGCCACGCCTTGGGCATGGTTGCCCGCGCTCATCGCGACCACGCCATGCCGGCGTTCCTCGGCGGAGAGTTGTGCCAATTTGTTGCAGGCGCCGCGCTCCTTGAACGAGGCCGTGAACTGCAGGTTCTCGAATTTGAGGTAAACCTGGGTGCCGGCAATCTGCGAGAGGGTTTTCGATTCCACGCAGGGCGTGTTCAGGACCTGGCCCTGCAGGCGGGTGGCGGCTTGGCGGATATCGTCGAGTTCAATCATGTCGCCATTGTCGGCGCGAAACGCCCCGCGCGTGCCGGGGTTTTTTGCCCGCCGGCGTCTTCCCATGCCCGGCAGACTGCGCTATCGTGGGCCCAACGCAGACAGATGCAGTCGCAAGCTGGAGGCTCAGCCATGGTCAAGCGTTTGGTTCACGAGGTGGCAACCGGACAGCTGTTTCCCTCTCCGGGGCTCAAGGCTGCGCCGGTGCTGGACCTGATGTGCTCGCATTTCGTGCTGACCCTGGCAGCCAAGCAAGGCGCCAAATTCAATGTGCGGCGCGACCTCAACGGCCTGCTCTCGCTGGCCGGGCGCCATCTGGTGTGGCCGCTGCCGGTGCTGCAGCGCCTGCGCGAGTTCCTGGGTCGCCGCTGCAGGGACAATGAGTTCTGGCGCGAGCACGAGACCCTGGATACGCTGGAGTTCCTGGAGCGCCACGGCACCTGGCGCGGCCCCTACGAAGAGGGCACGCTGTTTTTCTATCTCGACGAATACGCCAAGGACCAGCCCAAGGACCTGCTGTCGGTGCTGTCCGTGACCGGCGCCTGGCTGACCCACGCACTGAAGAAGCAGTCCACCCTGGTCGAGAAGAACATCAACGCCCTGTCAGGCCTGCTGCAGCTCAACAAGGCCGAGCGCGCGCTGCTGCTGTACGGCACGCTAGCGCGCTACCAGCGCGACCTGCGCAGCATCCTGGTGGAGTTCAAGGTCAACAACGCGCCCGAGGCCTATGCCGCGCTGGCCGAGGTCGCCGGCGTCAACGCCGCCGAGGTGGGCGAGGCGCTGCGCGCCGGCTCGCGGCTGGAGCGCATCGGCCTGGTCGAGAACCTGATTTCCGAGCACAACATCACCGACCTGGCCGACCTCATGAAGGTCAGCGAAAAGCTGCCGCCGGTGCTGATGCGCGAGTACCGCAACCACAACGAGTTGATGGCCGTGTTCACGCGGCCCTGCAGCAAGAGCGCGCTGGGTCTGGGCGACTTCGCGTTCGTGCAGGACGACACCCAGGTGCTGTGCGCGCTGCTGCGCAATGCGGTGCAGCGCAAGGAGCCGGGCGTCAACGTGCTGCTCTACGGCCCGCCCGGCACCGGCAAGACCGAACTCGCCAAGGTCGTGGCGCAGGCCGCCGGTCTGGAACTGTTCGAGGTCGAATACGCCGACCGCGACGGCAACTCGCTGAGCGGGCGCGACCGCTACCGCTCGCTGCAGATCGCCCAGGTGTTCCTGAAGGGCAGCGCGCAGGCGGCCCTGCTGTTCGACGAGGTCGAAGACGTGTTCCCGCCGATCAGCTCCGAGGCGGCGCAGTTGATGGCGCGCGCCGAGCAGGTGGTGGCGCCGGCCAACGGCTCGGTCAGCGGCAAGGCCTGGGTCAACCAGATTCTGGAGTCCAACCCGGTGCCCACGATCTGGGTGACCAACCGCATCGAGCAGATCGACCCGGCGTTTCGGCGCCGCTTTGCCTACCACCTCGAACTGAAGTCGCCGCCGCCCGGTGCGCGCGAGGGCCTGGTGCGCAAGACGCTCGAAGGCGTGGCCGTGTCCGACGCTTTGGTGGCCAAGCTGACCGAGCGCAAGGGGCTGACGCCGGCGCAAATCCGCACGGCGGTGCGCTTTGCCGACCTCGCGCAGGCCGAAGGCGCGACGGGCTCGGGCCTGAGCGCCGAGGTGCTGATCGAGCGCCAGCTCAGGAACGCCGATCTCGCGCTGGGCAACCGCGCCGGCGAGGCCCGGGGACGGCGCAGCGCCACCACCTATGACCTGGCTATGCTCAACGTGGAAAGCCGCTTCGAGGTGCCGCGCATCGTGCAGGCGCTCAAGAGCCGCGGCCACGGCACGCTGTGCTTCTACGGCGCGCCTGGCACCGGCAAGACGGCTCTGGCCGAGCACATGGCCCGGGCGCTGGACAGGCCGCTGCTGGTCAAGCAGGCCAGCGACCTGATGAGCAAGTTCGTCGGCGAGACCGAACAGAACATGGCCGCGATGTTCCGCGAGGCCGAGGCCGAGAAGGCCGTGCTGCTGCTCGACGAGGCCGACAGTTTTTTGCAGGACCGGCGCGGCGCGCAGCGCACCTATGAGGTCACGGAAGTCAACGAGATGCTGCAGGGCATGGAGCGCTTCAACGGGGTCTTTGTCTGCACCACCAACCTGATGGATCGCATCGATCCGGCAGCGCTGCGGCGCTTCACCTTCAAAATCAGGTTCAAGCCGCTGACGCGCGAGCAGCGCGTGAAGATGTTCGTGACCGAAGTGCTGGCCGGTGAGGCCGCGCGGCTGACCGACGCAGCGCGTTCACGCCTCGCTCAGCTTGACCAGCTCTGCCCCGGCGACTTCGCGGCCGTCAAGCGCCAGACCGAGATCCTGGCGGCGGAGTTCACGGTCGAGGAGTTTCTGGACCAGCTCGAGGCCGAGCACCGGATCAAGCCCGAGGTGCGAGACGAGCGCGGGATCGGTTTCCTGCGCTGAAGCCGGTGCCTGCGCTCAAGACGAGCCACAAACCCGCAGCACCTCATCCCCATAGGCATCGAGCTTCTTCGCCCCCATCCCGCTGATGCCCTGCAGGCCGTCGAGCGTGCGCGGCGCGCGTTCGGCGATCGCGGCCAGGGTCGCGTCGTGGAAGATCACATAGGCCGGCAGGTTGTGCTCACGCGCGACCTCGGCGCGCCAGGCCTTGAGCGCGGTGAAGCGGGCTTGGGCGGCTTCGTCGAGCCTGGCGGCAGCGGGTATGGCTGCTTTATTGCCCGGGCGGTCGCGCCGGGCCTTGCGCTCGGGAGGGGCCGAGACCGATTCGCGCAGCCGCACCGCCACCTCGCCCTTGAGCACGGCGCGCGAGGCCTGGGTGAGCTGCAAGGTGTTGAAGGCCTGGGCGTTGACGGCGACCGCGCCGGTGGCGATCAGCTGGCGCAGCACCCCGCGCAGCTGGGCCTCGCTGAACTCTGCGCCTATGCCGAAGGTGCTCAGGCGCTCATGGCCGAACTGCACGACCTTGTCGGTGGCCTTGCCGCGCAGGATGTCCATGATGTGGCCGGCGCCAAAGCTGATGCCGCTTTGCTGCTGCACGCGGTAGATCGTGGAGAGCAGCTTGCGGGCGGCGTCCGTGCCGTCCCACACGGCCGGCGGCTGCAGGCAGTTGTCGCAGTTACCACATGTGGCCCCCACGGTCGGCACTTCGTGTCCTCCCTGCCCCGGTGCGCTGGCTGGCCCGGCGCCGTGCGCGGGTGTGGGGCCGCGTCCGCCTTGGGGCGGCCCGGCGGCGGACGGTCCTTCTCCATATGCCTCCCCGAAATACGCGAGCAGCCGCACGCGGCGGCAGTCGGTCGCTTCGGCCAGCGCCAGCAGCGCGTCGAGCTTGCCGCGCATGACCTGCTTGAAGTCTTCACCGGCCGGGCTTTCGTCGATCATGCGGCGCTGGTTCACCACGTCCTGCAGGCCATAGGCCATCCAGGCACGCGCCGGCGCGCCGTCGCGCCCCGCGCGGCCGGTTTCCTGGTAATAGCCCTCGATGTTTTTGGGCATGTCCAGGTGGGCAACAAAGCGCACGTCGGGTTTGTCGATGCCCATGCCGAAGGCGATCGTCGCCACCATCACAATGCCGTCCTCGCGCAGAAAGCGGTCCTGGTGCTGCTGCCTGAGCTTGGCGTCGAGCCCCGCGTGGTAGGGCAGGGCGGTCAGGCCGGCATCGCACAGCGTCTGCGCCAGCTCCTCCACTTTCCTGCGCGACTGGCAGTAGACGATGCCCGCATCGCCTTCGTGCTCGCGCTGGATGAAGCGCAGCAGCTGCTGGGTAGCATCCTTCTTCTCGACGATGCTGTAACGGATGTTGGGCCGGTCGAAGCTGCTGACGAACTGCCGCGCCTCCTGCAGCTGCAGCCGCTCGACGATGTCCGCGCGCGTGATGGCATCGGCGGTGGCGGTCAGCGCGATGCGCGGCACATCATGAAAGCGCTCGTGCAGCACGGTCAGCGCCCGGTACTCGGGCCGGAAGTCGTGGCCCCACTGGCTCACGCAATGCGCCTCGTCGATCGCGAACAGGCTCAAGCGTGCGCGCTCGTGCAGCGAAGCCAGCTGGGCCAGAAAGCGCGGTGTCGTCACGCGTTCGGGCGCCGCGTACAGCAGCGTGATCTCGCCGCGCAGCAGCCGCTGTTCGACCTGCACGGCCTCCTCGCCCGAGAGCGTGGAGTTCAGGAACGCGGCCTGCACGCCGGCTTCGTGCAGCGCGCCGACCTGGTCGTGCATCAGGGCGATCAGCGGCGAGATCACGACGGTGAGCCCCAAGCCGGCGCGCTGGCGCGCAATCGCCGGGATCTGGTAGCACAGCGACTTGCCGCCGCCGGTGGGCATCAGCACCAGCGCGTCGCCGCCGGCCACCACATGCTCGACGATGGCTTGCTGCGGGCCACGAAACTGCTCGTAGCCGAAGACTTCTTTCAGGATCTGCTGGGGAGACAAGGGTGCTATGAAATATGTAGCGCCTCGCGCCCGTTTGACGGGGGCTGGACGGCGATTTTGCTTACATCTGTTCCCAGGGCAGGCCGTCGGCGAACAACACGCCTGGCTGCTGCTGGAGCAGGGCCCAAGCCTGATGCGGGAGCAGGTTTCTCATGCCCGTATTGTCCGGGGAAATCGCGGACTTCCTACAATGCAGGGCCTATGAAGCCCGTCCACTACACCCGTGCCCAAGCCCTGCCGGCCATCCTGGCCCGCCGTATCGCCATTCTGGACGGCGCCATGGGCACCATGATCCAGCGCTTCAAGCTGACCGAAGCCCAGTATCGCGGTGAACGCTTCAAGGACTTTCATAAGGACGTCAAGGGCAACAACGAGCTGCTGAGCCTGACCCGGCCCGACGTGATTGCCGACATCCATGAAGGCTATCTGGCCGCCGGCGCCGACCTGATCGAGACCAACACCTTCGGCGCGACCACCATCGCCCAGGCCGATTACGAAATGGCCGATCTGGCGCGCGAGATGAACCTGGCCTCGGCAAAGCTGGCGCGCGCGGCCTGCGACAAGTACAGCACGCCCGACAGGCCGCGCTTTGTTGCCGGGGCTTTGGGCCCCACGCCCAAGACCGCCAGCATCAGCCCTGATGTCAACGATCCCGGCGCGCGCAACGTCAGCTTCGAGGAGCTGCGCGCCGCCTACTACGAGCAGGTGCAGGCGCTGGTCGAAGGCGGGGCGGACGTGCTGCTGGTCGAAACCATTTTCGACACCCTCAACGCCAAGGCCGCGCTGTTTGCGGTCGACGAGTTTTTCGAGAATTCGGGTGAGCGCCTGCCGCTGATCATCAGCGGCACCGTGACCGATGCCTCGGGCCGCATCCTCAGCGGCCAGACCGTCACCGCGTTCTGGCACAGCGTGCGCCACGCCCAGCCGCTGGCCATCGGCCTGAACTGCGCCCTGGGCGCCGCGCTGATGCGGCCCTACATCCAGGAGCTCAGCAAGGTCGCCGGTGACACCTTCATCAGCTGCTACCCCAATGCCGGCCTGCCCAATCCCATGAGCGAGACCGGCTTTGACGAAACGCCCGAGGTCACCTCGCGGCTGCTGCGCGAGTTCGCCGCCGAAGGCCTGGTCAACATCGTCGGCGGCTGCTGCGGCACCACGCCCGAACACATCGCGGCCATCGGCCAGGCGGTGCAGCCGCTGGCGGCGCGTTCGCTGCAGCGGGAGTTTTTCTACAGGGAAGCGGCTTAGCCTGGCTTCGTCGCGCCGATCAACTCGATAAAGCGCCTTGCGCCCAGGCCCAGCGGCCGCTCCTTGGACCAGACCACGTCCACCCACAGTTCCAGCTGGTTGGTGAGGTTCTCAAACGGAATTTCGACCAGCGTGCCCGCTGCGATCTGGGCGCGCACGAAGGAGCGCGGCAGCCAGCCCCAGCCCAGGCCGGCTTCGATCAGTCCGAGTGCCGCGATGGGGTTGTCGGTGCGCCAGCAGTGGCGCGCAAAGACGAAGCGCGGGTCGGTCTCGCTGCGGTCGCGACCCGCGACCACGATCTGGCGCGTGGTCATCAGCTGTTCCTCGCGCAGCCGGCCCGGCGCTCCCTCTGCGCGGGCGGCGAGCAGCACCGGGTGCTGGGGCGCCATCACGGCCACCAGGGTTTCGCTGCTGACTTCCTGAAAGCCTTCGCGGCCGTCGAGACTCGGGCGCTCGAATACCAGGGCCAAGTCGACCCGGCCCTCGTGCAGCAGGCGCAGCGCATCGGCCTGCGGCGCGGCCAGAACCTCGACTTCGAGCAGCGGGTAGTCCTGCGCCAGCGCGGCCAGCGGGCCGCTCCAGGGGGCCGTCAGCAGCTCGGGCGCGACGGCCAGCGCCAGCCGGCTTTCCAATCCCTGGGTCAGCGCCAGGGCCTGCGCCTGCAACTGCTTGAGCTGGCGCGCCAGCAGGCGCGCCTGCGGCTCCAGCGATCTGGCCGCCGCCGTGGGCCGGGGCTCGCGGCCGCTGCGGTCGAACAGCGGCAGCCCGAGTTCGGCCTCCAGGTGGGCGATCGTCATGCTGACGGCCGAGGGCACCCGGCCCAGCGAGCGCGCGGCCGCCGAAAACGAGCCGCGGTCGAGCACGGCCAGGAAGACCTCGATGTTGTCGCTGGAAAAGGTCATCTTTCAAAAAATCTGAAATAACCTGACTTTTTATATCAGGCGATCCCACATAAAGTCCAGCTACATCTTGAATCTTGGAGAAAAACACCGTGCAGGGCTTCAAACGCAGAGTGGTCTATGTGACGCTGTACGAGGCAATCGCCATTGCCGTGTGCAGCCTGGCGTTTGCGGCGCTGTCGGGCCAAAGCGTCGGCCATGCCAGCCTGCTGTCGGCCGCTGCCTCGGCTGTCGCCGTGGTCTGGAACGTGATCTTCAACGGCCTGTTCGAGGCCTGGGAAGCACGCCAGGCCGTGCGCGGGCGCAGCCTGGGCCGCCGCGTCGCCCATGCCATCGGCTTTGAAGGCGGGCTGGTGCTGTTTCTGGTGCCGCTGATCGCCTGGTGGCTCGATGTCAGCCTGCGGCAGGCGCTGGTGATGGACCTGGGCCTAGTGGTCTTCTTCCTGGGCTACACCTTTGTCTTCAACTGGCTGTTCGACCGCGCCTTCGGCCTGCCGGCGTCGGCGGCGCTGGCGCCTGCGGCCAGCTGAGGCGCAACAAGGTCCACAGCGACCGGGCATCAAGCGCTGCGCTTGATCCGCAAACGCGCACAGTCGCTGACGCTTACACCAAATCAGCCTCCTTTGTAAATTGCCGGATACCCCATAAAGATATTTCAAATATCTTCTTAATATATTTAAAGCGCGCACTTCAGCGTTGACCCGGCCTGAGACTGAACAAGGAGCACTTTTTATGAACACCCCCCGCTGGCAAGGCGTCTTTCCTGCCATCACGACCAAATTCCACGCCGACGAGCGCATCGATGCCGAAGGCACGGCGCGGCACATCGATTTCCAGATCCGCAACGGCATCCATGGCCTGGTGACCTGCGGCTCACTCGGTGAAGCCAGCACGCTGACGCTGGAAGAAAAGCTCCAGGTCGCGAAGATCGCACTGGAAGCCAGCGACGGCCGCATCCCCGTGCTGGCCAATGTCTCGGAAACCAGCACGCGCGAGGCCTTGCGCTACATCGCCGGCGCCAACAAGCTGGGCGTTGCAGGCTTCATGGTCATGCCCTCGGTCATCTACGTGGCCGATGCGCGCGAAGCCATGCTCAATGTGCGCACCATGGCCGAGGCCGCGCAAAAACCCGTCATGGTCTACAACAACCCCGTCGCCTACCGCGTCGATCTCAGGCCCGAGCACATGGCCGAGCTTGCCGACTGCCAGTGGATCACGGCGATCAAGGAAAGCACGGACAACATCCGCCGCGTCACCGACCTGCGCAACACGGTTGGCGACCGCTACCAGATCTTCATCGGCGTGGACGACCTCGCCTACGAGGCCCTGGCCCTGGGCTGCGATGGCCTGCTGGCCGGCGTGGGCTGCGCCTTTCCGCGCGAGACGGTCGCCCTGTATGACCTGATGAAAGCCGGCCGGTTCGCCGAGGCGCTCAAGCTCTACCAGTGGATGACGCCGCTGCTGCACCTCGATGTCTCCACCAAGCTGGTTCAAAACCTCAAGCTCATCGATGCGCTGGCGGGCGTGGGCACCGAGCACGTGCGCCGCCCGCGCCTGCCGCTGGTGGGAGATGAGCGCGAGCAGGTCGAGCGCATTGTGCGCAAGGCGCTTCAGACGCGTCCCGCGCAATACCAATCTGTGCGCTGATCCGGCGCGCAGCATCCTCCACCTTGCCCAGGGCCCGCGCCATGTCCGTCCCGCCTCCGCCACGGCGAGCGTTCTCGCGCGCCGTTATTCGCCTGTCGGGCGCCGTGATCCGCTGCGAGAGGCTGGCGCTGATGGCGCTGCTCGCCTGGCTGCTGGCCCTGATCCTGCTCAACGTGGCGACGCGCTACATGCGCATGCCGCTGTACTGGGTCGACGAGGCGGCCGTGTATTCGGTCGTGTGGTTGACCTTCGTCGGCGCCTGTGCGATGACCCGGCTGCGCATGGACTTCGCGGTGACGATGCTGACCGACAAGCTCGGCGAGCGCGGGGCCCGGCTCGTGAAGTGCCTGGCGACGCTGTGCGTGTTCACGCTGGGCCTGGCACTAGCGGCGATGTGCTGGATCTGGATGGACCCGGTGGGCATCGCCCGTTCCGGCTTCGACGCGAAGGAATACGCGGCCCAGAGCTTCAACTTCCTCTACACGGAGCGCACGCAGACGCTGAACTGGCCCACCTGGGTGATCCAGCTCATCCTGCCGGTCTTTGCGCTGTCGTTTTCCCTCCACGCCCTGGCCAACCTGATCGAGGACCTGGGGCTGCAGCCGCGGCGGGCGATCGAAGGCTTCCCGGTGGCCAACGCCGATGCGGTGAACTGAATGCTGACCTCGGCCTTTTTCCTCATCGCGATGCTGGTGGGCGTGCCCATCGGCGTGTGCCTGTGCCTGGCCGGCGTCGTCTACATCCTCGGCGCTGGCAACACGGTGCTGTTCCAGTCCTACGCGCTGCAGATGTTCTCGGGGGTAGACAGCTACGGGCTGATCGCCATTCCGCTCTTCATCCTGATCGGCGAGATCATGAACAGCGGCGGCATCACGCGACGCCTGGTCGAGCTGGCGATGGCCTTCGTCGGTGCGGTGCGCGGCGGCCTGGCCTACGTGAATATCCTGGCCAACATGATGGTGGCGTCCATCGTCGGATCGGCCACGGCCCAGGTGGCGATCATGTCGCAGATCATGGTCCCGCAGATGGAGAAGCAGGGCTACGACAAGACCTTTGCGGCCGGCGTCACGGTGTACGGCAGCATGCTCGGGCCGATCATTCCGCCGTCGGTGATGTTCGTGGTCTACAGCGTGATGGCCCAGGTCGCCGTGGGCGACATGCTGATGGCCGGCATCCTGCCCGGTATCGTGCTCACGCTGCTGTTTTTCGTGGTGATCGCCTGCATGGGCGTCATCTATGAGTACCCGCGCAGCGAACGCCGCACTCTGCGTGAACGTGCGCGTACCCTGCTCACGGCCTCGCCGACCCTGTTGATCCCGGTGGTCATCGTCGGCTCCATCCTGGCCGGCCTGGCCAATCCGACCGAGGCAGCGGCCGTCGGCGCCGTCACGGCGGCCCTGGTCGGGCGCTTCGTGACCCGAGAGTTCGAGTTCCGCAAGCTGCCGGAGATCCTCCTGCGGGCGGCCTTGTACTCGGCGATCGTGCTGTTCCTGGTGGCCGCGGCGGCGGTGTTCTCGTGGCTGCTCATCTACGGCAAGGTGCCGCAGGCCGCCGCCGCATGGATACAGTCGGTGGCCAGGGATCCGGTGAGCTTCCTGCTGCTGACCAACCTCATCCTGCTCGTGATCGGCACCGTCATCGACGGCATCCCCGGGCTGATCATGACCGTACCCATCCTTCTGCCCATCGCCACCGAGGTCTATCACATCAACCCGATCCACTTCGGCGTGGTGGTGGTCATCAACCTCGTGCTGGGCCTGATGTCGCCGCCCGTTGGCCTGAGCTTCTTCGTGGCCGGCGCCGTCACCGGCGCCAAGCCCGGGAAGATGTTCCTCGTGACCTTGCCGTTCTTCATCGTCTGTTGCGTGGCACTGGTCCTGTTGTCGCTGTTCCCCGGCCTGTCATTGGCCTTGATCAAGTAGAACCCCACCCTGGAGCTTCCACCATGAGCCTCTCCCGCCGTCAATTCGTCCACGCCGCCGCCGGCGCCTGCGTCGCAGCCCCGGCCTTCTTCAGCCCGGCCGCCCGCGCGCAGGCAGCCAGGGAATTCCGTCTCGGCCTCATCACGCCCGCCGGCCATTCGTGGAACCGCGCCGCGCTGCAGTTCGGCGAGGCGCTGAAGAGGGAAACCAGCGGCCGGCTGACGGTCACGGTGTTCCACTCCGGGCAACTCGGCAACGAGCCGGCGATGATGCAGCAGCTGCAGTCCGGCGCGCTGGACATGGGCTGGATCCAGGCCGCGGAGCTGGGCTCGCGGGTGTCGAGCGTGGCGGCGATCAACGCGCCTTACCTCGTGCGCTCCACGGCCCAGGTGGCGAAGCTTGTGCGCCACCCGGCGGCCCTGCGCCTGCTCGATGCCCTGCCGCGCGAGACCGGCACCATCGGCCTCGGCTGGGGCATCACCGGAATGCGCGCGGTGTTCGCGACCCGGGACATCCAGGGCGTGGCCGATCTCAAGGGCATGAAGCTGCGCATCAACCCCACGCCGGTGTACCGGGACTTCTATCAGTCGCTGGGTGCGGCGCCCACGCCTATCCCGACACCGGCGGTGTTCGATGCCATGGCCAACGGCCAGGTCGACGGTCTGGAGGCCGACCTCGAGTTCTCGTGGAACCAGCGCTTCGACAAGGTCTCCAAGGTGATGCTGCAAATGAACGCGCTGTTCATGCCGTTTGCGCCGCTGGTTTCCGGCCGGGTCTGGCAAAGCCTGTCCGACAAGGACAAGGAGCTGATCCGCGGCTTGGTGCGCCGCTCGCTCGACGCCCAGATCGGCGACATCGTGAGCACCGAGCAGGGCCTCGTCGAGAAGTTCAAGGCCGCGCCCATCCCCATCCGCACCGAGCCTGGGCTGAAGACCGAAGCGATCACCAAGGAGTTCGACCAGCTGTGGCTGCCCAAGGCGCCGCAGATCGCCGAGCTGCGCAAGGTGGGGCTCAGCCTGTGATGATCGGCAGGGGCGAGCCTGAGCTGCGCTCTCCACCGGAGACCCCCATGAAACGCATACAGATCATCGACTCGCACACCGGCGGCGAACCCACCCGCGTGGTGGTCGCCGGCTTCCCGGACCTCGGGACTGGCAGCATGGCCGAGCGCCGCGACCTTCTCGCGCGCGAGCATGACGCATGGCGGGCGGCCACCGTGCTGGAGCCGCGCGGCAGCGACGTCATCGTCGGCGCGCTGCTGTGCGAACCGGCGTCCGCCGACGCCGTGGCCGGCGTGATCTTTTTCAACAACCGCGGCTACCTCGGCATGTGCGGCCACGGCACGATCGGGCTGGTGGCGACGCTGGCCCACATGGGGCGCATAGGTGCCGGTAGGCACCGCATCGATACGCCAGTCGGCCAGGTCGAAGCTACGCTGCACGACGACGGGTCGGTCAGCGTGCGCAATGTGCCGGCCTGGCGGCATCAAAGGCAGGTGCCCGTCGACGTGCCGGGCCACGGCGTCGTCCACGGCGACGTGGCCTGGGGCGGCAACTGGTTCTTCCTCGTGAGCGACCACGGCCTGCGCGTGGCACCCGACGAGCTCCCTGTGTTGACGGCCTACTGTGCGGCCCTGCGCGCGGCGCTGGCTGCGCAAGGTATCACCGGGGCCGAGGGGGCGGAGATTGATCACATCGAGCTCTTCGCCGACGACGACCAGGGCGCCGACAGCCGCAACTTCGTGCTATGCCCCGGACTGGCCTACGACCGTTCGCCCTGCGGCACCGGCACCAGCGCCAAGCTGGCCTGCCTGGCGGCCGACAGCCTGCTTGCTCCGGGCGAGACCTGGCGCCAGGCCAGCGTGATCGGCAGCGTGTTCGAGGCCAGCTATGTGCTGGACCAGGGCCAGGTGATACCCACGCTGCGCGGGCGGGCCCATGTCTGCGCCGAGGCCAGCTTGCTGATCGACGAGACCGACCCCTTCGCCTGGGGCATCCGGCTGTAAACGCAAGGCCATGGAGCACGCAGACGTCCTCGTGATCGGGGCCGGCATCGTCGGCGCAGCCTGCGCCTACGAACTCGCACGCGCCGGGCTGTCGGTGCGGGTGCTAGACGCCCGCTTCGGCGGCGCCACCGCCGCCGGCATGGGCCACCTCGTCGTGATGGACGACAACGCCGCCGAACTGGCCCTGAGCCAGGCTTCGCTGCGCATCTGGCACGACTGGGCGCCGCAACTGGACGCCGGTAGCGCCTTCACGAATTGCGGCACGCTCTGGCTCGCCGCCAGCGACGACGAGATGCGCGCCGCCGAAGACAAGCAGACCCGGCTGCAGGCGCAAGGCGTGGACTGCGATCTGCTGAATGCCGCCGCCCTGGCCAAGGCCGAGCCGGCCTTGCGCGCAGGGCTGGCCGGCGCGCTGAAGGTGCGCGGCGACAGTGCGGTCTATGCGCCCCAGGCCGCGCGCTGGCTGATCACGCAGCCCGAGCACCCTGTCGCCTTCGAGCAGGCCGAGGCCGTTCGCATTGACGGCAGCCGGGCCCAGCTGCGCGACGGCAGCTGGCGCGACGCCGGCGCCGTGGTGCTGGCCGCCGGCATCGAGGCCACGCGCCTCTGCCCCGAGCTGCCGATCCGCCCGAAGAAAGGCCATCTGGTCATCACCGACCGCTACCCCGGCACGGTGCGTCACCAACTGGTGGAGCTGGGCTACATCACCAGCGCGCACCACAGCGACGGTACCTCGGTCGCCTTCAATGTGCAGCCGCGCCCCACGGGCCAGTTGCTGATCGGCTCTTCGCGCCAGTTCGACACCACCGACCCGGCGGTGGAAAACCCCATCCTGTCGCGCATGCTGCGCCGCGCGCTCGACTACCTGCCCGGCCTCGCCGAACTCAACGCGATCCGCAGCTGGACCGGCTTTCGCGCCGCCACGCCGGACGGCCTGCCGATCATCGGCCGGCACCCGAGTCGTTCGGGGCTTTGGCTGGCCGTGGGCCACGAAGGCCTGGGCGTGACCACGGCGCCGGGTACGGCGCGACTGCTCGCGGCACAGCTCACCGGGGGCAGGCTGCCTCTGGACGCAGCGCCCTATGCGGCCGATCGCTTTGCGGAGGCCGAATGACGCCCTCATTGACGGACACGCAACGCGAGCCGATCACCATCGTGCTCGACGGCTGGCCGCTGCGCGTGCCCGCCGGCACCACCGTGGCCGCCGCGCTGGCGCTGCAAGCAGCGCCCGGTGCCTCGCGCGTGTCGGTCAGCGGCGAGGTCCGCGCGCCGTTCTGCGGCATGGGCATCTGCCACGAATGCCGCGTCAGCATCGGCGGACGGCGCCGCCTGGCCTGCCAGACGCCGTGCCGCGATGGCATGCAGGTGCTCACCGATGTTCCGCGAGAGCAGGCGCCATGAATGCGGCAGCCTGCGACCTCTTGATCGTCGGTGCCGGCCCGGCCGGCATGGCCGCCGCGCTGGCGGCGGCGCCCAGCGGCGCGCGCATCACGCTGCTGGACGACAACGCCGCGCCCGGCGGCCAGATCTGGCGCGATGGCCCCGCCGCCCATCTGCCGCCCGTGGCAATGGCGCAGCGCGAAGCGCTGGCGCGCCATGCCAACGTGCAGCTGCGCTGTGGCACTCGCGTGGTCGGCCTCGGCGGCCGGCCCGGCGAGCGCGCCCTGCTGCTGGAAGATGCTGAAGACGGCTGGACGCAGCACTACGCCCGCCTGATCCTGTGCACCGGCGCGCGCGAGCTGCTGCTGCCCTTTCCCGGCTGGACCCTGCCCGGCGTGACCGGTGCCGGCGGGCTGCAGGCGCTCATCAAGGGCGGCCTGCCGGTGGCTGGCCAGCGCATCGTCGTGGCCGGCAGCGGACCGCTGCTGCTGGCCGCGGCGCGCAGCGCGCGCCAGGCAGGCGCCGAGGTGGTGCGCATCGCCGAACAGGCCGGCTGGGCGGCGTTGGCGGCCTTTGCCGCCCGCCTGCCGCGCTGGCCGGCCAAGGCCGCGCAGGCGATGGGACTGATGCAGGCCAGCTACCGCGCCGCCAGCCACCTGCTCGCCGCCCAAGGTGACGGGCGCGTGCAGTCGGTGCGACTGCGAGAAGGCCGGCGCGAATGCGAGATCGCCTGCGAGCGCCTGGCCTGCGGCTTCGGACTGATCCCCAACACCGAGCTCGGCCAGCTGCTGGGCGGCAGGCTCAATGCGCGCGGCGGCCTCGTGGTGGACAGCTACCAGGCCACGGGCGTCGACGGCCTGTACGCCGCCGGTGAATGCACGGGTTTCGGCGGCAGCGAACGCGCGCTGGTCGAAGGCGCCATCGCCGGCCATGCGGCCGTCGGCGATGGAGCCGCCGCGCGCGCCCTGTGGCCGCAGCGCGCGCGCTGGCAGGCCTTCGCCGACACGCTGCACCGCCACTTTGCGCTGAGCCCCGCGCTGCGGCAGCTGGCGCAGCCCGACACGCTGGTGTGCCGCTGCGAAGACGTGCCTCACGCCGCGCTGGCCGCCTGCGGGAGCTGGATCGACGCCAAGCTGCACACGCGCTGCGGCATGGGCCCCTGTCAGGGCCGGGTGTGCGGCGCGGCGGCGCAGTTCCTGTTCGGCTGGACGCCCGCACCGCCGCGCCACCTGCTCTCGCCGGCGCGGATAGCCACGCTGGCCGCAGCCGTACCAGTGAGCAGATAATGCCGATGCCTCACCCGTTCCGCCTCCAGCCCGTGACCCTGCCCCCGACCGCCCCCGCTCCTGGCCGCGCCACCAAGCGGCGCGCGGCCGACGTGGCCTACGACGCCATCGAAACGCTGATCTCGACGCTGCAGCTCGAACCCGGCAGCCCGGTGGTGGAAGCCGAGATCGCCGCGCGCACCGGGCTCGGTCGCACGCCGGTACGCGAGGCGCTGCTGCGCATGGTCTCCATCGGCCTGATCGTGCAGCAACCGCGTCGCGGCTTGCTGGTCTCCAACATCGACCTGGCGGACCACCTCGACGTGATTCAGACGCGCCGCGTGCTCGAAGGCCTGATCGCCGCCTGCTCCGCCCGGCGCGCCACCGCGCCCCAGCGCAAGGAAATCATGCGCTGCGCCGAAAAAATGATGAGGGCGGCCGCGCGCGGCCATCTCGGCGAGTACATGCAGGCCGACCACGAGCTTGACCAGGTCAACC
>Ga0187892_10000643_pt1 | contig 88694 bp, 77 predicted proteins | sample MA1701073metaG_FD_139345 | JGI IMG/M metagenome (GOLD analysis project Ga0187892, IMG submission 139345) | Bio-ooze microbial communities from a basaltic lava cave in the Kipuka Kanohina Cave System on the Island of Hawaii, USA - MA170107-3 metaG ... | reverse complement strand
CCGCTCAAACCGTAAAGCCAAGCGCGGCTTCTTTCCCTCGCTCTACCGGCTCCGCAACGCCATCGAGCGCTTTTTCAACAAACTCAAGCATTTCCGGCGCATCGCAACGCGCTACGAAAAGCGCGCAGACAACTACCTCGCCCTGATCCAGCTTGCCTCCGCCCGCATCCTCATGAGAGCTTTATGAGTCAAGCTCCTAGGCCGTAATTGAATTCCAGGTCGAAATCGCCGCGGCCGCGGTCATAGATCGCGATCTGGATAAAGCAGCGAACGCCCGGGGGCGCGCCCGGACGGGTCGTACCGGTCCAATCGACCTTGAACGCCCTCTCGCCCTCGAACCAGGTCTTGGGCGAGGTGTCGTTGGAAAGATCCGGGTCTTCCGCCCTATCGATGCGCCCGGGTCCGAAGCTGATCTCGCCGAGACCGTCTTCGACTTCGAATGTCGAAATCATATCGGTGTAGAAAGGAGCGATGAAAGGTTGCCGGATCGCGGAAACCGGCCGTGAAGCGTTATCGCCTTCGGGCAGCGGCGCGCCGAAGGTGACGATGCCGTTTTCGTTTACATACAGCGTATCGACCGGGCCTTGTCCGAAATTGACGATGAAGCCGAGGGGGATCGCGCATGGCCCGCCGTCGCGATCACACGATGCATTGTTGCGCAAATCGACTTCGTTGTAGAGCCATCCATTGCCCGAAATCAGGTAGGTGACGGGGCCGCCGTCCGAGATTTTGTCCCGCGCCATCGCTTGGCTGACCGGCACAATGCAGGCGGCTGTAACACAACACGCTGCGATCTTAAGATATTTCATTTCCAACTCCCCCAAAACAAACGGTTCGCTGTCTATCACTAGCCGACAAACTCGTGACGACAACAGTTTCCTGATTGTCATGTTCCCACGGCGCCGAGAGACATTCAGGCCGAAAAGACACGGCCGGCCGAGCTCGGGCGCGCTCGGCCGGCCGTCTTTTCCCCCAGGCGCGCGGCGGTGCGGTCCGCCGCGAAGCCCTGGTTCGCTCCCCCATGATCCGTCGATCGGGCGAATCGGCGGATCGGGCGCACGGCGCGCGGCTGGCGCCGCAACAGGACCGGAAGAAAGCCGCGAACCGTTCGGAAGGGGCAAAATACGGTTCGGGTGCTCCCGGCCAGGCCAAGCTCTGGACCTGACCCGTCTCAATATCGCTGAGCCGCGGGCGGCCCCCTGTGATGCAGATCACAAACAAATGCTAAAAGGCGCCGTCGCCTTGGTCGCAACCTGCTCGTGGCCTAATAGCTCAGGGCGGATTCGCACGGCCAAGGGGCGCGCGATGAGAGACCGGCTCAATTTCGAAGGCAAATGCGTCGTAGTCACCGGCGCCGCGGCGGGCATCGGCGTGGCGACAGCTCGGGCCTTCGCCGGTTGCGGGGCCGATGTCGTGCTCGCCGATCTTCACGCCGATGCGAATGAGGGAGCGGCAAGGTCGATCGCAGATGAAACTGGCGCTCGCGTTGTCAGCACGCCGACGGATGTTTCCAATGACGCCTCCTGCGTCGATCTCATCCAGACCGCCGTCAACCGCTTCGGACGGCTTGACGTTCTGATCAACAACGCCGGCATTCTCGCGACCGGAACGATTCTCGACCTGAAGCCCTCTGATTTCGACCGCGTGCTGAGGGTCAATCTCCGCGCGCCGTTCGTGCTGGCGCAGCTCGCGGCCCGCGAAATGGTTCGACGCGAAATCAAGGGTTCGATCATCAACATGGCGTCGGTGAATTCGGTGCTCGCGCTCCCCAATCAAGTTGCTTATGTGGCGTCGAAGGGCGGGTTGCAGCAGTTGACCAAGGCCGCAGCGCTCGGGCTCGCCGAACACGGCATTCGCGTCAACGCGATCGGCCCCGGCTCGATTATGACGGACCTTTTGAAAACCGTGATGGCGGATGAGGAGGGGCGCAGGCGCATCCTTTCGCGCACGCCGTTGGGCCGCGTGGGCGAGCCCGCCGAAGTGGCGGAAGTCGCGCTTTTTCTCGCCAGCGACATGGCGTCCTACATCACGGGCCAGACCATTTATCCCGACGGGGGGCGTCTCGCGTTGAATTACACGGCGCCGGTCCCATGACGGCGCGGCTCGCCGTCGACATCGGCGGCACCTTCACTGACGTGGTCATCGAGTCCGGCCGAGATCGCGTTACGGCCAAAGTGCTGACAACGCCCAATGCTCCGGCGGACGGATTTCTGGCCGGAGTTGAGGAGGCGCTCGACAAAGCGCGGCGCCGGCCCTCCGAGATCGACGTGATCATTCACGGAACGACGCTGGCGACCAATGCCCTAATCGAGCGGCGGGGCGCCAAAACCGCGCTTCTGACGACCGAGGGCCATCGCGATGCGCTCGAAATGGCCTACGAAAACCGTTTTGAGCAATACGACATCAATATCGACCGCCCGAGACCGCTGGTTCCCCGCTGGCTCAGGCTTCCCGTCCGCGAACGGATGAACAAGGATGGCAGGTCGCTGATTCCGCTCGACGAGGATAGCGTCCGCGCGCATCTGCCGACGCTCGAGCGGGAGGGAGTCGAGAGCGTCGTGATCGGCTATCTCCACGCGTATGCCGATCCCAGCCACGAACGGCGCACGGCCGAAATCGTCGCTGAAGCGCGCCCCGATGTAGCGATCACGCTGGCCAGCGAAGTGGCGCCGGAAATCCGCGAATATGAGCGGCTGTCCACGGCGGTCGCCAACGCCTATGTGCGACCGCTCATGGAGCGGTATCTGAAGGTGCTGGAGAATGCGCTGGCCGAACGCGGCTTCAACTGCCCGTTCCTGCTCATGACGTCGGGCGGAGGACTCGCCACACTTGAAACCGCCATGCGCTTCCCGATCCGCCTCGTTGAATCAGGCCCGGCAGGCGGCGCTGTGCTCGCCAGCGCGATCGGACGAGAACTCAACTTGCCGTCGCTTCTGTCGTTTGACATGGGCGGAACGACGGCGAAGCTCTGTATGATTGACGACGGCGAACCGATGACGGCGCGGACCTTCGAGGTCGGTCGTTCTTATCGATTCAAAAAGGGTTCCGGCCTTCCCGTTCGAATCCCGGTCATCGAAATGGTCGAGATCGGCGCCGGAGGCGGCTCGATCGCGCGCGTCGATTCATTAGCGCGCCTTCAGGTCGGGCCCGAGAGCGCTGGCGCCGATCCAGGTCCGGTCGCCTACGGCCGCGGCGGATCGGCCCCGACCGTCACAGACGCCGACGCGGCGCTGGCGAAGATCACGCCGGAGCGATTCGCAGGGGGGTCCCTCGCGCTTGATGTCGACGCTGCGCGCGGTTCGATCGCGCGCGCAGTCGGCGAAACACTGGGCTTTGAAGGCGATATGGCCGCTTACGCCATCTCTGAAATCGTTGACGAGAACATGGCGGCCGCGGCGCGAGCGCATGCGATCGAGTGGGGCAAAGATCTCGCAGGCCGAGTGATGATCGCCTTTGGTGGCGCCGCGCCGTTGCATGCGGCTCGTCTCGCCGAGAAGGTCGGCGTTCACGCGATCGTCGTTCCGGCGAATGCCGGCGTCGGCTCTGCAATCGGTTTTCTTTTGGCCCCGGCTGCTTATGAAGTCGTCCGTTCGCGTCCGATGCGCCTCGACGCATTTGACGCGGAGGTGATCCGCCGGCTGTTCGACGCGATGCGCAAGGAGGCGGAGGGCGTCGTCCGCTCCGCGGTCGGCGACGCGGCTGTTCATGAAACGCGCACCGCCTATATGCGCTATCGCGGGCAGGGCCACGAAATCGCCGTGCCGATCGGGCGCGGTCTTTTTGATTCGGTGGACGCCGGTGCCGCGCTCGCCGCCGCGTTCGAGCGCGCTTATTCGGGGCAATACGGCCGCACGATACCGGGCATGGAGATCGAAGCGCTGACCTGGTCTCTGACGTTGGCGGGCCCGAGGCCGCAATCGCTCGGCGTCGCACAAGCCGGCCGCCCCGATCACAGGACAAGCCTACGGTCGCGCCCTGTCTTCGACGCGAGTCGCGGCAGACTTCTCCGCTATCAGATTTTCGAGCGATCTGAACTGGCGACGGGGGATCGCCTTATCGGCCCAGCCCTGATCGTCGAAGACCAGACGACGACGGTCGTGACAGCGGCATTCAATGCATCGGTCGACGGCTACGGAAACCTGATGCTGGAACGGAACGGCGGAGCGTGATGCAAGCGTTCGATCATTTGCGGCTGCAGCTGCTGTGGAACCGCCTGATCGCGGTTGTGGAAGAGCAGGCGCAGACGCTCGTTCGCACCGCCTTTTCGACGACAGTCCGCGAAGCGGGCGACCTTTCGGCTGGCGTCTTCGACAGCAAAGGCCGCATGCTGGCGCAGGCCGTCACCGGAACGCCGGGCCATGTAAACGCCATGGCCGCTTCTGTCGGAGCTTTCCTGAAAAAATATCCGATCGCGCATCTTGAAGAGGGAGACGTTCTCCTCACCAATGATCCCTGGGACGGCACCGGGCATCTCAACGACTTCACCGTCGTCACTCCAGTGTTTGGTGACCGGACGCCGATAGCCCTCTTCGCCGCCACCTCGCATATCGCCGATGTGGGCGGCCTTGGCTTCGGGCCGGATGCTCGCGAGGTGTTCGAGGAAGGCCTCCTCGTTCCGATCTCCTTTCTCTTTCGCCGCGGCGAGCTGAACGAGACTTTGCTCGAAATCATTCGCGCTAATGTACGCGATCCAGTCGCCGCGCAGGGCGACCTTTATTCACTGACCGGCTGCAATGCGGCTGGCGCGCGGCGTCTCCTCGAGACGCTGAATGAATTCGGTCTCGACGACCTCGACGAAGTCGGGCGCATGATCGTTGAGAATTCCGAACGCGCGATGCGAGCGGAAATCGCCGCGCTACGGCGAGGCGTTTACGAAAACGCTATGCGGATCGACGGCTATGACGAGCCGGTGGATCTTGTCTGCCAGGTGGAGATCTCGTCCGATGCGATCGACGTCCGCTTCGACGGAACATCGAGCGCGAGTCCGCGCGGCGTAAACGTGCCGCTGACCTATACGCAGGCTTATGCCTCTTTTGGCGTGCGCTGCGTGATCGGCAATGATGTGCCGAACAACGCAGGGTCGCTGGCGCCGGTGCGCGTCTCGGCCCCCGAGGGGTCGCTCCTGAACGCAGTACGGCCGGCCGCAGTGTCCGCCCGCCATGCGGTTGGACAGATGCTGCCTGACGTCGTGCTCGGTGCGCTCGGGAAAGCCATCCCCGATCGCGTGCCCGCGGAAGGCGCGTCATGCCTTTATCTGCCCGTCCTGCTCGGGGGCCCTGGCGTCGCCGACGACGGCGGCGAACGGTTCGTCGTCAATCCCTTCTACACGGGCGGAACGGGCGCCCGTCCGCACAAGGATGGTCTATCTTGCACCGCGTTTCCGTCCGGTGTGAAGAATACGCCGGTTGAAATCAACGAGGCGAGCGCGCCGATTGTGATGTGGCGGAAGGAGTACCGCATTGATTCCGGCGGACCCGGAGAATTCCGGGGCGGCCTTGGGCAGGCGATGGAGTTCGCACACGCCGAGGGCCGCGCCATGGCGGTCTCGAAAATGTTCGAGCGGGTGAAGCATCCGGCGCGAGGCCGCGAGGGCGGCGGCAATGGGGCCTGCGGCGCGGTGCGGCTCGATGATGGCGCGGTCCTGCGCGGCATGGGCCGCGAGATTGTGCCGGCGGGCCGGCGCCTCATCATCGAAACCCCCGGCGGGGCGGGCAAGGGCGATCCGCGCGTGAGGGCGCGGGGGATCGTCGCGGAAGATGTGCGAGCAGGACTGGTGAGTTCGGCGAGCGCAAAGAGCGACTACGGATTTGACGGCGATAACTGACCAATGACGGCGGCTGCTCTGACCGTTCCGCCTCCGCCTCCGCCGCCATCGGAGCCGATTGCTGCGCGCCATTGCGCCGCGCTTGGGCATGGGATTAGAGCAATCTGCGATATTCACTAGGCGCTGCGGGGTCGGCTCCGATGAAACGCGAGGGGCGGGATTCTTTTCGATGAGTCAGGATGCGAGCGGGTCGGGAGCAGATGATGACCAAGCATAAGCCGGTCGAACTCTATGTGCCGGAACCCGAATTCCGTCCGGGCGACACGCCGGATTTCAGCGGCGTTCCGATCCCGAAAGCGGGAGCCGTTTCAAAGCCGAAGATCGATGTGGCTGCCGAAGACATCCACGATCTCGCTTATTCCATCATTCGCGTTCTCAATCGCGAGGGCGATGCGGTCGGCCCCTGGGCGGGCGAGCTGTCGAACGAACAGGCGCTTGACGGCCTGCGCGACATGATGCGCGTCAGAGCCTACGACGCGCGCATGCTGATGGCGCAGCGTCAGGGCAAGACCTCGTTCTACATGCAATGCCTCGGCGAAGAGGCGATCGCCTGCGCGTTTCAGAAGACCCTGCGCAAGGGCGACATGAATTTCCCGACCTATCGCCAGCAAGGCCTCTTGATGACGACCGAATACCCGGTCGTCGACATGATGAACCAGGTCTATTCGAACTCCGCGGATCCGATGCGCGGCCGGCAGCTGCCGGTCATGTATTCCTCGAAGGAGCATGGATTCTTCACCATCTCCGGCAATCTGGCTACGCAATACATACAGGCGGTCGGCTGGGCGATGGCCTCGGCCATCAAGCGCGACGATAAAATCGCTGCGGGCTGGATCGGCGAAGGCTCGACGGCGGAATGCGATTTCCATTCGGCGATGGTGTTCGCGTCGACCTACCGCCCGCCGGTCATCCTCAACATCGTCAACAATCAGTGGGCGATCTCGACTTTTCAGGGCATTTCGCGCGGACGGGCGGCGACATTCGCAGCGCGAGGCCTCGGCTTTGGGCTTCCCTCGCTCCGCGTCGACGGCAACGACTATCTCGCCGTCTACGCGGTCGCCAAATGGGCTGGAGCGCGAGCCCGCGCCGGCTTCGGCCCGACCCTGATCGAATATGTCACATATCGCGCCGGCGCCCATTCGACCTCGGACGACCCATCCGCCTACAGACCGAAAACAGAGTCGGACGCCTGGCCGCTGGGCGATCCCGCGGAGCGGCTGAAGACCTACTTGATCAAACGGGGCGCCTGGTCGGAGGCGCGCCACACGCAGGCGAAGGCCGAAATCGAAAGCGAGATGGTGCAAACGCAGAAGGAGGCCGAAAAAAACGGCACCCTGCACAGCGGCCCGCATACTTCGATCCGCGAAATGTTCGAGGACGTCTACAAGGAGGCGCCGGCGCATCTCCGCCGCCAGCGCCAGGAGGCGGGGTACTGACATGGCGCGCATGACCATGATCGAGGCCATCCGCGACGGCATGGACGTCGCCATGGGCGGCGACCCCAATGTCGTCGTGTTCGGCGAGGATGTCGGCTACTTCGGCGGCGTCTTCCGCTGCACGCACGGGCTGCAGAAGAAGTACGGCAAGCATCGCTGTTTCGACTCGCCGATCAACGAGAGCGGAATCGTCGGGGCGGCGATCGGCATGGCCGCCTATGGGCTTCGCCCCTGTGTGGAGATCCAGTTCGCTGACTATATGTATCCCGGCTACGACCAGCTCGCTTCCGAAGCAGCGCGGATCCGCTATCGCTCGAACGGAGACTTCACAGTTCCGCTGACCGTCCGTATGCCGACGGGCGGCGGCATTTTCGGCGGCCAGACCCATTCGCAGAGCCCTGAGGCTCTCTTTGCACATGTCTGCGGACTGAAGACTGTCATTCCGTCAAACCCTCACGACGCCAAGGGTCTCCTCATCGCTTCGATCGAAGACGACGATCCGGTGGTGTTTCTCGAACCTAAGCGCCTCTATAACGGCCCGTTCGACGGCCATCACGACCGTCCGGTCAAGCCGTGGAAGACTCATGATCTCGGCGATGTGCCGGACGGACATTTCTCGATTCCCCTGGGCAAGGCGGCGATACGGCGCGAGGGGGAGGATGTCACCGTCATCGCTTACGGCACCATGGTGCATGTCGCGCTTGCCGCGGCGGAGGAAGCCGGAGTCGATGCGGAGATCATCGATCTCCGGACGCTTGTGCCGCTCGACCTCGAAGCGATCGAGGAGTCGGTTCGGAAGACCGGCCGGTGCGTCATCGTGCATGAAGCCACGAAGACTTGCGGCTTTGGCGCCGAGCTGATGGCGCTCGTCCAGGAATGTTGCTTCTATCATCTCGAGGCGCCGATCATTCGCGTCACCGGTTGGGACACGCCCTATCCGCATGCGCATGAATGGGCCTATTTTCCCGGTCCCGCCCGCGTCGGCGCGGCGCTGAAGAAAGTCATGGAGGCTTGATGGGCGAGTTCACGATCAAGCTGCCCGATGTCGGCGAAGGCGTCGCCGAGGCCGAGCTCGTCGAGTGGCTGGTGAAGGAAGGCGCCAATGTGCGCGAGGACGAGGTCCTCGCCGCGGTGATGACCGACAAGGCGACGGTCGAAATTCCTTCGCCTGTCGAAGGCAAAGTCATCTGGCTCGGCGGCAAGCCGGGCGATGTCCTCGCCGTCGGCTCGCCGCTGGTGAAGCTCGCCGTCGATGGGGCGGGTAACGCAAAGGCTGCGGATACGCCGGGGCCTGCTGAGAAACCGGCGGCTGCGCCGAAGAAAGCCGAGAAGCCGACCAACGGCGCTCATCCGCCTGCGGAGAAACCGGACATCAAGACAACTGTCATCCCGGACGCGCCGAAGGCGCGATCCGGGACCTCCGGAATGGAACCGCAAAAGGTCCCGGATCGGCGCGCTGCGCCGTCCGGGATGACAGCTGCTGCGGCCGGCGGGCCGCCGCGGAAAGAGGGCGATAAGCCGCTTGCGTCGCCGGCGGTCAGGGCTCGCGCCGCCGAAGCGGGCGTCGATCTTCGCCGTGTGCGTGGCACGGGTCCCGCAGGGCGGATCAGCCACGCCGATTTCGACGCTTTCATGGATGGCGGGGCGGGGGCCGCCGTCGCGCGCGGCGGCCGCGGCGCCGATACAAGCGTCACCGAGATTCCTGTGATCGGTCTCAGGCGCAAGATCGCTGAGAAGATGAAGACTGCGAAATCGCGCATCCCTCACATCACCTATGTCGACGAGGTCGACGTGACCGCGCTCGAAGACCTGCGCGGCAAACTCAATGTCGAGAACAAGGGCGCAAAGCCCAAGCTCACGATCCTGCCGTTTCTGATGCGCGCGATGGCGCGCGCCATCGCCGAGCAGCCGAAGCTCAACGCGCTGTTCGACGACGAGGCGGGAATCATCCGCCAGCATGGCGGCGTCCACATCGGCATCGCTGCGCAGACCGCCAACGGGCTCGTCGTGCCTGTCGTGCGCCATGTCGAGGCGCGCGGGCTCTATGATTGCGCCGCCGAGGCCGCGCGCCTCGCTGAAGCCGCGAAAGCGGGGACGGCGACTCGTGAGGAGCTCGGCGGTTCGACCATCACCATCACGTCGCTCGGCGCATTGGGCGGCATCGTGACGACGCCGGTGATCAATCACCCGGAGGTCGCCATCGTCGGCGTCAACAAGATCCAGATTCTGCCGCGCTGGGACGGCGCGCAGTTCGTCCCGCGCAAGGTGATGAATCTCTCCTCGAGCTTCGATCACCGCGTCATCGACGGCTGGGACGCGGCGGTGTTCGTCCAGCGCATCAAGGGATTGCTGGAGAGCCCGGCTGCGATCTTCATCGAGGATTGAGTTATGACGGAATACACCTGCAAGCTCCTCGTTATCGGAGCCGGGCCCGCCGGCTATGTGTGCGCGATTCGCGCGGGGCAGCTCGGGATCGATACGATCATTGTCGAGAGCGCCGCGCTTGGCGGAACTTGCCTCAATGTCGGCTGCATTCCGTCGAAGGCGGTCATTCACGCCGCCGACGAATTCGAGAAGGCACGACACTGGGCTGAGAAGTCCTTGATCGGAATCAAGGTCGCGAAGCCTGAAATCGACCTTTCCGAGACCGTCAAGTGGAAAGACGGAATCGTGAAGCGCCTGACCGGCGGCGTCGGCGGGCTGCTGAAGAAAGCGAGCGTCCGGGCGATCGTCGGACAGGCGAATTTCCGCGACGGCAAGACCGTCGACGTGAAAACGGACAAGGGCGTCGAAATCGTCCGCGCAGAGAGCATCGTGATCGCGACCGGCTCGGCGCCCATTGAACTGCCGTTTCTGCCCTTCGGCGGCGACGTGATCTCTTCTACAGAAGCCCTCGCTCTCAAATCGCCGCCGAAAAATCTCGTGGTGGTCGGCGGCGGTTACATCGGTCTCGAACTCGGCATGGCGTTCGCCAAATTCGGGAGCCAGGTCGCCGTCGTCGAAGCGCTTGACCGCATCCTTCCGCTTTATGACGCAGAACTGACGCGTCCCGTCGCCAAGCGGCTGAAGTCACTCGGCGTCCATGTCCATCTCGGGGCCAAGGCGAAGGGCCTGGCGAAAAAGGCCAATGGGCTTGTCATCGAGACGGACGGTAAGGAGGAAACTCTGGCCGCGGACAAAATCCTCGTCACGGTGGGACGTAAGCCCCTGACCGACAGCTGCGGTCTTGAGGAACTCGCTCTCGACATGGATGGCCGCGCGATCAGGATCGACGATCGCTGCCGAACGTCGATGTCGGGCGTCTACGCCATCGGCGACGTTGCCGGCGAGCCGATGCTCGCCCATCGCGGCATGGCGCAGGGGGAGATGGTCGCCGAGATCGTGGCCGGACATAACCGCCGCTGGGACAAGCGCGTCATTCCGGCGATCGTCTTCACCGATCCGGAAATCGTCTCCGCGGGCCTCTCTCCCGACGAGGCGAGGGCGCAAGGTGTTGAGGTCAAGACAGCGCTGTTCCCGTTCTCCGCGAACGGCCGCGCCATGAGCATAGAAGGCGAGGACGGCTTCATCCGCATCGTCGCCCGCGCAGACAACCATCTCTTGCTCGGCATACAGGCGGCCGGGCGCGGGGTGTCGGAACTGTCGACCGCCTTCGGCCTCGCTATCGAAATGGGTGCCTGCCTCGAAGACGTCGCCGGAACGATTTACGCGCACCCGACCTTGGGCGAAGGCTTCCAGGAAGCGGCGCTCCGGACTCTGGGCCATGCGCTGCACATTTAGAGCGTGACGGTTTCCGCGCCCAACAAAGCGACAAAGCCGACGCGCACGGCGATCGGGTGGCGCGAGTGGGTTTCGCTCCCCGGGCTCGGAGTCGCGCGCATCAAGGCGAAAATCGACACCGGCGCGAAGACCGCGGCTCTCCATGCCTTCCGCATTGAGACGGTCGAACGCTCGGGAAAAACCTATGTCCATTTCGCCGTGCATCCGATTCAAAAAGCGGCGAAGCCGGAAATACTTTGCCGCGCGCGCGTCAAATGCCGACGGAGAATCCGCAGCTCGAACGGCGTCATCGAGGAGCGGCTCATTCTGCGCGTCAAGGTCAAGGCGGGCGAACGCGAGTTTCCGATTGACCTCAGCCTCGCCAACCGCGACTCTATGGGCTTCAGGCTTCTGCTCGGCCGCGACGCCGTGCGCCGGAAATTTCTCATCGATCCGGGCGCCTCCTTTCTTCTTGGACGCCCGCGCAAGCGGAAATCCTCATGAAGCTCGCTCTTCTCTGCCAGCAGCCGGGACTCTATTCGCACCAGCGTTTGATCTCTGCGGCGCGCGCGCGCGACCATCAGATCGACGTCGTCAATCACGTGCGCTGCTACGTCAACATCACCGCGAACAATCCGTGCGTGCGCTATCAGGGCCGCGAACTTCCCGTCTATGACGCCGTCATTCCGCGCATCGGCGCCTCCGTGACGATCTATGGAGCGGCGGTCCTGCGCCAGCTCGAAATCATGGGCTCTTACGCCGTGAACGACTCTGTCGCGATCATGCGCTCGCGCAACAAGCTGCGCAGTCTGCAATTGCTGGCGCGCAAGGGCGTCGGACTTCCCGTCACGGTCTTCGCGCACAAGACCAGCAACCCCGACGACTTGATCGATCTCGTCGGCGGTCCGCCGGTCGTCATCAAACTTCTCGAAGGGGCGCAAGGAATCGGCGTGGTCCTGGGCGAAACGCGCGCCGCCGCGGTGTCGATCATCCAGGCCTTTGGCGGGGTCGATAAGGACATCCTTGTGCAGGAGTTCATCAAGGAGGCGAAGGGCGAAGACATCCGCTGCCTCGTCGTCGGCGGGAAGGTGGTCGCGGCGATGAAGCGCTCGGGGAAGGAGGGCGAGTTCCGGTCCAACCTTCATCGCGGCGGCTCGGCGAAGGAGGCGGCGATCAGCGAGGACGAACGCACCACGGCGATCGCGGCGGCCAGGGCGATGGGCCTCAATGTCTGCGGCGTCGACATGCTGCGCTCGGGTCACGGGCCGGTGGTGATCGAAGTGAACTCCTCGCCGGGGCTTGAAGGAGTCGAGAAAGCCACCGGCGTCGACGTCGCCGGCAAGATCGTCGAATTCATCGAGAAAAACGCCGGTGCGAAGAGGGCCGCCAGGAAAGGCGATAGGTAGACCGCATTCCGCTCTATCCGAATTAATCAAAAAGGCTCGACACCGATTCCTCGTTGGCGATGCGGCGGATCGCTTCGGCGAGGAGGTCGGTGATGGAGACGATTTCGATCCTTTTGCATGCAACTACTTCCGCTCGCGCGAAAATCGAATCGGTGACGACGAGGCGTTTCAGGCTCGAACTCTCGATGCGCTCGACGGCGCCGTTCGATAGAACGCCGTGGGTGACATAGGCCGAGACGCTTTTCGCCCCTTCGCGCATCAGGGCCGCGGCGGCGTTGACGAGCGTGCCGCCCGAATCGACGATATCGTCGAAGAGCACGCAGTCTCGGCCCTTCACATCGCCGATGATGTTCATGACTTCGGACTGCCCGGCATGTTCGCGGCGCTTGTCGACGATGGCGAGCGGCCGGTCGTCGAGCTTCTTGGCCAGCGAACGCGCCCGCACGACGCCGCCGACATCGGGCGAGACGACGGTGATATTGCCGATGTCTCCGCGGGCGCGCTCGCGCAGATGGGCAAGGAACGCCGGAACCGCGAAGAGGTTGTCGGTCGGGATGTCGAAAAACCCCTGAATCTGTCCGGCATGAAGATCGATTGTCAGGACGCGGTCGGCCCGCGCCGTGGTGATCAGGTTGGCGACCAGCTTCGCCGAGATCGGCGTCCTCGGCCCCGCCTTTCGGTCTTGCCGCGCATAGCCGAAATAGGGGACGACGGCGGTCACCCGCTGCGCGGATGCGCGCGCGAGCGCGTCGATGATGATCAGAAGCTCCATCAGGTTGTGATTGACCGGCGTCCCGGTCGACTGGATGACGAAGACATCTTCGCCGCGCACATTCTCGTGGATTTCGACGAAGACCTCGCCGTCCTTGAAGGTGCGGATGGTGGCGTCGGCGAGCGCGAGGCCGAGCCTCTTGGCGATCGCTTCGCTGAGCTTGCGGTTCGAATTGCCTGAGAGGAGTTTCATGGCGATCCTTCAACGACGCTCGCGGAGTTTGTGCCGAGTTCGAATGTGGCGATCAAGCCTATCCCGGCGCCGGGGAACAAGGGAACAACTTGGCCCCCTCCGGCTCGCCGCTTTGCGGCTCGCCACCTCCCCCGTAAACGGGGGAGGAAAAGAGCCGCGCTTTCCTCCCCCGCTTCGCGGGGGAGGTGTCGCGCGTCAGCGCGACGGAGGGGGGACGAACTCATTGCCCTGCGGATGATTCGTCGCGTCATAGGCGCGTCTTGTCCGAAACGAGCGCGATCGCCGAGAGATTTCGTCCGTAATCGCCCTCTCCGGCGCGACGGCTCGCGCGATAGCTGAAATGATCCTGCGGCCGGTCAAGCGTGCATGCGTCAAGGTCCTCAAGCGCGTCGACGCCGCATTCGCTGAGGCGCCAGCGGGCGAACCCGGCGAGATCGAGCTGGCGCTTGTCGGGCGCGACCCCGGGGGCGAAGAAACGCCGCGACGCCGGGAACGGCCGTTCAAATTCGGCAAGGAGATCGAGACCGACTTCAAAATTGTCCTGGCGCAGGCACGGACCGAGCGCCGCGCGGATGCGAGAAGGTCGGGCCCCGAGCCGCTCCATTGCGGCGACCGTCGCCTCGAGGACGCCCGAAAGCGCGCCGCGCCAGCCGGCATGGGCTGCGCCGATGATCCGGGCTTCGAGGTCGACGAAGAGCACCGGCATGCAGTCGGCGGCGAGGACGCCAAGCGCGATTCCCGGCCGATCGGTGACCGTTGCGTCGGCTTTCGGCCGGTCCGCAATGTCCCAAGGCTCGCGCACGATAACGACGTCTGCGGAGTGAACCTGATGAACGGTCATGAGTCGCGAGGCATCGACTCCGAGAACCTTCGCGCAACGCGCGCGGTTTTCGCGAACCCGTCCGGGATCGTCATCCGTGCCAAGACCGGTATTGAGCGAGGCGTAGATCCCGGTCGAAACCCCGCCCGCGCGCCCGAAGAATCCGTGCATGACGCCGGCGTCGGCAAAAGAGGCGGCGAGGAGATGCGGCGGCGTCACGGTTCAAATCCTGCCGGCGGCGGCAGAGGGGGCGACGACAGCGCCATCGCCCTGAACACCTCGCCCATCTGTTCGGGCGATGCGAGGCGCGCGACGTCGCGGGCGATCGCCGCGGCTTCCTCCTGAGATCGCCCTTTGGACAGGCGCTCGGCGCGCGCCCTGACGCCCAGTCGCTCAAGAAAGACTTCTTGCGAAACTGGCCCCCAGACGGTCGCCCCCGCCGCGATCGCAGCCCGCGCCAAAGCCTCGAAATTGACATGCGCGGTGATGTCGGCGCGGCCGGGCGAAGCCAGCACGGGCCAATAGCCATGCCCGCGCACGGCCTGCAGGGTCTCGCCGATCCCGCCCAAACGCCCGTAATCGATGATCAGCGCGCGGCCCCCTTGCGCGACAAGCGCGCGGGCGATCTCGCCGGCAAGCTCCGTCGCCGCGGAGCAGGTCTCGAACACCGTTCCGATGGCGGAGTCTTCAAGCTCGGGTAAGTGCACGGATGGAAGCGGCGGCGTCGGCGCGGCGCGAAAGACGAGGCCCGAGCCGTCCGCCGCCGCATCAATGAGGCGCTCGCGCCAACCGGCGGCGGTTCGGACATATTGGCTGATCGGCAGGCAATCGAAAAACTCGTTGGCGACGAGGAGAATGGGGCCGGGCGGCGTTTCGGCGAATGAATCGGCCCAAACGGTTGGAACGCCCTTCAGCCGCCGTCGCTGTTCGACCCTCAGGCGGCCGCTTTTTTCGACGAGAAGGATATGCGCGGCCTCGCGAAATTTCGGCCGCAGCAAGGCGGCGCGCAGGATGTCGGCCATAAGGACGCCGCGCCCTGGTCCGAGCTCGACCAGATTGAAGAAGGCCGGCGCCCCCATTTCGGTCCAGGACTGGATCAGCCACAGCCCGATCAGCTCGCCGAAAATCTGGCTGATCTCCGGCGCGGTGGTGAAATCGCCGTCGGCGCCTATCGGCGACTGCGAGGTGTAGTAGCCGTCATGCGGATGGCCGAGCGCATCGGACATATAGTCGGCGACGGTGATCGGACCGTTCGCCTTGATCAACGCAATGAGCCGCTCTTCGAGCGGAGTCCGCTCCGCTTTAACCGCGTTCGCCGTCATGCCGGACTTTCGGCGCGGATGCTCCGTGTCCGCCACATCAGCCAAAGGCCGAGCGCGAGCATCGGCAATGAGAGGATCATTCCCATGGTGAGGCCCAAGGGGAAGTCCGGCATATGCGCGTCGGGCTCGCGGAAATTCTCGACGATGATGCGTGAGATCGCATAGCCGGAGAGAAAGAGTCCGATCGTCGCGCCGGGTCGCGTCAAGAGGTTGAAGCTGTGGGTGGCGATGCGGATCACGGCGAAGAGGACGACGCCTTCGAGCGCCGCCTCGTAAAGCTGGCTCGGATGGCGGGGAACGCCCACAGGATCGGTCGGAAACACCATCGCCCATGAACCATCCCACGGCCGGCCATAGAGTTCGCCATTGATGAAATTGGCTATGCGTCCGAAGAACAGCCCGATCGGCGCGGCGGCGGCGAAAAGATCGCCGAGCGCCAGCGCATTGAGCTTGTAGCGCCGGGCGTAAAGAAATCCGGCGATGGTCACGCCGATAAGCCCGCCATGAAACGACATGCCGCCGCGCCACAGCATGAGAGCTGGGGGGATCGGGATCCAGCCGACCAACGTTTTGAGAATGCCAGGCTCCATGCCGGCGCCCAGAAAGGCCCACGGTTCGATCAGCAGCGCCGGCTCATAGAACAGGAGATAGCCGAGCCGTCCGCCGGCGATGACGCCAAGGGCGACCCAGAAAATCACGTCGTCGAGTTGGGCGCGCGTCAACGGCGGCGCTGCGCCCGGGAGCCGGGCTATCGATGGAACCGTGTCGCGAGGCGGGCGACTCCCCTCTTCCAATGGGAGAGGGGCCGGGGGTGAGGGGGCGGATGCCTGATCGTTCCCTCTGATCACATCCGGATGCTCCGCCTGCGACGGTTCGGCAGGCGCCGTGGAAGCGGAACCCTCACCCCTGTCCCCTCTCCCAACGGGAGAGGGGGACGCTGTCCTCTCCATCTGCGCTCGCTGCGCCGGCAATCCTGGCCACAGTTTTCCGTTCTTCAGGAGTCTCGCGAGATAAAACCAGCCGAGCGCGATGCCGCCGATATAAGCCAGCGAATACCAGCGGATGGGTAAAGGCCCAAGATTGACTGCAACGGGATCGATGTTGGGGTAAGGGATGCTCATCGCCGCGTCCCTTCGTCCGTAGGCGCTGTTTCACGTGAAACAAAAAGGATTCCAGCGGGATCGATGATTAACGCTGGCGGATTCCGGCGGCGGAGCCGCGGTTTCCTTCCCCGATTGCGCAGCGGACGGAGGGAGGAGGCGCAAACGCTCCCCGGCGCCACGCGAGTCGAGCCGGCCCCCTCCGGCTCCCGCGGCGCAAGGCCGGGGTCGCCACCCCCGCTTCGCGGGGGAGGAAAGACCGCGTCTCTATTCCTCCCCCGCGAAGCGGGGGAGGTGGCGCGCCGCGAAGCGGCGTGACGGAGGGGGCGGGTCGGACAACTCTGAGTCCGAGTGGGCGCCGATTGATCCCCCCCCGGAATTTGCTTCGCAAATTCCGACCCCCCCTTTTCAATGGGGAGAGTTGCGCACTGCCTTGGATCGAAAGCTCGCATGGTCGCGGTGTAACGCGGTTTTTCGCCGCTGTCGCCGTGGCGAAAATTGCAGATAGAGTGCGCCGCGGAGGCCCGATCATGCAGACCAAAAGCCCGTTTTTCGACGCGATCGCCGAGATGATGGCGGAGGCCGCCGGCGCCGCCGACGGCGTACGGCGTGAAGCCGAGACCGTGATGCGCGGTCAGCTCCAGCGCCTCGTCTCCGACATGAACTTCGCCTCGCGCGATGAGTTCGAAGCGGTTCGCGACATGGCGCGCGCCGCGCGCGAGGAAAACGAGCGGCTTAAGGCCCGCATCGAGGCGCTTGAAGCCGCGCTTGGGAAAACCGGCTGAACCGAATCGTTGCCGGCTGCGCCCGACTCGCCCCTCCCTTTCCGCGCTAACCGGGAAGGAGCGCCGATGTCGATCGAACTTCTGGACCAGAGACGCGCTACAGCCGATCCCCTGGACGCCGTCGAGGCGGTCGCTGCGCTTCTCGGCCATGACGTCGAGCGCGTGAACGAGGCCGAACTCCATCTCACTTTGCCGGGATTGTGGCGCGATTCCGGACTGTGGTTCTCGTGGCGGCCAGAACTGGTCACTCTGCAGCTCGGCGCTCCGCTGGATCTCAAGATCCCTAAGGACCGGCTCAACGAAGGTTGCCGGCTGATCGCCATGGCGAATGAGCGGCTTTGGGTCGGTCATTTCGATATGTGGTCCGACGATTTCGGCGTCGTCTTCCGCAACTCGATCGTGCTGCCTGAAAGCGGGGCGATCGAGCGCGGCCAGGCCCAGCGTCTGATCGAAGGCGCAGGCGAGGCGATCGACCGATTTTTCCCGGCGTTCAATTTTCTCGTCTGGGGCGGAAAATCGCCCGAGGAAGCGCTCGAAGCGTCCCTGTTCGATACGGTCGGGAACGCGTAGCCATCGAATGCTGCGCGGTCGATCTACCTTCTCCTTGGGAGAAGGTGGCGCCCCCGCGACCGGCCGAAGGCCAGCCCGAGGATACACTTCTCGCCGGATGAGGGGAGTAAGCGCCAATTGCTTGGGCCGGCACCCTCACCCGGATTTGCTGCGCCCGACCAGTCCCAAAGGGAGAGGTCGGCGCCGAACGCATCTACAGTCATTGATCCGGCGTCATCGACCTTCCAGACGCTGGCCTCCGACGATGACACGCCTGGGCCCAAATCCGCCGACCCAATAGGAGAGTTCGGCTGGCGACTCGATGTCCCAGAGCGCAAGGTCGGCGGCTTTGCCGACTGTGAGGGTTCCAATCACATGTTCGAGGCCGAGCGCTGCGGCAGCGTTTACCGTCATGCCGGCAAGCGATTCTTCCGGCGTCAGCCCGAACAATGTACAGGCCATATTCATGGCGAGCGTCGGCGAGGAAAGCGGCGACGAGCCGGGATTGAAATCCGTTGCGACAGCGATCCGAATCTTAAGCTTGCGCAGCAAGTCCACTAAGGGCTTGCGGCTTTCTTTCAGGAAATAGAACGCGCCGGGGAGGAGGACCGCGACGGTTCCGCTCCTCCCCATCGCAGCGATGTCTTCGGCGTTCGCATATTCGAGATGGTCGGCGGAAAGCGCGGAATATTGCGCGGCTAGGCCGGCGCCTCCGAGGTCGGACAATTGTTCGGCGTGAAGCTTCACCGGCAGGCCAAGCTTCTTTGCCGCATCGAACAGCGTTCGAACTTCCTCGATCGAGAATCCGATGCCCTCGCAGAACGCGTCGACGGCGTCGACAAGTCCGCGCCGCGCCGCCGTCGTCAGCATGTCTCCGGCGACCTGGTTCACATAGGAGCGCCGGTCGTCGCCAAATTCCGGCGGCAAAGCGTGGAGGCCGAGAAAAGTGCGCCGTGCGCGGACGCCGACCTCCTTCGCCGCCAGCGTTCCCGCTTCCAGCATCTTGCATTCGTTCGGCGTGTCGAGACCGTAACCCGACTTGAACTCAAGCGTGGTTACGCCCTGAGCGAGCATGGCTCGCATGCGCGCGGCGGCGAGCCGCGTCAGCTCATCGAGAGACGCTTCCCGCGTCGCCTTGACGGTCGAGAGAATTCCGCCGCCCCTGCGCGCGATCTCTTCATATGTCGCTCCATTGAGGCGCGCCTCGAACTCCGCCGACCGATTGCCTGCGAAAACCAGATGGGTGTGGCAGTCGGTGAGGCCCGGCGTCATCCAGCGTCCGCCGCAGGCCTCGACCTCCTTCGCGAGCGTCTTCGGCGGACCGGGGAGATCGTCCTCAGCGCCGACCCATGCGATGCGGCCGGCTTGCACCCCAAGCGCGCCGCCGCGAATCGCGCCGTAAGGTCCCGCGACCTTGGCGTCCATCGTGGCGAGGCGGACATCGGTGAAAAGGCGATCAAACATCGAGGTATGGGCGGCGGCGCGAAAGCGTCTATAGAGCGTTTGTCGCGGTCGCGCATCGAGATCATCCAGTTCAAACCATGCATTGGCGTCATTGGATTCGAAGCTTGGCGGAGTTTGCTGCAGCGTTTCTGGGTCCCGGCTTTCGCCGGGATGAGCGGGATTTTCTTTTCCCTCGGAGCGACTGGCGGCGATGAAAGCAGAACAATCCCCGTCCGAATGCCGGTCATGGCGGTCGATCGCGGACCTCTTCGGCGCCGCGGAGGCGCACCTCGCGTTTATCGGCGCGCCTCTGAACGAGAGATCGCTGACGCCCGGGCGCTGCGATCTCGCGCCGAAAACCCTGCGCGAGACGCTGAAGCGGTTCTCGGTCTACGATCTTGAAACCTGGATCGACCTCTCGGGAACTGCGGTTCAGGACTGCGGCGATATCAATCTCAAGACGATAACGCCGGCCGACGCTTTCGCGCCGATCCGCGATGCTGTGCGGGCGGCCCGTCATGAACTGATCATCGTCGCCGGCGGCAACAATGCGGTGACGCGGCCCGGCGCGCACGGGCTCGGCGATCTGAAGCGCACCGGGCTTTTGACGCTCGACGCCCATTTCGACCTGCGCGACACGGATTGCGGCCTCAACAACGGCAATCCGATCCGGGCCCTCCTCGAAGACGGTTTGCCCGGCGCCAACATCGTGCAGATGGGGCTTGCGCCTTTCGCCAATAGCCAGCGCATGCATGAGGTGGCGCGCGACGCAGGAATTCAGATCCGTACGATCACGGACTGCCTCGAAATCGGCGCCGTCCAGACGGCCGAGGCGGCGCTCGCGCAGCTGTCGCAAACTTGCGACAGAATCTATGTCGATTTTGACATTGATGTCATCGACCGCTCGCAGTGTCCGGGCGCTCCGGGCGCGCGCCCCGGCGGCATGCCGGCGCGGGATTTCTTCGCCGCGGCGCGAGCGATCGCAGCGCATCCGAAGGTTCGCTGTGTCGATTTGACGGAATTCGATCCCTCGCTCGACGTGAGCGACATCGCCGCCCTGACCGCCGGCCGCTGGTTTGCGGAAATCCTCGCCGGGTTTTCGACGAGGGGCGGCTGATGCCTATCGGCTGCTTGCGATGACATCGCCATCAGTCCTCGGATTGTCCCGCCGCGAGCGCAAGAAGCTCGAAACGCGCGGGCGCATTTTCGACGCGGCGCTGACGCTCTTCGCAGAGCGCGGATATGACGCGGTCAAGGTCGAGGACATCGCGGCGCGCGCTGACGTGGCCAACGCCACGTTCTTTCTGCACTTCCCGACAAAAGCCTCTCTCATCGGCGCGTTCAACGACCAGGTCTCGGCGAAAATCGCCGAGCGGCTCGAAGGTTTCGATCTGCCGGCGGTCGACAAGCTCGAACTCCTGCGCGCGCTGGTGCTCGACGAATGGAGCCGGCATGGCGCGCTCTTGCGCCGGATCGTCGAGGAGGCGACGGGGGAGGGGGCCGCGCTGATTGAAGCCAGCGCGAGTCTCGCAGCGCTCATCGCGGGAATCGTCGCCGAAGGACAAAGGCGGGGGGAACTGGAGGCTGAATTCGACGCCGAAATCGTCGCCAACTGCCTCGTTTCGAGCTGGCGCGCTTCGATGCTCCAGTGGGCGGCGACCGGCGACGCCGATGAGGCCCGCCGCGCCAACCGGCAGGGCCTCGATCTGATTCTGCGCGGCGCGCTGCCGAGATGAGTCCGGAGTGCGTAGCGCGTAGTTCGTAGGGCGGACGCGTACACCGGACTGCCTACGAACTACGCACTGCGAACTACGAACTATGCACTTGCCTCACCGCGACTCCGTCAGCCATTCGCGGCCTTTGAGGAGGAAGTCCCAGTAAACCATCGGCAGCACGCGCTCTTTCAGGAACCAGGCATTGCGCGAAGGTTTCAAACCGTCGATCGCCCATTTCGGGAAAGTCGGCTGTAGCTTGCCGCCATAGCCGAATTCGGCGAACACGATCTTGCCGCGTTCGACGGTCAACGGACATGATCCGTAACCGGTATATTTTCGCGGCAGCGCGCCCTTGTCGAGAAAGGCGAGCACATTCTCGGCGACGATCGGCGTCTGTTTCCGCACGGCGGCAGCCGTCTTTGCGTTGGGGGTCGAGGCCGCATCGCCGAGGGCGAAGACGTTGGCGTATTTCACATGCTGCATCGTGTCCTGGTTCACGTCGATCCAGCCGGCGGCGTTGCCCAAGGGACTCGCCTTGACGACATCGAGCGGGCCCTGCGGCGGGCAGACATGGATGAAATCAAATTTGCGAACCGTGCGCGTCGCCGTTCCGTCGGCGGCCTTCTTTTCGAATGTCGCGGCCTTCGCTTTCGCGTCGATCGCGACGAGGTTCTCGCCGAGTTCGAGATGGACGTTGTAGGCCTTGATGTATTCCATCAGCGCCGGGACGTAATCGGCGACGCCGAACAACGCGGCGTTGGCGTTGCAGAACCACACGTCGATGTCCTTGAGGACGCTCTGCCGCTTCCAGTAGTCGCAGGAAAGATAAAGCGCCTTTTGCGGCGCGCCGGCGCATTTGATCGGCATCGGCGCCATCGTGAAAATCGCCGTGCCTTTCTTCATCGCCTTGACGAGTTCCCACGTGTATGGCGCGAGGCCCTCCTTATAGTTTGAGGCGACGCCGTCCTTGCCGAGCGCATCCTGGAGGCCGGAGATTCTGTCCCAGTCGAGTTTAAGCCCCGGCGCGGCGATCAGGACCGAATAGCCGATGCGGCGCCCGTCATCGAGGACGACTTCGTTCGTATCCGGAGAAAAGCTCGTGACCGCACTCCTGACCCAGGTCGCCCCGCGGGGGATTAGCGGTTCTTCGGCGCGCTTTGTCTCCTCGAAGCTAAAAATTCCGGCCCCGACCATCGTCCAGCCCGGTTGATAGAAATGCGCATCGCGCGGTTCGACGATGGCGATCTTGAGCCCGGGCCTCCGCTTTAAGAGACTCGCCGCAGCGCCGATGCCGCCAGCGCCGCCGCCGACGATGACGATTTCAAATTGCGATTTCGCTGATTCGGCCATGGTGGTTCTCCCTAATGTCATCCCGGGCTGCAGACCTGTGATCTTGACGCCTCCTGACGTCCCGTGTCTGCGCAGCAGCACTTCGTGCTGCAGCGCGCACGGGACGACAGGTGTTTTGAGCTCATCTCAAAACCTGTCCACCGGCAGCTTGAGGTAGCGCGCGCCGTTCGATTCGGCTGGCGGGAAATGGCCCGCGCGCATATTGACCTGGACGGCGGCGAGCATCAGACGCGGCATGGCGAGCTTCCTGTCGCGCTCCAGGCGCATGCGCACGAAATCGTCTTCGCGAGTCTCCGCTCGAAGGTGAATGTTCTTAGCCTTTTGCTCCCCGACAGTCGTCTCCCATTCATATTCGTTCCGCCCCGACGCCTTGTAGTCGTGGCAGAGAAGAATCCGCGTCGAGTCCGGCAAGGCGTAGATCTTTCGGATAGAACGATAGAGTTCGCGGGCGTCGCCGCCGGGAAAATCGGTGCGCGCCGTGCCGTAATCCGGCATGAACAAGGTGTCGCCGACGAAGGCCGCGTCGCCGATAAGATAGGTCATGCAGGCGGGCGTATGGCCGGGAGTGTGAATCGCTCGGGCCTCTATGCCGCCGATGCTGAACGTCTCGCCGTCCCTGAAGAGATGATCGAACTGGCTGCCGTCCGGCTTGAATGCGGGAGCGTTATAGATGTCGGCGAACGTTTCCTGCACATCGGTGATGCGCCAACCGATCCCGACTTTTCCTCCGAGCGAAGATTTGAGATATTGAGCGGCGGAAAAATGGTCCGCATGCACATGGGTTTCGAGGATCCAGTCGACTGCAAAGTCGCCCGCGCGCACGAAGGCGACGATGTGATCGGCTGACGTTGTCGAGGTGCGCGCCGCGGATGGATCGAAATCGAGGAGCGGGTCGACGATCGCAGCGCGCCTTGTCGCCGCATCCGCGACGACATAGCTCACCGTGTTGGTGGGCTCGTCGAAAAATGCGGCGATTGTGGGGTTCATGGGCGCGTGCGCGCGGCTCAAAACCGACCTCCGGACGCGCGGTTTAGCACCGACCATCGGCGCGAGCGAGTCGGACAACTTGTCACCGCAGATATCCGTTCGTCTCAAGATGGGAGACGATCGCTTCGGCGGCGGACTCGGCCGCCAATACCGACGTGTCGAATTCAAGCTCGGGGTCTTGCGGCGGTTCGTAATCCGAATCGATGCCGGTGAAGTGCTTGATCTCGCCCCTGCGCGCCTTGGCGTAGAGGCCCTTCACGTCGCGCCTCTCGCAGACTTCGAGCGGCGTTGAAATCCACACTTCGAGGAACTCGCCCGTTCCCACAAGTTCGCGCGCCATCCGTCTTTCGCTTGCGAAGGGCGAAATGAAGGAGACGAGTACGATGAGGCCTGCGTCGACCATGAGCCTCGCGGTCTCGGCGACGCGGCGGATGTTCTCGACCCGGTCGGCGTCGGTGAAGCCCAAATCCTTGTTGAGGCCGTGGCGGATATTGTCGCCGTCAAGCGTGTAAGTGTGGCGCCCGAGATCGTGCAGGCGCTTTTCGACCAGGTTCGCAATCGTCGATTTGCCGGAGCCCGAATATCCCGTGAACCACAGGATGCAGGGTTTCTGGTGCTTCGCCTTCGCGCGCGCATCCTTGTGGATGTCGAGATCCTGCCAGTGGACGTTCTGTGCGCGGCGGAGCGAAAAATCGATCATTCCGGCGCCAACGGTCGCATTGTTGCGCCGGTCGATGAGGATGAACGCGCCGGTCGTCCGGTTTTGCCGGTAGGGATCGAAGACAATCGGCTGCGCTGTCGAGAGATTGCAAACGCCGACTTCGTTCAAGGCGAGCGTCTTGCCGGACTGTTGTTCGAGCGTGTTGACGTTCACCCGATGCTTCAATTCGGTGATCGTCGCCGGCGCGGTCTTCGCGGCCGTTTTCAGGAGATATTGCCGGCCGGGAATCATCTCCTCGTCGCTCATCCATAAAAGATGGGCGGCGAACTGGTCGGTCTGCTCGGCCGGCGCCTTGCCGGCGCAGATCACATCCCCGCGCGAAATGTCGATCTCGTCGGCGAGCGTCAGGGTGACCGCCTGATGCGGCCCCGCCGCGGCAAGGTCGCCGGTCTGCGTCACGATGCGTGCGACTCGCGAGCGCCTCGCCGAGGGGAGAACGACGATCTCGTCGCCCGCATGCACTGCGCCGGACGCGATCGTGCCGCAGAAGCCGCGGAAATCATGGTCGGGACGGTTCACCCACTGCACCGGCATGCGGAACGGTTTGTCCTCGAGGTCGGATGCGATTTCGACGGTCTCGAGATAAGGCAGGAGCGCGGGGCCGCTGTGCCAGTGCGTATGCGGACTCTTGGCGACGATGTTGTCGCCTTCGAGCGCAGAAACCGGGATCGCGACGATCGACTCGAAGCCCAGAGGCGCGGCGAAACCCCGGTAATCGGCCTCGATTTTCTCGAACACCTCCTTCGAAAACCCGACAAGGTCCATCTTGTTGACCGCAAGGACGATGCGGCGGATGCCGAGGAGGGAGCATATGTAGGAGTGCCGCCGCGTCTGGACGAGAACCCCCTGACGCGCATCGACGAGTAGGACGGCGAGGTCGGCGGTCGATGCGCCCGTCGCCATGTTGCGGGTATACTGTTCGTGGCCGGGCGTGTCCGCGACGATGAATTTTCGCCGGTCAGTCGAGAAGAACCTGTAAGCGATGTCGATCGTGATGCCCTGCTCCCGCTCGGCCGCGAGCCCGTCAACGAGCAGTGCGAAGTCGATCTTCTCGCCCTGCGTGCCGAATTTCTTCGAGTCGCTGGCGAGGGCGCTCAGCTGGTCTTCGTAAATGAGTTTCGTGTCGTAGAGCAGGCGGCCGATCAGAGTTGACTTGCCGTCGTCGACGCTGCCGCAGGTGACGAAGCGCAGGAGGGACTTCTGCTCGTGGGATTCGAGATATTGAAGGATGTCTTCGTTGGCGAATGCGGCATGAGTCATGACGATGGCCCCCTTACCTCCCTTGAAAAGGGAGGTCGGAATTCGGCGTCAGCCGAATTCCGGGAGGGTTCGGGAATGCGAGGCGATTGCGGACCGCGAGATTGCGGAGAGGCTTGAACCCTCCCCGGACCGGACCTTGCGGTCCGGTCCGGCCCGGCCCTCCCTTTTCAAGGGAGGGGAGGCCTGTAGCGCCATTGGAGCTAGGCCGAACCATCAGAAATAGCCTTCCTGTTTTTTCTTTTCCATCGAAGCGCTCTGGTCGTGGTCAATTACGCGGCCTTGCCGCTCGGAGCTCGTTGAGACGAGCGTCTCCTGGATGATTTCCGGCAGCGTCGCCGCGTTCGATCGCACCGCGCCGGTGAGGGGATAGCAGCCGAGCGTGCGGAATCGGACGACTTCCGTCGACGGGCGTTCGCCTTCGGCGAGCGGCATGCGGTCGTCGTCGACCATGATAAGCGCGCCGTCGCGCTCGACGATCGGGCGCGGCGCCGCGAAATACAAAGACGGGATCGGGATATTCTCGCGCCGGATATATTGCCAGATGTCGAGTTCGGTCCAGTTCGAGAGCGGAAAGACCCGGATCGACTCGCCGTTGTGGATGCGGGCGTTGTAGATCGACCACAGCTCCGGGCGTTGATTTTTCGGGTCCCAGCGGTGCTCCTTCGAGCGGAAGGAGAAAACGCGCTCCTTGGCGCGGCTTTTCTCCTCGTCGCGCCGCGCCCCGCCGAAGGCCGCGTCAAACTTGTATTTGTCGAGCGCCTGCTTCAACGCTTGCGTCTTCATCACGTCGGTATGAATCGCCGAACCGTGCGTGAACGGACCGATTCCCTGCCTCAAGCCGTCCTCATTGATGTGGACGATGAGGTCGAAGCCGAGCTCCTTCGCCATCCGGTCGCGATGTGCGTACATGTCGCGGAACTTCCACGTCGTATCGACATGGAGGAGCGGGAAGGGCGGCCGCGCGGGAAAGAACGCCTTGGCTGCGAGGTGGAGCATCACCGAGGAGTCCTTGCCGATCGAATACATCATCACCGGGTTCTCGGCTTCGGCGGCGACCTCCCGCATGATGTAGATCGCTTCCGCTTCGAGCCGATCGAGATGGGCGATAGGCCGAAGCCCTGTGTCCTCCTTGCGGCTTGTCGAGGGAGCGTCCCGCGACAGGGCGACCGGCGCGCCGTGTTCAAGGTTCCGGGGCCAGGATTTGGTCTCGAGATCGGCGGGAAGCGCGGCCGCTCGCTCAAGCGCCGCGAGCCGGGCCGCCGCCGCCTCAAGGGTCCGCAAGGTGCACTGACCGCCGGCTTTCAGACGGTGAAGACCCTTGCCGTCATTGAGGAGTTTGCGCGACACGGTGGACAGCGACAGGCCGCTGACCAATGCCAGGCGCTCGGCGCGTGCGAGCAGATCCGGGATATAAATCATGGGATGATTCCCACACTCTGTGTTTCTTACCCTTTTATAAAACGTGGGAATAGCAAAGGTGTCAAGCCGGTCGAGCCATTTTCGTGGGAAATTTACCACGAATGTGGGAAATCTGTCGACCGATCGAGCTCATCAATCGGTCCGCATTGCCCCGCTCGCGGAGCTTGATCCGCGACGGTCGCCTTTGCGCGAGGGTATTTCCCGGTATTATTCCTCAACGAACGCCTTCAATCTTCCAATGTTTTTGTCCCATTGAAGCGAGGCGCGGGTCAAGAAGTCTCTGGCTTTCGAGATTGGATCAGGCTTGATAGTGAACCGTGTTTCTCTTCCGATGCGCTTAGAGTGGACAATGCCGGCCTGCTTCAGAACTCGCAGGTGCTTTGTCACCCCCTGACGCGTCAGCTTCAGGCCGTCCGCAAGTTCCGTAATCGAATGTTGCTGTCCATCGCTCAGCCGGGAAACGAGCTCCAGGCGGGTGACATCTCCCAACGCCGAAAATACTGGTGCTGATTCAATACCGTCGCTAGCTTTCAACATGAGATTTCACGTTATCGACCTGCGTATCCCAACCCTCAGAGCTTGAACGCAGGATTTCCAACCGCTTTGATTCTGGAAATTGTTGAAAGCCGGATTCTGTGATGACGAGCCGTGTGCCGGACTCGATTGGGTTCAGACGAAATTCGACCAGCACTTTCGCCTTCTCACCATACTCCGTATCCGGATCCACAGCTGAAGGAGACCAAGAAAAAGAAAACAAACGCTCATGGTCCATAGCTTCTGTTACCGATACCCATTTCACATGCTCATGCCCGGGATAAGTCATCGTCCCCGTTGTCGTCTCTCCAACGGCGAATCCGTTATCGAGTCGGACTCGAAACCACACTCCAAATTCACTTGGATCAGTGAGGGCTCGCCACACCCGCGCGACGGGCGCAGCGAGATCGACAGTTTTTTCAATTCGGTCTTGATCTTTATGGATTGGCATTTGGCAACCTCTTGGTTGCTAGTACGGTATCGGGCGGGCGCATTAAACGCAACCCCTTGGTTGCTTTTTTAGCGTCCGAACTTTCAAGCTTCTGGAAATGGCCAGTACGTAACTCAAGCTCGCTACAAGGCAGTCAATTGGGCCTCAATTCCCGTTTGAAAAGACGAATCCCGATCGTTGGTCCCTTTCGCAAACGATGATTCATGGGTGCCGAAAGGAGCCCGTCATGTTTGATCATCTGTTTTGGTTGACCGAGAAGCAGTTCGCACGGCTTAAGCCACTTTTGCCAAACAAGGTGCGCGGCGTTCCGAGTAGTGGATGATCGTCGAGAGATCTCAGGCATTGTGCATGTTCTCAAATCCGGATGCCGATGGGTAGATGCGCCGCAGGAATACGGACCTCGCAAAACGCTCTACAACGCTTCGTACGCTGGGCCGCAAAAGGAGTATGGCGCGACATCTTCCTCGCCTTGGCTGACGCAGGAGGGCCGCCAAGCCAAGCGCTCATCGACAGTTCTGCAGTTCGTGCGCATCGCTCGGCTGCTGGCGGAAAAGGGGGGAGCAGTTGCAAGATATCGGGCGTTCGCGTGGAGGCCGGACAACAAAAATCCACGCAATCACGGACCGCCTCTGCCGCCCGATCAGATTTATCCTGACGGGTGGCCATGTTCCCGACTGTGTGGCGGCAGAATCACTCCTCGGAATGCTGCCTTCGCAAGTTGACGTGGTGCAGGGTGACAAGGGCTACGACAGCAATGCAATCCGTTTACAGATCGAAGCGGCGGGGGCGGCTCCAAACATCCCGCCGAAGTCGCTTTAAGCCCGGCTTCTCGCCAGCCCTTTACCGAGATCGGAATGCCGTGGAGCGCATGTTTGGGCGGCTAAAGGATTTCCGCCGTATCGGAACCCGTTATGACCGAAGGGCCGATGTCTACCTGTCCGCTGTGTGCCTTGCCGCCACCGTGAGCTACTGGTTATGAGTCCGGAGCCTAGTGCGGCGTCAACGGGTGTGCGGCTTCGCCGGCGGGACGCTCATCTCCCGACGGAGCTTCTTGCGCCGCCGCGCGCGTCTTGAGCTTTTTGAGCACGGCCGGCGGCTTTGCTGCGCCCGATTTCAGGCGCTTCTCCGCCGCCTGCTTCAACTCCTCGAAGGACTCCCGGAACGCTTTCATGAGCGCCGGAGTGTCCGGAACGATCTCGCGCGTCGTCGTGACGGCGATCGGGACCTTGTCGAGATAACTCCCGACGGTGACGAAAAGGCCCATATTTCGGCCTAAAGGCGCCATGCCGTAGGCGGAGGTCATTCTCGCTCCGCAGAAATACAGGGCGTCCTTGCCGCCGGGGACGTTCGAGACGATGAGATTGGACATCGGCGCGCGGTTCTCAACGATCTGCAGAAGGGCGCGACTCGCCAGCGCCATCGCCGTCGGCGGCAAGTGCTGGGTGAGATCCGCCATCAGCCGCGTCGCCAGCCCGGTTTTTCCGGCCTTGGCCTTTCGCGTGCTCCGGACGATCGCCTTCAGCCGTTCGATCGGATGCGCGATGTCCGTATAGAGGGGAAGCGACATCGCAGTGATGTCGTTCTTAAGCTCGCCCTTGCCTGAGAAGGCTTCCTTCGGCCGCATATTGATCGGCGAGATGGTGATCAGCGAGGCCTCGGGAAGCGCATTCTTGTCTGCGAGATAGCGGCGAAGCCCGCCGCTGACGATCGCGAGAAGAATGTCGTTGATGGTCGCCTCGGGATATGCGGCGCGCACGGCCTTCACCTCGGCGAGGCTTAATTCGGCGGCGTCGAAGGCTCTGTGGCGCGAGACCGGCATGTTGAAAGGCGTGTGCGGAACGCCTACGGGCTTCCTCAAACCGGATCGCGCCGCGCCCGCGAGGCTCCGGCCGATCATCGGGCTCGACTTGACGACCGCGCGCGCCATCTCGGCCGGCGCACGCGCATGGTTGAACGCGGCGCGGGCGATCATTTCGGGGAAGGATGGATTGCGCGCGGCCTTTTTTCGTTGCGGCGGAAAAACGAAGGCCGGCGGGCCGTCCGGCGACAGGTCCATCATGGCGTTCATGAGCTGGACGCTCGAGGCGCCGTCCATCATCGCGTGATGAGCCTTCCAGATCAGCGAGAAAGCGCTCTTCGGCAGGCCCGCGACATTTTCGAGGCCCTCGACGACATAGGCCTCCCAGAGCGGGCGGCCGAGATCGAGCGGGCGCGAATGGAATCGCGCGACATGAATGCAGAATTGCCGCCAGTCGGACGGCTTTGGAAGCCGCGCGTGGCGGACGTGATATTCGATTTCGAAATGCGGATCCTCGACCCAATAGGGATAGTCGAGCTCGAAAGGGACGCGCATGAGTTTGCGTTTGAGCAGCGGCGCCGCTTCGATCCGCTGACTGAGGCGCTCCACGACCTCCCGGAAGCGGACGACGCCGCCATCAGGGGCCGTGGACTGATCGAAAACATAGACGCCGGAGATGTTCGCGACCCCGCCGGCTTCCTCCAAAAAAAGATACTGCGCGTCCTGCGCTCCAAGCTGATCCATAACGTCCCCTATCCGGTTCCGGCGACGGTCAGCGCCGGCGCCTGATCAACTACTGCCCTTCGAGACTCGCCAGCGGCGCGGCGGCGCGCCGCGATCGCTTCGATGAGGCGCAGGCGGCGCTGCAGATCCTGCATTTCCTGCGCGAAGGCGGCGCGACTCCCCGCGCCGGGACCAGAGAGGAGGCCGCGGTGCGCGGCGTGTCTCACCCCGTTGGCGTAGAGATCCTTGGCGATCGATTCCTCGCCGGTGATGCGGCCGCGGAGCAGCGCGTCGCGGCCCAGTTTCAGGCAGGTGACGGCGATGGCCTTTTCGCTGACCGCCGCTTCGTCGGGTTTCAGGCGCAGCAGCGCGTCGGATACGACGGCGTAGGCTTCGATGTAGGGCTTCAATGTCCCGTGCGCGAAAAGGGGCGACAGGGTCTCGATGAGCTGCTCGACCGAGCGGCCGCCCGCCCACAACAAAGTCTCCCAAGCCGGATTCTGCCGCGCGAGTTCGTCAGCGACCTGGCGCCGAAAATCCTCCGTCTTCGGATAGAAGAACTCGAACTTGAACAAATCACGAATTTCAGCGAGCGAATCCCAGAAAGCCTGCGGCCCGCGGCCCGCCTCGCATTCCATCGCCCGGGCCAGGGCAAGCTCCAGCATCGCGTTGTTGACGAAGAAATGCATGACCGTGTTGCGATAATAGCTCGCAGTAAAACTATGGCCGGGCGCCACGCCGTAAACCGGTTCAAGGCCTTCGTCGTAGCGCTTGAGCACCCCCGCATCGATAAGCGCGCGCGCGACGCCGCTGAATTTTTCGTCGCCGCCCTCGCGGAAATCCCCGGTCATGGGGATTGAACGAAGGGTCGCCCAATCGCGCAGCGCGCGCAGGTCGCACCTGATTTCATCAGCGGTCAAAGCCCGCGGGGCCGCCGCGATCATGACGAAAGAAATGACGCCGGAAGCGGTGAGCGGCGTTACGCTGTTAATGTTGACGGCCGTCTCGAAGGCGAGCCTCTGCAGGTCGAGAGTCAGATCCTCATTCGCTGCGGGAGAGGGCCTTTCGGCCTCGGGGCCGGCTGCGATGGGCGCGCCGAATTCAACATAAATGCGGCCCATCGGCTTGCGCAGCCCAGCCATGTATCCGAAGAACCAGGAGAGACTTTCCTTCTTCTTCACGGCCCCCGCCTGCTCGTCCGCGTAGGATGCGATCTCCGGGATGAGGTCGTAATAGATCGACACCGGGACGATGGTGAGGTCCCGAACAGCGGTTCTGCGCGCCGCCTCGACCACATATTTCAGGATGCCGAAGCGCGGCGGCATCAGCTTGCCGATGCGCGAGCGGGTTCCCTCAAGCGACCAGGCGAGCGGAAAGTGCTTCTCGAGGATGTATCCAAGATAATGGCGCAATGCGAGCTTGTAGACCGCATCGTCCTGGAATGAACGGCGGATGAAGATGGTCCCGCTTTTCTTTGCAATCGTCCCCATTCCGAGAAACGCCATGTTGACGCCGCCGACGAGATGGACCAGCGGAAAGCCGAGCTGGCGCGTGAGAGCGATCATCGCCAGGCCGTCGATATGCGATTTGTGCGTGAAAAGGAGCGCCGTCGGCGATCGGCGGACGAGATCCCGAATCTTCGCCGCGCGCTCTTCATCGAACACGATCTTTGCATCGTAGCCCATCGTGTAGAGGGTTCGCGCGAGCCGCTCCATTTGCCGCACGAAGAAGGGCGTCGGCGTCGGGGCGATCTGCCGCAAGCACTTGCGCGCGTCCTCGGCGATTTCGACATAGTCGCGTTTGGCGCTTTCGGCGAGCGCCTTCAAATCGGCCTGGAAGCTTCGCCGCGCCATCACCGCTTCGACGACGAAACGCGGAAGTTTGATTGCGCCGATCCCAGCACGCCGCTGTTCGCGGTCGACAGTCACCGCGGCCTGCCGCGCGATGAAATCGGCGAAGGCGTCCGCGCCGCTCTCTGGCGCGGCGCTGCGTTCGAAGCGCGCGCGCAGCGACACTTTCGTCGCCGCTTCGCCGACGATGAGAACGCAGCGTTGCGGCGCGCCGCGAAGCACGCGTTCCTTGCGTCGCGCGCCTTTGGGCCCTGCCGGAGAATGGAGAGGGTCCTTGCCGGCGGATTCGCCGCGCGATTTCCAGGCGAGGCCGATCGGCGCGACGATGAGGCCGGGCGGCGCATCGGCAAGGCTTGCCAGTCCGGTATGTTCGAGGGTCTGGCCGCGTCCTTCTGAGACCGAAGCGAACCAATGTGCGCCACTCCTTGCCGGCCGCAACGCAAGAACTCGCGCCCGCATCACCTCGCGGTCGAACTCGTCATCGCCGAACAGCACGAACAAAACCGGCGCCTCGCCCTCCGGCCATGGAGCGGCGGTCGTCTGCACACGATTGATTGCCTCGGCGTCGATCACGCCTCGCTCCCGCATCGGTGGGGAACGCGCCCCTCACCCGCCGGCCAGCATGTGACGAAGCTGGGGCGTGGGGAAGCATGCCGGCGGCCTCTCCCGGAGGGAGAGGTGAAGATCCGTGTACGTTGTAAAAACCGGACGCAGCGCTCAAGGTCAACGGCCGGGAGAGGCCGCCGGCATGCGGGAAAAAACTGCGAACGAGCCCGAAGCCGGCCGGCGGATGAGGGGCTTCGGTCTATCCGTGACAGCATAGGCCTCATCCCGGATCGGCCTCCGACCTCGAGGCCTTGCGTAAGAGGCCACGGAACGCCTGACGCGCCGTCGAGCCCGCATGGCAGACGCGGTAGACCTCGTACGAGATCGGCATCTCTATCCCGTACTCCTCCGCAAGCTCCATGACCACCTTCGAGGTGTTAACCCCTTCGGCGACCTGGTTCATCGATGCGACGATGTCGCCGATCTTTCGTCCCTTGCCGAGCTCGACGCCGACATGATGGTTGCGGCTCAAATCCGAGGTGCAGGTCGCCATCATGTCGCCCATGCCGGCGAGGCCGGCAAAGGTGGCCGGCTTGCCGCCCATGGCGACGCCGAGCCTCGTCATTTCTGCGAGCCCGCGGGTGATTACGGTCGAGCGCGTGTTGACGCCCGCGCCGGCGCCGTCGCCCATCCCTGCTGCAATGGCGATGACGTTCTTGAACGCGCCGCCAAGTTCGCATCCGATGACGTCCGTATTCGTATAAACGCGGAATATGCCCGATGAGAACACGGGCTTCAGCTTCGCTACTATGACTTCGTCTTCCATGGCGAGGACGCTCGCCGCCGCGAAGCCGTCGATGATCTCGCGCGCCAGATTGGGGCCGGTCAGGACGCCTGGCGGGTGGCCGGGCAGCATCTCTTTGACGATTTCGGTCATGCGGAATTTGGTTCCCGGCTCAAGCCCCTTGGCGAGGCTGATCACCGGCACCCAGGGACGGATCGCGCCTTTGAGCGCGTCCAGCGTTTCGCGCATCGCCTTGGAGGGAACGCCGAGAACGACGATGTCTGCGTTTCGCGCAGCGGCGGCGAGATCGTCCGTAGCCTTCAGTTTCGGCGAAAGCTTCGCGCCGGGCAGATAGCGCTCGTTCCCGCGGCGGTCGTTGATGTCGTCGGCGACCGCGCGTTGGCGCGCCCAGATCGTGGTCGGCACGTTGTTGGCGACGATCGATGCGACCGTCGTACCCCACGATCCTGCGCCAAGTACGGCGGCCTTCAGTTGCATAGTAGGTGCTAGGTGCCAGGTGCTAGGTGCTGGGCAGATGTGCACATGCTTCCAACGAAATTCATTCGTAGCCAGAGAATACCGAATCTACGCCCTAACACCTAGCACCTAGCACCTAACTGCGGGCGCGCATGCGTTCGGGCCTCACGACCTTTTCGTCCGCAGCCTCGTCGGGGTCGTCCCAGTGATCAAGCGACAACTCCTCATCGTCTTCAGGTTCGCTCTGGCCGAGGGCGTCGAGATAGAGGTTGCGGACATAGGCGACATGATCCCCGACCGTTTCCGCCCGCCAGCCCAAAGTGTCGATCGGCGGCAACACGGTCACGCGAATGTCTGCAGGCCTCGGAACTGCGCGGCCCTTGGGCTGCGAGTCGGCGGCGTTATGGATGACGATAGGCACGATCGGCGCGCCCGCCTGCATGGCGATATGGAATGCGCCCTTCTTGAACGCTCCAAGCTTCGTCGACACGCTGCGCGTCCCTTCCGGAGCGATCGACACGGAGAGTCCGTCGCGGCGGATCGCGTCGACGACGGGGCGCATCGCCTTGATCGCGCCGGCGCCGTCCGCGCGGTCGATCAGCACCACCTCGGCGAATTGCATCAATGGACCGATAATGGGAAACCGCGCGATCTCTTTCTTTCCGACTCCTGTAAAATCGCGGCGAAGGAGCTTCGGGATGATAAGGGCGTCGACCGAGCTTTGATGGTTGAAGATGAACACTGCGGGCCGCCGCTTCCACAAATTCTCTTCGCCATCGATGTGGAGACGGATGCCGGCGATCGCAGCGGCGTAATCCGCCCACATGCCGACCGCCAGATTGATCATGTCGCGCTTTCGTCCCGTAAGCGCCCATACCGGCGCGGCCGCCGCGAACGCCGCCGGAAGCGCGCCGTAGGCCAGGGCCGTCCGCGCCAGGGTCGGAACGCTCACCCGCCCGCGGCTGGTGAATCTGTATGTCTCCCAGCCGCGCTCGCGCGCGATTCTCGCAAGTTTGCGGTTGGGGTTCAGGACTCGCGGGCGCCCGACTGCGTCGAGGAGCGGCAGATCGTCCGAGCTGTCGGTGTAGAAGAAACTTTCGTCGAGATCGGCGCCGGTCTTTTTCGCGAGTTTCTCGGCGGCGGTTCGCTTGCCTTCGCCGAAGCAGGTCGGACGAACGATTTCGCCGGTGAAAATTCCGTCCTTCACCTCAAGCCGCGAGCAGATGACATGCCTGATGCCGAGATCGTCGGCGACCGGCTGGACCTGATATTTCGTCGCCGAAGAGATGACGGCGACGGTATGTCCCTTGTCGATATGCGCTTTCACGAGCGCGCGCGATTCAGGATAGATCGATCCGGCGATCTCTTTTCTGTAAACGGTTTCGCCGAACTCCTCGAACCAGTATTCGGCCCGCCCGCGCATCGAGGCCGCCGTCGCGCTCAGGAGCGAGGAAAACCCGGCCTTGCCGCGGGCGAATTTGACGCCTGCCTCGAACTGGTCGCGAAATTCGCGGGGCGAGACGGCGCCGCTCATGATCTGCTCTTTGATGAAGGCGGTCGCCGAGTAGCCGGAGATCAGAGTCCCGTCGAAATCGAAAAACGCTCCGACCCCCGCGCCGTCCACGGACTGTTCGATGTCGCTCAAAATCGATCGGAGTTCAGAATCGCCCACGCAGCGCCCTCGATGAGCCGCAGGAAAGTATTGCATTTCCCCCGGCCGAAATGAACAAATGATTTCATGCAGCTGGCGCGGCGCCTTCCTTCTCCCTCTGGGAGAAGGTGGCGCGAAGCGCCGGATGAGGGTTCGGGTGTCGCGGCGCCACGCAAGGGCGCAACCCTCACCCGGATTCACTGCGCAAATCCGACCTCTCCCACCGGGAGAGGTGCACCTCGCTTGCGGAGGACGAGTTGCGAACGATTATGGAAGGGGAGGCGCATGCGCGAACAGCATTTCGAATACCGTTCGGAAGCAGACGATTTGGTCATTGCAGCGATCAAATGGGCGCCGGAGCGAGCGCGCGCCATCGTCCAGATCTCTCACGGCCTCGCAGAACATTCCCGCCGCTATCGTCGTCTTGCGAAAGCCCTGACCGGCGCCGGATATGCCGTATACGGCAACGATCATCGCGGCCATGGCGCGACGCTCAAAGGCGCCCCCGGCGATTTCGGCGAAGCGGGATGGGAGGGGCTGGTCGCCGATATGGCGCAGCTCGGCCGCATCGCGCGCAGCGAGAACGAGGGTCTGCCGCACATTCTACTCGGGCACAGCATGGGCTCGTTCGCCGTGCAGCAGTTCCTGCTCGACGGAAGCCGCGACGTCGACGCGGCGATCCTCTCCGGATCGAGCGATTTTGCAGCGCTTGCGCCGCTCGCCGCGGCCGGCGCCGATTTCTCCTTCGCGGCGCTCAACGCCGGCTTTGAACCGGCGCGCACGAAATTCGACTGGCTGTCGCGCGACGCGCGCGAAGTCGACGCCTATATCGCCGATCCGTTGTGCGGCTTCGACGCGCCGGCCGAGGCCACGGCGGGGATGTTTTCGGCGGGATCCCGTTTCGCCGACCCAGAACAGCTCGCGCGCATCCGCTCCGACCTGCCGCTGCTCATTTTCTCCGGCAATCGAGATCCGGTCTCGGCCGGCGGCGCTCTGCTCGACGGTCTCGTCGCCCGCTACCGCGACGCCGGACTCACCAACCTGACCTTGAAGCTATACGATGACGGCCGCCACGAAATGTTCAACGAAACAAGCCGCGATGAAGTCACGGCCGAGGTGATCGCGTGGATCGAATGCGCCGTCCTGAATTGAAGGCGCTCACGGTTTCCCCGACAAGACGACATCGCCATGGCATGTCGCGTTTTAGAGCCCTGCGCATCATCGTTCGTGTGCGCTGGCGATGTGATAAAGCATGACGCCGGCCGAAACCGCGAGATTGAGGCTGTCGGCGCGGCCCTTCATCGGCAGTCTGACGAGAGCTCCGCAGGCGGAGCGCGCCGCATCGCTCAGGCCGGATTGTTCGGCGCCCATGACCAGAAGCGTTGGAGTCGCATAATCAACGGAACGATAGTCCGTCTCCGTCTGCAACGCGGTTCCGACGGCAAGGCCCGGCCAGTCGCGACTAAGAGCGAGAAACTCGATGAGCGACGCGCGAAAGATCGCAACGGCGAAAATCGATCCCATTGTGGCGCGCACGGATTCGACGCTGAAGGGATCGCAGGTGTCGCCGACGAGAATGACCCCGCCGGCGGCGACTGCGTCCGCGGTGCGGATGACGGTCCCGAGATTGCCGGGGTCCTTTACGCCCTCAAGCGCGACCCAGATCGCGGCGGATTTCGAATTGAGTTCCGGGAGCGGCCGATATCGCTGCTCGAAAACGCCGACGACGCTTTGGGGATTGTCCTTGCGGGCGATCTTGGCGAGTGCGCCCTCGGAAACCTCGGCCGCCTCGCCGCCCGCCTTTATGGTGCGGGAACGAAGCTTCTCGACGATATCGGAGTCCCGCGCGGTCCTCGCGTAAATTAACGTCTTCGGCGCGAAGCCGCAGTCGAATCCCTCCATGACGATGCGCGCGCCCTCGGCGAGAAAGAGCCCCGTCTCCTCGCGCCGCTTCTTCAGATGCAGCGCTTTGACGCTCTTGATGAGCGGGTTGGCCGGACTTGCGATCTCGCGGACGGTCATGCGAACCAGCGCGCGTAGAGCGAGGTCGAGAGATACCGATCGCCGCCGTCGCGCTGGACGAGTTCGCCCGCCTCGATGGCGCCTCGGGCGCCCATGGCGTCGTGCATCAGTTCGTAGAGCGAGAGATATGAAAGGCGCACGGCGTAAGCCGTCAGCACCAGGAACGACGCCTCATCGCTCAGGAGTTCGGCGCATTGCGGGAGGAGGCGGGGGAGGTGCTCGAACAGCTCCCAGGTCTCGTTGTCGGGGCCGCGGCCGAATTTCGGCGGATCGAGCAAGATGCCGTCATAGCGGTTGCCGCGACGAATTTCGCGCGCGACGAATTTTTGCGCATCGTCGCAGATCCAGCGAATCGGCTTGTCCTCAAGGCCGTTCAGCTTCTGATTGTCGCGCGCCCACGCGACGGCCTTTTTCGAGGCGTCGACATGAACGACTTCGGCGCCGGTCGCCACGGCGATGAGGCTCGCAGCGCCGGTATAGGCGAAGAGATTGAGCAGACGGAAGAACCTGCCGGCGGCCCGGCGCGACTCGATCCGCTCGCGCATCCATCGCCAATGCGTCGCCTGTTCGGCAAAGAGTCCGACATGCCGGAACGAAGTGAGCCGGCATTCGAAGGCGAGCTCGCCGGCCGGAACGCACCAGGCTTCGCCGAGCTTATCCGTAACGCGCCATCGTCCGTGCTCGTCGTCTTCGGCCGCGGCGTCGAACTCCGCGCCGGCCCTCGCCCACTCGGCGTCGGAAAGCGACGGCGTCCACAAGGCCTGGGGCTCTGGTCGAACGAGCAGGCGCTCCCCGAATCGCTCAAGCTTGCGGCCTCCTCCTGTATCGAGCAGCGCATAGCCGTCCCACCCGCGCGTTTCGAGCATGGTCGCGAGGCAGACGGCGGGGGCGCGTTCGTTCAAGCGGACTCTACCGCTTCTCGATCGGTCTGTAGGGCCGCTTGGCGGCGCCGGTGTAAATCTGCCGCGGACGGCCGATTTTCTGGCTGTCGTCCTCGATCATTTCCGCCCACTGAGCGATCCAGCCGACGGTACGCGCGAGGGCGAAGAGGACGGTGAACATTTCGGTCGGAAATCCCAGCGCCTTAAGCGTGATGCCGGAATAGAAATCGATATTGGGGTAAAGCTTCTTTTCAAGGAAATAATCGTCGGAGAGCGCGATGCGCTCAAGCTCGAGCGCCACGGCGAGCAAGGGATCGTTCTTGACTCCGAGCGCATTTAGGACGTCGTGGCAGGCCTTGCGCATGACTTTGGCGCGCGGATCGTAGTTTTTGTAGACCCTGTGCCCGAAGCCCATCAGGCGAAACGCGTCCTTCGGATCCTTGGCGCGCGCGATGAAATGCGGAATGCGCTCGGGCGCCGCGATCTCGATCAGCATGTTGAGCGCGGCTTCGTTGGCCCCGCCATGGGCCGGACCCCAGAGCGAGGCGATGCCGGCCGCGATGCAGGCGAAGGGATTGGCGCCCGAGGACCCGGCAAGACGCACGGTCGAGGTCGAGGCGTTCTGCTCGTGGTCCATGTGCAGGATGAAGATCTTGTCGAGGGCGTCGACGAGCACTGGGTTGAGCTTGTATTCCTCGGCGGGCACTGCGAAGCACATGTTCATGAAATTCGCGGTGTATGACAGATCGTTCCGTGGAAAGATGAAAGGCTGGCCGATCGAGTATTTGTAGGCCATCGCGGCGAGCGTCGGGATCTTGGCGATCAGACGATGGCTGGCGACGACGCGCTGCACCGGATCGTCGATGTCGGTCGAGTCGTGATAGAAGGCGGAGAGCGCCCCGACGACGCCCACCATGATCGCCATCGAATGCGCGTCGCTCCTGAAGCCGTTGTAAAACCGCTTTAACTGTTCGTGCACCATGGTGTGCATGGTGATCGAGCGGTTGAAGACGGACTGCTGGTCCTTGGTCGGCAATTCGCCGTGGAGGAGGAGATAGGCGACTTCGAGGAAATCCGACTGCTCGGCCAGCTCATCGATCGGATAGCCGCGATAAAGGAGAATGCCTTCGTCGCCGTCGATAAAGGTGATCTGGGACTCGCACGCCCCGGTGGAGGTGAATCCGGGATCGAAGGTGAAGCAGCCGGTTTCCTTATAGAAGGCTCTGATGTCCACGACATTCGGCCCGTGGGTCCCGGCGAAGACCGGAAGGTCGGCCCGCTTGCCGTCATAGGTGACTGTCATCTTGCCGGCCGGCTTCAGCTTGGTGTCCATCGGGCGTCCTCTTGTGCAGCGCGGCAAGTCATGTTGCAGTGCAAATATATTGACCGGAATCGGCTGATTCCAGCGAATTCTCCAGTCGGCTTCAAGCCGCCTGATCGCCGAGGCGCGCCAGTGATTCCGCCTGTCCGATCGCGTAAAGGGTCTCGCCAAGCGAGGGGGCGGGAAGGCCCGCGGTCAGCGCCGCCCGCATCGCCGGGCCGATCTGACCAAACCCCAGTTTGCGCCTTTCGGCAAAGTCCTTGAGCGCCTCCTCGAGCCGCACGTGATCGGACCAGTCGGCGGTTAACAACGCCTTCCCGATCTCAGCGAGAAGGCTGCGCGCGCCCTCTTTCTCAAGCGGCTTGGCCGCCTTTTCGGAGAGCGCAATAGGACGCTTGAGGAAAAGAAACGCTCCGGCTTCGGCGACCTGTTTCAAAGTTGCGGCGCGCGCCTTGAGAAGCGCCGCGGCGCGCAGGAGCGTCGCGCGTGCGGCGGGGTCGAGCGCGACGCCGGCGGCTTCGAGGAAGGGCTCCGCCTTTGTCAGGAATTCCTGGTCCGTCAGCAGGCGGATGTAATGCGCGTTGACGTGATTGAGCTTTTCAAAGTCGAGTCGGGCGGGCGCCTTGTTGATGCCGCCAAGGTCGAAGATCTGGAGCGCGCGTTCGCGAGGAATGATTTCGTCGTCGCCGTGGCTCCAGCCGAGCCGCAGCAAATAGTTGGCGAGGCCTTCTGGCAGATAGCCGTCGTCACGGTAGGATTCGACGCCGAGCGCGCCATGCCGCTTGGAAAGTTTCGCTCCGTCGGGCCCGTGAATGAGCGGCACATGGGCGAAAACCGGAACCGGCCAATCCATCACTTCGTAGATCTGCTGCTGGCGCGCGGCGTTGTTTAGATGATCGTCGCCGCGAATGACATGCGTGACGCTCATGTCGTGGTCGTCGACGACGACGGCCAGATTATAGGTCGGCGCGCCGTCGCTTCTGAGGATGATGAGATCGTCAAGCGCGAGATTGGGAAATCGCACGTCGCCCTGGACGGCGTCGCGCACGAGCGTGTCGCCGTCGCGAGGCGCCTTGAAACGGATGGCGAAGGGCTTGTCGGGGGCCTTGGCTGGACCCGCGTCGCGCCACTGGCTTTCGAACCGGATCTTGGCCGCGCGCGCGCTCTCGCGCGCGGCATCGGTCTCTTCCGGCGTCATGTAGCAGCGATAGGCGGCGCCGCGCGCCAGCAGTTCGCGGGCGATTTCGGCATGCCGCGGACCGCGCGCAAATTGCGAAATCGGCTCCCCATCCCAGTCAAGCCCCAGCCAGGCAAGGCCGTCGATAATCGCCTGAACCGCCGCTTCATTGTGGCGGGCGCGGTCGGTGTCCTCGATCCTCAGCAGGAACTTTCCCTTCCGCCCGCGCGCATAGAGCCACGAGAACAGCGCCGTCCGCGCGCCGCCGATGTGGAGATAACCTGTCGGCGAGGGGGCGAAACGGGTGACAGTCATGCTTGCAGGCGATCCGTGATTTTGGTCTTGTTGCAAGGGTCTTCCGTGTATCGCTGAAATCGTCGGCCGGCGCCAGCAGGCCGCGGGGCTCGACGCAAAATTGACTGCGGTCGAAACCATCTCTCTGGGCCAAACCGCGTGGCTTGGAAAAATGGCGTCGCGCACGCGGGCCGCCGCGGGCGATGCTGTCGCGAAACTGCGCGCATGGGCGGCGGTCGAGGCAGGGCGGCTCGGCCTCTGGACTCCTGTCGCGATCGGCGCGGGCGCCGCGCTCTATTTCGCCCTGAAATCCGAACCGCCGGTCTGGTTTGCCCCGCTCCTTCTCGCTGCGTCGGCCGGCGCCGCAATCGCGTTCGAGCGGGTACGGACGGTCGCGCGCGCCGCAACGTTGATCGCGCTCGGTCTTGCCGCCGCCGATCTCCGCGTCGCGGGCGTCGAGGCGCCGGCGATCGCCCGAGAGATGCGGCCGACAGAGGTCGTCGGCCGTCTGCTTGCCGTCGACGAGGCGCCGAAAATGCGACGCCTCATTCTCGAAGCGCATTCGATCGCCGGCGTAGCGAAAGAGGCGCTTCCGGAACGCGTGCGCGTGAGCTGGCGCGGCAAGGAGTTCGATGCGCTGCCGGGCGATCTCATTTCTCTGCGCGCGGGGCTTTCGCCGCCGCCCGAGCCGGCCGCCCCCGGAGCATTCGATTATGCGCGACAGCTCTATTTTCAGAAGATCGGCGGAACCGGATACGCCGTGACGCCGCCGACGGTCATTCCCGAGGCGCATCCTAAGCTCGCGGACCGGGGGCGGGCGGTGATCGAGCGCGTGCGGCTCACGCTCACCCGGCGCATCCTCGAGGCCGCCCCGGGAGACGGAGGCGCGATGGTCGCGGCGAGCGTCACCGGCAAACGCGAAGCGATCTCCGAAGTAGCGGAGAACGCGCTCCGCGATTCGGGCCTTGCGCATCTCATCGCCATCTCCGGGCTCAATATGGCGCTGGCGACCGGCATCATTTTCTTCGCCCTGCGCTTCGTCCTCGCCGCCATCGAGCCCATCGCGTTGCGCTATCCCATCAAGAAATGGTCGGCGGCCGCCGCGCTTCTGTCCGGCTTCGCCTATCTTCTGTTGTCCGGAGGCGGATGGTCGGCGCAGCGCGCCTTCATCATGACGTCGATCTTCTTCGTCGCGATCCTTTTCGACCGACGGGCGCTCTCCTTGCGCAATGTCGCTATCGCAGCGATCATCATTCTGCTGCTGACGCCCGAAGCCGTCGTCCATCCAGGCTTCCAGATGTCGTTTGCGGCGGTCACCGCGCTCATCGCCGCCTATGAATGGCATGTGAAGCGGCTCGATCCCGATCGCAGTTTCTCGCTCACGGCGCGCATGGGCCGCTATGTGGCGGGGGTGGCGGCGACCGACGTAATCGCCTCGGCGGCGACGGCGCCCTATGGACTCTATCACTTCAACCGCGCCGCCAATTGGGGACTGCCCGCGAACCTCCTCGCCATCCCGATCATGGGCTTTTGGGTGATGCCGGCGGCGATCCTCGCGCTTTTCCTCGTGCCGTTCGGTCTGGACGGGTGGGCGTGGCGGCTATCCGCGATGGGCGTCGATGCGATCCTCTTCATCGGCCGGACCGTATCCGCCTGGCCGGGCGCTGTGACGACCATCCATCACTGGCCGGCCGCCGCGCTCATTATCCTGACCATCGGCGGATTGTGGCTTTGCCTTATGACGGCGCCTTGGCGGCTCGCCGGCCTCGCAGCGATTCCCGTCGCCATCGTGATCGCTATATCCGCTCCGCCTCCGACGCTGTTCGTGACGACGGAGGGAACGAATGTCGGCGTCGTGGTGAGGAGCTCGTTTCCCTTGCACACGGCGGCGTGGCCGACAGGAGGAAGAAAAGCCGTGGATGGCGGGCGACTCCCCTCTCCCTTTGGGAGAGGGGCCGGGGGAGAGGGTTCAGATGCTTCGAGCGCCGAACCCTCACCCCTGTCCCCTCTCCCAATGGGAGAGGGGAACGCTGTCCTCGCCAGCGGAGAACGCGGCCGCATGCGACTCGCCATGTTCAACCCGCGCAAGGACAAATTCGTCGCGCGCGTCTGGAAGGAATATTCCGCGGTTGATGCGGCGGGTTCGCCGACCATTCCATTCGCTGAAATCGGCCGCTGCGATCCGGCGGGCTGCGCCGTCGAAATGTCCGGCGCGATCGTCGCGGTTTCCAACGATCCGCTCGGCCTCGCCGACGACTGCGCGCGCGCTGATCTCGTCGTCGCGCTCTATCCCGCAACGCGGCGCAACCGCGCCGAATGCGGCGCCACGTTAATCGATCGCCGCGACGCCTGGAACCATGGCGGTCACGCAGTCTGGATCGGAAAGAACCAGACGTTCCGCATCAAGAGCGTCGCTGGGGTACGCGGCGCGCGGCCGTGGACCCGCGACGCCCGCAACTGAAGGCACTGTCGCGCATCGGCGTCCGTTGCTAATGAAGAGACGAGCGAAAGAGGGGCGCCATGAAGAAGATGATCTGCTGCGCCTTGTGCGCAATCTTGGCCGGCGGTGCGCAGGCGGAAACCGTTGCTGTTACAGCGGCGCGCCTGATTGAGGCGCCGTCGGGGAGGGCGGTCGCCGACCCGGTCGTCGTCATCGTTGACGGGAAGATCGTGGCCGTCGGGGCGGCGGGGCGCGTCGAGATTCCGCCGGGCGCAAAGCGCATCGATCTCGCCGGGCTGACGATCCTTCCCGGACTGATCGACATGCATGTCCATCTCGATTCTTCCCCGCTTTTCGGCGGCTATACGTGGCTTCAGTTCAACGACCGGTTCTGGAGCATTCTCGCAGCGCCGCACGCCAAAGCGACGCTTGACGCCGGATTCACCACCGTCAGGAATGTCGGCTCGGACGCCTGGAACGATGTTGGATTGCGGCAGGCGATCGATGAAGGATTCGTTCCGGGCCCGCGCATCGTCACGGCCGGCTACGCATTCGGCTCGACCGGCGGACACTGTGATTCGACCTACTTTCCTCCTTCAATGAATCAAAGCTCGCCGTTCAACGCGGACAGCGTGGATGAAGCGCGCAAGAGTGTCCGGAAGCTCCGCAAATACGGCGCACAAGTGATCAAGATCTGCGCGACCGGCGGCGTGTTTTCCCTGAACACCGAGCCCGGACAGCAGCAGATGAGTCTCGAAGAAATGCGCGCCGTCGTCGAGGAGGCGCATCTTCAGGGGCTCAAGGTCGCCGCGCACGCGCACGGGGCCTCCGGAATCAAGGACGCGATCCGCGCCGGCGTCGACACGATTGAGCACGCCTCGCTGATCGACGACGAGGGCATAAGGCTGGCGAAGAGCCGCGGCGCGTGGCTGTCGATGGATATCTACAACACCGATTACACCCAGGCCGAAGGGAAGAAGAACGGCGTTCTTGAGGAGAACCTTCGCAAGGACCGTGAGATCGCCGAAACGCAGCGGCAGGGATTCAGGCGCGCGCATGCGGCCGGCGCGAAAATGATTTACGGCACCGACACCGGCGTCTACCCGCATGGCGACAACGCCAAACAGTTCGCCGTGATGGTCCGCTACGGCATGACGCCGCTTCAGGCGATCCGCACGGCGACCGTCAACGCCGCCGCTGCGCTCGGGCGCGAGGATGTCGGCGTCATCGAAGCCGGGCGCTGGGGCGACCTCATCGCCGTCGAAGGCGATCCGTTGACAGACGTGACCGTCCTCGAACACGTGAAGGCCGTGGTCAAAGGCGGCGTCCTCGTGACCGACAGACGGTGAATTCAGCCCGCCGCGCCCGTTTGCGGATCCGGTATTCGTTTCAGCGATACGATGATTGGGAAGTGATCGGATCCGTTGGCGGGGCCGAGCGCAACGGAGCCGACAAGGGCATTCGAAACAAATGCATGATCGATCGCTGCTCCAAGCAGCGGCAATGGCGATAGCCATGTCGATCGTGGGCCGAGCGAGAGGCGTTGCGGCGCGCCGGGCTGCCGGCCGATTTGCTCAAGCGCCTCGTTCCACGGAACGGCGTTGAAATCGCCGATAAGCAGCGAATGCGCCGATGTCATCGCCGCGGCGGTTTGAAGGATCTGTCCGCGCTGGCGCGCGAGCATGCCCGGCGTCAACGGAACCGAGGCGTGAAGGACTCCGATGCGCAGCGTTTCGCCTGGCCATCTCGATTTCGGCAACGAGCGGGCTGCGCCGAAAACCTTTAAGTAACTTCGCCTCGACGATCGGTCGACGGCTGAAGATAATGGTGTTGGGACTTTCGTCTGTTTGAGCCGGGAAACGGTGTGGATACGCGGCCTGGAACTCGGAGGACAGCACCGGCCGCTCGGGATACTCGCCGAAGGCGACAATGTCCGCTTGCTTCGCAATAGCGAGGCGCTCGACCGCGTGAAGGCTCGCTTGCCGGTCGAAGAGATTGGCCCAAATGACCGTTGCTGCTGGGTCTGCGACGGGCGGAGAGGCTGCCGCGAACGCCGGCGCGGATCGCCAGAAAGCGAGAATCGCCGCCGCGATGAGGAGCGCGGCGCCGACCGGCCTCCCAAGCATTGCGGAGATTCCTGCGAAGATGAGGCTCAAGAGCGCCAATTGGAGCGAGTGCCTCGAACGGCCAGACGCTGCGCAGGAAAACGCCGCCGGCGATCAGGAGCGACAAGCCGATTTGCACGATCCAGATTTGCATGAATCGCTTGCTAGAGTGCGCCGCGAGTCACCTCAATATTTTCGCATCAGCCCGACGAGCTTGCCCTGCACGGCGACGCGGTCAGGCCCATAGATGCGGGTTTCGAAAGCGGGGTTTGCGGCTTCGAGCGCGATCGAGCCGCCCTTCTTGCGGAGGCGTTTCAAGGTCGCTTCTTCGCCGTCGACAAGGGCGACGACGATGTCGCCCGAAAGCGCGTCGGCGGTGCGCTGGATGATTGCGTAATCGCCGTCATAAATGCCGGCTTCGATCATCGACTCGCCCTGGATTTCGAGAATGAAGTGTTCGCCCGATTTAAGCATCGCCTTGGGCGCGGCGAGGCGGTCGACTTCGTGCTGGATCGCCTCGATCGGCGTGCCGGCGGCGATCCGGCCGAGCACGGGAAGATCCATGGCGTCGCCGCCCGCCGAGGCGCGGGCCTGCGGCCGCGTCGGCAAAGCGCGGCGTCCCGATTTGGCGAAACGCCCTTCGACGACGGATGGGGAAAATCCGGTGCGCGGCGTCGCCGAGTCGGGAAGCCGCAATACTTCCAGCGCGCGGGCCCGATGGGCGAGCCGGCGAATGAAGCCGCGCTCTTCGAGCGCCAAGATGAGCCGGTGGATGCCGGATTTGGAACGCAGGTCGAGCGCTTCCTTCATCTCATCAAATGAGGGTGAGACGCCCGTCTCCTTGATCCGGCGGTTGATGAACACCAGAAGCTCGCGCTGCTTTTCCGTCAGCATGCCGACATCTCCGCAACCGGCGCCCGCAAACCCCGGCCGTCTTTTGGCGGCCGAAACGAGGGCGGAACAAATCATCAACGTTCTAGGGATGTTCTCGCAGAACGTCAACAAACTTGGGGAAAATTTCAGGCAAGCCGATTTTTCCCCAGCAATGCCCGCGTCGCGGCCGCCACGTCATGCTGACGCATCAGGCTTTCACCGACCAGGAACGCCTTCGCTCCAAACTGGCACAGAATCTCCAAATCGCGCGCGGCCGCGATGCCGCTTTCGCTGACAATGAGGCGGTCGCGCGGGATCAGTCGGGCCAGCCGCTCCGTGGTCTCGAGTGAGGTTTTGAAGGTCTTGAGGTCGCGGTTGTTGACGCCGATCAGCGGCGACTTGAGCCGAAGCGCGCGCTCTACCTCGCGCCCGTCGTGGGTCTCGATGAGCGCATCCATGCCGAAGGCCAAAGCCGCCGCCTCAAGTTCGGCGGCGAGCGCGCCGTCGACCGCAGCCATGATGATCAGGATGCAATCGGCGCCGAAGGCGCGCGCCTCGGCGACCTGATAGGGGTCGATCATGAAATCCTTGCGCAGAACGGGGAGCGAGGACGCCGCACGCGCCATGCGCAAATGTCCGGGCGCCCCCTGAAAGCTCGGACCGTCGGTGAGGACCGAGAGGCAGGCGGCGCCACCTTCCTCGTAGGCGCGCGCGAGCGCGGCCGGATCGAAATCGGCGCGAATGAGCCCTCGCGACGGGCTTGCTTTTTTGATTTCGGCGATCAGCGCGTGATCGGTTTCCGCCTTGCGCGCGAGCGTGGCTGCGAAGCGGCGCGCAGGCCCCATGTCGCGGACGATCGCCTCTAGCGAAGACAGAGGCGCGTTGCGCCTGGCGTTTGCGGCTTCGTCTTTCTTATAGGCGAGGATATCGTCGAGGATGGTCATTCGCGACCGTTCGAAATAGCGACGAGCTTTTCGAGCGCCGCGCGGGCGCGGCCCGCGTCGATCGATGCGGCGGCGAGCGCCGCGCCTTCCTTCAAATCGCGCGCGCGGTCGGCGATGATGAGCGCTGCGGCCGCGTTCAGCAGGACGAAATCGCGGAACGCCGATCTCTCGCCGTCGAGCAGCGCGGAAATCGCCTCAGCATTCTCCTGCGGCGATCCGCCTTTGAGCGCCGCGGCGTCGGCGCGCGGGAGGCCTGCGTCCTCCGGACTCACGCGGAACGTCCGCACGGAGCCGTCGATGATCTCGGCGACGAAGCTTTCGCCGGCCGTCGAGAGTTCGTCCATGCCGCCGCCATGCACGACCCAGGCGCGCGTCGTTCCAAGGCTAAGGAGCGCGCTGGCGGCCGGCTCGACCAGGTCCCTCCCATAGACGCCCATCAATTGGCGTCGCGCGCCGGCCGGGTTGGACAGGGGGCCGAGGAGATTGAACAATGTCCGTATGCCAAGCGTTTTGCGCACATTGGCGACATTGGCGACGGCGCGATGATGGAGCGCTGCGAACATGAAGCCGACGCCGGCGTCGCGAATGCACAACGCGATGCGCTCGGGCGGAATGTCGATCTTCACCCCCAGGGCTTCGAGGACTTCCGCCGAACCGCATCGTGAGCTTGCAGCGCGATTGCCGTGCTTGGCGACTTTGGCGCCCGCCCCGGCTGCGACCAAAGCGGCCGCCGTCGAGACGTTCAAGGTGCCGGCGCCGTCGCCGCCGGTTCCGCAGGTGTCGATGGCCCCTTCCGGCGCGTCCACCGGCAAGGCCCTCTCGCGCATGGTTCTTGCCGCGGCGGCGATCTCCTCGACGGTTTCGCCGCGCGCGCGAAGCGCCGTCAGGAAGCCGGCGGCCTCGATTTCGCTCACCCCGCCTTCCAGCAGGAGAGAGATCGCCGCCGACATCTGCGCACCGGAAAGCGCCTGCCCGCTTGCAGCCTTTTCAAGGAACGGACGGAAGGCGCTCATACGGCAAAGCGCAGCAGATCGGCGCGCATCCAAGAATATTCAGACGCGATCCGGCCCGCCTCGACCGCGGACCCAGGCCCGCGCGCGAACCCGACAAGGTTCCCGGCGAGGCGGTCATAATCGTCAATGAGCAGGATCATCGGGTGAGAATCATGGAAGACCGTCGCAGCTTATCTGCCGCATGCGCCCGCGCAATCGCTTCTAGCGCGCCCCGCGCTGCCGGACGAACGACATGTGACTATGCGCCCAGCCCGCCCAAGACATCCCGATCGCGTCGACGCCCGCATCGTTTCGGACCGTTCGGGAAGCGCGGGGCTTGCAGCGATCGCGGCAACCGCCCTCGCAGGGCTCATCGTCGGCGCCGGCGGGGCCTTGCTCGGCGAGCAGGGGCGGATGGTCCCGCCCGCTTCGACCTCGGCCTACGCAATGGGACTCGATCTTCGCGATGCGCCGCTTTCGGGCGCGGCATTCTCGTCCGGCGAGCGCGCCAGGATCGTCGACCTCGTCCTTAACGGCGGCGCGCCGGAGCGGCTGGCGCCGCCGGCGATCGCCGGGGTCCCTCGCATCATCATCATTTTCGACGACATCGGCGTCGACCGGCCGGCCTCAGAGCGTGTGCTCGGGTTTCCCGGACCGCTCACGCTTTCGATTCTTCCTTACACGAACGACCCGCAACCGCTTGCGGACCGCGCCATCGCCCGGGGCTACGCCGTCATGCTCCATCTGCCGATGGAGCCGACCGGCGACGCCGATCCGGGCCCCAATGCGCTGAGCGCGCGCATGGCCGCCGGAGAATTCCGTGCGCGGCTTGAGTGGAATCTCGACCGCGTCGACGGCGTCGTCGCGGTCAACAACCACATGGGCTCGAAGCTGACCCGCGACGAAGCGGCGATGCAGACGGTATTGGCGGAAATCAAGGATCGCGGACTTTTCTTCATCGACTCCCTGACCACCGCGAAGAGCCGCGCGGCGCAGGCGGGCGCGGAGATCGGCGCCAAGGTTTATGCCCGCGATGTCTTCATCGACGCCGACGAGCGCCCCGGGGCGATCATGAAACAGCTCGCCCTGATCGAAGAGATCGCCGCCAAGACCGGCTTCGCCGTGGCGATCGCCCATCCGCGGCCGACGACGCTCGACCTCATCGGCCCCTGGCTCACCACGCTTCCAGCGCGCGGCTTCCGGCTCGAAACAGTTGCGTCGCTCGCCGCGCTCGAAGCGGCTTGGGCGCGCTCGGAACGCATCGCGGCGAATTAGCGGTCGGAGTCCGTCGGCGACGTCCCGGAAAATGGCGGGCGGTCAGCCGCGCGCAGCGACGATCTGATGGACGTCGGTTGTCCCAGCGCGAAATCCCGCTTCGCAATAGCCGAGATAAAAACCCCAGAGCTTTTTGAACCGCTCATCAAAGCCCATCGCCGCGATGTCGTCCCATTTCGACAGGAAACGGCGATGCCATTCCCGCAGCGTGCGGGCGTAATCCGCGCCATAGGCGCCGGCATCGCGCCAGGCGAGGCCCGCGCGTTCGATCTGCGCCTTTAGCGCCGGCAGGCTCGGGAGCATGCCGCCTGGGAAGACATAGCGCTGGATGAAGTCCGTTGAACGCCGGTAAGTATCGAAAAAGCGGTCCGCGATGGTGATGATTTGCAGGCCGGCTGCGCCCCCGGGCCTCAGCGCATCGCGCACCTTCGCGAAATATGCGGGCCAATAGGCCTTGCCGACGGCTTCGAACATTTCGATCGATGCGACCTTGTCGAACACGCCCTCGACGTCGCGATAATCCTGCAGGCGGAATTCGACGCGATCGCTGAGGCCCTCGCGCGCAATGCGCGATTTCGCGTAGTCGAACTGAGCCGTTGAGATCGTGACGCCGGTCACCCTGGCGCCGATTTCTTTCGCGGCGAATTCGGCGAAACCGCCCCAGCCCGAGCCGATCTCGAGCACCGACTCTCCCGGCTTCAAGTCGATCGCCTCGGCCAGTCTGCGATATTTGTTCGTCTGCGCGGATGCGAGGTCGGCGCGCGCGTCTGGAAAAACCGCCGACGAATAGGTCATCGTGGGATCAAGCCATTTTTCATAGAAGGGATTGCCGAGATCGTAATGCGCCGTGATGTTGCGCCGCGCGCCGCCCCGCGTATTGCGATGGAGCGCGTGTCGAATATTGTTCGCCCAGCCGACGAGCGGCGACTTGGCGAAGGCCTGCCGCACGTAATCGGCGTTGCGCGCGAAGACATAGAGGCAATCCGCGATGCTCGGCGTATCCCACTGATCGGCGGCGAAGCTCTCGAAGAAGCCGATGTCGCCGGCGAGAATCGATCGCCGCGCAAAGCCGAAATCGCGCACGGCGATGACGCCTCGCGAGCCGACATCCTCGCGGCCGACGAATTTTAGGACGCGTCCGTCGGGAAGTGCGAAAGTCAGCGTGCCGTAATGAATTCGGGACGCGAGATCGCAGACAAGGCGGAAAAAGAGAGGCGTACCGGCGAGCGCCTGTTCGCGGTTTTCGCGGGTGACGATCACCGCACGCCGCGGAGATTCTTTCGTCATCACCATTGGTAGACATTAAGCCCTGGATCGCGCATCAGCCAATGGGTGTTGATTGCACCGTAAGCGTCATCGCGCCGCAGCATGGTCTTGGCGCGAATTAAGTCTACGCCACACGCCGCAGGCGGCCTGTTCCTGCCTGGCATATGAACCGCCGGCGCTCAGGAAGGTTCCCGCACGAACTTTCGGGATCACCGCAGCGGCCATAGGCGCAGGGCGATTGGAATGGGCGCACAGAATATCGGGCGACGGAGTGGGGGTCCTAATTCTCGATCAAGGCGGCGCCTCTTTCGCGTTTCGCATCGCCCACGGACAATCCCAATCCAGCTTGCTATTCTCGATCCGCTATCGGCATTGATCCCTGCCGCCGGAATCCGAGCGAGGAGGGGGGCAGCCGTTCATCTCGTGCGGCATCACCCTTAAGGGTCTCTTAGGGCGGGCCCGCGCAAGTATGGTCGCGAATCGACCATAGTGTCGTGGTTTGGCGAGGAGGACTGCGGGTAGACCGGCGTCGCCGGACCCGATAGTCTGGAGAAGCTTGAGGGGAAGTTTCGCGATGTCGCTTGAGAGTTTGTTGGCTGCGATCGGCGTCGATCTGGCGGCGTTCGATTTCCTTCTGACGCAGATCGGCGTCCTGACTGGGACAGGTCTTCTCTTCCTGCTGTCCCTTGTCGCATGCATGATGGCGTTTCGCGCCGCCGGATCGGCGCGTCGCTCGCGGCTCGACGCAGAGGCGCATTTCCGTTCGGCGCAGACTCTCGCGACTGAAATCCGCCACCTGACGGCGCAGATGGAAACCGCGACGCGGACCGCGGGGCCGCGCGACTATGACAAGCCGACCGACTATGCCTCGGTTGAAATCGGCGCCGCGGACAATGCAGGGGCCGAACTCGAAGCTGCGGAGGCCGCTTTGGAGGCCGCCAAGCGCGCCGCGACCGAGCCGTCCGACCTGTTGCGCGAGCGTCGCTGGCGCTGAGCTACTGAGCTTTCAGGCGCGCGCGCGCATAGGCGGCGAAGTCTGCCGCCGTCTCCGGGTGGGTGAGGCCCAACTCCAGATTGGCTTTTAACCAGCCGAGTTTCGACCCGCAGTCATAGATCGCGCCCTTGCATTTGAGCGCGTGGAACGGCGCCGACTTGTTCAACGCGTTCATACCGTCGGTCAGCTGAATCTCGCCGCCGGCGCCCCAGGCCTGGGTTTCGAGAATCGGAAAGATGGCCGGTTGCAGCAGATAGCGCCCGATGATGCGCAGCGTTGACGGCGCCTTGTCCGGCTGGGGCTTTTCGACCATTCCGCTTATTTCGATGAGGTCGCCTGCGCCGGATCTCGGAACGACGATGCCGTATTTTGCGGTGTCCGTCGGCGCAACATTTTCGACGGCGACAATATTGCCGCCCACTTTCGCGAACGCGTCGACGAGCTGCGCGAGATAGCCGGGTTTTTCCGGAACGATTTCATCGGGAAGCGAAACCGCAAACGGCTCCTCGCCGACCACGTGCCGCGCGCACCAGACCGCATGGCCGAGGCCCAAGGGCGCCTGCTGGCGCGTATAGATCGCTTCGCCGGCTCTCGGCATAGGGGCCGTCGTCGCCCTCAAGAGCTCGTTCTTCGATCGGTCCTTAAGCGAGGCTTCAAGCTCGAACGCGTGATCGAAATAATCCTCGATCGCCGATTTGCCGCGACCGGTGACAAGAATGAACTGCTCGATGCCGGCTTCGCGCGCCTCCGCCACCACGTAGTCGATCAGCGGCCGGTCGACGACGGGCAGAAGCTCCTTCGGAATGGATTTCGTCGCCGGCAGCACGCGGGTGCCAAACCCGGCGACGGGAATGACGACCTTGCGGATTGGCTTCATGGCGACCCGTTCAAACGCGCGCTTCAGTTCGGAGCTTTATGAATCGGACTGTCCTGCAGTTCAACCGAGTCGGCGATCGGCTCCAGTCGCCGGTATTCTTCGTCCAGCAGTCTGGCGACCGTCCGCACGCGTCGCCGGGCGTCGGCGGCAAGATCGAAGTAAAACAGATTGAAGCTCTGGGCGCGCCACTTCTCGCCGAAGGCGGCCTTTCTGCGCAGAAACTGCTCGTCCGGCTCGTCGACGACGAGAACTCCGTCCACGCACCGTGCTCCGACGGCGCGCGGCAAGGCGGGCGGCGGCGAGCCGAGGGGCAAACCGGTCGCGGAGGCGGCGCCGACATGCGCTTCGGCGTCGACGTAATCATGCGTCGCGGTCCAGCTCAAAGGATTGATGCAGAGGATCGGCGGCTCGCCGGGGACCAACTCCGCACCCTCGCTCCAGATCATGGAGCGCCGGCGCGCGCGCTCCATTTCCTCGTCGAACCGCTTCTCGAAGTCGACGAAACTTACGACGCATCGCGCCGCGGCGGCCGAGCGGCAAGGCGGCGTCTTCGCAAGAATGGTCTTGAACGCCGCAGTCGGGACCGGCTGATCGATCGCATAGGCGACGGCGAGGCGCCGGCGCAGCGCCTCGTCGTCCTGAAAAATGTCGGCGAGAAGGCCGATGCCGTGAAGTCCTCCCTGTCCATAACCGACGATGATCAGAGGACGTTTCCCGTCCGTGTCCGCAAGAAAGGTCTTGAAGGCCTCCTTGACGTCTTCACGCGCCAGCTTGCGAGCGGCGATTCCGTCATATTTCTGAGTGAAGAATGAATAGAGCGTCGCTTGCCGGTATCTTGGACCGTAGACGGCGCCTATGCCCAGAAACGGTCCGGCCTCGTTCGGAAGCACGTCGCGCTTCAGGTCAGATTCCGCGTCGGGATCGGCGATCGCGGCGTTCCAGGAGTTGGGCGAGTAATAGGTGGTCGAATGGATGTAAAAAACATCCGCCTCGCCAAAGCCTTTCAGCGGCCATAACGCCCAGGCGCCGCGCGCTCCATATTCGGGCTTTGGCGGCGGCGACATGGTCTGGAACGGCGTGCGCGGATTCATCAGAAACTGCGAGATGTTGTCCTGGAAGCCGATCGCCGCCGCCGCACACGCGGCGCCGATCGAAGCGCCGGCGATGAACGTCAAACGCGTTCTGCCCATCACGGCGAAGTCACCCTTGCGAGGAGGCCGGCGCGCGCGCAGCCCGTCCCGAAAAGCCGGCGTGATTACGCCATAGAATCTTCATCAAGCCCCTGTTAAGTAACGCGGTCGCGAATCGCCGACTTGATAGTCGGTGAGGCGCGGCCTGTCATCCAAGGCGCTGCGGATTTCAGGCGGTAAGGGTAGTGCATATGAGCGACGACGATCCGAGAATCGCAAGCGAGCCCGCGGGCAAACCTGCGGGCCCGGCGGCGGGAAAAGCCAAACCCGGCCTGTTCGGCCGCCTTCGCACGAATTTCATCGCAGGCGTGGTGGTCGCTGCGCCGATCGGCATTACCGCCTGGCTGATCTACTGGTTCGTGACCGGCCCGATGGCCGAGGTCGACGGCTTTGTGCGGCGCGCGCTCCCGAGCGGCGACGACCGTTTTTCGGTCATTCTCGACGCGATCCCCGGGGTCGGCGTTCTCGTCGCGTTTGCGGCGATCGTCGCGCTTGGCGCCTTTGCGAAGAACTTCATCGGCCGCGCCTTCATCAAGGCGGGACAGGAGATCCTCGATGCAATGCCGATCGTCAGGAGTCTCCATCGCTTCTTCAAGAACGTCTTTGAAACTGCGCTGCAGAAGTCGGCGCTCTCGTTCAAGCAGGTGGCGCTGGTCGAATACCCGAGCAAGGGGTTGTGGGCGCTCGCTTTCGTCGTCGGCGAGGGCAAGGGCGAGTTCGAGTCTGCGCTCGCCAGCGAATATCCCGATCCGCTGAACGTGTTTGTGCCTACCGTTCCGAATCCAACCTCCGGCTTCTGCATCTTCGTGTCGCGATCACGGGCCAAGTTGCTGAAAATGTCGGTCGAGGACGCTGCAAAATTCGTCTTCTCCATGGGGCTCGTCGTGCCGGAATTTCGCAACCCTGATGATGCGGTCCGAAAACTCGAAGAGGTTGCGGCCGCTGCGCGGGAGAAGCGACCGTTCAACCTCCTGCTGGCCGGAAAGGGAAAGGCTAGCCGGAACGGATCAGCCTGACCGCGTCGTCGCGGCTGAAGAGATAAAGCAGGCTGCGCAAGGCTTCTCCTCTCGGAGACTTCAGCTCGGGGTCTTTCTCGACGATCAGTTTCGCGTCGTCGCGGGCGGCGGCGAGCAAATCGCCATGGACAAGCGCATCCGCCAGTCTGAAATCCGGGAATCCCGACTGCGCCGCGCCGAGCGCATCGCCCGGACCCCTCAGGCGCAAATCCTCCTCGGCGATGCGGAAGCCGTCTTCAGTCTCACGCAGGATCTTGAGCCGCGCGGCCGCCGTCTCTCCGAGCGGGCCCTGATAGAGCAGGATGCAGGTCGACGGCTTCGAACCGCGACCGACCCGACCGCGCAGCTGATGCAGCTGTGCAAGTCCGAATCGTTCGGCGTGTTCAACCACGATCACGGTCGCGCCCGGAACGTCGACGCCGACTTCGACGACAGTCGTGGCGATCAGAAGCGCGAGCGCGCCATTGCGGAAGCGCTCCATGACCGCGTCTTTCTCCGCAACACTCATCCGTCCATGCACGATTCCGACTCGATCGCCGAACACCGGCAGCATCGCTGCAAACCGGTCTTCCGCTGCTGTCGCCGGCACGAGCTCGGATTCCTCGACAAGCGGGCAAATCCAGTAAACCTGCTCGCCGAGCTCGCTCGCGCGTTTAACCGCAGCGACGACTTCATCGAGCCTGTCGAGCGGCACTGCGCGGGTGGCGATGGGGCGCCTGCCCGGGGGTTTCTCGCGGATGGCGCTGAGATCCATGTCGCCATAGGCGGTCAAAGCCAGCGAGCGCGGGATGGGCGTTGCAGTCAACACCAGCATGTCCGGGCGCGGACCTTTCGCCGACAGCGCAAGGCGCTGGTGGACGCCGAAGCGGTGCTGTTCGTCGACGACGACAAGCGCGAGGTCCCGAAATGCGATCTCCTCCTGAAACAGCGCGTGCGTCCCGACGACGATCTGGGCGAGGCCGCCGATATCCCTGAGCTTCGCCGACCGCGCCGCGCCTTTATCGCGTCCGGTGAGCAATACAAGCTTTACGCCGGCCGCCGCGCAGAGCGGCTCCAGCGTATCGAAATGCTGACGGGCAAGGAGCTCCGTCGGCGCCATCATCGCGGCTTGGGCGCCGAATTCAACGGCGTTGAGCATTGCGAGCAACGCGACGACGGTTTTTCCAGACCCGACATCGCCCTGCAGAAGTCGAACCATGCGCGACGACGCGGCCATGTCGGCGAGGATTTCGGCGAGCGCTGCGCTCTGAGCCGCTGTGAGGCTGAACGGCAGCGCCTTCTCCGCTTTTCGCCGCAGCGATCCATCGCCCCGGATGGCGCGGCCGGGCGCCTTGATTCGGGCGCGGCGGATCAAGATCAGCGCGAGCTGGTTGGCGAGCAGCTCGTCATAGGCGAGGCGCGCGCGCGCCGGCGATATCGGCGACAGCGCGTCCGCAGATTTTGGCGCGTGCGCCTCCGCAGCCGCGTTGCGCCAGGTCGGCCAATTGCGCTCGGCGAGCCAGGCCCGATCCTGCCATTCGGGCAATGTCGGCGCGCGGGCCAGCGCGGCTGCGGCGGCCTTGCGCATGACCGAAGCTGGAAGCCCCGTTGTAAGGGGATAAACGGGCTCGAACAGCGGAAGGGCGTCCGCGCGATCGGGATCGACGATATGATCCGGGTGCGGCATTTGCCGCGCGCCGCCATACTCTTCGATCTTGCCGCTGATCAGCCGGCGTTCGCCTTCGGGAAGCGCGCGGCGAAGATAATCCGCCCTGGCGTGAAAAAACACCAGCGTCAGAAAGCCGGTCTCGTCCGAACAGATGACGCGATAGGGATGCTTCCGGGCGCGCTGGGGTTCGTGCTTGTCGACGCGGACTTCAAGTGTTGCGAGCGCGCCGAAAGGCGCGTCGGCGATTTTGACGCGCGCGCTTCGATCGACGACGCCCGCGGGAAGCGTAAACAGAACGTCGACGATGCGCGGCCCAGCCGCCTTCGCGACCAGAGCCGCAACCTTCGGCCCGATGCCGGGCAAGGCCGAAATGTCGGCGAACAGGGGATTGAGAACCGATGGGCGCATGCGGCGATCTTCCGGTATGCGTCGTACAGGCGCGATGGACGCTTAGACCAAAGGCTTTCAAGCGCAGCGCTACTCGTTTGATTTTGATCCCGCACTCGGCGCGGAAACAGAGTAACCAGGTCCGGCCATTGCCATCGGTGGCGCCCATTCCGACTTTGGCACTTCGATCTTTAGCTCAACGTCGGTGACGGCTTTAACGAGCTTTCCCACCCCGCCTGCCCACAACGGCACGTTAAGAGCGGACCAATCAATGGCAACTTTCAGCGCGCCGATGCCGTCAAGACTCGCAATCGGACGCGTCTCCGCACCATTCATGTGAGCGACCATGTTGTGGCGCACGGAGAGAATTTGTTGCTCCAGGCGCCCGAAGGCAACGCGCTCTTCCGAATTAAGTGCTTTCTCTAAGACCATGGGCCAATAGATCTTGGTGATCTTCTGATTTTTTCCGATCAGTTTGCCCGCGTCCTCACCCTTGAGGTGAATTGTGCAGTAGGTGACGACCGCCGCTTTCATGCATGCGCCGACCGCTGTCGTGGCGTAAATTTTTCCAGGAACGGGGTGCTGGCTATAATAGATCGCTGCAGAAAGATTACTGCTCGTCTGAATAAGCGCACTTCGCCACAGGATGAGCCGTCCCTTAACGGCCATCGGCTCCAACGCGTGTCGTCCCGACATCTCCCTCTGCCTTTCGCTTCGGCATGGCGATCGCCACACACAAAGGCGAGAAGCTAGACGAATAGCAAGCCACGCAGGTGTACGTGGGGGTAGCTACTCTATGCGATTCTTGATGATTGGCGAAGCGGACGCAACTCGATTAGCTTCCTCTCATGGCCGAACCATCGGATGCCCGCCGCAGGCGATTGCAATATCAGGCGAGCCGTCGCGGGTTCAAAGAGGCCGATCTCGCCATCGGAGGCTTCGCTCACGCTTTCCTCGACGCCATGACCGAGCCGGAACTCGATGAGTTCGAGCGGCTCCTGCAATGGCCCGACTGGCTGCTCTATCGGTGGATCGTCGGCGAGGAGCCGCCGCCCGATGATGCCGCCGGCCCGGTCCTGACGCGCATGATGGAGCGTCTTGGGGAATCTTAGCCGCAATACCAGTTGCGCTGGCGCTCGCGGGCCTTTTCTCAGCCGGCGGCACTCTCGTGTTCCCGTGCGCGGTGCAGCGCGAAGCGGTGCGCCGCAGACACGGGACCTCAGCCGATCCGCGGATCGCCGCTCGGCCGGGGTCTGCGCTGCAGCACTTCGTGCGGCAGCACGCCCGAATTCAATAATGATCGTCGTCCTTGGAAGGGATGCGCCTGCCTGCGACCGTAACGTGGGCGCCGCGGCCGGCGACGCTGAGGCTGCCCTCATTTTTCGCCACCGCAACGTCGCCTGAGCCGACCACCGACACATTAAGATTGGTCGACGTCCCTCCAAACGCGACATCGCCAGAGCCGGCGATGTCGATGCTGAGGTTTTCCGCCTTTCCCTCGGCGATCCTGATATCGCCATTGCCGGCGATGCCGATTGTCGTTGGCCCGCTGATCCTGCCTAGGCTGATGCCTCCGCTCCCGGCGATCTTGAGCTCGGCGCCGCCGCCGGCTGCGCCGACCGTCACATCGCCTGAACCGCTGATTCCTATCTCGGCTGGGCCGCCGATCGACAATGCATTCACATTCCCGGAGCCGCTCAGCTGAATTTCGCCCTTGCCCGCGATCGCGCCAAGCTCGATGTCGCCCGAGCCGCCGATCTGGACTTCCGCCTCGCCTTTGATCGCGCCGACGCGAATATCGCCGGAGCCGCCGATCGCTAGCCTTGCGCTTCCTGCCGAACCGCCGATGAAATCGCCGGAGCCGCCGACGGAGACGATGAGCGCTTCTTCCGTATCTCCAAGACCGATGTCGCCGGCGCCGCCGATGGCGATGTCAGCCGACTTCACGTCGCCGAATATTCCCTCGATGTAGTCGGCGGCGACGGCGAGATCGCCTTTCAGATCGCCTGCCTTTGCAAGGACAATCACCTCGTCCATGTCGAAGTCGGTTCCCGCGGGCGCGGTGATCCTGAGGCGCGGATAATCCAGGACGTAATTCGTGAAGGCGTTGTCGGATCGTTCCTTCCCGTCGCCGAAAATTTCCTCCGAGGCGTTGAAATGCCGCGGCCGCTTGGGACCGGAATAGGTGAGAACGCCGTCCGTGACTTCGACCTTGACCGGATAGGCCTTGGCTCCGCCTGTCAGAACCGCCTCGATCGTCCGCCCGCCCACGATGATGTCGACCGTGCCGGTGAAATCCTGAATTCTCACCGCATGCGCGTTCGCATAGGTCTCCGCCTGTGCAGCGGTTGCTGCGGCCGCAATCGCCGCGCAGCTGGATATGAGGAATCGCCGCATGTTCGCCCTCCGATCTGAAATTGAGTCTATCCCCGTCTGCCGGTTTGACAATGGCGCCCGGGCGCGCCGCCCGCTGCTTGTCGCACCTGTACGTCGGTTCGCCGCCGCCCACGCTGTTCGGTGTTTTGGTTGAACCTTACCGGGGAAGACGCTACCTGACGCCAATCACGCGACCGCCAAACTTGGCGATCGCGCGTTTTGCGTTGAGGCATGCTCATGACCCTGATCTCGGGCGCCCCAGTGGTCGCCGCCGAGGAGGCCTGGACAGCTCCCGGCGCGCTCGATGTCTATGGCGCGCCCGAAGGGGCCGACGCCATGGCTGTCGCTGATGCGGCGCGTGTGCGGGGAGGGGTCATCGTTCACATCGCGCGCGATGGCGCCCGCGCCGCGGCAATGGAAGAGGCGCTCGCCTTTTTTGCGCCGGACATTCCGGTCATCGATTATCCCGCCTGGGACTGCCTCCCCTACGACCGCGCGTCGCCGTCGCCTGCAGTTTCATCCGCGCGCATGGCGGCGCTGGCGCTGCTCGCCGAGCGCCAGGGGAAAGCGCCCCTCATCGTCTCGACCTCGGCGGGCGCCGCGACCCAGAGAACGCCGCCGCGCGAGATTATCGAAAAGGCGAGATTTCGAGCGCGCCCCGGCGATGTCATCGCGATGGATGCGCTCGCGCTTTATCTCTCGACCAACGGGTATTCCCGGGCGAGCACGGTGCGCGAGCCGGGCGATTTCGCGGTGCGCGGCGGATTGCTGGACCTGTTTCCACCCGGCGCAGACGCGCCGATACGCCTCGATTTTTTTGGCGACCAGATCGAGACGGTGCGCGCCTTTGACCCGTCGACGCAGCTGACAACAGGCGCGCTCACGCAGATCGACCTCGCCGCGGCCTCCGAGGTCCTGCTGACGGATGACAGCTCCGCGCTGTTCCGCAAGCAATGGATTGCAGCGCTAGGGCCGGCGGCTGGAGATCCGGTCTACGAAGCGGCGAGCGCCGGACGAAAGATCGCCGGCATCGAGCATTGGCTTCCGCTTTTTTATCCGCGCACCGACACATTATTCGATTTCATCGATGGCGGGCTGATCGTTCTCGATCATCAGACGAGGGAGGCCGTTCAAAACCGCTTCGCCGCCATTCAGGATCACTACGACGCGCGCGCCGAAACGCCCGTCTCGCGCAAATCGCAAAACGCCGAATTTTCCGCGCCGGCCTATTGTCCCTTGCCGCCGGCAGCGCTTTACCTCTCGCCGGAGGAATGGGATGCGCGCTTGGGGCGCGCCGATCTCCGCACCCTGTCGCCGTTCGCGCCGCCCGAAGGCCGGCGGTCGTTTTCGTTCGGCGCCAAGGTCGGTCGCAGTTTCGCCGCCGAGCGCGCAGCTGAGAAGATGAATGTCTTTGACGCGGTTCGCGATCATTCCGAGGCGCTCGCGCGGTCGGGCAAACGAGTCTACTTCGCCTGCTGGAGCCAAGGTTCAGCCGACCGGATGGGCGCCGTGCTCGGCGACCACGGCCTCGATGTCGACTATGCCGCCGATTGGCGCGACGCCGCCGGCAAATCGAAAGCCCGCTTTACCACCATCGTGCTTGGCCTCGACGCAGGCTTTGCGACCGCGGTCGCCGCCTTCATCTCCGAACAGGACATTCTCGGCGATCGCATCGTTCGCCGCGGCCGCAAGAAGCGCGCCGAGAATTTCCTGACCGAGGCGTCCAGTCTCTCTGTCGGCGATCTCATCGTCCACGTCGATCACGGCGTCGGCCGCTATCAGGGCTTGAAGACGCTCGAAGTGCAGTCGGCGCCGCATGACTGCCTGGCGCTTGAATATGCGGGCGGCGACAAGCTCTTCCTGCCGGTCGAGAATATCGAGCTCTTGACCCGCTTCGGCTCCGACGACGCAGAGGCCCAACTCGACAGGCTCGGCGGCGCCGGCTGGCAGGGGCGGAAGGCGCGCGCCCGCGCCCGCATCAAAATGCTCGCCGAACAGCTCATCGCCATCGCTGCGAAGCGCGAGATGACCGATGCGGAAGCCGTCGCCCCGCCATCGGGCCTCTATGACGAATTCTGCGCGCGTTTTCCCTATGTGGAGACCGAGGATCAGGAAAACGCCATCGCCGATGTGATCGAGGACCTTGCGCGCGGCCGTCCCATGGACCGGCTCATTTGCGGCGATGTCGGTTTCGGCAAGACCGAAGTCGCGCTGCGCGCCGCCTTCATCATGGCGATGACCGGATCGCAAGTCGCGATCATCGCGCCGACGACCTTGCTCGCGCGCCAGCACACAAGCAATTTCGTCGAGCGGTTCAAGGGATTTCCGGTGAGAATCGCCACGCTGTCGCGGCTCATATCCTCGGGCGAAGCCGCGAAGACGCGCGCCGGGCTCGAAGACGGGAGCGTCGACATCGTCATCGGCACGCATGCGCTTCTGTCGAAGTCGGTGAAGTTCCGGGATCTCGGCCTCATCGTCGTCGACGAGGAGCAGCATTTCGGCGTCAAGCACAAGGAGCGGCTGAAAGAGTATCGCGCCGACACGCATGTGCTGACGCTGACCGCGACGCCGATCCCGCGCACCTTGCAGCTGTCATTGAGCGGCATCCGCGACCTCTCCATCATGGCAACGCCCCCCGTTGACCGCCTCGCTGTACGCACGACGGTCGGTCCTTTTGATCCGGTCGTGGCGCGCGAGATGCTGCTGCGCGAGCATTATCGGGGCGGGCAGAGCTTCTACGTCGCGCCGCGCATCGCCGATCTCGACGGCGTCGGCGAGTTCCTGAGCGAACGCTGTCCCGAAATCCGCTACAAAATCGCGCACGGACAGATGGCGGCGAGCGAACTCGAAGACATCATGACCGCCTTCTATGAAGGCAAGTTCGAGGCGCTGGTTTCAACTACGATCATCGAATCCGGTCTCGACATCCCGACCGCCAACACGCTCGTCGTTCATCATGCGGACCGTTTCGGCCTCGCGCAGCTCTATCAGCTTCGTGGCCGCGTGGGGCGCGCGAAGCTGCGCGCCTACGCCTATCTCACTCATTCGCCGCGCCAGAAGCTGACCGAAGGCGCCGAGCGCCGGCTCAAGGTGCTGCAGTCGCTCGACACGCTGGGCGCCGGTTTCACGCTCGCCTCGCACGATCTCGACATCCGCGGCGCCGGAAATCTCCTTGGCGAGGAGCAGTCCGGACAGGTGCGGGAGGTCGGCGTCGAACTCTACCAGCATATGCTCGAAGAGGCGGTCGCCGAGCTCCGGAAGGGCGAGGGCGCCGCCCCCGACCAATGGTCGCCGCAGATTTCGATCGGCGCCTCGGTGCTCATTCCGGAGAGCTATGTCGCCGACCTCAATGTCCGTATGGCGCTTTATCGCCGACTCGGCGACCTCTCCGCCGATGAAGACATCCAGGCCTTCGCTGCGGAGCTGGTCGACCGCTTTGGTCCGTTGCCTGAGGAAGTGGAGCATCTGCTGGAGATCGTCGCCATCAAGGCGCTGTGCAAACGCGCCGGAGCAGCCAAGGTCGACGCCGGACCCAAAGGCGCAGTCATCGCATTCCGCAGCGACCATTTCGCCAATCCCGCCGGGCTCGTCGCTTACATCTCCGCGGCGGCGGTCGACATCAAGCTTCGGCCCGATCAGAGACTCGTTGTCCGCCAGGACTGGCCCGACGAACGGGCGCGCCTCAAAGGCTGCCGCCGGTTGCTGGCGAAATTGGAGGAGATCGCGGCGGCGTAGCCCGAAATTCTGTTGCACCCCAATAGGGCGGGGAAGCATGGCGCAACTGACGGTTATTGAGATAAGATGGCGCGATGAACCGACCGTTCACAATGGCAGCCGAAGGGCTTGAGCGCCACCGCTTCTCTATTTCCGACATTGATCGGATGGTAGAATCCGGAGTCCTCGATGCTGAAGGCCGGTGGGAGCTCCTGGACGGAGAGATCGTGCCAGTGGCTGCGCAGCATACGCCTCATGCAAGGATGGTCTGGCGCCTTTCGCAGCGAATCGATCGGTCTATCGACCCGAAAAGGCACGAAGTGTTTCTCGGTGCCACCGTCGAGCTTTCTCCGTTCTCCCGCGTCGACCCCGACATCTATGTCGCTCGGGCCGGCGTGGTCGACAGAATAGTGCCGGCGTCCCAAGTCGTCTGGGCAGTCGAGGTTTCCGACGCGACGCGCCGCAAAGACCTGAAGGTCAAAGCGCCGCTCTATGCAGCGGCGGGCATTGCGGAATATTGGGTCATCGATCTTGAAACGCGCCTGACGCACATTCATCGCGGCCCGTCGGCTTCGGGCTGGGCGGAGGTCATCCAGGCGCCTTTCGATCAGTCAGTCGCGCCGGCGATGTTCCCTGAACTGAAGATCACGCTCGCGGCGCTGTAGGTTCCTCGAGACGGTCGCGTCCCGTTAAGCTGCTTTGGCCCAGGCGAGGTAAGCGTTCTCCTGCCGTTCCAATTCAATCTGCAGTATTGCCTCAACATTTCGCGGGATTGATCCGGATTTGTACCGCCTCGGCTTGTCGTATTCTTGAGACACGTCATGAATCACACATTCCATTTCAGAATACTCATTTCTTAGGAGGACTGAGCGCATCATGTGTACTCCCAAGCCGGCGATTCCGTGGCGCAGGGTAATTGTGGAACTTGCCCACAGGTGTATCAACTCGCCGCCCTTTTGTGTTTGCCGGGCCACATAAGGCTCAACGCGAACCGTCAGGTCGCCCTTCGGTGCATGAATTTCACCCTTTGGAATGGGCAGACATCAGCTGGATGAGCAGCGTGCCATGCGTAATAACGGCGGAATGCGGCTTGATTACAAACACGCTCGTCAGACCGCCGAATTGAACCTGCGTGGCCTGCTGCCATGTCATATGGAGCCGCATTCAGGGAGACATCGTGAGTGCGACTAAGCTTCACTCAACCTACCGCTCCGCCGCCTTCGGCGTCGCGGCCTTCAAACTCGCCAGTACGCGAGCTAGCGCCTCCTCCAAGCGCTCCTTCGGCCGACGCTCAATCACCGCGGTGGCCGTGGCGACGGGGAACACGCGCCGGTCGCATCGTGAACGGAACATCGTGTTTGCGATCACTCCGCCGATGCGGCGCGCGGCGATTTCGGCGTCAGCTTCGGCCGTGGCGGCCGTCATGACGACGAAAGTGTCCTGCGCAACCCTCCCGACGCAATCCTCTGCGCGCGTCACCCGGTTGACGAGTTGCGCCGCTTGCGTTTGAACGCGGACGCTGGCGGCGTCGAAACTGTCGCCTGGGGACTTTGCGATCCTGACGCCGATCAGCGAGAGGACCCTTCCGGTCTGCGCGGATCGCGCAAAAATGCGTTCGGCATGCTGACCGAAGAATGCGGGCGTGAACGCCCCGGAGATCCGGTCGCGAACCCCGTCTCCGGCGCAGGCCGACAGGAAGCGCCGCATCGCCGCAAGCAGCCGCGCCCGGCGCGTGAGGATCTGAATGCGCGAAGGCAAGTCGTCGGCGGCGTGCGCGCACGCCATCTGCTCGCAATTCGACGGCGGTTCGCGGAGGGACGGGTCCGATATGACAATGGCGGGGACGTTGCGAAGGCGCGCATGCCGGCGCATGGCGCGCGCCAGCGCAAGAAGCGGGTCGCCGGCCCCGTTCGGAAGGAATACGGCGCAATCATAGAGGCCGGTTTCAAGCGCCGCCATGGCCTGGCCGGCCGACAGCGCCGCTTCGCAGACGGAAGCGACCGAACTCGCCGCCGCAATCGCCGCCAAGGCGTCGCGGCCAGGCGAGCCGGCGACCAGGACGGAAGGCGGCTCCGGCGACGTGTCGATGGGCGGAAACTGCGACAGACGGGTCAATGCAGCGACGCTCTTCAGCCGCTCGCCGGTTTCCTCCGCGACGTTCCGAATTCGAAGCTTCTGCCGGCACGCCTCGACGGCCGGAGCAAGATCGTCCCCGACGAGCGCGAGTTCGGCGGTGCGCCGCAGATTCGCCCGTTCGGCAAAAGCGAGGTCGATCGGGCCGATGAACACGATCCCGGCCTCAGGAGCACTGGTCCGGGCGAACGCCGCGAGCCGCGATGCGACGCGCGGGCTCCATACGCGTTTGCGCAAATCGATGACGGCGAGGTCGGCGCCGTTTGTCGCGCCTGCAGTCAGACGATAATGCTCGTGCGCGAAGCGCTGGCAGGCCGGCTCAAATGAATCCGGATCCGGCGATAGCCACGCGATCATCGCCCTCGGCGCTCTCGATTCGGTGACGCTCATCCGGCCCCGCGCAAAGGCCGCGGGGCCTCGCCGCGATCAGCGAGCCCGCGGGCCTTGGCCGGAATTATTCAATTTGCGGGCCGACTTCCGCTTTTCGTCCGACGGTTGCGCAGCCTCGCCCAAATTCGCCGAAGCCGTGATGACGGCGGCGTCGGCGAGGCAGATGTCGGCTTCTCCGGCGGTCGGGAAGCCGCCGGCGGAGGCCCGCTCGCGATAGCAGGGAAGGGCGGCGAGGAATTCCTGCGGCTTATTCATCGGGCCCGCTTCGCGATAGAGCTGCGCGGTCGCGACGCCCACATAACGCCAATGCCACGGCTCGTAGCTGTCGGCGCCGGGGAGATAGTCGTTGCCCTGCGGGTAGGACAGGATGAAGCCGAAGCGAAACGCATTTTCCTCGAAACACTGATAGGCCGCGTCGCTCGTTCGCATGAAGCGGCCGTCGACATCGACGTCGGTGGCGAGGCCCAGCTGATGTTCGGACATGCCGGGCGGCGTCACCGTCCCCTTGAATCCGATGCGCGCATAAAGGTCCTTCTGCGTTCGGTAAGAGCGATAGCCCGACCGCAACGTGATGCGCTCGTCGGACTCCGAACGGCAGAGCGAAATAAGCTGGGCGAGGCGGGCAGGGAGATTGGCTTCGCGCGGATCGGCGTCGGCGTCGGGCGCAAGGCGCACCATCATTTCCTCCGACCCGGCGTCTTTGGTCAGCGGCACGGAGTAATGTCCGGCGACGACGAGGTCCTTGGGCGCATAATCGGCCGGCAGGACGAATTGCTGCGAGACCGGGCGGTCGATGTCGGAGCGCCGGTCGCGCGCGCGATTGATGGCGTAGCGCTGCTCGCCGAAAGCGTCGCGGAACAGACGCCGCATATGTTCGTAGAGCGCCTGGGCTTCGGTCGCCCGGCCCTGCTTCTCGTAAATCGAGGCAAGCAACTTGATATAAAGGCTGAGATCGGGACTGTTCGATCCCTTGACCCGCTCCTGCGCGTGGAAGGCGTCAAGGTAGAGACTTTCCGCGTCGTCGAGGCGACCCATGTCGACAAGCACGGGACCGAGAACGAGCGCGACCCCAACCGTCGCTTGATCGTCATCGCCGAGAAGATCCTTGCGGATCGCATAAGCGCCGGCGAGAAGGCTCGATGCGGCGTAAAGACCATCGTCGCGCATGGCGTAAAACGAGCCGAGATCGGCCATCTGGCCGGCCGTCGCCAGCCGCGCTTCCCGCGAGCCGTCAAGATTCTCGGTGAGTGACGCCGGCGTCACCGACTCGGCAAAGAGATCGGCCGCTGCGCCGATGCGCGCCGCGTAGAACGCCTCGATGGTTTCGGCGTCTTCGGTCTGGCCGCGCGCCGCCTCGTCGCCCGCGAGGTCGAGGAACTCGGCGTAAATCGCAATGGCCTTGTCGAGATCGCCGGCAAGGATGTGGGCGTGAGCGAGGCCGTCCTCCATATCGGCGCGCTCGCGCGTCGACAGCGTCGATGACCAGCCTGAGGCCAGGGCCTGCTCCATCAATGCGGCGGCGCGCGCATAGTTGCGCGCCTTGATCTGGGCCCGCGCGACTTCCGCCTGCAGCGGAGCGAGGTCGTCTATGGCGACGCCCTCGTCGCGGCGCATTTTCAGCAGTCGCTCGCCATAGGGCGCGGCGCGGCCGAGCGAGCCGGTCGACATCAGGGCGTCGAAGCGGCTTCCGGCGGCGACCGGATTGGTCCGCACTTCCCAGTTGAACCAGGCGGTATAGACCGACGCCAGGGCCAGAAAGGCGGCCGAGAACATGAATGGCGAACGCAACGTCATCCCCGCCGGAATCCCCTGCCCAATGCGCCCCGAAGGAGCAAAGTTAGCACCAAGCTCACCCCGAATCGAGTGCCGGAACGGGCTGCTTCCCGCGCCGCGCCGCAGGGTTCCGCAAGGCTTGCGCCCATTCCCTCCGTGTTTACGATGCGTTGCGCGGGGTGCGTTTGGAGGCGGGGCGATGGCCTATGGCGCGAGGCGGGGAGGCAAGGGGCCGGGCGAGATCGGTCTTTCCGATGTTTTCGGCCTTGCGCTCTCTGGCGGCGCCGGAGTCCTTGCTGCGCTGTTGACCGACTACAACCAGAAGGGCGAAGCGTCGGCGCTGTTCCAGATCAACGAATGGGTGGTCGGCGCGGGAAGCGCGCTCGGGTTCGGCGACGTCCCGTTATGGGCCATCATGCTCGGCCTGATCGCAATCGGCGCGGGATCGGTCTTCTATTTTCAGCCGATCACGCGACCGGCGGCGTTCGCGCAGGGGTTCGGACTCCTGGCGGCGGTCATGACGGCGGTCCCCGCCAATGTCGCCGGCGGACTGATGGCGCCGAAAGGCGACGCCTTCGTCGAGCCGGCCGTCGCCGCTCCTGACGCCGACACTCCCGTCGCGGAGGCCACGTACCAAATCGCCACCGCCCGCATCGTGACGGTTCAGGACGACAGCAGGCAGCCGGCATACGCGCTGCGCCTGACCGTCAATTTCCCGAACGGGGCGCCGAAGGATTTCGACGCGGCTCTCCGCCGCGGCTCCGTGCGCGGACGTCTACATAACGAAGGGTCAAAGGAGAGCTTCGATCTCTTCCGGACCGCCGGAGGCGAAGTCGACCTTAAGGGCAAGGTCCTCACCATCCTTGCCGGCGTTCCGGCTCGCGCCGATTCGGCGACGCTTTGGGTGCGACTCGAAGTCGAAGGCTATGTCATCGAGGAGCAGTCCGCGAAAGCGGTTCTGGGCGCCCCGCTCGACTGGTCCGTCACCATGCGGCCGTCGAGGACGCCGCTCTTCGTGCAGCGGCTCGGGCGCTCCTATTGGTTTTGATCGCGGGTCGCGCGGTTGAAAGGAGTGCGTAGTACGTAGTGCGTAGTGCATAGATGGCGCCATGGAGATTGAGCGTGACGAGCAATGGAGTTTCCTATCGCGATCTCAAGGTTTGGCAAAAAGCCATGGAGTTGGCCGTCCAGTGCTACGCGGCGACGGAACATTTTCCGAAAGATGAATTGTATGGATTGACATCGCAAATGCGGCGATGCGCCGTTTCGATCGCCGCCAACGTCGCGGAAGGCTATGGCCGGGATAGCGATGGTTCATTTATTCAGTTTTTGAGAGTTTTCCCAAGGTTCGTTGAAGGAGTTCGAAACGCACGTGATTTTGAGTGCGCGCATTGGGTTGATGCCGAAACCCGTCGCCGACGACTTGCTTGATCGCGCCGATGAGGCAGGACGGATGCTGCGCGGCCTCATTGCGGCGGTCGCCGAGAAGGCGACTCATTAGCATCCACCTCCTACGTACTACGAACTACGAACTAAGCACCCCTCTGTCACGCGTTGAAACGGAAGAGCATGACGTCGCCGTCCTCAACGACATAGTCCTTGCCTTCGAGTCGCATCTTGCCGGCTTCCTTCGCGCCCTGCTCGCCGCCGCAGGCGACGTAGTCGGCGTAAGTGATCGTCTCTGCACGGATGAATCCGCGCTCAAAATCGGTATGGATGACGCCGGCGGCCTGCGGCGCCTTGACCCCGATGGGAGCCGTCCAGGCGCGGACTTCCTTCGGACCCGCGGTGAAAAACGTCAGGAGGCCCAAGAGCCCGTAGCCGGCGCGGATCAGCCGGTCGAGCCCCGGCTCGGCGATCCCCAGCGCGGCGAGATACTCGGCGCGCTCGGCCTCTTCGAGCGCGGCGAGCTCCGCTTCGATCTTCGCCGAGATGACGACGAAGGCTGCGCCTTCCGCGACGGCGCGTTCTTCGACGTCGCGCGAATGCGCGTTGCCGGTCGCCGCAGCGGCTTCATCGACATTGGCGACATAGAGCACGGGCTTGGCAGTCAACAGCTCGAGCCGATCGAAGACTGGACGATGCTCGGCGCTGACGCGGGTCAGTCGCGCAGGCTCGCCCTTGTGCAGATGCGCGAGCGCCGCCCGCATGGCGTAAACCTGCAGCTTCGCCTCTCCGTCGCCGCCGCCCTTCGCCTTCTTCTCGGCTGCGACGAGGCGGCGCTCGAGGCTGTCGAGATCGGCGAGCATCAGCTCGGTTTCGACGGTCTCTGCGTCGGCGAGCGGATCGACGCAGTTCTCGACATGCGCAACGTCCGCATCCTCAAAGCAGCGCAGCACGTAAACGACTGCGTCAACCTCGCGGATATTGGCGAGGAACTGGTTGCCGAGCCCTTCGCCTTTCGAAGCTCCCCTGACGAGGCCGGCGATATCGACGAATTGCATGCGCGCCGGAACGATCTCCTTCGACTTGGCGATCCGGGCGAGCTTCATTAGCCGCGGCTCGGGAACCGCGACTTCGCCGACATTGGGTTCGATGGTGCAGAAGGGATAGTTCGCGGCCTGCGCCGCGGCCGTTCGTGTCAGCGCGTTAAACAGCGTCGACTTGCCCACATTCGGGAGGCCGACGATGCCGCATTTGAATCCCATGTCTCTTCCTCGCGGCGCCGCTCAGCCGGTCCTGTCGGCTGGCAGGTTCTGACGCCAGCGATGGAAAAATGTGAAATAGGTTAGGACGGCGTAAATGAGCGACATCCCGCCCCATGACATCAGCCGGATCGCCTCGTCGAGGAGACCGCGATTGACGACGCCCTCGCGCACCGCCGTCGCGCCGACCGGCGAGAGTTCGGTTCGGCGTCCGAGATCGACGAGAGCGGCCTGAAGAGACGCCGCGTGACTGAACGAGTTTGCTGCGAACACTGCGAGGACCAACATGGTCAGCGTGAAAAAAATGAAGGCGGTCAGCTTCAGTCCGAAGGGCGCGCGCCGAAGAAAATAGAACAGCGCGACGATATAGGCCGAGACGATCGAGAAGAACACCGAGACGCCGGAAAGCGTGAGGTCCATCATCATGACCATCTGCTCGGTGATGTCGGCTTCGTTCATGGCTCACTCCTCGAGCTTGGCTTAGCCGTCGCAATCGTCGGTTTCGGCTCCTTCGGCTCCTTCGGCTCCTTCGGCCGCGGCGGCGCGAGCTTCAGCGCGAGTTCGCTCGTAAACTGCGCGTCGCTCGCGGCGAGCGCCGGCGCGCAGTCGGCGATCGCGGCGAGAAGCGGATCGAGCCACTCGCGGTCGGCCTTCGCGAAGTCCCCGAGCACGTGCCCATGGACGCGCTCCTTTTCGCCGGGATGTCCGACTCCGATGCGGACGCGGCGAAAGTCGGGCCCGATATGGGCGTCGATCGACCGCAAGCCGTTGTGTCCCGCCGTGCCGCCGCCGGTCTTCGCCTTCACCTTGCCCGCAATGAGATCGATCTCGTCGTGAAACACCACGACGTCCCGCAGCTCGACGTTGAGGAAACGCATGGCCGCGGCGACTGAGCGACCGGAGTCGTTCATGAAGGTTTGCGGCCTGAGCGCCACCGCGCGAAATCGTTCCGCGCGCCATTCGAGCGCCCCGTCGCGCACGGCGCCGTGATATTTCGCGCGCGGCGCGGCAAAGCCATGCGCATCGGCGATCGCATCGACCGCCAGAAATCCGACATTGTGGCGATGACGCGCATATTTCGCGCCCGGATTGCCGAGGCCGACGAGGAGGAGCGTCGTCATTCTTTCCTCGCGCTCGGCGCCATTCCCCCTCTTGAAATGTGGGGATGGGGGGGGATCTCCCTCCACGAGTCCCGCCTGCGCGATCGAGGCGCCCCGCTACAACGTCTGTCAGCGGACGATCTCAACAGCCGGCGAATCCTCCGCTCCTTTTTAAAAAGGGGGACTCGCATCGTCCGCGTTGCGGCAGACTCTCGCACGAAGAAAGGATCAGCCCCTCTTCTTGTCGTCGCCCTTCTTGGGCTCCTCGGCCTTCTTGGCGCCGTCTTTCGCGCCTTCCTTGGCTTCGCCCTCGGCAGGCGCTGCGCCTTCCGCCGTGACGGCCTCGCCTTCCGCCGGCGCGGCTGCGGCCGCAGCGGCTGCGGCCTCTGCCGCCTCTTCTTCTTCGGTCTTGAATGCGGACGGGGCGGCGATGGTCGCGACGGTAAAATCGCGATCAGAGATGGTCGGGGTCACGCCTTCGGGCAGCTTGATCGCCGAAATGTGGACGGCGTCTCCGATGTCGAGGCCGGCGACGTCGACGACGATGCTTTCCGGAATTGCGGTCGCCGGCGCGAACACCCGGATGGTGTGACGAACAACGTTAATGACGCCGCCCCTCTTGAGGCCGGGCGACAATTCGTTGTTGATGAACTTCACCGGCACGTCGACGTCGATGCGGGTCTTCTCGTCGACGCGCAGAAGGTCGACGTGAATCGGAAAATCGCGCACCGGATCGACCTGAACTTCGCGCGCAATGACCGGCTGGATGTAGTCTTGTCCGGGGACTTCGATCCTGGCGAGACGGCCGCGCATGCGGCCGGCGCGATAGGCCTGGTTCACCTCCGTGTAGCGGAGCCGGATCGATACGGGACCGAGATCGCCGCCATAAATGACGCCGGGCACCCAGCCGTCGCGCCGGGCCGCCCTGGCCCCGCCAGTGCCGGTGCGCTCGCGCACTTCGCAATGAAAGACATCGGTCTCGGCCATCTGGGCGCCTCTTTAAATGAACAGCGCTTCGTACGGCGAAGGCCGTCCAAAGCGCGCCATAGCAAGCGGAACTCGAAAAGAGCGGCGGTCTATAAAGGAAAGCCGAGGGGCGAGCAAGCGGAGGGCTGGCCGGTTCGCCGGCCTTGCCAGAAGATGCCGACGCCCATATATCGAAGCCCGCGACCACTTGTTTTGGGCCGTCTCTTGATCCGCTTGCACCAGCCGCCCGCGTCTGCGTAAGGGCCGGACCCAAGCCTTCGGAACTCTCCCTCACTTTCTGGTTGCTCCATCGGCGTGTTCGGGCAATGCCCTCGCGCTTTCGTTCGCCGGTCCGGATCGCCAATCCGGGCCATCTACCAAGGAGACTTAAATGGCGACTGGCACAGTCAAATGGTTCAACAGCCAGAAGGGTTACGGCTTCATCCAGCCGGACGACGGCGGCAAGGACGTGTTCGTCCATGCTTCGGCCGTCGAACGCGCCGGCATGCCGACCCTCCAGGAGGGCCAGAAGATCGCCTTCGAACTGATGACCGATCGGGGCAAGACCTCGGCCGGCAACCTGAAGCGCATCTAACTTTCTTTCGCTGACACGCGAAGCGCCCGCACTGCGGGCGCTTTTTTTATTTTATGTGGCGGTTCGTCGCGCGGCTTCCCTCGCGGGGCGCTGAAACCCGCGAGCGGGTTGGCGCGTTGGTCTTGCAGTAGAAAAGTTCCCGGCGGCGGCGTAAGGTCGCCGATGCGGGGGCTTCGGACGGCCCGGCGTTTTCGGGTGCGCAGGCGAGGCTAAGCATGAAGCCGTTTTTCGGTTGGCGCAGCAAGAGTTCCCGTAAGCCACGCGAGCGTTCAGCGGTCGATGGCGAGCCTGCAGCAGCCGAGGCGTCAGGAGAGACATCGTCCGCGCCGTCCGCAAAACCCAAAACAGTCTATTCCTCGACCTTGCCGCAGCGGGCATTCGAACGCGGCGACCTCTGAGCCCTGCGGGTAAATCCGAGCGCCATCAGAGCGAGCGGCACGCCTAGTCAAGTGGAGAAATTCGCACGCGTCGAAAGAGAAGCCTTCGCAAGCGGCTTCGCCGCACTCCTGCGTGAAAAAAGGGGGCCGTCCGCGAAAGCCTAGTCCCGCGACGGGAAGACGCCGACGAGCGCAATGCAGGACCTGAGGCCGAGGAAGGGCGGGCGGTTCTCGATCGCCTGTCCGCCGCCAGCGGAGGCGACATCCGTCTGTACGCTGATCGCCGCGGCGTCCATGTTCACGTCCGGCGCGCCGGCCGCGGCGCGCGCAAAGGTTGCATCGCGCCGCGGATTTTAGGTTAAATGGCGCCTTTCGACGAAATTACTCCGTAGCCGGCTTTTCGGCGGTTTCGATCGGCGGCGCGAGCATCGAGGCGTGGTCGGCGATGTAGCGCCAGCCTTGGCCTTCGTTGACCGACACGTCGAGGAAGCGGCCGTTCCAGGTGACCGGCGCGCCGCCGGCCTTGGGCTTGGCGCTCATCGTCCACAAGCCCCAGGCGGCGTGACTCTTCTTGCTGGCGGCATGCTCGCCCTTCTGGTCGAGCGTGATCGAAAAGCCGTCAAAGGCGTCGAAGAATCCTTTCCATGATGCCGCGATCGCATCGCGGCCTTCCATGACGCTGCCGTCCGGACCGTAGCTCGCGGCGGCGTCGGTGTAGAGCGCGGCGAGCGCGTCTGCGTTTTCGGCGACGACCGCCGCGGCGAACGCGTCCTGCAGCGCCTTGGGCGAGTCTTGCGCGAATGCCGGCGCGGCGGCGAGCGCCGCAAAAGCGGCGATGGCGTATTTCATGGCGATGTCCCTCTGTTCAACGCGCGCCAGAGCGCGCAGCTGACTGGGCGGTTAGCATGGCGCGCGAACCCGCTCCAAGCTCTCGAGCGGCAAATGACCAAGAGTTAAAATCAGGGATCAGGTGTCAGAGATGCTGGTCTGACCCCTGATACCTAGAATTGAAAGGCGGATCGCCGGAGCGACCCGCCTAAATCGATCCTTAGACGGAACTTTTCTCTTCCGCTTATGCGCGCCGATTATTCCGGAGTGTCGGGATCGTCGTCCGTCGCGTCGTCGGCTGCCTCTTCCATGTCGTCGCCCGCTTCTTCGATGGCTTCGGCCGTGTCGTCCGCGGCCTCTTCAACGGCGTCGCCGGCATCCTCAACGGCCTCTTCCGACTTGCCCATCATGCCCTGCATCCAGTCCTTGCCTCCGGGCACGACAAACCAAACCGCAGCAAGCGCCGCCGCGATTACGACAAGAATCATTATCAAGCGCATGTCCCTTTGCTCCTCTCATGCCACGCGCTCGACCGCCCTCGGCATTGAGCCGCCCCGTCAGCGCATCCGGCCAATTTACCATCCCGGGCGACCGGATAGAAGCGCGGGGGAGCGCCCACGGCGTTGCCGCAAAGCCACGCTTTAGGGATGGCGCGGCGGGCTGCGGCTCTAGGTCGCGAAAAATGACGCCGGATCGTCAGCCGATCCGGCGTTCGGTCGCCATTTCGTTCATAGACCTGCGGTTTGCCGTTCTGCGGAAAGGCGGGTCGTCACGTCACCGTCCCGGGGTCTCGTCCTCGGCTGCTTCTTCCGCAGTCGACTCGTCCTCGGCGTCCTCGACTTCTTCAACGGCCTCTTCGACCGCTTCTTCAGTCGTTTCGGCCACGTCTTCCGTCGCCTCGCCAGCGATGCCCATCATGTCCTGCATCCAGCCTTTTCCGCCGGGGACGAGAAACCAGAATACGGCGACCACCGCAGCGATCACCACAAGCCAAATTATCAAGCGCATGTCCGTTGCTCCTCTCAGACCTCGCGCCAGACCGCCCTCGGCATTGAGCCGCCCCGTCAGCGCATCGGGATAATTTACCATTCCGGGCGACCGGATAGAAGCGCGCGCGACTGCGTTCGGCGTTGCCATAAAGCCACGCAACGCGCAGCGGCCCCGGCCTCATCTTCAGGCGCGCGCCGACCGTTCGCCCGGAAAGCGCGGATTTTACAGGGAAAAAGCCGCACTGCGCCGCGACACTACGGCTTTGGGTTGCGCGCCGGCTGCCGAGTTCGCCTTTCGCGAAAGCGGCATTCTTCGCGGGCCTCCTTACGCGGAGAGATCGGCGCTAAAACGCCGCCATACGGCCTGCCGTTTCGCAGAGCTTGCTCGGCAGGACGGAAGGAGAGACGGGTTAGGCGTCAGCGGACCGGCTGCAGCTTGTCGTTTTCGATCCAGCCGACATTGCCGTTCTCGTCCTCAACTTCCCACCACATGCCTTCCTTGGCGCCGCTGGGATAGACCATGTCGCCTTCGTCGAGCGTGCGAACTACGCTCGCGGATGATGAGGGCGAACGATAGAGTTTCGTTCCGTCCTTCCTCACTTCGAACGCTTCCTTGGGCGCCGCCGCCGCCGCATCCGCCGGCAGTCCTCCGAGCTGAGTGACGATCTGTCGGTAAGCGTCGAGAAACGCATAGGTGACGACTTTGCCGACCTCGGTGTCTTCATAGCCGCCGCCGACCGCTCCGCCGAAGCCGTAACCGGCGCCAGCGAGGAAGCTGATGTCCTTCTTGGAGGCGGACCCTTCGGCGACCGCATCGATTTCCGAGGTTCGCACATTCATCACGGTAAGGACGGTCTGCGCCTCGACGCGCTTCGACTTCACGCCGCCGAGCGCGCCGCCGACGCGTCCTCCGATGACGCCGCCGACCGCGCCCGCCGCTCCGCTGCCGCCGGCGTTCTCGTCGGCGTTGGCGATGTCGGCGACGATGACGTAATCGGCGGCCTTCACCTGCCCGGCGCCGACATTCGAGCCCTTTTGCAAATTGCCCTGCGCAGCGAGGTCCTGTTCCTGCTGGAGCGCGGAAAGTCCGGCGCCGCGATCGACCAGCTTGAAGCATCCCGACCTCGCGACGAAGACCTTGATCAGCGAGGACGGCTTGCCGAGTTTGTAATAGGTCCAGCCCTGACCTTCGCCGTCGGTGATCGCAGCGGTCCCAATGCTCTTCGTGCATTTCGGGATTTCGACGTTTTTGGTCGAGCCGCGTTCGTAATCGACGCCTTTATCCGTGCCTTTTTTGGCCAAGGCGCCGGACGCGCCAAGCGCAAGCGCGGCCGAAGCCGCTAAGAGAAGGGTGAGCCGCATTGGAATTCCCCGATCGAGTCCCAAGGGATGTCTGCCATCTGCAGACGGCGGGAGCAAGCATGCGCTTGCTCGCGCCCAATACCGAGCCCGCTAAATATCCAGCTCGCCCTTCGTGAAGGCCGCGTTCTCCTGGATGAAGGCGAAGCGCGGCTCAGCGTTCTTGCCCATCAGGCGCTCGACGAGATCGGTCGAGAATTGGGTGCGGTCGTCGGGGATCACGACCCGGGCGAGGGCGCGGGTCCTCGGGTTCATCGTCGTCTCCTTGAGCTGGTCAGGGTTCATTTCCCCTAGTCCCTTGAAGCGGCCGACATCGACCTTCTGGTTCGCCTTGAACTCGGACTTCAAAAGTCTGTCGCGCTCGGCCTCGTCGCGCGCGTAATGCGATGTTCCGCCTGCGGTCAATCGGTAAAGCGGCGGCTGGGCGAGATAAAGGCGCCCCGCGTCGATCAGCGGCTTCATCTCCTGATGGAAAAACGTGATGAGCAGCGCGGCGATATGGGCGCCGTCGACATCGGCGTCGGTCATGATGATGATCTTTTCGTAGCGCAGGTCCTCGAGATCGAATTTCGCGCTTAAGCCCACGCCGAGGGCCTGCGCGATGTCGGCGATCTCCGTGTTCTGAAGAATCTTGTCGCGCGCGGCGCTCGCCACGTTCAGGATCTTTCCGCGCAAGGGCAGGATCGCCTGGGTCGCGCGATTGCGCGCTTGCTTCGCCGACCCGCCGGCCGAATCGCCTTCGACGAGGAAGATCTCGGTGCCCTCGCGATCCTTCTGCGAGCAATCGGCGAGCTTGCCGGGGAGGCGGAGCTTCCTCGTCGCCTGCTGGCGCGAGACCTCTTTCTCCTGGCGACGGCGGACGCGGTCATTCGCCTGCTCGACGATCCAGTCGAGAAGCTCGTTCGCCTGTTTCGGGTGGCTGGCGAGCCAGTGGTCGAATGCGGGGCGCACGGCGTTCTCGACAAGTCGCGCGGCTTCGGCGGTCGCGAGCTTGTCCTTGGTCTGGCCCTGGAATTCGGGATTTCGGATGAATACGGAGAGAAGCGCGCCGGCGGTGCCCATCACGTCCTCTGGCGTGACGACGCTCGCCTTCTTGTTGCCGGCCAGATCGGCGTAGGCCTTGAGGCCCTTCGACAAAGCCGCGCGCAGGCCCTGCTCATGGGTGCCGCCTTCGGCGGTCGGGATGGTGTTGCAATAGGAATTGACGAAGCCGTCGGCGTCGTCGTGCTTTGGGCCGAAGCCGGCGGCGCCCCAGGCGATCGCCCATTCGACCGCGCCGTGCTTGTCCTCCTTGCGCTCGATCTTGCCGGCGAAGAGTTCGTCTGTGACGGTCGGCTTCTCGCCGATGAGCGATTTTAGATAATCCGTAAGCCCCGCTTCGAAATGGAAGACGGCTTCGGCCGGCGTCTCGTCCTTGACGAGGCTCTCGGCGCAATTCCAGCGGATTTCGACCCCGCCGAAGAGATAGGCTTTCGAGCGCGCCATGCGGAAGAGGCGCGCCGGCTTCCACTGCGCCTTGCCGAAAATATCCGGATCCGGATGAAAGACGACCGTCGTGCCGCGGCGGTTCGGCGCGTCGCCGACCTTAACGAGCTTCGTCGCCGGCTTGCCGCGGACATAGGATTGCCGCCACAGCGTCCGGTTGCGCGCAACCTCAACCGTCAAGTCGTCGGACAGCGCATTGACCACCGAGACGCCGACCCCGTGCAGTCCGCCGGAGGTCTGGTAGGCCTTGTTCTCGAACTTCGCTCCCGAATGGAGCGTCGTCATGATCACCTCCAAGGCCGACTTGGTCTTGAACTTCGGGTGCGGATCGACCGGCACGCCGCGGCCGTTGTCGGCGACCGACAGATATCCGTCCTCGCGGAGTTCGACCTCGATGCGCGTCGCGTGCCCGGCGACCGCCTCGTCCATGGAATTGTCGAGCACCTCGGCGAAAAGGTGATGCATCGCCTTTTCGTCAGTCCCCCCGATATACATGCCGGGGCGCTTCCTGACCGGATCGAGGCCTTCGAGAACCTCGATGTCCTTCGCGGTGTAATCGCCTCCGAACAGGTCCACGTTTTCAACCTTCTTTGCGGACACGCGCGCCATGGGCGGCTCTTTCCCTGCTCAATCGCCGCAATCGCGGCTGCGACGGACAAGGCATGCTCCGGGCTTCTCGTCAAATGCGGCCGGTCCCGAGGGCCGCATCGATGAGAGGATGGCGTTTGGGCGCGAACGGATTGGCGACCGTGAGCCCGCGCCAGACGAATCCGTCCTGCAAATCCTCGGACAGAAAGAGACCGCACCGCGCGTCCGCCGCAGCGGAGAGGATAACGGCGTCCCAAATCATGATCTTATGGTCCACCGAAAGGTCCGCGGCGGCGAGGAAAGCGTCCTCATTCGTGCTGATCGTTTCGAACGTGCTTCGCCAGCGCAAGAAGGCGGCGCGAGCCTCCTCTGGCGAACGTGCGCCCTTGCGTACCAGCACATGGAAGAGCTCGCCGAGGACCTGCATGGGCACGAGGACCGTCTCGGCGGTCAGTCCCGCAATCAGCGCAAGCGCGGCATCACGAGGTTCCGGGCCGTTTATGTTTTCCGCATAGACGAGGATATTCGTGTCGAGCGCGATCCTCACGCGTCGTCCTCATAGCGCCCGCCGCGCTCATAAAGGGATTCGCGCGTCCATGAGCGAGGCGGAACGACCTTGCCGATGGGCTGAGTTCGCAGGTGGTTGAGAAGACGCTGTTTTGCCGCCTCGCGCTCTTCTGCGCTGCGCTCGGAAAGCGGAACGATTTTCGCGACGGGCCTGCCGTGGCTGGTGACGACGATGCTCTCGCCGGCGCGGACGCGGCGCAAGAGCGCGGAGAATTCGCGATTGGCTTCGGCGGCGGTAACGCTTTTCATGGCAGCTCGAATTACATACTTTCACTACTTTATGCCATCCAATCGGAAAATCAAGGCATTGGGAATCCGAAGCGCGAGGTTCGAGACTTAATCTATCCGTCCGCCGCCGCGGCCCTCGCCCTTGGAGAAGCGCGCGGCGCCGGCGAGGGTTTCGCCGGACTGCAGCGTAGCGAGGCCATGCCGAAATTCGCCGGCGAGCGCGTCGGATTCGGAAAACGACCATTGCTCGATGGCGGACGCGCGGTCGTGGCGAAGGCAGGCTTGGGGGAGGGTCGCAAGCTCTTTGGCCAGCGCGACAGCGGTTTCGAGCGCGGCCCCCGGCGCGCAGAGCCGGTTGGCGAGGCCCCATGAAAACGCCTCTTCGGCGCCGACGGCGCGGCCCGTCAAGATCATGTCGAGCGCGCGCGATTGTCCGATGAGACGGGGGAGGCGGACGGTCCCGCCGTCGATCAAGGGCACGCCGAAGCGCCGGCAGAAGACTCCGAAGGTTGCGTTCCGCGCCGCGACGCGCAAGTCGCACCACAGCGCAAGTTCGAGCCCGCCGGCGACAGCGTAGCCTTCGACCGCCGCGATCACCGGCTTTGACAAAACCATCCGCGTCGGTCCCATCGGGCCGTCGCCTTGCGCGTCGACGCGATTGCCGCGGCCCTCGGCGACGCCTTTCAAATCCGCGCCGGCGCAGAAATTGCCGCCGGCCCCGGTTAACACCGCGACGCTGGCTGTCGCGTCCGCATTGAAGGCGCGAAACGCTTCCGCCAGCGCCTTCGCCGTCGCCCGGTCCACAGCGTTCCGCCGCTCAGGGCGGTCGATGGTGACGACGCAAACGGGGCCGTCGCGGGAAATGACGATGCTCACGGCGGAGGTCATGCCCCCGCTAGCCGTTGAGCGCAATTCCGGCACGCCTAACGGGAAACGGCGCCGTGGCGGCCAATTCGCTTGCGCCCGTCGCGTTGCGGCGCCGTTTGATCTGGCGGAGTCCGGTCCTCAAATGATAAAGCCATGGCCGGTCTGCAGCGTTGGAGAGAGACGTGGCGGACGTCTTCATCGCCTATGCGCACAAGGATCGCGCGCAAGCGACGGCAGTCGCGCGCCTGCTTGAGCGCGCGGGACTCTCCGTCTGGTGGGATCCGCAAATCGGCGGCGGCGCGGTCTTCTCCGAGAAGATTCAGGAGGAGTTGACCAGGGCCAAGGCTGTCGTCGTCCTGTGGTCGCTGGCGGCGATCCATTCGAAATGGGTGATCGACGAGGCGTCCTTCGCCGCCGAGCGCGGCAAGCTCGTGCCGGTGCTGATCGACGACGTCCAGCCGCCGCTCGGATTCAGGCAATATCAATCGCTCGATTTTCGCGAACTGCCGGAGGCGGCGCAGCCGGCGGCTATATTGAAGTCGATCGCCGAGATTTGTCCGGATTTCGCTTATGAGGAAGGCGCGGGGGCCACGCAGGCGCGGCGGCATCCGCTTCCCGTGCGCGCGGCGCGGCGCGCCTTTCGCGTGGTGCGCAGACATGCGGGCGCCGCGGCGACGCTGACCGCCGCATCCGCCCTGGCGCTTGGGGGCGCCCTTTACGCCAATGTGCGAGTGGGGGCGCTGAAGGCGCGGAGTGACACGCTCACCACGGTGATCACCGCCGACCAGAATCCGGCGCCAGCGCAGATCGCGGCCGTGAACGAAGCGGTGACGGCTCTCCTGAAAGATCGGGACGAAGGGGCCCAGCCGGTCGTCGCCGCGCTCGAGGCCGGGCGCATCGACGATGCCGTGCGCGAGCTCGAAGCGGAATATGCGCGGGAGGCGGATGGGGGCGCCGAGCCGGAAGAACGCGTCGCGAGGCTGAAACAAATCGGCGCCCTGGTCTTCCACCGCGACACGCCGAAAGCGATGAAAATCTATAAGGAAGCCTACAATCTGTCGCCGAAAGATCCATTGATTCTCAATCAGCTCGGCGACCTCCACATTCGAACCAACGATCCGAGAATGGCCTATGCATATTTTCTTGCGAGTTCGGAACGCGCAGGCGCAGCCGGCGGCGACGAGTCGCGTCGTCTCGCCATTGAGGCGAAAATTGGTTTGGGACGCGTCAACATCTATTCGAGCCAATACGAGGACGGCTGGAAGCGTCTGAGCGAAGCCCGCGCAGAGGCTGCGGCCGCCGCCGCTCCGGACATCGAAGCCTACGCGCTCGAAAAGCTCGGTGCGCTGGAGCAAGGTCGCGGCGACCTGCGCGCCGCTCTAGCCTACTATGAGCAAGCTTTGATCATCGCGCGGGCCATTGAATCCGCGGTGACCGAACAAAGCGCGCTCGACATGATCGGCGAAATCGCCTTCAAGCAGGGCGACCTCGCGACGGCGAAACGCCGCACCGAGGACGCGCTGCAATTGAGTCGGTCGCGCGTTCAGAAAAAGGACGAGATCGTGAGTTTGAACCGGCTGGGCAAAATCGCCCTCCAGGAGGGCCGACTGGAGGCCGCCCGCAATTACTTTGCGAACGGCCTCGAGACGGCTGAGAAAGAGGGCTTCTGGAGAATGCGGACGCTCCTGCAGGAAGGCCTTGGCGACACGGCGAGGGCCGCCGAGGACGCTCCTTCCGCCTGCGCGAATTACCGCAGCGCCCTCGCTAACAACGCCGACTCACCGCTGCCGAACGCTTCCGACACGGATCGATTAACGACGGCGATCGCCAGCACATGCGCGTGAGGCTTATCCTGGGCACTTGATGCACTGGAAGTCGATGTCATTCTGCGACTTCCAGGGTTGAAGAGCGTGCAGCTCGAGCAGTTCCGCGCTCAACAGCGACGAAATGACCTTGGTTTGCTGGCAGCAATCGTCGAGCACGACGAGGTCCAAATCCAGGCTCAGGCTGATCGGCAGCGTCTTGAGCTTGTCGTAGTCCTTGTCGAGTCGTTTCAGTGCAACTTGATCCATCGCGTAGGCGGCAACGAGAAAGCCGAGTTTGGCGTATGCGGCGGTCAGTTCGGCGCGCGCTGCGGCCTGATCCAAGAGTTTGATTTCCTCATCTACTGCCGGCGTCTCCATATCGCCCGCGCCGCCGCCGCCTGAGCCAGTGGTTGCACAGGCTGATGCGCCGACTGTCGCTGCGCTGACTGTGGCGCCGCCGATCAATATGCCCCTGCGTGAAACGTCTGTGGACATCGCTTTTCCCCTCTTTCATCGCGCGGGTTGCGCCGGTGAGTTTTGGCTGAGAGGCGCCGGAGATTGCAATGCCGGTCGGAAGCGAATCTGACGACTTGAGTGACGCGGATCACATGCTCGGTTGATCTCGCATCGCGGCAGAGCCAGGTGTGAGTGCGGCGCTAGATGTTCCGTCCCGGAGTGTGGGGGACTCAGGTTAGCTGGGTGCGCACACCGGGAGGCGTTGTGGGACAGATTTTACACGGCAGCGCTACGACGACGCACGCCGTCCGAGCGGCAATACAGCGATCGAAGGCTACGGTCGCGGAGATCGCCCGAGAGGTACGGCGTGAACCGCAAGACCGTCATGAAGTGGCGCAAGCGCCAAACCGTTGAAGACTCGTCGATGGGGCCGAAGGAACCGCGGTCGACGGTTCTGACGCCCGAGGAGGAAGCGATCGCCATCACCTTCAGACGACATACTCTTCTTCCGCTCGATGACTGCCTCTATGCGCTCCAGGCGACGATCCCGCATCTGACACGATCAGGCCTTCATCGCCTGTTCCAGCGTCACGCTATCTCTCGTCTGCCGGACGCCGGCGACGGGACATCCGCGAAGAAGAAGTTCAAGACCTATCCGATCGGATATTTCCCCATCGACATCGCCGGCGGGGTCGACCCGGTTGCCACGACCCGATGCGACGCCCTTAAGATCCGCGCCGGCGCAGAAATTGCCGCCGGCCCCGGTTAACACCGCGACGCTGGCTGTCGCGTCCGCATCGAAGGCGCGGAACGCCTTCGCCAAAGCCTCGGCCGTCTCCCGGTCGACGGCGTCGCGTCGTTCGGACCGGCTGATAGTGACGATGACGACAGGCCCGTCGCGGGATTGAATGATGCTCATGGTTGGCTCTTTGAGGTGGCGCGATCCCACGCTTGCGGACGGCGTACCGCCCAGGAGGACACCGGCGTGTAGAGCTTGCGATTTGCGAGCGAAGCCTCGCGCAGGACGCGCCGCACCGCGCGTTTCTGCCGAACGACGTTAAGGGCCGCAGAAATTCGCGCGACGTTCTTTGGGCTGAGGCGCCTGCGCAGAGCCTTCTTGACCGGTCCGTCATCGGCGCCCGGCGGCGCGCGAGAAGCGCTCTCCCAATTCTGGGCGTAGTCGCTCTGCTGCGGCGAGGCTGCGAAAATCTCCGCTCGGCGCGTTCGCTCGGCATGCACAAGAATATGCGTCGCCGCATCGTTGATCAGTTGCACGCGGCCGCGCACGTCGGCCGGGTCCGCGACGCTGTAGGCCTCCCCCTCGCGGGCATAGACGAACATGCGCACGACGCGAAAACCGTTGTCGCCCGACAGCGCGCGATAGAAGAGCTCCGGGCTGAACTGATAGAATCCGTGTCCTGCGAGATTGTTCATGCAGTTATGAATGACGAGCGCCCCCTCGACCTTCGTCATCTCCATGGCGTTCTTCAGCGCGACCGGGAAATTGAACACATGCTCGAGCGTCCCTCCGTCGAGCACGAGATCGAACCGCTCGTGAAGGTCGTCGGCGACCGGCCGATTGAGATCATGAACGATCGTAGCAGACTCATAATCCGAGGCGTCGACCGAGTCGCAGGAGAGGAATCCAAGCCGGGAAAACAGATCTTCCGCGAACCGCGTCGCCTGAACCGCGTAGTCGCCTTTGGCGTCGATTCCATATTTGCGCAGAAGCGCCTTGATTCGGCGGGGAGGGCAGAAGAGCTGCTGGCGGCCGAGCGTGCAGACGCGGCCGGGAACGATGCCGATCTTCATCCCCGAAATCAGAAATTCTGTTGTCGCCGCGTCGACGCCCATACCGGCTCCCAGGGTGCTACAGCTATCAGCCTAATCCTGGGCGAGCGGCAATGGGCGAATCCGCCGACCGGCGAAGCGCGGCGAGATGGAGCGCTTGTCAGCGCCGTCCGGAAGCGGTTGGTTCGCCACGTTCTCGAGGCTTAACGCAGTTTCTCACGCCTGCGACCAGACTGCCCGCGCTCCATCCTTCAACGATGGCCGTCCACAGCTGGAGGGATTTTCCAGTCTTCGCCTGCAAATTGGCGACCATGGTCGCGGTCGCATCGTCCATAGATTTCGCCATGAGATTCCTCCCTACGCCCGTTTGGCGTCGAGCGGCCATTTCTCAATGCGCATCGCCTTCGGAGACATCGGCGCCATGAGGTCGAACATGGCGAGCATGATCTGCGCGCCAAGAGTTGGTTTTCCGCGTTCGATGAAAGATTTGAAGTTCCCGACGATGAAGCGCGCGCCGTCGGCCATCGACTTCTCGCTCTTCGAGCCTGCCGCGATGTTTTCGGTGATCAGGCAGAACTCGACGCCTTCGGCGGTCTCCGTCAGCGTGTAGATGACCTTCGACGGCGGGTCGGGGAGGGCGGTCAGCCGGAACGTCGTCGCAAGTCGGCGCGGCGGCTCCATTTCGAGAATCTCGCCGACGACTGCGACCGTCTTCTTGTCCTTCGACACCATGCGGTAGGCGGCGCCCGGCTTCATGGCGGTGTCCCAGGTCGAATTGTAAAAGAACGGCCGCGGCGACGTTTGCTTGATGAGTTCCGACCAAACGGTCTCGATCGGCGCCTTGATCAGCACCTTGTAGACGGCGCGATCGGCGAATTTTTTCTCCATCATCGTCGGGCTCCCTTGTTCGATGCGGCGCGCCTTTCGGCGAGATATTTGATGCGCGCGACTTTGCCGCTCCAATAGTCGCTGAGTTCGCTGGTCCAGCGGTCGTAGATCAGGCGGATCGGCGCGGCGTTGAAGTAAAGCCGGCGCGTGCGGCCGTCTTTCTCCGAAACGACGAGGCCCGCCTCTTCGAGGACTGCGAGATGCTTCATCACCGCGATGCGGGTCACGTCGAATTCCGCCGCGAGCGCGCCGACGCCGACGCCCGGATTCTCCTTGACGATGTCGAGCATGCGTCTGCGGCTTTCGTGCGCGAGCGCCTGGAACACGCCATCCATGTCCCTGTCGGCTGTGCTCATATGTAACAATATGGTTACATATAGCTGTCCTGTCAAGCCGCCGGAATTCGCCGAACCGATCCGCCGTAGGGCGGTTGAAGACCGGCGCGCCGAAGCGCATCTACGGCGTCCGCAACGCAATTCAGGAGAGATCGATGAAACTCTATTACACCCCAGGCGCCTGTTCGCTCGCGCCGCACATCGCAGCTGTCGAAGCCAAAGTTCCGCTCGATCTCGTCAAGGTCGACCTCGCGACCCATAAGACGGAGAAGGGCGAGGATTTTTACCAGATCAATCCCCGCGGCTATGTGCCCGCGCTGCAGTTCGACGACGGCGAGGTCATGACTGAAGCGCAGGTTCTCCTGCAGGCGATCGCCGACATGAAACCCGAAGCTGGCCTCATGCCGAAGGTCGGCACGCGCGAGCGTCTGCGCACGCAGGCTCTGCTCGCTTACGTCTCGACCGAACTGCACAAGGGTTTCGGTCCGCTCTGGGGCGCCAAGGCGTTCGGCGACCAGGGCGTCGCCGCCGCCAAGACCAATCTCGCCAAGCGGTTCAAGGAGCTGAACGAGCGTCTCGGCAAGCAGGACTATCTCGGCGGATCCTCCTTCACCGCCGCCGACGCCTACGCCTTCACCATCCTCAACTGGACCAAGATGCACCGCATCGACCTTGACGAATATCCGAACCTCGTCGCCTACCAGCGCCGCGTCGCCGAACGGCCGGCGGTGAAACAGGCGATGAAGGAGGAAGGCCTCGTCTAAATGGAACGATCCGATTGAATCGAAGCGCGCACTTTCGCTCGCCCACGCCGCCGGGACCGGCCCACGGCGATCGCAGATGGGAGCCTCCCCTCTCCCCCGCCGAGGCGCCGAGCAGAATCTCATACGCCGATCGGGGGAGAGGGGTCGGGGGTGAGGGGGAATTCTCGGACCGCTTTGCTCGGGGATCCCTCACCCCCGGCCCCTCTCCCGCTTCGAAGGGGCGGGAGAGGGGAGACGCGCCCCGCGCGCGTTAAGCCATCTGCGATCGCCCTGTTCCGTGGGGACGAACGGGATTGGTAGACGCGGTCGGTTCTGCTCCAGTATCTTCGTTTATGCCAATAATTCGCACACTGACGAATTCGGAGCGACTGTTGGTTCCGCCCTCGATCGCCGCCGGAGTCGATTTCGGCGCCGTCCGCATCGTCGGCGCGTTTCACAATCCCTTCGCCGCTGCGTTCGGCATCACTGTCGTCCGCGGCGGGCGCATCTTCTGGCGGCATGCGCCGGCGCACGCGACATCGCTTCTCGACTGCGCGCATCTCGCCCATGAGCTGGTTCACGTCTGGCAATACCAGCATCTCAAGCGCAACGGACTTCAGCTCCTCGCCGACCGGACCTACCGCTACAGGCTCTCACCCGGCGCACGCTTCGCCGATTTCGGCGCAGAACAGCAGGCGTCGATCGTCGAGGACTATGTACGCCTGAAGGGCGGAGCGGGCCCGCGTCGCGCATTGCGCCCGGTGCCGCCTATCGAAGAGTATGAACGCGCGATCGCCACGTCGGCCGACTGCGGCCGAGCGCTTATTTGCGGTTCCAGATGAGGCCCGACGAGGCCGAATAATTCCACAAGGTGCCGATCGCCACGCCGGCGAGCGCCGAAAACCACCAGGTGAACGCGGAACTGTACATGAGGCTCGCCACTCCGACATTGCCCGCGACGCCGATGCCGCAAATCGCATAAAAGGCGAGGAGCCCCTTCGCAAATCCCCAGCCCGTCTTCTGCCTGTCCCGATAGGTGACGATGTTGTTGAAGATGTAGTTTGTCGTCATTGCAACGATGGTGCCGATGAATTGCGCGACCGGGAAGGCGAGCCCGGCGCCGAGAAAAAGCGCCGAGAACACCGCGAAATGCACCAGAACGCCTGTCCCGCCGACGATGCAGAAGAGGACGAGGCGCGGCGGCACAAACCGGCCGAATGTCTTGTCGATGAGCAATAGGCCGTACTCCCAGACGACCGCCGCATCGACCTTGCTTTCGCCGAAGCGCCGGTTCCGGAACTGATAGGGAAGCTCCTTGAACCGTAGGGGGGCGGGCGACGACGCAAAAAGGTCGAGCAGGATTTTGTATCCTTCGCCGGAGAGGCGGCGCACCGAGCGCATGAATGCCTCGCGGGTGATCATGAAGAAGCCGCTCATCGGATCGGCGACATCGGAGTTCATGATCATGCGCGCGGCGCGTGTCGCGAACGCGCTCATGCGCTCTCTGTCCTTCGACCACTCGCCGACGCCGCCGCCCGCGGCGTAGCGCGAGCCGACGACGATATCGAGCGAGCCCCCGCGAAGCTCGCGGAGCATCTCGGCCAGCAGGGTTTCGTCGTGCTGCATGTCTGCGTCGATGACGGCGAGATATGGCGCGCCGGCGGCGAGCATGCCCTCGATGACTGCGGTCGACAGGCCGCGCCGACCGATGCGCTGGATCACCCGGATGCGCGGGTCGGTGCGCGCAAGGCCGCGTGCGAAATCCGCGGTTCCGTCCGGCGAGTCGTCATCGACGAGTATGAGTTCAAAGGCGACGCCGGCGAGGGCCGCATCGAGCAGCTCGACCAGCGGCCTGATGTTGTCGCGTTCGTTATAGGTCGGAACGACGAGCGAAAGCTCGGGGCTCGCCGCGCTCGCGCTCGCGGGCCGAAGGGATTTGGCCGCCGGTTGATCAAGGATCATCTTGGCTCTTCGGATTGCGGACCTGAGGCCGGTCTAACACCTAGAGCGTTTTCCCGAAAAGAGTGGACACCGGTTTTCGGCAGAAAGCGCGACCACCAGGAATCTAGAGCGCGTTCGCCGGCTCGCATTTCCACGAACGCGCTCTAATCCGCGCCGCGACACCCTCGTGAGAAACCGTAGGGCGGCTGGGTAATTTTGGCATTAACCATTAAGCCGCTGGCGCGGCTCGTAAAATAAAAAACTTATCGGACAGCCTTGACGCGCCCTTAGGATGGCCTGGAGCGGGATCGTCCGCTTCAGGAAAAGGAGCTTGCGGTCGTTGGTTTTGAGTGCGATCTATATTAACCATAATTTGTAT